>Ga0207683_10000456_pt1 | contig 37967 bp, 32 predicted proteins | sample KBSM73metaG_FD_184333 | JGI IMG/M metagenome (GOLD analysis project Ga0207683, IMG submission 184333) | Miscanthus rhizosphere microbial communities from Kellogg Biological Station, Michigan, USA - KBS M7-3 metaG (SPAdes) (version 2) | ecosystem: Host-associated > Plants > Roots > Rhizosphere >... | reverse complement strand
AACGTAGCCGAGAATTAATCCGGCCGCGCCCCTCGAACCTGACCAAAGAGAATTAGGTTGTCTTGTCTAGACTCGACCGCTAGATTGCGTCGTTGTCCCTCCACTTCGGTTCCTCCGTATGCCCGATTCCGCCACGTCGCCCCGCATCAGTCGCCGCACATTGCTCAAGGCCGGCATCGCCGGCGGTGCAGGCCTGCTGTTCGCCCGCTGGCTGTACACTTCGACGACAACACCACAGTCGACGCCATACGGCGGGCTCGATGCCGATGCGCGCGCGATCGTCGCGGCGATCGCCCCCGTCATGCTGGCGGGCGCGCTGCCGGGGAACGACCCGGTACTGCTGCAAGAGACTGTCGCCGGCGTCGAGCAGGCGATCGCCGGCTTGCCGCCGGCGGTGCGCAAGGAGGTCGATCAGCTTTTCGCGCTGCTGTCGTTCGCGCCAACGCGCGCTCTGATCGCCGGCATATGGTCGCCCTGGGGCGAGGCATCGCCGGCATCGGTCGGCGCCTTTCTCGATCGGTGGCGCGACAGCCGACTGGCTCTGCTGCGATCGGCATACGGCGCGCTGCATCAGCTCGTGTTCGCCGCCTGGTACGGCAATTCGAACGCCTGGCCGGCGATCGGCTACGCCGGCCCTCCGTCGCTCGAGGTAGGCTGATGACTGCGGCGGTCCTGCGTCAGACGCCGTTGCCCGATCCGTTCCGCGCCGGCATTGCCAGCGGCTGGAAGGTGATCGATGCATCGGCATTGCGTGCCGATCTCGCGCTGGAGGCAGATGTCGCCATTGTCGGCACCGGAGCCGGTGGCGCCACGGCCGCTGAAATTCTGAGCGCGGCGGGCCTTTCAGTGGTCATGATCGAGGAAGGGCCGCTAGCGACCTCCTCCGACTTTCACATGCTCGAGCGCGAGGCCTATCCGCAGCTCTATCAGGAGTCCGCCGCGCGCAAGACCCGCGACAAGGCGATCAACATATTGCAGGGACGCTGCGTCGGCGGCGGCACGACGGTCAACTGGACATCGAGCTTTCGCACGCCTCCGACGACATTGACCCACTGGTCGCGCACGTTCGGCATCGCCGGTTTCACCGAGGCCGACCTGGCGCCGTGGTTCGAGCGCGTCGAACGTCATCTGAATATCACGCCATGGGAAGTCGCACCGAACGAGAACAATGATGTTCTGCGTCGAGGCGCGGAAGCGCTCGGCATCCCGGTGGCAACGATCCGGCGCAACGTCAAAGGCTGCTGGAACATCGGCTATTGCGGCGTCGGCTGCCCGACCAACGCCAAGCAGTCGATGCTGGTCACGGCGATTCCCGCGGCATTGTCGAACGGCGCGACGCTGCTGACGCGCACGCGTGCTTGGACATTCGATCATTCGGGCGGAAACGTCAGGGCCCTCAACTGCGTCGGCCTCGACCCGCGCGGAACCGATCCAGGCCCTCGCCGCATTGTCGTGCGCGCACGGACCTTCATCGCCGCCGGCGGCGCGATCGGCACGCCGGCGCTGCTGCTGCGAAGCGGCGCGCCGGACCCGGCGGCCATCGTCGGCAAGCGCACGTTCCTGCACCCAACCGTCGTCTCCGCCGCGCTGATGCCGCATCGAGTCGATGGCTATGCGGGCGCACCGCAGACCGTCTACTCGGACCATTTCCTGGACACGCTGCCGGTCGACGGCCCGATCGGCTACAAGCTCGAAGCGCCGCCGCTGCATCCGGTGCTGGTCGCGACCACGCTGTCCGGCGACGGCGCGGCGCACGCGCGCTGGATGCGCGAGCTCCCGCGGATGCAGGTCCTGATCGCATTGATGCGCGACGGCTTTCATGCACAAAGCGAGGGCGGCACGGTTTCGCTGCAGGGCGACGGTACGCCGTCGCTCGACTATCCGCTCAACGATTATTTCTGGGACGGCGCACGACGCGCGCTCGCGACGATGGCCGAGATCCAGTTCGCCGCGGGTGCGACGACGGTCATGCCGGTTGCTGCGGCGGGTGCGAGTTACGCCAATTGGAACCAAGCCCAGTCAGGTGTCGCTGCCTTGCCGCTCAAACCGCTCGCCACGGCGGTAGTCAGCGCGCACGTGATGGGTGGCTGCCCGCTCGGCCCCGATCCCAATCGCGCCGTTACGGATCATGATGGCCGTCATCATCATCTGGACAACCTCTACGTATTCGACGGTTCGCTGTTCCCGACCAGCGTCGGCGCCAATCCACAGCTTTCGATCTACGGGATTGTGACCAAGCTCGCATCGGCGCTGGCTCAACGTCTCGCCCCGACCCGGACGGCACTCCACGATTAGGGTGATTGCTCTAACGGCAACGGCTAAAGTCGAGGCTGTTCGGCAATATCGTTCGAGCACTCAACCTAAGACCAAGGAGCATACGATGTCCAAGCAAGCCTCGTTCAATCGCAGCGTAGTCAGCGCCAACGCGCTGGCCGAATCGGCCCTGTTCGCGTCACGTCAGGCGTGGCTCGCCGGCCTCGGCGCGGCATCGATCTCGCGCGAATGGGCACGTCACGAAGCCGGCAACACATTCCGCGCGTTGGTTCGCAAGGGCTCGACCGTCGAGAAAAACGCGATTCAAGTCCTCGGCGGCCGCGTAGAATCCTCGGTTGCGATTGCAACTTCGCTTTGGCGCGTCGCACGCGCAAGCGCGCTCGCCACGGCCAACCGCCTGGCTGAAACCGCCGCCTCGGCGCTGCCCCGCGTCAGGATCCCCGCGTTCGCAGCAAGCGCCGCCGCGCCGAAGCCACGCAAGCACGCGAAGAGCCGCACGATCAAAGCACGCGCCTCTCGCACCGTCCGCAGCGTCAAGCGCACCGGCAGGAAGTCGAAGTAGCGTAGTAGAATCCGGCGGGACCGCGCGACGGTTGGCGCGAAAGAGCCCAACGGAGACAGACCGATGTCCGGAGCGGCCGAGCCGCAGCGGCCGCGCCGCGGCGGAAAAGATCGGGCTCGACGCCCGCGCATCGGCCTCGCGCTGGCCGGAGGCGGCCCGCTCGGTGGCATCTACGAAATCGGCGCACTGCTCGCGCTGTCGGAATCGCTCGACGGCCTGGATTTCGACGATCTCGACGTCTATGTCGGCGTTTCGTCGGGCGGCTTTGTCGCAGCAGCGCTCGCGAACGGCATTTCAGCGCCTCAGATGTACAGGCTGTTCATCGAAGACGGCGCCGGCCTCCGACTTTCGCCGTCGCTTTTCCTGCGTCCCGCGCTGCGTGAATTCGTGCGCCGGGCGCTGTCGGTTCCGCGGCTGCTGGCCGAAGCCACGGCTGTCTACCTGCGCCATCCATGGCGCGGCGGCGCGCTGGGGGCGTACGCCGCACTCGGCCGCGCGATCCCTACCGGCGTGTTCGATCAGCGCGCGATCGACGCTTTCTTGAGACGACTGTTCACGACCGGGAACCGCACTGACGATTTCCGACAGCTCCGCCGCCAGCTGTTTCTGGTGGCAACGGACCTGGATACCGGCAGCGCCGTGACGTTCGGCGGCCCTGCCGCTGATCACGTGCCGATCAGCAAGGCGCTCCAGGCGTCGGCGGCATTGCCCGGATTATTCCCGCCGATCCGCGTCGACGGGCGGCATTACGTCGATGGCGCATTGAACAAGACGCTGCACGCCTCGGTTGCGCTCGATCGCGGAGTCCGACTGCTGCTGTGCATCAACCCGCTGGTCCCATTCGACGCAAGCGCGGCATCCCGCAACGGCCGTCCTTCGGTCGAAAAGCTCGATCAGGGCGGGCTGCCATTGGTGCTTGCCCAGACGTTTCGCGCGATCATTCATTCTCGGATGAAGGTCGGCATGGAAAAGTATCGGCAGCAGTACCCGGATGCCGACGTGCTGCTGTTCGAGCCCGACCGCGAGGACGCCGACATGTTTTTCGCCAACATCTTCAGCTATGCCCATCGCGAACGGCTGTGCGAGGCGGCGTATCGGAGCACCCGGCGCAATCTGCTGGCCCGTCAGGCGCTGCTGGCGCCTCTGCTGGCAAGGCACGGCGTCCGCCTGAACCTCAAGCGCCTCGACGATGGGCGTCGGTCGATGGCCGACGCGCTCAACGATCCGCGCCCGCTGCAGGCGCGCCCGCGCGGCGTGCGGCAGGCGACACGCGATCTCGCGCATACGCTCGATCACCTGGAGGCCTGGCTCGCCGCGGCGTCCGCCCCTTGACGCCTGGCGGCCGGAACGAAAACGATGGCGGAACGCAAACGTCCGCGCCGAACGCGAGAGCGCATCGTCGAGACCAGCCTGCAGCTGTTCAATCGCCACGGCGCGCCAAACGTCACGACGGCGGACATCGCCGACGAGATGGGCATCAGTCCCGGCAACCTGTACTATCATTTCCGCAACAAGGATCAGATCATCGCCGAGTTGTTCGCCGCGTTCGAGCAGCGGCTGGATGGCCTGTTCGCGGCCCCCGCCGGACGGCTGGCCGACGTCGAGGACCTGTGGCTGGTCCTGCACCTGCTGTTCGAGGCGATGTGGGATTATCGATTCGTCTATCGCGACCTGGACGAAATGCTGTCGCGCGATCAGAGGCTCGCGTCACGCTTCTCCCGCCTTGTTGACCGCGGCAGACGAACCACGCAGAAGTTGTGCGCCGACATGGTCGCGGCGGGCGCAATGGAGGCCTCCGAATCGGAAATTTCGGCGCTTGCGGACAACGTGGCGTTGGTCGCGACCTATTGGATGTCGTATCAGAAGATCGCGTCCTCGGACCACCGTCGGGAGGCGCCCAGTCTTGATCGCGCCGCCCACCAGGTACTGTCGCTGATCGCGCCGTTCCTGCGCGGCCCGTCGCGCACGCTGCTGGCGCGATTGAGCCAGGGGTACTTGTGATTACGCAGATCGTACGCAACGCAGTACGCGCCGGACGCGCGAGTGATTGTCGAGCGCCGTCGTCGCGCTGAAACGCCGAGCAGGAGGTCGAATGGCGAAAAAATGGACACGCTTTCCGCACCCTGACAAGGCCTTCGCCTATGAGGGCGCCGCGCTGAAAAAAAACTGGGATCGATTGCACCGGGGCGATGCCGAGCCGTATCCGCAGGCGGAAGCTGCGCAGCGCGCGTGGCGGCACTACCACGCCGGCGAATTCCAGCAGGCGGTCGAAACCGGACAGACGGCCGGCGGGGCCGGTATCAATGCGGCGATCAAGGCGCAAGCGATTTACGCCAACTATCTCGAAACCGACAAGTCGCGGCTGGCATTGTTCGAGGAAGCGGCAGCGTGGGCCGACGCACGCCGCGCCGAGGCCCCCAAGGACGCCAACGCCCACTACCTGTACGCCTACGCGCTCGGGCGCTACGGCCAAGGCATCTCGGTCGCGAAGGCGCTGGCCCAGGGCATGGGCGGCAAGATCAAAGATGCTCTCGGAAAGGCGATGAAACTCGCGCCTCAGCACGCTGATGCGCATACCGCGTTCGGTGCCTATCAGGCCGAAGTCATCGCCAAGGTCGGAGCGCTGGTGGCCGGCATGACTTACGGTGCAAGAAAGGATTCGGCGCTCGAGCATTTCCAAAAGGCGCTGAAGCTCAACCCCGACTCGGCGATTGCGAGAATCGAGCACGCGAACGGACTGATACTGCTTTTCGGCAACGAGCGTCTCGCCGATGCGACCAGGCTTTACGAGCAGGCGGCGGCGTGCAAACCCGCGGATGCGATGGAGCGCCTGGACGTCGAGCTCGCGCGCTCCGAGCTGGAATGACCGCAGTCCGATGACCGGGCGGCGCATCAGCCGTCTGCTCTGCATCCTGCTTGCCGGGTACGCGGTCGTCGCCGCGGCCCAGAGCGCAGCGCCGGCGGCAGCCCCAATGCCGGCACGCGCGATCGACACGCTGCAGCGTATTCGCAATACTGGCGTCATGCCGATCGGCATTCGCGATGCCTCGTTCCCCTTCTCGTTTATTTATCAGGGCAAGGGGCCGCAGGGCTATACCATCGACATCTGCCTCGAGATCGCCGACGCGATCAAGAATGAGCTGGCCCTGCCGCGGCTCGAGGTCAGATACATCCCCGTGTCACCCGCCAACCGGGTCGCCGCGCTGCAGGATGGCAAGATCGATCTGGAATGCGGGTCGACAGCCAACACGCGCGAGCTGCAGAATGAGGTCACCTTCGCTTATACGACCTTCGTCGCCGGAATCAAGCTTTTGGCCCGGAAGTCCTCGCAGATTTCCGGCATCGACGACCTGCGCGGGAAGACGATCGTCGTCACGCGTAGCACGGCCGGCGAAAAGCTGATGCAGGACATCAATGCCGAACGGCTGCTGAAGATGAACATCGTTGTCGCGACCGATCACAAAGAGTCGTTCAAGTTGGTTGAGCAAGGCGGCGCGGTCGCCTTCCCGTTGGACGATGTGCTGTTGTACAACCTGATCGCGAAGGCGAAGCGGCCGGACGATTTCGCCGTCGTCGGCAAGTATCTGTCGGTCGAGCCCTACGCGATCATGATGCGCAAGGGGGACGCGCAACTCGAGACGATCGTCGACCGGACCTTATCGCAGCTATTTGCCAGCGGCGAGATCCGGCGCCTGTACGACAAATGGTTCGCCACGCGCGAGCTGACGGTGCCGTTGAACCCGCTGCTCAAGGAAGCTTTCGCAATGCCGAACACTTACCCGGCCTGGCCATAGGCGGCGCGATCCGGCTCGCCCGCATGCCCGCGGACATCAATCCGGCGCCGCGCTACTCTCCAGCAAAAAGCGCACTCTCCATCGTCCGTGCGTCCGGTGGTTCGTTCCACGGCCACGGCGCGAGCAGCGTCGCCAGAACCAATTGCTCGAGCTCGGGAGCAAAACGCTCGATCAGCAGATCGGGATCCGGACAAAGATGGCGATCGCTGATCACGCCGAACTGAACCGCACCATCGTACGAGAGGATCGACACGCCGATCCCTATGTCGCCCGATTGCGGCACCCAGAACATCATGCTGGCGATGCTCGCGCCGGCCAGAAACAGAGGCTGCTGCGGGCCCGGAACATTGGTCATCACCGCGGTCGCGTTCTTTGCCAGCAGCGCCAGCAGTTGTTCCTGCAGCACCTTGGGGCCAGCGCCCATCGCCGCAAGTATGCCGAGCGAAAGCACCGGTTGATACGATCCCTTGAGCGACTGCATATTGGCCCGCACGGCATACAAACGCTCGACCGGATTGGCGATGCCGAGAGGAAGATCGAGAAAAACCAGACCGAATCGATTGCCCAGCTTGTACGCTTTCTCCGGCGGGCGCAGGTTGACCGGCACCAGCGCGCGCAAGCTCAGGCCGTCAACGGCATCGCCATGCTGCTGAAGGTATGAGCGCAAGGCGCCGGCAACCGACGACAGCAAGACGTCGTTGATCGAGCAGTCGTAAGCGCGGCCGATGGCCTTGACCTCGGCAAGCGGCACCGGATCCGCCCAGGCGACGCGCTTGGCGACGCCGGGCTTGCCCTTGAAGCGTGTTGCCGAATCTTCGCCCATCGTCGCGAGCCTGACGATCTCCGCGGTAAGCGCTGCGCCTTGGTCGGCAAGTGCGACCGCACGCCCCGGGTCATGCCACAGACCAACACCTTTTTCGATCAGCGTCGCGCCGGCTTGCCGCGCGAACTGCATGGCGCCAGCGAGCGGTCCGATCGGCTCGGCGAGCGCATCATCGTCCGCGCTTGCGCTCGGCGGGGGTGGCACCGGGCCCGCGGCATTGCCGTCGCGATCGGCGTCGGTAAGCGAGAGCATCACCTGGATCAGCGCGATGCCATCGGCGTAGCAATGGTGGATGCGTACGACCACCGCGCTGCCGCCGTCGAAGCGTTCGATCAGGTGGAACTGCCACAACGGCCGGGCGGGATCGAGTGGTGTGCCGGCCAGCGCGCTGACGAAGGCCTCCAACTCTGCCTTTCCGGCGCGGCCCGGCAGGGCCACGCGCTCGAGGTGATTCGCGATGTCGAATTCGTCGTCGGTTTGCCAGGAGCTGCCGGCCGGAGTCTGCAACGGGCGCTTACGAAAGCGCTCGAAGCGCAGGAAGCGATCGGTCAGCGTCTTCTTCAGGCGCGCGAAGGTTACGCGCTCGCGAAGGATCAGCACGCCGCTGATCATCATCAGATTGCTTGGCCGATCCATCCGCAGCCACGCGGTATCGACACTGGACATGCGTTCGCGCTGGTTGCCGCTCATCGACAAAGCCTTTTTGCCCACGCTCGCCAAGTCGCGCTAAAGTAGCATAATCGCCGGTCCGATTCCGACGATTCCATCATGCCGTGAGGAGGAAGCATGGCCGCCGCACCGAAAGATCTCAAAGCCGCGTTTCAGGCCGCCACGGCCGCAGCCAAGCAGACGAAGAAGAAACCCGATAATGCGACCTTGCTCAAGCTCTATTCGTACTACAAGCAGGCGAGCGAAGGTGACGTCAGCGGCGATCGTCCGGGCGGATTCGACTTCGTCGGCGGCGCGAAATACGACGCGTGGAGCAAGCTCAAGGGCATGAGCAAGGACGAGGCGATGCAGAACTACATCAAGCAGGTCGAAAAGCTCAACCGCGAGTAGCGCGGTCGCGGCCACTGAGCACCGACACTTGCTTCCTTAGAACAAACGGTCGCGGTTGCGGCCGTTTTTTTTCTGGCGACGCGCGGCGGCGCAAGCAGGCCAAGGTGGACAGCCAGCGCGCCGCGTCACAAGGCGCTACGCGAGACTAGATCGTTAGCTTGCGCAACAGCTCCGGATCCTTCACCACCGTCCGCTGCCTGCCGGGCGGCGCGCCATAAAGGCCGGCGGGCGGATTGGTCTCCAGGCGCGACAGCACGCCGGCGTCGGCGCAGCGCGAGTCGAACGCGATAGAGACCTGATCGCCGGCGATGCCGCGCACGCTGAAGCATGCCTGTCCGAGCTTGGCGTTGAGCGGCTTCAGCACAGCGGCTGCGATCAGATCACCGATCGGACCTTCGCCGGCGAGCTGCAAATCATAGCCTCGCGGCTTCGCCGGCGGCCGAGGAGTTGCCGCGATCACGCCGGGCAAGCCGATCAGCTCGCGCGCCAGCAGTTCCTCGGCCGCGGGGCTGGGCATGCCCTCCACGTTGAGCGTGACTTTCTGTCCGCTCACGCTGACATGCTGCAGGAAAAAGTCGCGCGAGAATTCGTCGGCGATCTTGCTGCCGATGGCGTGCAGCGCTTCTTCTTCGCTCGGCCAGCTGCCGACGCCTTTGGGCAGCGCCGTGTTGTAGTAGATCTCCTCGCCGGTTTCGCGATCGATGCATTTCACCGTCCACGACGTCAGCGCATATTTGCTCACTGTCAGGCCAGATGCCGGCAGCTGCATCGAAAGTTTTTTCACCCGCGCCTCGCCCTGCACCAGGAAGTTGGCGTTTTTCCCGCCTTGGTCCGCGGCACTGCCTTCCGACCAGGTCCGGAAGCCAAACGATTTGATGCGCTCCTTCAGCATGTTTTCCGCCACCGGCGAGGGCTGCGGCGGGGCATCCGGCGCATCCGCGTCGCGAACGCTGACCTGGAGCGCCACCTTCGGGTCGCCGCTGGCCCGGATAAAGTCGATGCGCTCATCGCGCGACATCTGATTGAGCGATCTCTGCACCGCCTTGACGTTGACCACGCCTTGCGTCGTGATCGACATCAAGCCGTCTTTACCCAGCTGCGGCTCGCCTTCCTTGATGATCGCAGGCACGAAGCTGGCGCTTTGCGACAGAAGCCTGGCCTTCAGCACGTCGTAGTTTCGCGCCAGCGAGTTCGAGTCGAGCAGCAGCCCCAGCGCCTTTTCCACCAGCTGGCTCTTGGAGTCGGCGCGCAAATCGCTTTGCAGCAGCGCCTTGTCGGCGCGGTACCGCGGATCGCTGGGATCGATCAGCCCGACGGCGGAGATCAGCATCGTGCCCGGTGCGGTGGCGGCGACGGGTGCCGCCGCGACCGGGGTGGGCGTGGGTGTAGCGGGTGTCGGCTGCGAGGCCGTCGGCGCCGATTGCGCCTGGGTCGTCGCCGCCGGTGCGGCCGACGGCCGCTGCGCGACGTACCACGCGACCGCACCGATCGCCAACACGGCTACGCCAATCGCGACGGCGACCGCAGCCTTCTGCGATTTCTTCTCAGGCGGTACCGCCGCCGCGACCGGCGCCGGAGCGGCGCGGCCCGTGATTGCGGCAGCCGTCGCCGCAGCGAGCACTGTCGCATCCGCCGCGCCGACCAGCGTGGGATCGGCGGACGCCGCCGACACACCGGGCGCAGCCGCGCGCAACGCGTCGGCGAATTCGTGAGCGGTCTGAAAGCGATCCTCCGGACGCTTGGCCAACGCTTTGCGCACGACTGCATCCATGCCGGCAGGCGCCTGCACGTTGAGGCTCGACGGCGGCAGCGGGTCTTCCTTCAGCACCTTTTGCATCGTCGTCGTCGCCGACCCGGCAAACGGGCGCTCGCCGGTCAGGAACTGATAGAGGACGACGCCGGCCGAAAACAGGTCGGAGCGCCCGTCGACCGGCAGTCCCATGATCTGCTCCGGCGACATGTAGCTGGGCGTTCCCATCACCGCGCCGACCTGCGTCAGGTTGGACGTCTCGATGTGGGCGATGCCGAAATCGCCTACCTTCACCGCACCGCCGGGCAGCAGAAAAATGTTCGCCGGCTTGATGTCGCGATGGATGACGCCCTGCCGGTGCGAGTAGTCGAGGGCGTCGAGCACCTGCGACATGATGCGCACGATGTCGGCCGTCGTGAAACGCTCGTTCGTCTCGAAGCACTGCTTGAGCTCGCGGCCCTCGATCTTTTCCATCGCGATGAACCACGTGCCGGCGTCCTCGCCGAATTCGTAGATCGAGACGATATTCGGATGATTGAGCCTGCCGGCGGCCTGCGCCTCGCGGCGGAACCGTGCGATCACGTTCGGGCCTTCCGCGCCGGCGAGCTGATCGGCGCGTATCGTCTTCAGCGCGACGATGCGCTTGATCATCGGGTCGTAGCCTTCGTAGACGACGCCCATCGCGCCGCGGCCGATCTCGTGCCGGATCTCGTACTTGCCCAGCGTGCTGATGTCCGCCATGCCTGGCCCCCCGTTGCCCGAAAACGGCGACGCCGGCAGCGCGCCGGCGTCGCTTGCCGTTCAGCGCCAGCCGTCTACTTGTACTTGGCGTCGATCTCCCAGACCGACTTCTGCACCAGCCGCTGCACCATCGTATCCAGCGACACGCCGCCCTGCTGGGATTGGGAGACGCCAAGGACCGAGGTCGACTTCGCTCCGACTTCCATTTTTTCCTCGGTGTAGCCGGTCGCGACCTGCTCGGTCGTCTCGGCGTTGATGATCTTGTAGCGCATGCCGATAATCCACACGCCGCTCGACTCGCTGGTCTGCACCGAGCCGACACCGACGCTGGCGGCCGAAGCGCCGCGCCCGAAACCGCCGAGCAGCCCTGCCATCTGGCCGATCGCGTGGCCATCGAAGCCCTGCTGGGCCGCGGCGACCTGCTCGGTTTTGAGGATGTCGAATTTCACTATGTACTTGGTGCTCTTCAGCTTGCCCATGCGCAGGAACTTGCGCGCCGCGTCGGGATCGCCCAAGTTGTAAGCGAGCTCGAACTCGCGCTGGATCGGGCCGAGATTGGAGCGCTCGAGCACGGGGAAGTTGGCAGACGCGAGCTCGATCTCGCCGAAGTCGGCGATGTTGTTCGCGGTGAATTTCTGCAGAAAGGTTGCGTTATTGCTTTTCATCTCGCCCGGGATGACGATCACCGCGGGGCCCTTCTTTCTCACGTTCGTGTACTCGACCGGCGCATACATCGCCTGGTCCGCCGAGGCATTGGCTCGCTGCGACGTATCGCTTCCTGCAGTCGGCGAAGGGTTGCCGAATCTGGGCTGGGCGAGCGCCAGCGATGCGATGGCCAGCAGCGTCGCACCGAGCGCGACAGCGGAATAGCGGACGGACTTGCGATTGCTCATGGCGATTGCTCCTGTCAGATTCCTGTCGATAGCGAGGTGAAGCGTCCTCATTTCGATGCGGGTTTCCTGCCACTGCCCAGCCCGGCCCTGGTGCAGTAATCCGCGTACAGCTTGGCCACCACCTCGTCGGCATTCTCGCTGACCAGGGTCAGCGCCATGCGCCCGACGTCAGCCCCGGCGTAGGAGCTCGAATGCGCCTGCGCGGTGGAGATCTGCCTGCCGTCGCTGCCGGCCAGGTTGAAATCCATGTTCACCGAAACCTGGTTGACGTTCATCATCGGATTGGGCTGCGCTTGCGACGAGATCAATCCGCGCAGAACGAAACTCGCGCCGAGCCTTTTCGACGCCGCGAGCGCCGCGTCGGGATCGTTGCGAAAGTACGCATCGATCTCGGCCTGCGCGATCTGGCGGCGAATCTCCTCCGGCGTGTAGCTACGAAGCCCAAGCCCGCGCAAGCGCGTGTTGATCGCCTGGAAATGCGGGCCGTAATTCTGCTGCTGCGCGTAGATCACGCCGTTGGAGTGCATCTCGCCGATGACCACCATGATCTTCTTGCCCTTGAGGTCGGCGCGACAGGGCGTCGACAGCTGCTCGGCGATTCGGCTCTGCCTCGCTTCGCTTTCGGCCCGGTCGGCTTCGTCCTGCTCCGAAAACTTGAATCCCTCGGCAGCGGCCGCCGGCCCGGCCGCCAGCGCGGCAAGTATGAACAAGATCGCGAAGGCGGGCTTCGGTCGCATCGAGGCTCAGAATCCGCAGCAAACGGCGCGCGGAGATCGCGTACGGCAACCGTCGCAGGTTAGCGCAACGGTGCCGGGAAATCCACAGCGAATATTCGCCATCTGCCGCGGCGCCGCCACCCTGTGGGCAACAGCAAGCCTTCTGCTTCGGCGCGGTTCTGTCCTACTTTTCGGCGGACTTCGCCGCTTTTTTCACGGTCCCGCTCGCCGCGGGCGCGGCCTTGGCAGCGGTGCTGGCCGACGCGGTCTTCGCAGCCCCGCGCCCACCCTTACCGGGCGGCTTCCGCTGGATGCCTTGTGCTTTCAGCAGCGCGTTGACCGCTTCGGACAATTCGTTGACGCGCGCGCTGAGGCGCTCGACGTCGGCCGACGTATGAACACCCAGCTTGCCCAGCGCTCGCGACACCCGATCCTCGAACACCTGTTCGAGCTTGTCCCAGGTTCCACCGGCCATCGCCTGCATTTCCTTGGCCTTGGACATCGCGGCGCCGCGCGCGGCATCTGCCGTTTCGGCTGCGGCTTTGCGCGTCCTGGCCTCGAGAACTTCCCCCTGCTTCACCAGCGTGTCGAACACCTTGGCGCCGCCCTCCTGCGCTTTGGAAAAAGCGCCCAAGCCTGCGAGCCAGATCTGGTGCGAAGAGGCGAGCACGGACTTCGAAAGACCCTGCGCCTGTCCTGCGGTTTTTGCGCCCATTGCGGCCTTGGCTTTTTTCAACATGGTCATGTTCCTCAAGGATGCGGTCGATCGGTCATTGTATTCGACCGACTTAGAGAAATCACACTAATGCCGCCGCCCCGCCGCCGCCAAAACAGCGCCGTATAATGCCCGCGACATGCGTAATCGTCCGGGCGCGCGTGTCGCCGGATGAGGGCAGATCCGGGTTCATGCCGGCGGCCGCGCCGGCGCACCAGCCCCAAGGGAGGACGCGATGGCTTATTTCGTTACCGGCGGAACCGGGTTCATCGGCCGTTTTCTCGTCCAGAACCTGCTCAAGCACCGCGAACCGGTCTATCTGCTGGTGCGCAAGAGCGCTCTCAAAAAGCTTCCGGCGCTGCGCGAGAGCTGGGGCGTCGACGACAAGCGGGTCGTCGCGATCGTCGGCGACCTGGCCAAGCCCAACCTGGGTATCGCGGCCGAAGACCTGAAGCGCCTCAAAGGCAAGGTCGACCACCTTTTTCATCTGGCGGCGATATACGATCTCACCGCCAGCGCCGAGGATCAGCAGCGGGCCAATATCGACGGCACGCGTCACGCGGTCGAATTCGCGCACGATGTTCAGGCCGGGTGCTTCCATCACGTGAGCTCGATCGCGGCGGCCGGACTCTACGACGGCGTCTTTCGCGAAGACATGTTCGAGGAAGCCGAAGACCTCGATCATCCGTACTTTCGCACCAAGCACCTGGCCGAAGGCATCGTCCGCAGCGAATGCAAGCGGCCGTGGCGAATCTACCGGCCGGGTTTCGTCGTCGGCCATTCGAAGACCGGCTACATCGACAAGATCGACGGGCCGTATTACTTCTTCAAGCTGATCCAGAAAATGCGCAACATGCTTCCGCCCTGGATGCCGACTATCGGTATCGAGGGAGGACGCATCAACATCGTTCCGGTCGACTTCGTCGCCGATGCGCTCGACTATCTCGCGCACAAGAAAGGCCTCGACGGCAAGTGCTTCCATCTGACCGATCCAGAGCCGTACCGGATCGGCGAAGTCATGAACATCTTCGCGCGGGCAGCGCATGCGCCGCAGATGACGATGCGCGTCAACGCGCGCATGTTCGGTTTCATTCCGGCGCCGATTCTCTACGGCATCGGCGCGCTCTCGCCGGTCAAGCGCATGCTCCGGGCGGTGCTCAAGGATCTCGGCATTCCAAAGGATGCGTTCGATTTCATCAATTGGCCCACCCGCTACGACAACCGCGAGGCAGCCAAGGCGCTGAAGGGCTCGGGAATCGACGTGCCCCCGCTCGACAGCTATGCGGCAAAGCTGTGGGATTACTGGGAGCGCAACCTCGACCCGGACCTGTTCATCGATCACAGCCTGTCGGGACGCATCAAAGACAAGGTCGTCGTCGTGACCGGCGCGTCGTCCGGCATCGGCAAGGCGACGGCGCTCAAGCTTGCGTCGGCCGGCGCCAAGGTGATGCTGGTCGCGCGCGGCGAGGAAAAGCTCTTGGACACCAAGAAGGAAATCGAGGCGGCCGGCGGCAGGAGCTGGATCTACAGCGCCGATGTTTCCGACATGGCCTCATGCGACGCGCTGGTCGCGAAGGTGCTCAAGGATCACGCCGGCTGTGACTACCTGATCAACAATGCGGGCCGGTCGATTCGCCGTGGCGTGCTCAACTCACTCGACCGCTTTCACGATTTCGAGCGGACGATGCAACTCAACTATTTCGGGGCGCTGCGCCTGATCATGGGTTTCCTACCGGGAATGGTCGCGAACAAGCGCGGCCACATCATCAACATCTCATCGATCGGCGTCCTGTCGAACGCGCCGCGGTTCTCCGCGTACGTCGCATCGAAATCCGCGCTCGACTCGTTTGCCGCATGCGCGGCGTCGGAATTCATCGACAAGGGCGTCGACTTCACAACGATCAACATGCCGCTGGTGCGCACCCCGATGATCGCGCCGACCAAGATGTATGAAAACGTGCCCACACTTTCGCCCGAGCAGGCCGCGGACCTGGTCGTCGAAGCCATCGTCTACAAGCCGGTGCGCATCGCAACGCGGCTGGGCATTTTCGGCGCGGTTTCGCACGCGATTGCGCCGAAGCTCACGCAGATACTGCTCAATAGCGCGTTCAACATGTTCCCGGACTCGCCGGCTGCCGCGGGAAAGAAGGAAGGCGAGACGAGGCTGTCGCCCGAGCAAATGGCATTTGCGCAGCTGACACAGGGAATTCACTGGTAGCCGCGTTCGCCCCCTGCGCCACGGCTCCCAGCGGCGGTCGATAATCGCGCCGGCCGGTCTAGGGCCAGCGTTTCCAGCGCTCTCGGTTTAGCGGCAAGAGTTCGATTCGTCCCGCGCCGCCGCGTCGCGGCGGCAATGGCGGCGCTGGGTCGACGCCCGCTGCGATCGCCTGCACGGCCGCGCGGTCGCTCGCCATACCTGCGGTCATCAGCGCCGCGATCAATCGGGTGATCTGCGGCGCCGCGACGCTGGTTCCATCCATCGCGCACACCGAGCCGGTGCGCGTTCCGGCGGCGAGCACGCCGTGCAGCACGGCCGAATCGTCGGCGACCGCGGTCACATCTGGGCCAGCGCGCCACGGCCCTACGAAGCCTGGCGGGGAAACGATCGGCCCGGAGCCCGAATAACGGCTGGCCGCGTAATCGCTGCGGCGGAATCCGCCGATCACGATCGTTTGCCGCCCTGTGCCCATCGCATTGATCGTGCCGCGCCGCACCAGCGGGCTTTGCGGCGGGGTGTCGTCTTCGTTCAACGCGCCTACCGGCTTTTTCAACACTCCAACCCGATTGAAGCGCAGGTAGTCAGCGTGATCGAAGCGGGACTGACGGCCGCGCAGCGGATAGCCGAAAGGCGTGTCGCCGCGCTGAATCCAGGCATGCATCACCATCGGCGCACCGTTGTACCTGACCTCGACCCGCCAGGTACCGGCAGGCGCCACCGGAGTGAGCGCCGGATCCAGCGCAGCGGTCGGCGCCATGGTCAATACGATGTGCTGCCGGCTGCCGGGCGGAACGATCGGGTAGTTGGCATAGAACCGCACATTCCCAAGCGAAGGCCATGGCCAGTTGCCACCGGGCCCGATCCATGGACTCGTCACGCCCGTCGGCGTCGTAACGCGAAGATCGACCGTCGGCGGCGGTGTCGTGGTCTGAAACGGCAGCCAGATTTCCATCGAGCTGCCGGCGCGATCGTCGGGCTGGACCCGCCACCTGAGCTCCTCGATCGTCCGATTCGGCCCCGCCGGCTTAGGCAGGCGAAACTCGGTATGGCAACGCGCGAGATAGGCGTTGCCCGTGGGAACCACGACGCGAAGCGGCGCCGGGCGCAACGCGATCAGCTGATCGATCGCCGCTTCCAGCGGTGCCGATCCGTCGTGCGGTCCGGCGATCAATCCGTAGCTCAGGTTGACGACGACGGGCAACTGGGTGGTGTTTTCCAGCGCCGCGATGTCATCGGCGCGGCGGAGAATGTAGTGCAGCGCCTCGAGCACGACGGGCGTGAGCTTCGCCCCGGAAGTGTCTTCGACGACCGATCGCGGCAACTGCACGGCAATGATGTAGGGCGACGTCGAGATGATCTGGGACGGATCCATGCCACAGGCCAGATCCATGACGTGCGTTCCATGGCGCGTGCGCCGTGCCGCCAGCTGCTGCTTCGCCGATCGGTACAACGCGTCTTCGTCGACGACCCCCGAATGCGTGCTCGCGGCGAGGAGCGCGTCGATGGCGTTGTCATCCAGCTCGCGGCCCCAGAACGGAAACGACCCGGTCGTCTGCGGATCGTCCTGATTCCAGAAATAACGGACGCGCGTCGCACCGGCAGCGTCGCGAAATCGCTGGTGCGCGAACGCCAGCCCATCGTCGATGACGGCGACGACGGCGTTCGTCGGCGCGTTAACGCCGAGTTGCGTGGCTGTTCCAAGTTGCGGCGTCAGAAATGGCGCCGATACCGGCACGCCGAGTTCGAAGCGCTTTACCTGCGTCCGGAAGAGATCATTGCTCTCGACGTTCTCGAGCAATTGCCTGGTCACCAGGGCCGAGCAGAACGTTGCCTGCTCGATGCCGTGCGGTGGCGTTGCGAATATCGACGGCACGCGAATGTCTGCCATCGGGCGCACCGTTTCCGCGAACTGCTGTGCGGTCGTCCCCTGAAGCTCCAGCAAAACGGGAATCCAGTCGCCCTCCACGCCGCCGACGTACTTGAACCCGGTGACCTTGGCCCAGGCGAGGTATGGGTCGCTCCACGCGCCGCTGGGCATTGCTCGCGGTTCTGCGCCCGAGCGCGCCTTGCTTGACTTGCGTCTTTTAGCTATTTGCGCCATCGCGGACCCCCGACTCGGTCATGGCAATTGCGGCATGAACGTCACACCCATTCGGCCGCGGCTTCGTTCCACAGCCACTTCAGCATGGGCGATGCGGCCGGCAGCGTGGTCGGTACGGAGTCGACGTAAGGCGCCCCCTGTTGCGATGCCGTGGCCGTGTTGTAGAGATTGTTGAAATCGAAGTCCAGGGTACCGGGAAAGCGCTCGCCATCGAAACGCCAGGCGCGCAGCCCAGTATTGCCCTTGGCACGACGCACGAAGTATCGCGCCAGCGTAAGGCCCAGCATCTGTCCGCAGCAGCTATCGACCGGGAAATGCAGCCCTGCAACCGTGCGATTGATGGCGACTCTCGCCGCCTGTCGCATCAGCTCGACGCCCAGCGCGTCGCCAGGTGTGCCGCCGCGAAGCTCCCACAGAATGCGTGCGATCATGTGCGCCTCGGTCGCGTGTCCGCTGGGAAACGAGCCGTGGCCCGGAGTGAGGATCATCGGCTGCACCTGCGCCGAATATTCGTTGGGCCGGCGACAGGCGAGCGCGTGCTTGATCCTCTGCTCGACGGCGGCGACGAGCCCCAGCGCAACGTCGAGCAGCTCCAGTGTCTTCTTGGTCCGATCCGGGTGCAGGTACGCGATCGAGCTCCAGAATGCGACCGGCGGAGTCATCTGGGCGAGGATCTCGGAGGCACGGTCCTCGCGCAGGTCGGCATAGGTATCCAGGAAGTCGAGTTGCTTCATGAAGATGGCCGGCGTCGGCCGAATGACGGTTGCGAGCCTGCTCGACGTGGCTTTCGGCGAGTTTCCCGGTCCGGTGTTGGTCACGCGCATATGCCAGAGAGTGACCGAGCGATTCGAGTTCTTGGTGACCGTGCCGGTCGGGCCGGCATAGGTAAAAGTCTCGGCGTGTCGCGTCACATAGAGATTGGACAGCAGATCGAACTGAATCGACGCTGCCCGCACCCACGGCTCCCAACTCTGCAGGTTTACCGGATTTTCGAGGGCGCGCTGGACCGGGGTAGTCGTCGCCCCCAGCCAGTTGCCGACGATGCCATCGCGATGCTTGATCAGCGCATCGGTGACCAGTGCATTGCCGGCAGCGTAGCCTGCGGCACCACTTGCGCCACTCGCTCCGCTGGCGCCACTTGCGCCACTTGCGCCACTCGCTCCACTGGCGCCACTTGCGCCGCTTGCCCCGCTCGCCCCACTTGCTCCACTCATGGCACCACCCTCCCTGTTTGGCCCCGCACCACGACCAATGAACCCTACATCGGCACCCCTGCGTTGCGCAGCGCGCCGGACCACTCTTTTCCTGTCTCGTAAGGACTGGTGGGCGAGCGCTCGAGCCACTTCTCCACGGTAAGAGCGGGTTCGAGTCGCATCAGCTCACCGACGGTCTTTCGCGCGTCCTCCTGGCGTCCAAGCAGCCACTGAGAAATCGCCAGCGCGCGGAATGTCGAGGTATGCGTCCGATTCGCGCGCAAAGAATGCTCGGCGAGCTTGATCGCACGCTCGTATTGCCCGGCCGAGAGCGCGGCGGTCGCCGCGAGCGAATCGTAGTAGTAGCGCAGCGGATCGAGCGGTGAAAGGCGCAGCGCGCGCTGGGTGCCCTCGACCGCCGCCTTGCCTTCACCCCGGAACGCGTGCAGCGTCCCTTTGAGCAACCACGCCAGCGAATCATTCGGGTTGGCGTGCAACGCCAGCTCGTACCGTTGCTGCGCGGTGTCGAGTTGCTTGAGCAGATTCGTGTGCACCAGCCCGTCGATGACCAGCGCCAGAGAGCAGTGCGGATCGGTATCGAGCGCTCTTCGCGTGCAATCCATCGCCAGCCGAGCGTCCAGCGCCAGATCCTGCGACCAGCCCTGCTGCACGCGCAGGACGTGCCATTTGGCCATCCACGCCCAGGGAACCGCTTGCCGGGGAGCGCGTTCGGTGAGCGTTTGCAGCATCTGCTTCGCCCGGTCGAAATCCCGCAGCGAAAGCCGGTGCATCAGCGCAATCGCCCCCATCAGCAACGTATAGCTTTCGAGCGTCGGCAGCGGCTGCGACTGCGCGCGCAACAACTCCCGCGCCATGATCGCGGAGCTCACCCCAGCGACCGCCTTGTCGATCAGCCCGTCCTTGCCGCTGACGATGCCGGTGACCTGGCCCTTGAGGCTCTTGGCCCAGACGACATTGCCGGATTTGGCGTCGGCCAGTTCTACGCTCAGGTTGAACTGGTTGCCCGACACCAGGTAGGCGCCCGAGAGCACGTACGTCGCATTGAGGTAACCGCCCACTTCGCCCAGCGACGCTTCGCGCCCGCGGAAGACCGTCGTCGACAGGCGCGATATCACGTTCAACTCTGCGGCGCGCGACAACGCCGAGATGATCTCGTCGGCCAGCACTTCGCCCAGCACTTGGTGCGAGGCTTCCCCGCCGCGCGCGGTAAACGGAATGACGGCGACCGTCGGCCGCAGCTCGGGCATCGCGGCGCTGCCGGGCTCGATCACCGGCCGCGGCCCCGGCGGGCCGACGCGGTAGGCGCGAACGGGCTCATCAACATGCTTGACGTAGCACGCGCCGAGGTCTTCGATGTCGGCGTCCAGCACCGGTGTCAGTTGGTCCCGCACGTCGGCCGAGACGACGATCTCCCCGGGGCCCGCGAGCGTGGTCAGCCGGGCCGCTAGATTGACGCCGCGGCCGTAGATGTCGTGCTCGTCGGCGATCAGGTGGCCGACGTGGGCACCCATCCGGAGCAGCATCTGGCGGTCGGGCGGCACGCCGACGTTGCCCTCGTTGCAGGCGCGCTGGATCGCAAAGGCCGATCTTATCGCCGGTTGAACGCTGGGGAATTCGAGCATCAGCCCATCGCCCATGCTCTTGACCAGACGGCCGGTATGGGCAGAAAGGACGTCTCGCTGCACCGTTGCTACGAACTGCCGCCATCGCCGCACCGCGTCGCTCTCGTTGCTTTCCATGAGCCGAACGGATTCCACCAGATCGACGAACAGCACCGTCCGTACGACCCATTCGGGGTTGTCGCTGGCGGGGGTTCCGTCTTGTAGCATCGCGGGAGGGCAGGTGCGGAAATCCGTGCCATTGTGGGTGCAATCCCCTGTAGTTAACAAGGCCCGGTGGGTAAGCCGCGTCCAGCGTCTCGCTGGCCCGGTCTCCCTCGCATCCGCACAGCCGGCCACGGACATCGCCAAGACTCCCGCGTTGCGCACCCGGGTGGCGGGCGCTTGCCGAGCGCTTTGCCTGAACCGCTCGAACACTCGCGTCGGATCGGGCCGCACTTGGACGCAACTTTGCTCGTCTTGCCTGGGTGAACGATAGCGCTTTGATGCGGGAAAATAACGTGAATATTCGTCGAACATGCTTGCCCGGAGGTCCGACGCCGGTGCTGCTTCCAAGCCCGACATCTTGTATTTCACAGGGGCAGGAAGGAGGTATGATTCGACGGGTCGCCGGCGAGAAGCCGACCGACCTGATTTCAAATCAGTGGGAGGATCGCCATGAAAAGGTCGGCTGTTCTTGTCGTTGTGTCGATGCTCGTGCTGGCTGGCTGCGCCGGCAACCCATTCGTCAGGAAGCCGGATCCGCATAATCCAAGCGTAAGCGTCGTCAGCGGGTACATAGTTGTCGACCAGGAGCCGATCGTAGTTCCCAAAGGGCAATATGATTTTTCGATCGTCTGGCAATTGGCGAAGGACTCCACATACAGCTTTCCCGACGATGGCATCGTGGTCGCGAGAGGCGAGGACGAATTCAAGTGCAAGCCGGAGGCAGGCAAACAGCGGTTCACATGCGTGTTCAGGAACTCGAAGCCTGGCAAGTACAAGTACACGATCAAGGTGCTAGATGGAACGAAGCTTTTGGAGCCGCTCGATCCGACCATCGTCAATAGCTAGGCGTGTTTTATTCTGCTCGGTGACATGACCGGCTAGTTTTGCCGAGCTGTTCCTTGCACCCGATGTGATGCAGCGCGGGAGGCGCGTACGAAATTACGATGCGCTCTCCAGCCAGCTCTGGGCTTCTGCGATCGCGGCATCGTGGGTCAGCGTGCCGCCGGCGATTTCCGCGGCGCCGAATGCCGACCCGAGGGCCATTCGCGTCTTTTCCATCAGCGGCGCCAGGAACGCCGCATCGGCGGGGTCGCGGCGCAATCCCGTCTGAGCGGTCTGCGCTTCGCTCGCCCCGAAAAAACGCGCCGCATGCGCCCACTTCTCGCGGTCCGCCGCTAGGCCTGCCGCGACGTCCAGCGCACTCTGTCCCACGGCCTTCGACCCGATTTCCCGGGCGATGGCAATCACGTCGAGCAACATTTGCGCGACACGATCTCCCGCGCCTCGACTGATCGATACCATCGCGAGATTGAGCAGGCCGATGGCGATACTCTCGCGATCGCCAAGCTCACGCGCAAGCGCCACCACATTCTCATAGAGAGACTCCGCAGCCTCCATGGCACCTTCGGTTCGAGAAAGCTGCGCCAGCGCATTGAGGGCGGCAGCAAGCTCACGGCGATCGCCGAGCTCGCGCGCCATCGCAACGGCTTCTTCGAGATGGCGTCGCGCTGCGACCAGATCGCCTCGCCCGAGCGATACCATCCCCAATGGCTGGAGCACCTTCGCGATGCGGCCGCGATCCCCCAGTTGCCTGGCGATCGCTAGGCTCTCGTCCAAATATTCCGCGGCTTCCGAGTAGTGGCCCATGTAGAAAGCCAGCTGTCCCGCATCGGTCAGGCCCCGGCTTCTGGCCGCTGTTCGATCCTGGGCTCCCGCACGGCCAAGCGCATCGGCAGTTATCCGCTGTCCTAGGCCAAGCAGGCCACGATTGATCCAATAGGGCTTGAGCGAAAAGACCAGCCGTAATCCGGCTTCGGCGCCGTCCTCAGCGCGATCGCACCAGGCATGCGCAGCGAGCAAGTTCTCGCGCTCGAGATCGAGCCGCGCGAGCCACGCGCCTTGCTCGCGGCCAAAGAGTTCCGGCCTGGCCTCCTCGGCGAGCGCAAGATAGGCCGCCATGTGCTGTCCTCTTGCCTGCGCGTCCTCGCCTGAATTCTCGAGCCGCTCCTGCGCGTACTCGCGCACCGTGTCCAATAGACGGTAGCGTTGTCCTTCGGCGTCGAATTCCACCAGCGATTTCTCTACCAGACTCGTAATCAGGATCGGTACGTCCATGGCGGTGACTCCATCACCCTGACCGATCGCAGTCGCCAATTCGAGTGTGAAGCCGCCGGCGAAAACCGCGAGCCGCCGAAACAGCACGCGTTCGCGGTCGGTGAGCAGTTCGTGGCTCCAGTCGATCAGCGCCCGCAAGGTTTGCTGGCGAGGTAGCGCGGTTCGATCGCCGCCGACCAGCAAGGTGAAGCGGTCGCCCAGTCGCGCCGCAATGCTTTCGACCGACAGGCTCCTTGCACGCGCGGCGGCGAGCTCGAGTGCGAGCGGTATGCCGTCGAGGCGTCGACAGATGTCGGCGACTGCGGCGGCATTCTGCGCCGTCACGCGGAACGACGGCTGCGCCGCAGCGGCCCGGTCGGCGAAAAGTCGCGCCGCTTCGAATTGCGCCAAGCGGTCGACGGTGATCGGTTGCGATGCATCGGGGGTCGCGAGAGCGGGTACCGGGTAGATCGTCTCGCCCGACAGCCGCAGCGGCTCACGGCTGGACGTCAGTATCTTCAGGTGCGATCCCGCCTGCAGCAACCGCTTCGCCAGCTCCGCGCAGGCATCAATCAGATGTTCGCAGTTATCCAGGATCAGCAGCATTCTGCGGTCCGCGACGAGCTTGACCAGGGCCTCGATCACCGGCCGGCCCGCCTCTTCGGTCACGCCCAGCGCCGATGCCACTGCCTGCGGTACCAGGCGCGCATCCGACAGCGGCGCTAGCTCGACGAACCACACCCCGTCGGGAAACGTGTCGAGCAAATCGGCCGCGATATGCAATGTGAGCCGCGTCTTGCCGAGACCTCCGGTACCGGTCAGCGTCAGCAGCCGCGTGCTGCCGAGAAGTTTCCCGATCTCGGCGAGCTCCCGCTCGCGACCGACGAAGGAGCTCAGTTGCTGAGGCAGATTGTTCGGTGTCGCTTCGAGTGAGCGCAGCGACGGAAAGTCCTGCCGCAGGCGCGGGTGGACGAGCTGGAAAACGCGTTCGGGACTTTCCAGGCCCCGCAGGCGCACAGTTCCCAGGTCCTGCAGTGCGGCACCCGGCGGAAGACGTTCGCCGACCAGCGTCGCCACCGCTTGCGACAGCAGGACCTGGCCGCCATGCGCGACGCTCATGATGCGCGCGGCGCGGTTGACGACCCCACCGAAGAAGTCATTGTCGCGTCGCTGCGTCACCCCGGCGTGCAGTCCGCAGCGCACCGGCAGTGCAATACCGTGAGTCGCTGCCGGATCGGCCAGCCCCTGCTGCAGCTGCAGCGTGGCGCCGAGCGCATCGAGCGGATCGTCGAACGCGCCGTGTGCGCCGTCGCCGCTCATCTTCACGACAATGCCGTGGTTGTCCTCCATCGCCGCGCGCACGATCGCATCGTGGCGCGCAAGCGCGATTTGCATGCGCTCGTGCTCACGATCCCACAGGCGCGTGCTGCCCTCGATGTCGGTGAACAGGAATGTCTTGACGCCGGATGAGGCTTTCACGTCGGTGAGCCTCGAATAGCCTGACTGTTGAAAGTCTAGCGTCGCCGCATCGGCTTAGCCAGCCGTGCGGATGGCTCCGGCGACAGTTGGGAGCTGTCTGCCTCCCTCCCGCTCGCAAGGGCGCGTGCGACCTCGTCCATCACGTTGCGACTGTTCAGCAAGGCATTGTGCCCGATTCCCGCCAGCGCGATGTTGCGCGCGCAAGCGAGCTCGGCGCTCGCCTGCGGTGCCACCATGCTGTCGTGACGCGACCGGATCGAAGTTATCGGCACCGGCGGCGGCTCGCTTTCCGCGCGATTGATGTCAGCTAGCCAGCGGCTACCCGGCCGCATCTGCGCAAGGCAGCGTCCGGCGAAGGTCCAGGCCAGCATACTGCCGTGATGCGGCGTGCCGATGGTGATCAGCTGCTCGGTGCGCGCCGCGCCGAAACGTCGCAGGTACGCGCGGGAGACCAGTCCACCCATGCTGTGCGCGATCAGCACGACGCGCTGCGCGCCGGTGGCCGCGCAAACCGCATCGATTCGGGAAGCGAGCTGGCCGGCAAAATGCTCGATGCCGGCAAGCGGCGGCCCGTAGTTGATCGTGTATACGGGACCCAGGCCGCGTCGTGCGAGATCGCGCCGCAAGGCGAACCAGACGCCATCGTTGACCGCTACGCCGTGGATCAGCAGCAAGGGCAGCGGCGCGGGCGCCGGCGTCGGGTCGACGATCAGCAAGCGATGCGCGACCATCAGCGGCCATGACAGCGCCACGGCACCGACTTCACCCAGGAACAGTCGTGCGCACGCGGCGGGCCCGAGGCGATGTTCAGGCGCCCGCGGCGTGCGCCAGATCCAGCTCAGCGTGAACCACACCGACGCCAGCACCAACACCGGCACCAGATAGGCGAGCGGAGCGCCGGCAACGTACCACCATGCCGGGTCGCCGTGGGCGATCCGGTAGTCCACCCATGAAACATAGCCGGCTGCACCCGCAGTCAACAGCAGCAGAAGGGCAATCGCCGTCATCGCGTCCGATGATACCGGACGAGGGCGAGCATCTCGCGTTGCCGAACGCGAGACGCGTTTATGCCGATTCGGTGCGCCAGGCTTTCAGCGCCGGACCGACTTCGGCGAGATCGCCGATCAGCCGCACGCTTGGCAGCGATTTCCGCAAGCGCCGGGTCATTTCGCCGCCAGCCCAGAGCGCGGTCGGCGGCGCCAGGTGCCGCCGCAACATCGCCAGGCCTTCGCCGGCCTGACGCAACGGAAACGCCGCCGAGAACGACAGTGCGACGATATGAACCTTGTGCGCGAGCGCGGCGCCGCGGATATCCTCGATCGGCGTCTGCGTCCCCAGCGAAATGCACTGCGCGCCTTCCGGGACCAACAGCGCCTCGACCATCAGCAAGCCGATGCCATGCTGCTCGCCGGGGAACGTCGTCAGCAGGATCCTGGGCGCGCCGGTCTGCCGCGGAAACGCATTGATCGCGGCGTGCAGCGCCACCTGAATCTGCTCGGTATACAAATGCTCCTCGAAGACCTGCAGTTCGCCGCGCATCCATGCTTCGCCGATGGCGCGATTGAGTGGAACGAGTGTCTCGAGCACGAAGCGCTGCAGCCCCTGCCGCATCAGCAGATTGGCGAGCGCATGTTGCAGCGCCGGCGCGTTGTGTCCCTTGACCAGGGCGATCACGTCGCGCTCGAGCGCGGGTGCTGCGCCTTCGCGGCGGGGTCCGGCGCGCGTATCGGCGAGCGTATTGAGCTCGGCGAGCGTGCGGCGCATCAGCTTGCCCGGCCGCATGCCGGTATCCATCAGCCGCTTGATCGCCCGCAGCTTGGCGACCTGCTCGGGCGGATACAGGCGCTCGGCATTGTCGTCGCGCAGCGGATCGGGAAAGCCGTAACGGCGTTCCCACATGCGCAGGACGTCTTTCGACAGCCCGATCTCTCGCTCCACCGCTCCGATGTTCAGCGCCACTCCGGAAGTGTCGGCCATACAGTTATGTCCAGGACAGGCGCCAAGGGTCGCGGGGGGTTACGCGTTATTGTAGGCGGCGCCTTCCGTCGTTGTCCACGACACCACGTTAGCGGCGAACCTCGGCTTTGGGGTAACATCACCGGATGCGCCGATTCCCCTCCTTGCGGCTGGCGATGGCGGTTGTCGCCGTCGCGCTCGTTTTGACGCCGCCGGCTTCGGCAGCCGAATCTGCAACCAGCGACGCCGCGTGTCCGGCGGTTTTGAACTACACGTTCAATCGCCTCCAGACCGGCAAGCCAGAATCGCTCTGCCAGTTTCGCGGCAAGGTACTGTTGATCGTCAACACGGCGAGCTACTGCGGGTACACGCACCAGTACGAGGGATTGGAGGCGCTCTACCGGCGATACAAGTCGCGCGGGCTTGTCGTCGTCGGGTTCCCGTCGAACGATTTCGGCGCCCAGGAACCCGGCACCAACCAGGAGATCGCGGAATTCTGCCGCCTCACCTACGGTGTTCAGTTTCCGATGTTCGAAAAGACGACCGTCACAAGTCTCAAGACCAATCCGCTTTACGCGACGCTGCTCGCCCGCACCGGGCAGGCGCCGCAGTGGAATTTCCACAAGTACCTGGTCGATCGTGACGGCAATCGCGTCGAAAGCTTCGCCTCGAAAGTCGAGCCCGACGATCGCGCGCTACTGACCGCGCTGGAAAAGCTGCTGAGCGACAAGTCCGCATTGCCTGCCGGCTGACACGCCACGTCGCGTCCTTTCCGCCATGCTTCGGTCTTTGACCGGGATCGGCGCAGTCCCTTATAATTACGGCCCTTTCGGCGAATTAGCTCAGCTGGTTAGAGCAGAGGAATCATAATCCTTTGGTCCGGGGTTCGAGTCCCTGATTCGCCACCAACAAATGCAAATGGCCCGTGTCTCCGCGGGCCATTTCATTGCATGTCATGCGCTCCCCCGATCCAGCGCTTGCATCGCGTCGGCGTCGAGGTTTAGGCGAGTCGCCGCCATCAACTCTTTGAGTTGCTCGGTCGAGGTCGCGCTGGCGATCGGCGCCGTGACGCCGGGACGAGCGATCAGCCAGGCAAGCGCCACCTGCGCAGGCGTGACGCCGTAACGGAGCGCGACGGTGTCGAGTGTGTCCAGGATCCGGATCCCACGCGGGTTCAGGTATTTCTCCATGCCGGGTCCGCGCTGGCTCTTGGCGAAATCCGCCTTGCTCCGATATTTCCCGCTCAGGAATCCCGCGGCGAGCGAGAAGTAGGTGATGACCCCAATTTGCTCGCGTGCGCACAATTCCTGCAGCGGGCCTTCGAACGCGCTTCGGTCATAAAGGTTGTATAGCGGTTGCAGCGTCTCATAGCGCGGATAAGCGTGCTGCGCGCTCACGGCCAGCGCCTCGCTTAGACGCTGCGCCGTGATGTTCGAGGCGCCGATCGCCTTGACCTTGCCCTGTTTGAGCAGGATCGCGTAGGCCTCGAGCGTCTCGTCGAGCGGTGTCTTGTCGTCGTCCCAATGAGACTGATAGACGTCGATGGCATCGATCTGAAGGCGCCGCAGCGATTGCTCGACCGCCCGCACGATATAGTCCTTGCGCAGGCATTTGTATCCAAGGCCCATGTCGGAGCCGACCTTTGTTGCGATGACGACATCGTCGTGCCGGCCACGCTGCGCTATCCAGCGGCCGATTATCTTCTCCGATTCCCCGCCCTGGTGGCCCGGCGCCCAGCGCGAATACGAATCCGCGGTGTCGATCAGATTGAAGCCCGCGCCGCAGAACGCGTCGAGGAGTCGGAACGATGTCGCTTCGTCGACGGTCCAGCCGAATACGTTGCCACCGAACGCCAGCGGCGCGACCTCGAAACCTGTGTGGCCAAGCTTGTGTTTTTTCATTGCCGCTGTCCGCCTCCGTTACCTTGCATGCATTGCCAACATGGCCCGTAACAAACCCAAATCGTCCCACGGTACATCGGTCCGCGCGGCACGCAGGTATGCGCTCGAAGGATCGCGCAGCCATTCCTGCGGGAACTCCGCTATCAGATGCTCCTCCCCCGCGGGAATATCGGATCGCCCCGTATACACATTGTGGTCCAGCGCCGCGGCCAGCGCCGCACAGAGATCGACTCCCACCAGCCCGCCCATCTGTACGCCATTCGTCACCCGGCGGTTGATCTCGATCAGGTAGACGTCTCCGGTCCGCTCATGTTCGATAAATTCCGGCCCAAAGAAGCCGCTTACTCCGAAACCGGCCGCGAGTAGTTCGGAAAAGCGTCGTGCCTCCGGGGCGTGCCGGCAGCGCACGACCGTCGAAGGTCCGGTAGCCGGGCTGCGCATCAATACTTCCCGCGTCATCCCGGCATAGACCACTCCACCCCACGCGGCGACCGCATGCAAAAGTCCTTTTCCAGGAATCCAGGTCTGTATGAGCAAATCGGCCGATTTCCAAAGTGTCGCGTCCCCTTTGGAAATCAGTTTCCGGAAGGCGGGCTCCAACTGCATCTTTCCCGGAACCACCTCGACCGCCTGTCCCGCAGTGCCGAAGGCGCGCTTGAGCACCACCGGATACCCTTTCGCATCGGCGAACGCGCGGGCCGCGTCAACATCCGAAATGATTTCAAACGGGGGCACGCGCACGCCAAGGGCTTCGGCCGCCGCCGGCAACAGCGTCTTGTCTATGCTCGACCGATAGAATCCGGGGTCACCCAGTGATTCGCGAATCAAGGCGAGGATTCGCTCCCGCACCGAATCCTCCATGCCGGCCGGCGGTGTTTCGACGAACGTCATCATCAACTGCAGTGCAGTGTCGTCGCAGGGGACGATCAAGCGCGGCGTGCGCGCTCCGAGGCTCGCTGCAAGCATGTACGCCCACTGCATCGGCGTAGCCGCGTCCGACAGGTAGGTCACCGCACCCGCATACCGGCTTTTTGCCACCAGCGCGTGCCTCGGCGCCAGCACCGACACGTCGAAGCCCGCGCGCACCAGCTCGCGCGGCAGGCGCGCAGGGCCGGCCCATTCGGTTGCTGTCGCGACCAAAAGCAGTGGAATTCCCAAGCGCACTCCCGTCGCCAGCGAACGTCTGCTCGAACGAGTCTAGCCTGACGCGGAGCCGAAGGCCACCGCCCTGCTCCAAAATCTGATCCGTTTGGGTTGCGCGCCGTCGCGCCCCTAGCTTGACCGCGTTGCGGCAGCACCCGAGAATGCTAGGCCGACGCTGCCTGAGCAGCGTCTTTTTGCCGCTAGCTGCGCCGGACTCGCGTGTCGCGTCCAAGGCGCGTGCTTCTTCGAAGACGATCGCGCGAGTACGCGCTAACAACCGCCACCTTCCCACGATGCATGACGAATATCTGACGCACCTGCGCCGCGCCGTCGATGCGATCCGTGCCGACGGGTTCTACAAGGCGGAGCGGGTGATCGAAAGCCCGCAGTCGTCGCAGATCGTGTTGAGCTCGGGCGCCGAGGTGCTCAATTTCTGCGCGAACAACTATCTGGGTCTGGCCAACGACAGGCGGCTGGTCGCGGCGGCGCGCGAGGGGCTGGAGCACTGGGGCTTCGGCATGGCGTCGGTGCGCTTCATTTGCGGCACGCAGGCCGTGCACAAGGAGCTCGAGCGGGCGATTTCCGCATTCCTCAGAACCGACGACAGCATCCTCTATTCGAGCTGCTTCGATGCCAACGGCGGCGTGTTCGAGACACTGCTCGGCGAAGAGGATGCCGTCATCAGCGACGAATTGAATCATGCCAGCATCGTCGACGGCATCCGCTTGTGCAAGGCGAAGCGCTTGCGCTACCGCAACAACGACATGGCCGACCTCGAAGCCAGGCTGAACGAAGCGGAAGCGGCCGGCGCTCGCTTCAAGCTGATCGCGACCGACGGTGTATTCTCGATGGACGGGACCGTTGCGAACCTGAAGGCGATCTGCGACCTGGCCGACCGGCATCGCGCGCTGGTCATGGTCGACGATTCGCACGCGGTCGGGTTCGTCGGCGAAGGCGGCCGCGGCACGCCGGAGTTCTGCGGCGTCGAAGGACGGATCGATATCGTCACCGGCACGCTGGGCAAGGCGCTGGGCGGCGCATCGGGCGGCTTCACATCCGGGCGCAAGGAGATCATCGAGCTGTTGAGGCAGCGTTCGCGGCCGTACCTTTTTTCGAACACGCTGGCGCCGTCGATCGCGGCGGCATCGTTGCGCGTACTCGAACTGCTCGCCGGCGACGAAGGGACGAAGCTGCGCCGTCGCGTGCGTCGCAACGGCGAGCGTTTTCGCGCCGCGATGAGCGGACTCGGCTTCGACCTCGTGCCCGGCGCGCATCCGATCATCCCGGTTATGCTCGGCGACGCGGCGCTGGCGACGCGGATGGCCGACGCGCTGCTGGCGGAGGGGGTTTATGTGATCGGGTTTTCGTACCCGGTCGTGCCGAAGGGCAAGGCGCGGATTCGCACCCAGATGAGCGCTGCGCACACCGACGACCAGATCGACCTGGCGGTCGCGGCTTTCGCCAAGGTCGGCAGGGCGCTGGGCGCGATCAAGGAGAAACGATGAAGGCACTCGCCAAGCTCGAGTCCGCGCCTGGCCTCAAGCTGACTCAGGTGAAAAAACCCGAGGTCGGCCACAACGACGTGATGATACGGATCCGCAAGACGGCGATCTGCGGCACCGACATGCACATCTGGAACTGGGACGAGTGGGCTCGCAAGACGATTCCGGTGCCGATGCACGTCGGCCACGAGTACGTGGGCGAGATCGTCGACATGGGCCAGGAAGTGCGCGGCTTCGCGATCGGTGACCGCGTATCGGGCGAAGGCCACATCACTTGCGGCTTCTGTCGCAACTGCCGCGCGGGGCGTCGCCATCTGTGCCGCAACACCGTCGGCGTCGGCGTCAATCGCGAGGGCGCATTCGCCGAATACCTGGTGATCCCCGCGTTCAACGCGTTCAAGATTCCTGACGACATTTCCGACGACCTGGCGTCGATCTTCGACCCGTTCGGCAACGCTACGCACACGGCGCTGTCGTTCAACCTGGTCGGCGAGGACGTGCTGATCACCGGCGCCGGGCCGATCGGCATCATGGCAGCGGCGATCGCACGCCATGTCGGTGCGCGTCATGTCGTCATCACCGACATCAACGATTACCGGCTTGCGCTGGCGCTGAAGATGGGCGCGTCGCGTGCGGTCAATGTCGAGCGCGAGGACCTGGGCAATGTCATGGCCGAGCTGCGCATGACCGAGGGCTTCGACGTGGGCCTCGAGATGTCGGGCGTGCCCAAGGCGTTCGCCGATATGCTGCGGCACATGAACCACGGCGGCAAGATCGCGCTGCTGGGCATTCCACCGGCGAACATGGCGATCGACTGGAACCAGGTCATCTTCAAAGGGCTCGAAATCAAGGGCATCTACGGCCGCGAAATGTTCGAGACCTGGTACAAGATGGTCGCGATGCTGCAGAGCGGGCTCGATCTTTCGCCGATCATCACGCACCACTATGCGGTCGAGCAGTTCGAAAAGGCTTTCGGGACCATGCAGTCGGGCCAGAGCGGCAAGGTGATACTCGACTGGGCGGCCTAGCCCTAGCCGTCGCGCGCGGCGGCTGGCCGCGGCCAGGTCTTTGCCCTTACTATCGACGCTCGCTTCTCGCGCTCTTCCATGCCCGACAACGACGTCGCCGCCCAGATTCCCACGCATCGCGCCTACCTGCTGCGCGTGGCGATGCTGCAATTGCGCAACAATGAGGCCGCCGAAGATGTCGTGCAGGACACGCTCATCGCGGCGCTGCAGGGCGCTGCGGGATTCTCCGGACGCTCGAGCGTCAAGACCTGGCTAACCGGCATCCTCAAGCACAAGATCGTCGACGCGATACGCCGCAAGAGCCGCGAGCCGGCGTTTGCCCAGCTCGACGACGAATGCCAGATCGAGGACTTCGACGCGTTGTTCGACGCCTCCGGTCACTGGGAAAACCCTCCGGCGGACTGGGGCAATCCGGAAAACGACCTGTCGCGACAGCAGTTTTTCGACATCATGCAGTTCTGCCTGGAAAAGCTGCCGCCGAATACCGCCCGGGTTTTCATGATGCGCGAAGTGATGGAGCTGGACGGGGAGGAGATCTGTAAGGAACTGACGATCACTTCGACCAACCTGTGGGTCATTCTCTATCGGGCCAGGATGGCGCTCCGGCAATGCCTCGAGCAGCACTGGTTTGCCGATCCCTCCCGCGCCGGCTGATGTCGTCGATTGCCTAGTCATGGGCCCCCTTATTTCGTGCAAGGACGCGAGCCGGCTGATCTCGCAGATGCAGGACCGGAGCCTGACGCCTGGAAAGCGCTGGCTGGTCCGCCTGCACCTGTTGTTTTGCGACGCCTGCCGTCACTTCGAACGTCAGCTCGCGATTCTCAGAGAAGCGATGCTCCGCTATCGCGGCTGAGCATAGCCGGGACCCAGTCGCCCGGTAACGGACCGGGGCGCCGGCACCCGGCTTGAACCGGGCCCCGGTAGTGATAATCTCTACTTCGTAACGATGGCTCGACACTGATGGTCTCAATTTCCCTCAATGGCGCAACGTACGTCTGCCGGTCCGCATCGCCCCGGGTGGCCGATCTCGTCCGCGAGCTGGCGCTGGAGGGCAAGCGTGTCGCGGTCGAGAAGAACGGCCAGATCGTTCCTCGCAGCCGACACGCGGAAACCATGATCAGCGCCGGAGATCGAATCGAGGTCGTCGCCGCCGTCGGCGGCGGCTAGGCTTCAGGAAGATGAACGCCCCCACCGAAAATCTCGCCCTGGCCCACGATGACGCGCTGGTCATCGCCGGGTCTGCGTACCGCTCGCGCCTGCTGGTCGGCACCGGCAAGTACAAGGACTTCGCCGCAACCCGCGCGGCGATCGACGCCTCCGGTGCTGAGATCGTCACCATCGCGATTCGCCGCACGAACATCGGACAGAATCCGAACGAGCCGTCGCTGCTCGACTACCTGCCTCCGTCTGACTTCACGCTGTTGCCGAATACCGCAGGCTGCTTCACGGCAGACGACGCGGTGCGTACGCTGCGGCTCGCACGCGAATTGCTCGACGGGCACAAGCTGGTCAAGCTCGAGGTCCTGGGCGATGCGCATTCGCTGTTTCCCGATGTGCGGCAGACGATGCGCGCGGCCGAGACGCTGATAGCGGACGGATTCGACGTCATGGTCTACACCTCCGACGATCCGATCATCGCGCGCGAGCTCGAAGCCGCAGGCTGCGTCGCCATCATGCCGCTGGCGTCGCTGATCGGCTCGGGGATGGGGATCCTCAACCCGTGGAACCTGAAGCTGATCGTCGAGCAGGCGAAAGTGCCGGTGCTGGTCGACGCCGGCGTGGGCACCGCTTCCGACGCCGCCATCGCGATGGAGTTGGGGTGCGCCGGCGTGCTGATGAACACCGCCATCGCCCTGGCGAAGGACCCGGTGCTGATGGCGGGTGCGATGAAAAAAGCCGTCGAAGCCGGCCGCGAAGCGTTTCGTGCCGGCCGCATGCCCCGCAAGTTCTACGCGGCTAGTCCCAGCTCGCCGACGACCGGCCTCATCACTTGAGCCGCATAACCGACGCGCTCGGGCTCTCGCCGGCCGGGCACGCGTGGGGCGCGCTCTTCTGTTGCCTGCCGCTGTTCGCCCAGGCCGCGCCGCTGACCCGAGCCGAGATCGAGGCGACCTGCACCGGCGCGGAAGACGCCGCCCACTGCGGCCGGTTGATCGAAGCCGTGCAGCTTCCGCGGCTGCCGGGTCTCGCCCGCCGCAACAGCAACGGATTGATCGTCTCGCTCTTTCCGTCGGGCAGCATGACCTTCACCGACAGCGACGATCCGGTGCACGGCCGCTCGTACAGTCTCTGGGACTATTTCGACGGCATCAACAGCGTCGTGCTCTACGTGACCGCCGGCGACAACTCGAACTTTGCGCTGCTGCAGCGCGCGACCGGGCGCCTGGTCGATCTGCCGGCGGAGCCGCGGCTCTCGCCCGACCGGCAGCGTTTCGCCGTCGCCGATGTTTGCGCACAGTATTGCAGCAACGAGATCGCGGTCTGGCGGGTCACGCGCGACGGCTTTCGCAAGGAGCTGCGCTGGACTCCCGCCGCGGCATGGTCGGATGCCGGCGTGACGTGGCGCGACGCCGACACGCTGACGATCGAATTCGACGTCGACCCGGCTGGCGCTCCATCGACGATCGCGCGCAAGCTGACCGATCCGGCCTGGACGCGAATCGCGCCGTGAGCCCGCAGTGAGCACGCCGTGAATGTCCTGGCAACCTTGCGCTGATGAACGCGTCGCGCGCGCAACCGCGCCGGCCGATCCGCAGTTTTGTGCTGCGCCAGGGCCGGTTTTCCCCGGCGCAGCAGCGCGCCCGCGAGGCGTTGTTGCCGCGCTTTGGCGTTCCGTACGCTCCGACGCTTCTCGACCTGGCTGCGATCTTCGGCCGCGATAATCCGAAGATTGTCGAGATCGGGTCCGGCATGGGGGAAGCGACTGCCGCGATCGCCGAAGCGCAGCCCGATCGGGATTTCCTCGCGATCGAAGTGCACTCTCCCGGCGTCGGCGGCCTGCTGAAACTGATCGGCGAAAAGGGCCTGGCCAACGTCCGCATCGTGCAACATGACGCGGCCGAAGTCGTCGCCGACATGATCGCGCCGGGCACCCTCGCCGGAATCCACGTCTTCTTTCCCGACCCCTGGCCCAAGAAGCGGCACCACAAGCGGCGGCTGCTGCAGGCCGCGTTCATCCATGCGCTCGCACAGCGCTTGGGCCCGGGCGGCTATCTGCATGTGGCAACCGACTGGGAAGACTACGCGACCGATGTTCTCGCGGCCGCGACCGCCGAACCGCTGCTGGTCAATACGACGGCTTCGTTCGCGCCGCGCCCTGCCTATCGGCCGGCGACCAAGTTCGAGCAGCGTGGATTGAAGCTCGGCCACGGCGTCTGGGACATCGTGTTCGAGCGCCGCTGAAATTGCTGCCTGCGCGGCCATTGACCGCCGCGGGGCGCGCGCATCCAAGCAGGACGCGCGGCCTTATGCCGATCGTCGGTCGCGCGCCTTCCTGTCCGCCAGCATGAGAAGTTCGGCGATCGCCGCCGCTGCGACCTCGCGGGAAAAGTGGCGGCTTACATTTTCGCGACCGCCGGCGGCAAGCCGTTCCCACAGTGCCTGATCCTGATAGGCGAAGACCACCGCATCGGCAAACGCCTGCGGATCGTCACCGACCAGGACGTCGCTCCCCGGCGTCAGGTGCATGCCTTCGATCGACGGCGTTGTCGCCACCACCGGCAGACCGAAACTCATCGCCTGGTTGACCTTCCCCTTGACGCCGGCGCCATAGCGCAATGGCGAGATCGAGACCCGACAGCCCTCGAGGTATGGCGTCAGATCGGGAACGAAGCCGGCGATCACCAGGTCGTCGGTCGCCAAACTGCGGATCGTCGCCGGCGGGTCGGCGCCGACGATGTAGCTCTTCACACCGGGCAGCCCGGTTCGGATTCTCGGCAGGACGTCCTTCGCGTACCAGAGGACCGCATCGGTATTCGGCGGGTGCCGGAAGCCGCCGACGAACAGCAAGCCGGCGCGCCGTGCAAACGGGTGGCCGCGCTCGTGCCGGTCGTGGATGTTCGACAGCACGATCACTTTCGCTTGCGGCGCGAGATCGGCCAGCAGGTCGCGCTCGACATCGCTTACGACCAGGGTGACGTCCGCCTGGCGGATCAATGCCAGCTCCTCGGCGCGCTTTGCCGTGGCCGCTGTGCGCGCCGCCCGGCTGGCATCGAGATCCGCCAGTCGCTCCTCGCGCAAGAAATGCAGGTCGACGGTATCGAATGCGATCAGCGCTCGCGGCGCGAAGGCACGCACCGTCGCCATGTGCCGCGCCGCGACATAGTGCCGCGACAGCAACACGAGATCGAATTCGCCGCCGCGTTCGCCGAGCAACATCGCCAGCGAGCTCGTGTACGGATGAAACTGTACTTCGACACCCTGTTGCTGCAGGGCCTGAACGTAAGGTTTCCGGTATTCGAGATTGTCGGCGACGAACGTCACCTTGCAGCCCAGACCGGTAAGTATGTCCATCACCTGCTGCATCCGCAGCGACCCCGAGTCCTGGTCGGGCGTCAGCATGCATGCGTCGATCACCAGCGCGCGCCGGCTGGCCCACCGGTCGCGCTCACGCTCGGGGGCGACGCCATTCGCGCCGTGGCGGGTCAGCGCTTCCGACCATTTGGCTGCGAATGTGGCGCGATTGATCGTCTGGTGACGCTTGATCCCGGCCGACTCGTCGGTGCCCGAGGTCGCACCCTCGAAGTGGACGATCGTCGCGGCCGGCTGGTAATAGACACGGCGGCCCGCGGCGCGCACGGCGAACGCGAGGTCGGTGTCCTCGTAGTACGCGGGCGCATAGCGGACATCGAAGCCGCCGAGCCCGCCGAACAGGCTGCGCGGCACCGCGAGGCAGGCGCCCGAGCAGTAATCGACCGGGCGCAGATAGTTGTACTCGGGCCGGCCCGGGTCGTCGTCGCGACCGTAGTTCCAGGCCGAGCCGTCGCGCCAGACGATGCCGCCCGCCTCCTGCAGCCTGCCATCCGGGTACACGAGCTTCGCGCCGACCAGGCCCGCATCCGGGCGCAGATCGAACACCGCCAGCAGCGCATCCAGCCAGCCGGGCGTGACGATCGTATCGTTGTTGAGCAGGACCAGGATCTCGCCGCGCGCCAGGCCGGCCGCGCGATTGCAGCTGGCGACGAATCCCAGGTTGGCGGCGTTGCGCTCGAAGCGCACGCCGGTCACCGCGGCCAGCGTCTCGCTCGCCGGTTCGGGCGACGCGTCGTCGATGACGATGACTTCGTAGCTCCCTGCCGGCGTGTTGGCGTGCACGCTCTTCAGACAGGTATAGGTGAACAGCGGCTTGCCGTACATCGGCACGATGATCGAAGCCCGCGGCTTGTCGACGACCTCGAAGGCGAGCGGCACGATCGCGGTTTCCTGCGCGAATGCGACACCCGGGGACGGAACGTAGCGGTGCGGGCGCGAAAGGCGCCGCACGATGCGCCTGGCCAGCGCGCCGGGGCCTTCGTTTCGCAGGACCGACGCAGCGACGCCGACATAGTGCGGCGACTGGCGCAGCGCCGACCATTGCGCCCGCGCGTGCGCCCACGCGATCTTGACCCTGTGACCGCTCTCCCGCAGCGGCGCGGTGGCCCGCCAGGTCGTGCTGGTTTCCAGCTCGACGATGCGCGCTCGCGCCGCTCCGAGCATCTGCTCGCCGCGCTCGATCTGGTGCTGCATCGCCTGCTGGCTGCGCATGGCGTCGAGCAAACGCGGCGCGAGATCCGGTTCGCCATCCTGCAATTGCACCTGCGCCGCGTCGATTGCGGCGACCCGCCGTTTGAGCTCGCTGCGGGCTTCGGCATTGCCCCCGTCTACCCCCGCGGTAAACAGTTGCGGAAGCGATAGCGCTTCCGCGACCGGACCCTCCGGCCTTGACCAATGGCGCAGGTCGAGCGCGGACAGCGCGGCAGGGTCACGGCGCCTGCGCACGCGCGTCGCCAGCGGGGCGAGATAGATCGCGAGATAGCGCTGTGGTTCGGTCACGATCCGGCGCGCGCGACGTTCGGTGACGACTGCGTACGCGCGGTGTCCGCAGCGAGCAGCGCAGCGTTCCACTCGCCCGGCGTCGCGTTCCAAGGAACGAGGGAAACGCGCGGGCGGCCGGCAAGGCGTTCGGGCAGTGCCCCCAGCT
>Ga0207683_10000454_pt1 | contig 38017 bp, 37 predicted proteins | sample KBSM73metaG_FD_184333 | JGI IMG/M metagenome (GOLD analysis project Ga0207683, IMG submission 184333) | Miscanthus rhizosphere microbial communities from Kellogg Biological Station, Michigan, USA - KBS M7-3 metaG (SPAdes) (version 2) | ecosystem: Host-associated > Plants > Roots > Rhizosphere >... | reverse complement strand
TCAAGAAGGCGAACAACCGGAAGACCGCGAAGGCCCGGTAGCCGGGTTCGGGAGGACTAGCGGCCGCCGGGCCGGGTAGTCCCCCGGCATGGGTCAGCCGAAGCAGCAGCAGGAACCGCCCGGCATCCAGTCCGAGATGGATCCGGTGCCCGACTCCGGGGAGACCAGCTACCGGGGCTCCGGCAAGCTCACCGGCAAGGTGGCGGTGATCACCGGCGGGGACAGCGGGATCGGCCGGGCGGTCGCCATCGCGTACGCGCGGGAAGGCGCCGACGTCCTCATCGCCTACCTGAGCGAGGACGACGACGCGGCCGAGGTCGCCAAGCTCGTCGAGGAGGCCGGGCGCCGCGCCGTGCTCGTCCGTGGCGACCTGTCCGAGCCGCAGCACTGCCGGGACGTCATCGCGCGGGCCGTGGACGAGTTCGGGCGCATCGACGTGCTGGTGAGCAACGCCGCATACCAGATGACCCACGAGTCGCTGGAGGACATCCCGGACGACGAGTGGGGCTACACGTTCCGGACCAACGTCGAGGCGATGTTCCACCTCGTCAAGGCGGCCGTCCCGCACATGCCGCCGGGTTCGTCGATCATCGGCAGCTCGTCGGTGAACTCGGACATGCCCTCACCGACGCTCGCGCCCTACGCGGCGACGAAGGCGGCGATCGCCAACTTCACCGCGAGCCTGGCGCAGCTGCTGGGGCCGCAGGGGATCCGGGTCAACAGCGTGGCGCCGGGACCGATCTGGACGCCGCTGATCCCGTCGACCATGCCGCCGGAGAAGGTCGAGAACTTCGGCTCGGACACGCCGCTGGGACGGGCGGGCCAGCCGGCCGAGCTCGCCCCGGCGTACGTGCTGCTCGCCTCCGACGACGGCAGCTACATCTCCGGCGCGCGCGTCCCGGTCACCGGCGGCCGCCCGGTCCTCTGACGAGCCCGAGCGGCCCGTGCCGAGCCGGTCACCGCCGCGGCCGGGCCGCCTGCCGGCGCGGCTCGCCGGCCAGCGTGCGGGCCGAGCGCCCGGTGTGCGGGTCAGGAGGCCGGCGCGGAGTGCGGGGCCCGGACGGCGGCCACCGCCTCCTGCTGGCTGAGCGCGGACCCGGTCTCGTACGGCTCGTCGAACCCGTCTCCCAGCGCCGCGCGGACCTCGTCGAGCAGCGCCTCCTCGTCCCGCCGGAGCAGCGGCCAGGGGCGCAGCCCGACCCGGCGGCGCAGGCCGTCGGCCGCCCCGGCCAGCAGCGCCGCCCGGCGGAGATCGCCCTCGACGTACGCCAGCCGCGCGAACGCGCCGAGGCACAGCGTCACGCTGCGGGTGCTGTGCGCCGAGAGGCTCAGCTCCAATCCCTCCTCCATCGGAGCCCTCGCTTCCTCCAGCCGGCCCTGCGCCACTGCGATCGTGCCCAGGTAGACCCGGGACACGGCGGCGAGCCAGGCGTTGTCGAGGGACTCGGCCAGCTCCCGCATCTCCGTCAGGTGCGGCCGGGCGTCGTCGTACCGACCGATGGTCATCTCCACGAGGCCCGTGGTGTAGGCCGCGATCGCGGTCCAGAACGGCTCGTCCTGGGGACGCAGCTCCTCCAGTGAGGCCGAGGCCCCGTGGAGATAGCTCTCGAAGTCGCCGTCGATGCTCGACGCCCAGGCCCTCACCAGCCGCGACACGGCACGGACGAAGGGATCCTCGATGCCGTCGAGCAGCTGCGCCAGCCGGTCGCAGGCCGCCAGCACCATGTGGTCGTCGCCCACCTCGAGGCCGGTCGCCGTTGCCGTCCAGGCCAGATCGACCTGAGCCGCGAGGTCGAAGGAGTCGGCGGCGGGCAGCAGCTGGCCGACCCAGGAGCTGGCCTCGCCGAGATGGTCCCGCAGGAACCAGAACAGCCAGAGGACCCGGAACAGGTGCGGCAGCGGCCCGGTGTCGTTGTCCAGATACCAGCCTACGGCGGCGGCCAGGTTGCCCTGGTCGTCGTCCAGGCGCTGGCACCACTCGCGCTGGCCGGCACCACGCAGCGGCCGGTCCGCCTGCTCGGCCAGCGCCCGGAAGTAGTCCGCATGCCGGCGGCGGATCTCGGCGGCGTCGGGCCGGTCGGCCAGCCGCTCGGCCAGGAACGTGCGGATGGTCTCCAGCATCCGCAGCCGCGGCTCGTCGTGGGCCTCCGGGTCCAGGTAGATGAGGCTGTGTCGGGCCAGCGCGTCGAACCGGTCCAGCGCCTCGTCCTCGTCCAGGCCGGCCACCCCGGCGGCGGCCTGCGCCGTCCAGCCGTTCACGAACACCGCCGCGACCTCGAGCAGCGACCGTTCGGCGTCGTCGAGCAGGCCGACGCTCCACTCGACCGTGGCTCGCAGGGTGCGTTGCCGCTCGGGCAGGTCGACCGCGCCGGTCCCGAGCGCGTCCAGCGACGTGGCGAGCCGGCGGAGCAGGGCGTTCGGGTCGAGCAGCCGGATACGGGCGGCGGCCAGCTCGATCGCCAGCGGCAGGCCGTCCAGCCGCCGGCAGATCTCCGCCACCGCCGCCGCGTTGCTGTCGGTGAGGGCGAAGCCCGGCCGGGCCGCGCGGGCCCGGTCCACGAAGAGCGCGACCGCCGGCGACGCCGCCAGCTCGGCCACCGGTGCGCCGGTGAGGTCGGCGGGCAGCGACAGCGGCGGCACCGGATACTCGTGCTCCGCCCGCAGCCCGAGCACCGTACGGCTGGTGGCCAGCACCACCACGCCGGGACAGCGGACGAGCAGGGCATCGACGTCGCCGGCCGCCTCGACCACCTGCTCGAGGTTGTCGAGGATCAGCAGCCACCGGTCGTCGCCGAAGTATTCGGCCAGGGCCTCCAGCGGCGAGCCCGACCCGGCCAGCTCGACCCCCACCGCCCGGGCGACCCCGGCCAGCACCAGCTCGGGTTCGGTGACCGCCGCCAGCGGCACGAACGCGGTCCGCCCCTGGTACCCGTCGGCCAGCCGGTCGGCCACCGCCACCGCGAGCCGGGACTTGCCGATCCCACCGAGACCGGTGAGGGTCACCATCCGTACGTCCGGGCCGGCGAGCAGGTCGGCCACCGCGTCGATGTCCCGGTCCCGCCCGACCAGCGACGTCAGGTCCACCGGGAGCGGGCGCGGTCCGTGCGGGCGGGGTGCCGGCGCGGCGGCGGCCGGGTGTGGCTGCCCGGCGGCGAACCGCTCGCTCAGCAGCGTGGCCAGGTCGTCGCGGACCAGCCGGCCGAGCTCGCGGGCGGTGCGGAAGTGCCGGTACGAGTCCCGACCTTCCGCCTCGATCCGGGACAGCATCTCGGCCAGCCGTGGCTCGCGGTCCGGCGCCGGTTCCTTGACGTACAGCAGCCGCGGGAACCGTTCCGAGAGCCGGAACTCGTCCTCGAGGCCGGAGATGTCCATGCCCGGCCCGACCCAGCCGTACCGCTGCCAGTACAGGCCGATGAACACGTCGCTCTGCGCCAGGTAGGCCCGGTAGAGCTCCTGGGGCGGGTGCGGCCGTGCCCCGAGCTCGAACATCACCGGCGTCAACCGCAAGGCGGTGATCGCCCGCGAGACCGCCCGTCGCTCCTCGGCCAGCTCGCCCAGCGTGGAGCTCACGAACACCCGCAGCCGCTGGTCCGGGGTTCGGATGACCTCCCCTGCCGGCCGGTCCTGGCTCTGCGACAGTCCCCGGTCCGCTTCCACCGTGCAAGTCTCGAATGCGCCGGCCGCACCGGCAAGCATTTGCCGAACGGGCCCGGAGCGGCCACCGCCCCGGCATAGGCTCCGCCCGTGACCACCCTCCGGCCACACCCGCACGGCAGCCACGCCGCCGCCCGCGACCACTGCCTCAGCCCGGCCCGCGCGGTGGACCGGCCCACCGGGTCGTCCCGCTACGGGCGCATGTTCCCGGGCCTCGACCCGCTGGGCACCGACCCCGGGCTGCTGATGCACGCCGGCGAGACCGGCGGGATCTGCGACGCCGCCGCGGTCCTGGGCGGGGCGGGCCACGGCGACGACGCCACCGAGGCCGCCGGCTGGCCGTTCTTCGGCCAGCTGATCGCGCACGACATCACCGCCGACCGCTCGCCGATCGCGACCGGCGGGGTCGACCCGCTGGCGCTGCGCAACGCCCGTGCACCCAAGCTCAACCTGGAGATGCTCTACTCGGACGGCCCGATCGGCTCGCCGTTCCTGTTCGACGTCGCCGACCCGGCGAAGTTCCTGCTCGACCCGGACGGCGGCGACGTGCCGCGCAACCGGCAGGGCGTGGCGCTGATCGGCGACCCTCGCAACGACGTGCACCTGTTCTCGCTGAGCCTGCACGTCGCGCTGCTGCATGCGCACAACCGGATCGTCGACCTGCTGCGCGCCGACGGGGTGCCCGAGCCCGAGCTCTTCGGCCGGGCCAGGACCACGCTCACCTGGCACGTCCAGTGGATCGTGGTGCACGACTTCCTGCCCCGGCTGGTCGGGGCGAGCCTGGTCGAGCAGGTGCTCGCGGAGGGCGGCCGGTGGTTCGCGCCGGGGCTGCACCAGGCGTACATCCCGCTGGAGTTCGCCGACGCGGCCTACCGGTACGGGCACGGGCAGATCCGGCACACCTACCGGCTGGCCGAGGGTGGTCCTGCCGTGCCGCTGTTCCCCGACCTGGTCGGGTTCGGGCCGGTCGCCGCCGACCGCCGGCTTGATCTCAGCCAGGTCTTCGACGTGCCGGGCCGCCCGCCGGCGCAGCGGGCCAAGCGCCTCGACGGCCGGCTCGCCGCCAGCCTGATCGGGCTGCCCGAGCAGGTCACCGGCGCGGTGGACACCGCCGCCTACCGCTCGCTCGCCGTCCGGGACCTGCTGCGCGGGGACACGACCGGGCTGCCCAGCGGCGAGGCGGTCGCCGGCCTCATCGGGGTGCCGGCGCTGACCGCCGACGAGGTCGAGCCGGCGTGGCCGGGCGGCACACCGCTGTGGTTCTACGTCCTCAAGGAGGCCGAACACCGCGGCGGCGGCGACCGGCTCGGCCCGGTCGGCGGCCTGATCGTGGCGGAGGTCCTGGTCGGCCTGCTGCGGGCCGACCCGACCAGCTACCTGAGCCTGGAGCCGGACTGGCAGCCGGACCTCCCGGCGGCCGGCCCGGGCTTCGGCCTGGCCGACCTGCTCACCCTCGGCATTCACCGCGACCGCCCGACGCCACCCCCTACTCCGGCCTGACGGCGCCGCGTCGACACGTCACGGCCGGGTCGTCGGCCGCCTGCCACTCGCGCAGCGGCGCGCCGGCCTCGGCCCGGCCGTCCGGAGGACCATCCTCACTCGGCGACCACCAGGAGTGGCCGTCCCTACGTCGCGAGAGGTGAACCATGACCCGACAGGCCGTGTCCAGCGAGCAGGCGCCCGCCGCGCTCGGTCCGTACAGCCAGGCGATCGTCGCCGGTGGCTTCGTGTTCTGCTCCGGCACGGCCGGGATCGACCCGGCGACCGGTGTCGCGGCAGACGGGATCGAGGCGCAGACCGAGCAGGCGCTGCGGAACCTCGCCGCCGTGCTGGAGGCGGCCGGCGCGTCGATGGCCGACCTGGTCAAGACGACGATCTTCTACGCGGACGTGGACGACTTCGCGCGGCTCAACGAGGTCTACGCCCGGCACATGCCCGACCCGCCGCCGGCACGGTCCGCCCCGGCGAACGTCCGGCTGCCGCACGGACTGCTCGTGTCGATCGAGGCGATCGCCGCCGTGCCGGCGCGGTGACGCTCAGAGCGAGCCACCGAGCTCGTCCTCGATGTGCACGCGGATGATCTGGTCGAACGAGGTCTCTGCGGTGAACCCGAGGCGTCTGGCCCTGCTCGCGTCGAGGGCCGGGGCCCAGGTCTCGACGATGCGCATGATCGACTCGTCCGGCTCCCGGCGGATCAGCCGGACGGCCCGGTCTCCGGCGACCCGGCGCAGCGCCTCGATCTGCTCCGCCACGGTGGCGCTGAGGCCGGGCATGGACAGCGTCCGCCGCGGGCCCACGTCCTGGCCGTCGAGCGTCGCCGCGCGGATCAGGAACTCGACCGCCGAGCGGGGCGAGGCGTGCCAGTGCCGGACCGTGTCCGGGACCGGCAGCACCGCCTCCTGCCCGACCAGCGGCTCGCGCAGGATGCTGGAGAAGAACCCGGATGCGGCCTTGTTGGGCCGGCCGGGGCGGATGCAGATCGTCGGCAGTCGGAGCCCGATGCCGTCGACGAACCCGCGCCGGGTGTAGTCGGCCAGCAGGAGCTCGCCGATCGCCTTCTGCGTGCCGTAGCTGGTGAGCGGGGTCTCCTGGAAGTCCTCCGGGATGGGGTCGGGCAGCGGCGGCCCGTAGACCGCGATCGAGGACGTGAAGACCAGGCGCGGGCGGTATCCGTCGGCGGCCCGAACGGCCTCGAGCAGGGCCCGGGTGCCGTCCAGGTTCACCCGGTAGCCCTTCTCGAAGTCCGATTCCGCCTCGCCGGAGACCACCGCCGCCAGATGGACGATCAGGTCGGGCCGGTTCTCGATCAGGCGCTCGGCCCCGCCCGGCGCGGCCAGGTCGGCCGAGACCACCTCGGCCCGCCCGTCCCGACTCGCCGGAGCGACCACGTCGACGAGGGTCAACCGCTCGATCTCGCGGCCGCCGACGTTGCCGTCGGCCACCAGCCGGTCCGTCAGCTTGCGGCCGATCATCCCGGCCGCGCCGACGATCAGCACGTGCATGCGGCACCCCTCCCGACGCTCGATCGAACCGGTCGCGTCGCACGCTAGCGGCCGTCGGCGTTCGTCCGGTTCGGGCCACGGGGAGGGCCGCGGTCTGGTTGCGTGGGGACCGACGTCGACGAGGAGGGTATCGATGGTGACGCTGTGGCCGGTGGGACGGAAGGTGCCGGCCGTACGAGCACGACGACTGGTTCGACCTGTACGCAGCGGTCCGGCAGTTGGCCGACGCAGTCGCCGCCGCCCGCCCCTGACCGTCCCCAGTGGACGGTCAGCTACCGTCCACCAGCCGGCCGGGCCGCCGCAGCAGGGCGTGCGCGGCGGTGAGCAGGCGGCCGGCGTCGCGTCCGCCGTCGGCGGTGGGGTCAGCTCGGCGGCCTGCGCGACCTGTCGATCCAGGCGAGGTAGTGGCTGGCGAACGGCTCCTGCTCGGCGACGGCGGTCCGGAGCCGCGCGGCGACGCGGGTTGCCTGCCCGACGAGCGCGTCCGGGTAGCCGAGCCGCACGCACTTGACGCTAGTCCGGGGGGTGGGGTCCGGTCTGGGTGGGTAGGACGGTGGGATGGGGAGTGCGGAGTCGGGATGAGCCGGTATGACCCGGACCTCGGTCCGGTACGCAGCGCGCTGACACTGCGGCTCTGGCTGGCCGGATTCGGGCTGGTCGTCTGCGCGGCCGGCGCCGCGATCAGCTTCGCCGCCGGCACGGTCTGGCTGGGGATCGTCCTTCTCGTGCTGGCGGTCGTCGCCGTGGTCGACATCGTCGTCGTGGCCCGCCGCAAGCGCCGCGGCGAGCCCGGCTGACGACCGTCCAGACCGGACGCGCACTTCTCGGCCGTCAGCCCTCCTCGGCGGTGGCCTCGTGCGGCGCGCCGACCGGCTTGGACTCCGGTGATCCGCGCTGCCGGAGGTAGATCGAGAACAGCACGGCGGAGCAGACCGCGAGGAACTCCGACTGCCAGTTCTGCAGGGTGCGGTTCCAGAAGTCGGCCGAGGTCGCGTAGCCGGTCCAGCTCACCGGGTCGGAGAACTGACCGAGCTGCTCGGCGTTGTAGGCTGCCCGGCCGGCGACCGACTGCGCGAGCAGCGAGCCGAGGAAGAACAGCCCCATCACGGTGGCGAGCGACCGGGAGTAGACCGCGGTCCGCCAGCCGCCGAGCCGGGCCCAGGTCGGCGAGTCCTCGTCCGCGTGCCGGCCGACCTTCTGCTGCTCGTCGGACTCCGTGCCCACCTCGTCGGGCTTCTTCGACTCGGTCGAGCCGCGCTGCACCAGCCAGACGGTCACCAGGATCATGAGGAAGAACTGCAGGTATTCCGACTGCCAGTTCTCGGCCACGTCGACGGCGAAGCTCGAGGACGTCACGTACGCCCAGAACGAGACCCGCTCGGCTCCGGAGCTGAGCTGGTCCTGGTTGTAGCGCGCGAGCCCGGACACCGCCTGGCCGAGCAGCGCGAGCAGGAAGATCGTCCCGAAGAACAGCGACAGCCCGTTGTCACGCAGGAACCGCTTCACCGGTGCACCAGCCCGAGCACGATGAAGTACGCCAACCCCAGCACCAGGAGGACCAGCAGCGTGACGAACAGCGCGCGCACCTAGCCGGACACCTCGCAGTCGTACGGACGGCCGGGCCTGGCCGTGCAGCCGGCGGCGCTCACCCGCCAGTCGCCGTCGATCTTGGTCAGGAACAGCGTGTCGGCCCCGGCCTTGACCTGGGCCCGGTCGCTCCAGACCTCGACCTGGCCGACCGGGCCGGCGCCGGGCAGGCGGAGGTCGCCGACCGCCTGCGGGCAGGTCTGGTCGCCGGTCACCGCCGACTCCGCGGCCGCGGGCGTGAGCAGGCGGCACAGCGTCGTGGCGTCCTTCGCCCGAGCGGCGGCCAGCCAGTCGTCCGCGGCCCTGGTCACCCCGTCCGTGCCCGGCGCCGCGCAGGCAGTGGTGAGCGCCAGCACGCCCGCACCGACCAGCAGAGCCCGCAGCACGCCGGGAACGGTACCCCCGGCCGGGTGCGCGCTACCCTGCGGCGCGCGGTCAGCCGCGGTCCGGCAGCCGGCGGGTCTTCACCGCGGTGCCGTACGCGCAGATCTCCTGCCACCCACCGCCGATCTCGGTCGCGTCGAAGCGCATCGCGAGGACGGCGTCGGCGCCCCGGGCGGTCGCTTCCTCCTCCAGCCGCTGCTGGGCCTGCAGGCGGCTCTCGACCAGCATCTTGGTCTGCCCGCGCAGCTCGCCGCCGACCAGCGACTTGAGTCCGGCCCCCACCTGGGAGCCGACGTGCCGGGACCGTACGGTGAGCCCGAAGACCTCACCGAGCACCTCGGTCACCTCGGAGCCGGGCAGGTCGTTCATCGTCGAGATCAGCATGGCGGCGCCTCCCTCTGGCTGCGGTCAGCGGCCAGTATGCCGAGCCGCGATCACCGCGCGCCCGGCCCCGGATCGAGCTGACCCGAGATCATCCGTCGGGGACGATGCCCGGCCGGTGGCTCAGTAGTGCTCGGTGCCCATCCGCAGCTCCCCGCCGTGCACGAGCAGCGCGTAGATCACGATCAGGTCGAGGGCGATGACGATCACCGCCCACACCGGGTACGCCGGCAGGAACAGGAAGTTGACGAACGCGCTGACCGCGGCCAGGCCCGCCGCGGTGAACCGGGCCCACCGCTTCGCCGACAGGACCGCGTAGCCGAGGACGACGAACAGGACGCCGAGGACGATGTGGGTCCAGCCCCAGACGTCGTAGTCGACGTCGACCAGCAGGCGATCGGGCCGCACCGCGTACACCTTGTCCCGGAACAGCGAGACGAGCCCGGTGATCACCTGGATCACGCCGACGAGCACGAGCATCCCGCCGGTGAAGAACGTCCACGCGACCCAGCCGGTCACCGGCCGCTCCGGCTGCACCTCTGCGCGCTCCACGGGTCGAGCGTGGTCGCGATCGGGCCGGCTCGCCTCCTCTCGCACGGGTGAGCACGCGGCAGCGCTGCCGCGGAGCACGGCCACCTCATCCGTCGCTGACGACGCGACCGGCCCGTATCGGGATCTACCGTCCGGGCCAGCCGTCGAGGTCCGGACCGACCGGTCCGGGCGGGACGACGGACCTGCAGGCGATGGAGGAGTCGAGAATGAGTACGTCGGAGATGCCACCGGCGTCGGCGCCGGGCCGGTCCACCGATACGGCCACGTACCGCCGGACCTCGAGCGCGTGGGTCGGCTGGGTGGTGTTCGCGGCCGTCATCGCGATCACGATGGGTGCGTTCGAGGCGATCGAGGGCCTCGTCGCGATCTTCAAGGACCAGTACTACCTCGTCCCGTCGACCGGGCTCGTGGTGTCGGTCGACTACACCGTCTGGGGCTGGGTCCACCTGATCATCGGCGTGGTCTCGATCCTCGCGGGCATCGCCCTGCTGCAGGGCCGCAGCTGGGGCCGGATCGTGGTGATCGTGCTCGCCGGCGTGAGCGCGCTGGTCAACCTCGGCTTCCTGTCGGCGTACCCGGTCTGGGCGACGCTCATCATCGCCTTCGACGTCATCGTCATCTACGCGCTGACGGTGCACTGGAAGGACGTCACGGCCTGACAGATCCCGGGCGGGCGGCTCCGGACGGTCATCCCGACGGAGCCGCCCGCCCTTGGTCATGCCGGCGGGGCAGGCGGCGGGGCAGGCGGCGGTGGCGGGTGCTGCAGCGGATCAGCTGGGCGACGGCTCCGCGGACGGCGCACCGGATGGGGACGCGGCCGGACCGGATGGGGACGCGGCCGGACCGGATGGGGACGCGGCCGTACCGGATGGCGGCGCGGGCGCAGGTCCGGGTGGGGACGCGGCCGGCGACCCGGGTGAGACGAGGACCGACAACCAGTGGGCCCGGGGGTCCATGTCCAGCAGGACCGCTTTCGCCAGCACGGTCAGCGGGATCGCCAGGATCGCCCCGAGCGGCCCGATCACCCAGGTCCAGAAGATCAGCGACACGAACGAGAGCGTGGCCGTCAGGCCCACCACGTCGCCGACGACCTTCGGCTGGATGACCGACTGGATGATCACGTTGATCACGCAGTAGACCGCGATGACCGCGAGCATCGTCCACGGGCCGCCGTCCAGCAGCCCGAGCAGGGCCGGCGGGATCAGCCCGATGACGAAGCCGATGTTGGGGACGTAGTTCGTGATGAACGAGAACAGCCCCCACACCACCGGCAGCGGCACGCCGATCAGCGTCAGCGCGATCGTGTCCAGCACCGCCACGATGAGCCCGAAGACCGTCGACACGACCAGGTAGCGGCGGGTGCCGCTGGCGAACCCGGACAGCGCGGGCGCCAGCCCGGCCCGGCCGACCGAGCGCAGCCGGGCGGTGAAGCCGACCGCGTCCAGGGCCATGAAGAACAGCACCGTGACGACCAGCACGAGGCTCCCGGTCACCGCCAGCAGCCCGTCGAGGACGTTGAGCAGCTCGGAGACGACCTTGTCGATGTCGATGTTGCCGAGCGCCGCGTCGATCTGCTGGCTGCCGATCCCCAGGTTGGACAGCGTCTGGCTGACGTTGTCGATCAGCTCCTGCCCACGCCCCTTGTACTGGGGCAGCTCGGTCGCGAGCCGCGCCAGCGAGAACGCCGCGGCGGCGGCGAGGCCGATGAGGATCAGGTAGATCGTGACGAGGGTGAGCAGCAGCGCGGCCCACGGCTTCGCTCCCCACCGGCGCAGCATGCCGTCCATCGGGTGCACCGCGACGGTGAGGACGAGCGCGAGGAAGACCGGCGCGATGATGTCCGCGATCTCGTGCAGCCCGGCGATCACGAGCACCGCACCGGCCGCCGTCAGCAGCACGATCGTGCCCCGGGGGAGCCGGCCGTCCCGATCCGGGGTGCCGGCGTCCGCGTCCACCCCCGGTCAGCTCTCCGCCGGAACGGCCGCGGAGAGCTGCCCGTCGCGGCGCCCCGGTCCGGCCAGTTCGAGCACGGCGGACAGCTGCAGGGTAGGCGTCACCGGCGGCACCCCCGGCCGGTCCCGGGGCACGCGCACCCGCAGTGCCCCCGGCCGCACCCGGCACCGCACCGGAGTGGCCAGCCGGACGCTCTCCCCGTCCACCCCGGCCGGGACCTCCGCGACGTCCGCGTCGACCTCGACCTCGTCGGCGACGACCAGGGTGAGGCCGGCGGCCTTGCGGCCGCGAAGCATCCGGGCGGCGTCCATGGCGTTCGCCGCCCGTACCCCGATCACGCCGAGCACGCCGCCGTCGATGCGGGGTCGTCGGCCAAGCCCGGCGACGTCGCCGGTGTTGTAGGGGTTGTTGCTGACCAGCAGCGCCTGCGGGCCCTGCAGCGTGACCGCGTCCGCGCGCGCGACCAGCCGCGGTCCGGTGGTCGAGGTGAGCAGGTCCGGCAGCAGGTCGAGGGTCGTCTTCAGCTTCTCGTCGCGGTACTCCGGGCGCTCCACGATCGCGGCGTACGCGCCGAAGGAGACGTTGTTGACGAACGGCCGCCCGTTGACCTCACCGAGGTCGACCCGCATCTCCACCCCGTCCCGCAGCGCGTCCAGGCAGGTCGACGGGTCCTCCCGGTCGAGGCCGAGGTCGAGGGCGAAGTGGTTGCGGGTGCCGGCCGAGATGACCAGCAGCGGTACGTCGTGCTCGGCGGCGACGGCGGCGACCAGCGCCTGGGTGCCGTCCCCACCGGCCACCCCGAGCAGGTCGGCGCCGCGGGCGACCGCGTCCCGGGCCAGCCCGGCGACGTCGACGGTCCCCGGTCCCTCCAGCACGGCCACCTCGGCGCCGAGCGACTCCGCCTTCTCCCGCAGCCCGAACCGGACCACCTTCCCGCCACCGGAGCGCGGGTTCATGATCAGGAACGGCCGGCTCGGCGGCTCGACCGCCAGCTCCACGACGCGGTACGGCGGCGGCACGCCGCGCCGCAGCGCGGCCCGCCCGGCCATCGCGGACAGCGCCAGCAGCACGGCGCAGACGACGACGACCCAGAGCAGGTTCGCCCTGATCGTGAGCACCGCGATGCTCACGACCGCGCCGACGGCCAACACGACGCCGACCAACCGCACCGCCCCGCGGTGGGCGAGGGCCAGCCAGGCGCCGATCACGACGACCGCCAGGTGGCCGGCGATCACGAACGGGAGCAGCAGGCCACGCCAGCCCGCGGCGGCGAGCGGGAGGACGGCGGCCACGAGGAGGGCGAGCAGGGCGAGCCTGGCCAGCCACCGTTCGGCGGACGCTGGTCGGTGCTGGACCGGTGTTGCCATGGGGTGTTCCTCCTGCCCTACGTGGCCGGCGGCCGGGTCAGCTCGTCCGGTACGACGGTGACCTCGCCCGGGCCGGCGGTCTCGTCGGGACCCACCCACTCCGCTCCGGTCTCGGCCCGGAACGCGGTGACCGCCGCCTCGATCGTGGGGAAGAAGTGGCCGGGCTCGAACGAGTGGTCGAGCCCGTACCGTTCGATCTTGCGCCGCACCGGGTCCTTGAGCTCGGCGAAGACCAGGCTGGTGCCGTGGTCGTTGAGGTCCTGGTCGAGGTCCTCGAGCATGTCCGCTGCGGTCGTGTCCACGTCGGTCAGCGGCTCGGCGGCGAGCAGGATCCAGCGCGGCCGGGGCTCGTTCGCGGCCAGCTTCCGGATCTGGTCCCGGAACGTCGTGGCGTTCGCGAAGATCAGCGGCGCGTCGAACCGGACGATGACCAGGCCGGGCAGGTGCGCGGCCCGCGGGTAGGACCGGACGTCGTGGTAGCCGGCCAGGCCGTCCACCCGGCCGAGCACGGTCTCGTACGGCCACCAGGTACGGCGGAAGACGTTGAAGATCGACAGCGCGACCGCGATCGCGATCCCCGGCAGGACGCCGAGCAGGGCGACGCCGAGGAAGGCCGCGATCGACAGCATGAACTCGGCCCGGCGCTGCCGCCACAGCCGCGCCGTCCCGGGCAGGTCGGCCAGCGACAGTGCGGCGGTGATGACGACCGCGGCGAGCGCCGGCTGCGGCAGGTCCTGGAACAGGCCCGGCACCAGCACCAGCATGAGGATGATGAGGCCCGCGCCGACGACGCCGGTCAGCTGGGATTTGGCGCCGGCCCGCTCGGCGACGGCGGTGCGGGACCCGCTGCAGCTGACCGGGAAGCCCTGGAACAGGCCGGCGGCCAGGTTCGCGGCGCCGATGCCGATCATCTCCTGGTTTCCGCGGATCTCCTGGCCGGTCCTGGCCGCGAACGACGAGGCGGTGGAGATCGTGTCGGCGAGCGAGACCAGCGAGATCCCGAGCGCCCCGGCGAACAGCACGCCGAGGTCGGACGCCTTCACGTCGGGAATGGTCAGCGGCGGGAAGCCCTTGGGCAGCGTGCCGACGAGGTCGACGCCGCGGTCGGCGAGGTCGAACACGGCCGCGGCCGCGATCGCGAGCACCACCATGACCAGCACGCTGGGCACCGCGGGCAGCCAGCGGTTCAGCAGCAGGATCAGTGCGACCCCGGCGATGCCGAGCACGGCCGCGGCCGGGACCACGTCTCCGTTCGCGATGCCTTTGACGGTCTCCACCAGCTCGGCGATCGGGCCTTGCGCGTCCACGGAGAACCCGAGCAGCTTGGGCAACTGTCCGATGAGGATGGTCAGCGCCAGCCCGTTCATGTAGCCGATCATGGTCGGCTTGGACAGCAGGTCAGCGATGAAGCCGAGCTTCGCGACCGCGGCCAGCACCATGATCGCGCCGGTCATCAGCGCGAGCACCGACGCCAGCGCGACCGCCCGGTCCGGGTCGCCGCCGGCGACGATCAGCGGGGCGATGGTCGCAGCGATCATCGGCCCCAGCGACGAGTCCGGACCGAGCACGAGGATCCGGGACGGGCCGAAGACCGCGTACCCGAGCAGGCAGAGGATCGACGTGTACAGCCCGGTGATCGCGGGCAGGCCGGCCAGCTCCGCGTACGCCATGCCCTGCGGGACCAGCAGCGTCGTCAGCACCACGCCGGCGACGATGTCCTTGACCAGCCATTCCCGCCGGTACGAGGTGACCGCGCGGAATCCGGGCACGGCGGACAGAACGCCCCTCACGTCGCCGCCCAGGTCCGCACGGGAACACGGTGGCCCGTCGCGGCGCCCCGCGGCTCACCCGCCCGGGACGAACCGCATCAGTGCAGCAGCATCTTGAGCACGATCATCACGCCGCCGAACGCGGCCGCGACCGCGGCGGACACCAGCCGTTCCCGGGTGGAGAGCTTCCCCTCCCGGCCGACCTCCCAGCCGGCGATCCCGAGCAGCAGCGTGCTGCAGGCGAGCCCGGCCAGCAACGCGGTGCTCAGCCGGGCGCCGAGCAGCCGGAACACGTCGAGGACGGCCAGCGGCAGGAACGACGCGGTGATCATCGCCCAGCCGGTGGTCAGCTGGTGGGCGAGCTCCCGGCGGTCCGGCCGCCGGCCGGAGTGGATCCGCTCGGCCACGATCCGGGCGTAGCGCTCGGCTCCCCAGTAGACGATCAGGGTGACCAGCACCGCGACCGTCACGGCGGCGGCCGTCCCGGCGTGCGAGGCGGCCATCACCGCCGAGGCGACGATCACCCCGTAGATGCCGGCCGCGGTGCTCTCGGCAGACCTGCCGCCGAGGCCGAGCCGGCGAAGGTAGCGCGGCCGCTCCTCCACCCTGTGACCGCCCGTCAAATGATCTGCAGGTCCCTGGCCCGCCGGATCGCCTCGTTGCGCCGGCTCGCTGCGAGCTTACGGAGGATGGCCCGGACGTGCGTGCGCACGGTGTTGACCGAGACGTACATCTGGCGGGCGATCTCCTCGGTGGAGAGCAGCTCCGACAGGTGGACCAGGACCTCCTGTTCCTTCTCGGTCAGCGGTTCGATGAGCACGGACGACGCGGCCTGCGGATCGGGCGGCGTCAGCCGCGCCGGCACCGGCGGCCGCGGCGGCTCGCCGTCATCGAGCCAGGAGTGCCGGGCGGACAGGTCGCCGTGGTGCCGGAGGAAGCCGCGCAGGCGGGCCGGCGCCTCGAGGAAGGGCCGGCGCAGCCGCTCCGGCGCGGCGGTGCGCAGGGCCCGGTCCGCCGCCGCCTTCGCCGCCGCGGTGTCGCCGCGCTCGAGGGCCTCGGCCGCGCGCACCAGCAGCGCCTCGACCCGGAGGCCGAGCGGCAGGTCCACGTGCCGGAGCAGGTCGGTGATCGCGCTGCGGACCGGCTCCGCCTCGCCCCGGGCGAGCCGGGCCCTGGCCAGCTCCAGCGCCGCGTCCGTGCTGCCCGCCGGCCCGAGATCGGTGAGTGCGCGCACGGCCAGGTCGGGCCGGCCCGAGGCCGTCCAGGTGGCCGCCGCCTCCGCGGCCAGCCGACCGTCCAGCCAGGGCGGCAGCTCGACCTTGCGAGCCGCGTCGAGCGCCGCCAGTGCGGCGGCCGGGTCGCCCTCGGACCGCGCGCTGCGGGCCCGCAGCACGGCCACCGCGACCGCGAGCACCGGGTCGTGCAGATCGGCATCGGCGAGCGCGCCGGCCCGGCTGCGGGCCAGCGCCGCGTCGCCGATGTCGGACGCGACCCAGGCCAGCGCGACCTGTGCGGCGGGTGTGTGCCGGTCGGAGCCGTCCAGCCGGCCGGTCGTCCCGCCCGGCTCGGCCCCGGCGAGCTCGGCCGCTCGACCCAGCCGGCCGCGCATGGCCTCGGCGAGCGCGGCCAGGCCGTCGCAGGTGGCCAGCAGCCGGTCGCACCAGGGCGCCGTGACCCGGCGGGCGTCGTCGAGGGTGACCAGGGCGGCCTCGAACCGGCCGGCCTGCAACAGCGCCCGGGCGCCGTGGGACAGCGCCAGCATGTGGCTGGTCGCCAGCTCCTTCGACGGCGGCAGCTCGCCCAGCAGCTTCTCGACGGTGGCCGAGGCGGCCAGCGTCGTCTCGGTGTCACCGGTGGCCGCGGCCAGCCCCCCGGCGACCAGGCTGCTGCCCAGCGTGAGCGCGGCCGCGGGCTCGGTCCCGGCGCGCTGCGCCAGCTTCGCCGCCGCCGCCAGCTCGCCGGCGCAGCCGATCGTGTCCTGGCGAGCGAGGGCCACCGCGGCGCGCACCACCGCCGCCTCGGCTCCCGGCACGTCGGCCGGCAGGTCGGCCAGCAGCCAGGCGAGCCGCTCCGACCCCGGCCCGGCCAGCAGGTTGGCGATGCCGAGGCCGTCGACCAGCATCCGTACGGCCGCCCGCCACTCGCCGGCCCCGGCCGCGTGCACGGCGGCCTCGGTCGGCTCGCCGGCCCGCAGGAACCAGGCCGCGGCCCGCCGGCGCAGCTGTTGCCCGGCACCGGGCGAGTCCTCCTCGAGCCGGGCCCGCAGCACCTCCTGCAGCAGCGGGTGGTAGTGGTAGCAGTCCAGGTGCTCCTCGCAGCTCGTCACGAACGCGTTGTGGCGGGCGAGGTCGGCGAGCAGCCGGGCCGCGCCCTGCTGCCCGGCCAGCTCCTCGGCGAGACCGGCCGGCAGGTGGTCAGCGATGCTCGTCCGGACCAGGAACCGCCGCACCGGCGGCGGGTACGCGCCGAGGACCTCCTCGTCGACGTACTCGTCGAGGTCGCCGGCGGGCGGGACCTCGCCCGGCGCCCGCGGCGCCTGGTGCGGGTCGCGCAGGGCCATTCCGGTGAGCACCAGGCCGGCCATCCAACCGCGGGTCCGGCGCAGGATCCCGTCCATCGTCTCGACGTCGGCCGGCAGCCCCTGCTGCTCGAACACCTCGACCGCCTCGGCCGGGGTGGCGGCCAGCTCGGACGCGCCGATCTCGGTCACCGTTCCCGCGAGCCGGTGGCGGGGCAGCGACACCGCCGCGTCGTCGCGGGTGAGCAGGACCAGGCGCAGCGCCGGCCCGGCGTTGCGCAGCAGGAAGTCGAGCTGGCCGCACAGCGGCGAGTCGGCCACCGCGTCGGCGTCGTCCAGCACCACGACGATCGGCTCGCTCCGCTGGTAGAGAGCCGCGGACAGCCGGATCAGGAAGGACGGGTCCAGCTTGTACGGATGGTCGGGCGCCGGCACCCCGGCCGCGGTCACGCCCGCCCTGGCCAGCCCGGTCAGCAGGTAGGACCAGAAGATCCCGGGCTGGCGGTCCAGCGCGTCCAGGCTGATCCAGACCACCGGTCCGGGGGCGAGGCCGGCCTCCACCCAGGACAGCACCAGGGTGGTCTTGCCGCAACCGGCGGGAGCGCACACGACGGTGAGCCGACCCTGCCCGCCCGTGGTGACCCGATCCAGCAGGCGCGGCCTGCGCAGCGTCGTCGACGGCAGCGTCGGCATGTCCAGCTTGGCGAGCATCAACGGATCGCCAGTGGGACCGGTAGGAATGTCGAGCCCCGGATTGGACTCGATGGTGTCCTGCATGAGATCACCCCGTCGGTGGGCCCGCAGTTGCCCCACCGCAGTGTCGTCCGGCGTGGGTTACCAGGCATCGCCCACCTTGGGTGATTGATCGTGTCCGGAAAGTGCTGACCGGACCGGGCATCGCCCGGTTGCGTGCGGTTCGGACCTCGGTCCGCTTGCCTGCTGGGCGTTCGATCCAGCGGGTTGACCGACGGTCATCCTCGCGGGATGAGGTATCGGCGCTGGTCGTGGTGTGAGTTGGAGCCGTACTTCGGTCCGGCGGCGAAGCGGATCCGGACTGCGCTGATCGTCCAACGGAAGGAACCCCGTATATGTCAACGCTGATCGCCATCGGATACCCCGACGAGACGACGGCGACCGCGGCCGCGGACGAGGCGGAGCGGCTCGCCGGCGATCTGATCATCCAGCCGGACGCGATCGCGGTGATCCGTCGTGATCGCGAGGGCAAGTACCACGTCACGACCAACCACCACGCGGTAGGGGCCGGGGCGACGTGGGGGATGTTCTGGGGCCTGCTGTTCGGGTTGCTGTTCTTCATCCCCGTCTTCGGCATGGCGCTGGGGGCCGGGATGGGCGCGCTCATGGGGAAGATCACCAAGAGCGGCATCGACCGGCGCTTCCAGGAACAGGTTCGGGACATGGTCCAGCCGGGGACGTCCGCGCTGTTCCTCATCGTCGAGAAGGTGACCCCGGACAAGGCGGTCGAGTCGCTGTCCCGGTTCGGCGGCACCGTGCTCAAGTCGTCGCTGAGCAAGGAGCAGGAGGCGGAGCTGCAGGCCGCGCTGCACGGCGAGCAGGCGCCGGCGTCGACGGCGACCCAGTGAGCCGGTGACGCGGTAGGACCTCCCACGCATCGGGGGCTAGGGCCGGGGTGCCGCAGCGGCGGCGCTCCGGCCCTCTGCTGTCGGTCCCTCTGCTGTCGGTGCCCGGCTAGACCGACCCGCGGGTCGGACCCGGGTCCGGCACCGCGGTCGCGGCGTGCCTGGGCAGAGCCGGGGAGTCGTCGCCCGGCCACAGCCGGCCGCCGGCCTCGTTCGCGGTCATGCCGTCCAGCGCGCCCTCCACCAGCAGCCGGGCGTCCGCCGTCATGGCCCAGGTCACCAGGATGCCGCCGAGCCGGGTCAGCTCCCGGACCGCGTTCTCCGACACGATGCCGTCGACGGCGAGGAACAGCGCGGAGGTTCCCGGCGTGACCATGTCCCGCAGGTGTCGCCGGAACGTGTCGTCGACAGCACCGTCGGACTCCCCGGGGTCCGCCGGGTGCTCGCCGAACAAGGCATCGCAGAGCAGCACCCAGAACACGCCCCACCGCGTCCCGCCACCACCCGCGCCGTGGCTCGTCGTCATCTGCAACGCGCCGGCGCGGTCACGGCTGACGACGGCGATCGCATCCGGGTCGACGGGGACGTCGAGTGCCAGCCGGCGGACGTCCTCGGCAGCCGCGCTCGCCGTACTCTCGTACGGGAAGGCGACGGCGACGAGGGTGGTCACGCTGACAGCACATCCCCTCACGCGACCGCTGTCCTCATCCCCAGCACAGTAGGTGGCGGCGCCGGCGTCCCCTGGTCGCGAGCCGGCCTGATGGTCGAGCAGGCCGAGATCAGTGGTCGAGCAGGCCGAGATCGCTGGCGCGCTGCACGGCCTCGGTCCGGCTGGTCGCGTCGAGCTTGCGGTAGATCGCGGCGACCTGGGTCTTGACCGTGTTGCGGGACAGCACCAGTTGGTGCGCGATCTCCCCGAGCGACAGGTGGGTCGGCAGCAGCGGGAGGATCCGCAGCTCCGCCGCGGTGAGCGCGGTGCCGTCGGATGCCGACTTCCTCCGTACCCGGTCCAGCTCGGCAACCAGCTGGCGGCGCTGCTCGGCGAGCACGCCGGCCGGGCCGAGCAGCGAGAGGTAACGGCCGGCCTCGGTCGCCTTGCGCTGCGCGCCGGCGAGGTCGTCGAACGCGAGCAGCAGCCGGCCGAGCCGGATCGCCATCTGCGCGGCGAGCCAGGAGAAGGCGATCGGGGACGGCCGCCGGTAGAGCCGCAGCGCCACCGCCCCGTCGATGCGGGCGGTCTGGACGTTGCCCCGATGCAGCGCGACCAGGGCGGAGGCGATGTACGCAGGCAGGCTGGTCACCGAGGTCTCCAGCCCCGCCGAGTCGATCAACTCCCGGGCGTCGTAGGCGCACGAGGCGGCGGTCGACCAGTCGTGCTCGTCCACCGCCAGCAGCGCGCGCTGCCCGAGCGCGAACGAGCTGCCCGGCCGCGCGTCCTCCCGCCCGAGTCGCGCGGCCCGTTCGAACGCCTGGACGGCGCCGTCCCGGTCACCGAGCAGCAGGCAGGCGCTGCCGAGCAGGAGCGAGGACATCGTGTGCCACGGGCTGCCGGGCGGTTCCAGCGCGACCGCGCGGTCCGCGTCCGCCCGCATGGCCACGAGCCCGTTCGGGGCGAGGGCGGCCCTGGCCCGCAGGACGGCCGACTCCAGCGACGCACTCCCGTCCGGCATCCGGCCGTCGTACCGGCCGGACTCGGCGAGGTGCAGCGCCGCGAGGGCGCGCGGGCCGTCCCCGGTCAGCGCCCAGACCCAGGCGGCCATGGCGGCCAGCGGCGGGTCGGCCGGCAGCAGCTGCTCGTCCAGGGCGTCGAGCCACTCGCGGACCTGCCGGATGCGCCCCTCCCGGTTGAACCGCTGGGCGTACGTGGTGATCAGGCGGGCCGCGGTGAGCTCGTCGCCGGCGGCCAGCGCGTACCGGATCGCGTTGTCCGGCTGCTCCCGCTCCTCATACCAGGCGGCGGCGCGGCGCCGGACCCTGGCCTCCTCGCCGGGCTCCCGCCGGCGCAGCTCGGACTGGAGCATCTCGGCGAACAGCCGGTGGTAGCGGTACCACTCGCCCTGGTCGTCCTCGGGAATGATGAACAGGTTCAGCCCCTGGACCTCGTTCAGCCAGGCGGCCGATCCGGTCGTGTCGAGCACCGCGTCGCAGAGCGAGCCGCAGATGCGCTCCAGCACCGACGTGCGGAGCAGGAACCGGACCGTCTGTGCCGACTGCCGGGTGAGCACCTCCTCGAGGAAGTAGTCCACGATGTAGCGGCTGCTGCCGGTGATCTCCCCGGCGGCCTCGGCCGGGTCGGGGTGGCCGGCGATCGACAGCCCGGCCAGATAGACCCCGGCCGGCCATCCTTCCGTGTGCGCGACGATCTTCCGGACCTCCCCGGCGGGCAGGTCGACGCCGAGCTTGCCCAGCAGCTCGGCGGTCTCGTCCGGGCCGAACGCGAGGTCCGCCGGGCCGAGCTCCAGCAGCCGGCCCTGACTGCGCAGCCGGCCCAGCCGCAGCCGCGGCCGCCACTGGCCGACGCCCGCGATCACCCAGCCGGCCGGCAGCGCGGCCGCCAGGTCGGCGACGACCTGCAGGGCCGCGCTGCTGCGGACGATGTGCAGGTCGTCGAGCACCACCACGCGGGGTTCGGCCCCGGCCAGCACGGTGACGAGCTCGTCGAGCGCCTCGCTCGCGTGGCCCGCCCTCGCCAGCGACAGGATCGACGACAGCTGGTCGGGGTCCCCGTCGGCCAGGGCCGCCGTCGCGATGTTCCGCACCATCGTCGCCGGGTCGTTGTCGATGTCGTCGACCTGCACCCAGCCCATGCTGCGGTCCTCGACCTCGCCCCACTGGGCGAGCGTGGTCGTCTTCCCGTATCCGGGCGGCGCCACCAGCAGGACGAGCCGGACCTCCCGGCTGATCCGGGCGAGCCGGGCCAGCAGCGCCCACCGGCGCACGGCTCCCGGTCGCACCGGAGGAGGTCGGCGATTCACGGGCTGCTACCGCAGGGGATGGCGGCGGTCGCGTGGGTGCGGCGCCGTGCGGCACCGGGGTGCCCGACCCGGGTCCACTCCGCCCCAGGGAACGCCCTTGGCCGAGGTCAACACCCGTCTTCACCCCCTGCGAGCGGAGCCGATGTCAGGGAGGCTGATCACATTACCGCTCCGCGCGGCATGGGTCCCTTTCGTCGCGGGTTCCGCCGTGTCCCGGACGCTGCCGACCGCCGGTCCACCTGACGAGACGGGGGCGGGCCGGCGCCGGGCCGGCACCGCGCTGCCGGCCACGGCACGGGCCGAGCCCGGCCGGGGCAGCAGGCCGTAGTGCCGGCGGCGCCGCGGACCCGGTCAGCGCCCGGTGCCGACGGACGTCGTGCCGCGGCTGTCCTGCCAGCCCCTGGCCCCGGCGGCGACCGCGGACCGGGCCTGGCCCCAGGTCCGCCGCGCGACCGCGGTCGGCGGCTCGTCCAGGTGCTCGACCCAGCGCCGGGTCGCCCGCACCGCCACGGCGCTGGTGATCAGACCGCCGATCAGCATGACGACGCTGCCGACCGAGAGGAGCCCGATTCCGCTGACCAGCATCCCGCGGTCCTCGGCCAGCAACGAATACTCGGTCGCCCGCTCGTCCATGGCATCCTCCTCGGGTCGGCGGCCCGGCCGCCGGTGCGTCCTGATCTCCCGACCATATCTCCCGGCCATGATCAGGACCTGACCGTCGCCGGTCCTCATCCTCAGTGGAGGAATGGTGCGGTTCTGCCGCCGCGGATGAGGCGCGCCCGGCGTGCCCGGCCGAGACTCGCCCCGATCGCACGCTTTCCGATCGCGTCGAGGAGGGCTTCATGGTCGAGACCGAGGCGACCCGGCTGTCACCGGACGAGAGCGCCGCCCTCGGCCGGAAGGCCAGGGCGACGGTGCCTCGCTCCTCGCACGCCGGCCTGCCGAGCGACCCGGATCGACCCGACCCGGTCACGCTGCTGCAGAGCCAGGCGAAGACGCGGGTCCCCGAGCTGGTCCCGATCCGGTACGGCCGGATGATGTCGTCTCCGTTCGCGTTCTTCCGCGGCGCCGCCCTCGGCATGGCCGCGGACCTGGCCGGTACCCCGGTCTCCGGGATCACCGTGCAGGCGTGCGGCGACGCGCACCTGCTCAACTTCGGCCTGTACGCCAGCCCAGAGCGGCGGCTGGTCTTCGACGTCAACGACTTCGACGAGACCCTGCCCGGCCCGTGGGAGTGGGACGTCAAGCGGCTGGCCGCCAGCATCGCGGTCGCCGGTCGGGACCGCGGGTTCAGCACGGCCGAGCGGAGCCGGGCGGTGCTCGAGACGGTCGCGCGGTACCGCCTGGCGATGCGCGAGTTCGCGGCGATGCGCACCTTGGACGTCTGGTACGCGAAGCTCGAGGCGGAGGAGATCGTCCGCCGGCTGCGGGCCGTCGCGAAGGGCGTGGACAAGCAGCGGCTGCGGCGCCGGGAGCAGGACATCGCGAAGGCGTCGAGCAGGAACAACCTGCAGGCCGCGAGCAAGCTGTCCCGGCTGGTCGACGGGCGGCCGGAGTTCGTCGCGCAGCCGCCCGTCGTCGAGCGGCTGGTCGACCTGCTGCCGGGCGACCAGCGACACCGGGTCGAGACCGGCCTCGCCGAGCTGGTCGCCGGGTATGCGAGCAGCCTCGCGGCCGACCGGCGGGTGCTGCTCGACCGGTTCCAGGTGGTGGACATGGCGCGCAAGGTCGTCGGGGTCGGCAGCGTCGGCACCCGCTGCTGGATCATCCTGCTCGTCGGCCGCGACGCCGGCGACCCGCTGGTCCTGCAGGCGAAGGAGGCCCAGCCCTCGGTGCTGGAGCGGTTCGGCTCGCGCAGCGCGCACCGCAACGCCGGCGAGCGGGTCGTCGTGGGCCAGCGGCTGATGCAGGCCTCCAGCGACATCTTCCTGGGCTGGCACCGGACGACCGGCATCGACGGCAAGCGCCGCGACTTCTACGTACGCCAGCTGCGGGACGGCAAGGGCTCGTTCGACACCAGCCAGATGGTGCCGGCCGGGCTGGTGGCGTACGGCCGGTTCTGCGGCTGGACGCTGGCCCGGGCGCACGCGCGCACCGGCGACCGGATCGCGATCGCCGCCTACCTCGGCTCGTCGGACGTGTTCGACCGGGCGCTGGTCGAGTTCGCCGAGGCGTACGCCGAGCGCACCGAGCGCGACCACGACGCACTGGTCCGAGCGGTCAAGGACGGCCAGGTCCAGGCCGAGACCGGGGTCTGAGAGTCATCCACCCGGGAGGAGGCGACAGCGCCGCGGCCCGGTGAGCATCGAGGCCCAGCAGCGGCCCCGCCGCCGCCATGCCCCGAGACGTCCAGCGAGCGTGTCACCACCCAGAGCGGGTCGGACGAGTGGCCGGCCGCGCGGCCGCGAGGAGGAAGGCAATGACTGAGACCCCGGAGGCCAAGGCCCCGCGTACGCCCGAGGACGGGCCCGCCTGGCACCTGTCCGACGAGGCGAGGCACGACGAGGAGCTCTACGACCGGCGCGCCGCCGCCCGCGACGAGTACGAGAGCGAGCAGTTCGGCTGGGCCCTGTTCGCCGTCGTCACGCTGATCCTGGTCGGCGGCTTCCAGATCATCAACGGGCTGATCGCGTTCTTCCGCAGCGGGACCTACCAGGTCGGGCGGAGCAGCCTCGCGGTCAACGTCGACTACACCGCCTGGGGCTGGGTGCACGTGATCCTCGGTGCGCTCGCCCTCATCGCCGCGATGGGCCTCCTGCGCGGTGCCATGTGGGCCCGGATCCTCGGCGTGGTCCTCTGCGCGATCAGCGCGATCGTCTACATGGCGTTCATCCGGGCGTTCCCGGCGCTGGCCGTCGTCGTGATCACGATCGACATCCTGGTCATCTACGCGCTCGTCGTGCACGGGCGGGACCTCAAGGACACCGAGTACTGACCGGCAGCCGTGCGGTCCTTCCCCATTGTCCACTCGGGACACAGGCAGGTGACAGATGTGGCGGAGAAAGATCCGGCCGTCGGAGCCCGTGCGGCTGCTGGTTCGCCACGCCGACGCCGGCGTGAGATCCGAGTGGCGCGGATCGGACGAGTGGCGCGGGCTGACCGACGTGGGACACGGGCAGGCACGGGCGATCGTCCGCATGATCGGTGACCTGCCGGTCGAGCGGATCCTGTCCAGCCCGTCCCTGCGCTGCCGGCAGACGGTCGTCCCGCTGGCACTGGCCCGGGAGCTCGACGTCGAGCCGTACTGGCAGCTCGGCGTCTCCGCCGCGGCGGAGGACCTGGTCGCCCTGCTGGTCGACCTGGCGACCGAGTCGGCGGTCGTCTGCACCCACCGGGAGACGTTGCAGGCCCTGTTCGAGCACCTGGCCGGCAGGTACGGGATGGTCACCGAGGCGGTCGAGCCGATGGAGAAGGCGGCGGTCTGGGTGCTGCGCGGGACAGTGGGGGAGGAGCAGGCCGCGCGGTTGGAATACCTCGGTTCTGCCGCCGCACTGGCGGTGTGACAGGCGGCGGCCGGCGGGGACGGCCGTCCGATCCGGCGTCCAGAGAGGACCGGTCGACGATGGCCGACCAGCAGGAGCAGCAATTCCAGGCCGAGCGGATAGCGGAGTTCATCAAGCCGCTGCGGGTCAAGCCCGGCTCCGACGTCGTGCTGTCGGAGCAGTTCGACCCTGCCTGGAAGGCCGGCATCGCCAAGAAGAAGGACGGGGTCGAGCTGCTCCGGACAGGCATCGGCCTGCTGTCGGACTACCAGTCCAGGCTGGCCGCCGAGAGCAGGTACGGCGTGCTGGTCTGCCTGCAGGCGCTGGACGCCGGTGGCAAGGACGGGACGATCCGGCACGTCATGAGCGGGGTCAACCCGCAGGGGGTGCGGGTCAGCAGCTTCAAGGTCCCCTCGACCCAGGAGCTCGACCACGACTACCTCTGGCGCTACGCCCGCCGGCTGCCGGCCCGCGGCGAGATCGGGATCTTCAACCGGTCGCACTACGAGGAGGTCCTCGTCGTACGGGTGCACCCGGAGGTGCTGGACCGGCAGAAGCTGCCGGCGTCGGCCCTGAGTGGACATCTCTGGCACCGGCGCTACCGGGAGATCAACGACTGGGAGCGGTACCTGTCCGACAACGGCTTCAAGATCGTGAAGCTGTTCCTCAACCTGTCCAAGGAGGAGCAGCGGCAGCGCTTCCTGCAGCGCATCGACCGACCGGAGAAGAACTGGAAGTTCTCCTCGGCGGACGCCAGGGAGCGGCGGCGGTGGGACGACTACCAGGAGGCGTTCTCCCACATGCTCTCGGCAACCAGCACCGACTGGGCGCCGTGGTACGTCGTCCCGGCCGACCGCAAGTGGTTCGCCCGCGTCTGCGCGGCGGCGATCCTCGCCCACACGCTGATCGAGATAGACCCGCAGTACCCGACCGTCAGCGAGAAGGCGCGGGCCGAGCTGCTCGTCGCCCGGGACGAGCTGCTGGCCCAGGCACCGGACGGGGCCACGGCGGCCACCAAGGCGGAGGCCAGGGCGAATGCCAAGGCGACCGCCAAGGCGCACGGATAGAGGGAAGGCCCGACATGGCCGTCACCGCCGACGAAACGAGCCACCGCGAGGCCGCCGGCGGGGCGTGGTTCGCGCAGGCACCCGAGGCGGTCGCCGCCGCGCTGCAGGTCGACCCGGAGCAGGGGCTGACCGGCGCGGAGGCGGCGAAGCGGCTGGCCGCGACCGGGCCCAACGCGCTGCCGGAGGAGGAGCCGGAGCCTGGCTGGCGGCGGTTCCTGGAGCAGTACCGCAGCTACATGCAGATCATCCTGATCGCCGCGGCGGTGGTCTCCGCGCTCATCACCGAATGGGGCACCGCGGTCCTGCTGATCGCACTGACGGTGCTGAACGCGGTCGTCGGGCTGCGCCAGCAGGGCAAGGCGGAGAGCGCGATGAACGCGCTCAAGTCGATGGTCAAGGCCACCGCACGGGTACGCCGGGACGGCAGCGAGCTGGAGCTCGACGCCGATCAGCTGGTCCCCGGCGACGTCGTGGTCCTCGCCGCCGGCGGGCAGGTGCCGGCCGACGGGCGGATCGTCGCCGCGAACGCGCTGCAGATCGACGAGTCGGCGCTGACCGGTGAGAGCGTGCCGTCGGCGAAGCAGGCCTCGACGCTGCCGGCCGGTGAGCTCAACCCGGGCGACCAGACCAACATGGCGTTCATGAACACGCCGGTGACGCACGGCAGCGGCGTGCTCGTCGTCACCGGCACCGGCGCCGACACCGAGCTCGGCAAGATCTCCGGGCTGCTGTCCGCGACGGAACGGGAGGAGTCGCCGCTCACCCGGGAGATGGACCGGCTCACGCTGTGGATCGCGGCCGCCGCCGGCCTGACGATGATCGTGATGTTCGTCCTCGGCCGCAGCCGCGGGGAGGCGTGGGACTCGCTGTTCATCGCGGCGGTCTCGCTGGCGATCGCGGCGATCCCGGAGGCGCTGCCGACGGTGACCCAGACGATCCTGTCGCTCGGCGGGATCGACCTGGCCAAGCGCAACGCGATCGTCAAGGACCTCCCCTCGGTGGAGACCCTCGGCTTCACCTCGGCGATCAACTCGGACAAGACCGGGACGCTGACGCTGAACCAGATGACCGCCGTCGAGGTGGTCACGCCGACCGACCGGTACACGATCTCCGGCATGGGCTACGGCCTGGAGGGCCGGGTGCACCACGCGGCCGGCCGGTCGGCCTCGGTCGAGGACGCGATCCTGCCGTACCTGGTGGCCAGCGACGCCAAGCTGGTCGACGGCAAGGTGGTCGGCGACCCGACCGAGGGGGCGCTGCTCGTGCTCGGCTACAAGGCCGGGCTGGACATCGACGCCACCCGCGACCGGCTGCCCCGGCTGGCCACCCTGCCGTTCGACCCCACCTACAAGCTGATGGCGACGTTCAACTCCACGGTGGACGGTGCCGGGCGCCCGGTGGTGCGCTGTTTCGTCAAGGGCGCGGCGCCGGCGGTGATCGCCCGGGCGTCGACGGCGCTGGCCGAGGGCGGCAGCGTGCCCTGGGACGCCGAGCTGAGCCGGCGTACCCAGGAGAAGATCGAGGAGCTCGGCGGCAAGGGCCAGCGGGTGATGGCGGCCGCCGTGCACGACGTCGACCCGGCCGGCTTCGACCCGGAGGGCGACCTGCTCGCGTACGTCGTCGAGCTGCAGATGACCAGCCTGGTCGGGATGGTGGACCCGCCGCGGGACGAGTCGAGGGCGGCGGTGGCCAGCGCGCAGGCGGCGCACATCAGGGTCCGCATGGTCACCGGCGACGACGTGGTCACCGGGGCGGCGATCGCCGAGCAGGTCGGCATCCCCGGCGAGGCGATCCTCGGCGCCGAGTTCGCCGCCCTGCCGGAGGCCGAGCGGCTGTCGACGATCGACCGGATCGGCGTCGTCGGACGGGTCGCGCCCGAGCACAAGGTGCTGCTCGCCGACACGCTGAAGAAGAAGGGCGAGGTCGTCGCGATGACCGGGGACGGCGTCAACGACGCCCCCGCCATCAAGGCCGCCGACATCGGCATCGCCATGGGCTCCGGCACGGACGTGGCGAAGAACGCCGGCCGGATGGTGCTGTCCGACGACAACTTCGCCACCATCGTCTTCGCGGTCGAGCAGGGCCGGAAGATCTACGACAACCTGACCAAGTACATCCGGTTCGTCCTGATCCTCCTGGTCGTCTTCGTGCTGACGTTCCTCGGTGCGAGCGTGTTCAACATCGCCGCCGGGGAGCCGTTCACCCCGGCGCAGGTGCTCTGGATCCACTTCTTCGTCAACGCGGCGTTCGGGTTCGCGCTCGGCTTCGACCGGGAGACCCCGGGCCTCATGTCGTTGCGGCCGCGCCCGCGCGGCGAGTCGGTGCTGACCAGGCGGCTGGTGGTCACGGTCGGGCTGGTCGGGGTGGCCATCACGATCGGGCTGCTGCTGCTCATCGGCCTCGGTACGTCCCGGTTCGGCAGCGAGGAGGTCGCCCGGTCGGTCGCGTTCACGTCCTTCGCGCTCTGCCTGATCGTGGCGGCGCTCGAGTGCCGGAGCGAGACCGGGACGGTGCTCACCACGGACACCTTCGACAGCAAGCAGATGAACTGGGCGGTCCTGGCCGAGTTCGTCCTCGCCGTCCTGGTCACCCAGATGGACGTCTTCAACCGGCTGCTCGACACCACCGAGATCACGCTCGGGCAGTTCGGTTGGGCCCTGCTGCCGGCACTCGCCCTGCTGGTCCTCTGGGAGCTCGGCAAGCTCGTCACCCGGCGGCGGCTCTCCGGACGAGTGTGACGCACCCTGGGCGGGCATCCTGAGGGCATGGACGCGGCAGGGCCGACCCGGCTCGACAACGCAGAGTGGAACCTGGAGCTTCGCGGTGAGAGCGAGGTGCAGCGCGTCGACCGCAACTTCATCGAGCTGCTCCAGGAGTTGCGGGTCGCCCAGACCGGCGTGCAGATCCTGTTCGGGTTCATGCTGGCGCTGCCCTTCACCCCGCGGTTCGTGGCGCTGTCCACCTGGCAGCACGGGGTCTACCTCGCCACGCTGGCGTGCTCCGCGCTGGCCGCGGCGCTGCTGATCGCGCCGGTCGGCTACCACCGGATGGTCTTCCGGCGGCGGCTGAAGCATCAGCTGGTCGAGAGCGGCCACCGGTACGCGGTCGCCGGCCTCGTGCTGCTGCTGCTCGCCCTCGTCGGTGGGGTCGACCTGGCGGCCAGCACGCTCATCGGCCCCTGGGCTGCGCTGCTCGCCGCCGTCCTGGCCGGCGTGTTCGTCACGTTCTGGTTCCTGCTGCCGCTGCGGGCACGCGCCGCCGTGCTCGACTGACCCGCCAACCGCCCCTCGGACGGCCCTCGGGCGGCCCTCGGACGGCCCTCGGGCGGCCCTCGGACGGCCCTCGGACGGCCCTCGGACGGCACCGTCGGGATCGAGTGGGTCGTCACCGGATGACCGGTTGCACCGCGCGGCCGGCCGCGGCGCGATTCCGGGCCGGTTCACCCGGTCGGGATGAGGTGCGGGACAGCGCGCGCGACGAGCCTGGCTGGACTGGTCGACCAGGAGGGACCGGGCGGATGTTGAGCGAGCGGGAAGAACTCGAGCTGCTGCTGATCGAAGAGGGCCTGCGGGACGACGGTCGCTTCGCGTTCGCCTCCCCGACCGCGCGGCGCCGGCTGCACCGGCGCCCCTGGGTGGTCCGCACCGCGATCGCGTTCGGCCTGGTCCTGATCGTGGCCGGCCTGGTGCTCGAGGCGTCCGGGCTCGCCCTGCAGGGCCTGCTGCTCGCCGGCGGGTCGTACGCGTGGTGGTGCTGGAAGCTGAAGCCGAGCTCGAGTAAACCGGCGCCCGCCGCACGTGCGGACCGGCGCTGGTGGGGCTTCCCGCCGGTCTACTGACTCCGACGAGGTCCGGGTCCCCGCGGTCCGGGAGGGATAGGTCATGACGGAGCAGGACCCGCAGCGCACCCTTACCGAGGACGAGCGCGCCGAGCTGGAGAGCCTGCGCGCCCAGGTAGCCGAACTTCGCGAGGAGGTGTCGCGTGTGGACAGTGACGGCGCCCGTCCGCGCCCGACGAAGCCAGCGCGCCGCCGCACCTGGCCGCGCACCACGGTCGGCTACGTTCTCATCGCCCTGGCCGCCTTACTGGCGCCGGTGAGCGTGGTGGCGGTCTGGGCCCGCAGCCAGGTCTCCGACACGGAACGGTACGTTCAGACGGTCGCGCCACTGGCGTCCGACCCGGCCGTGCAGGCAGCCGTGACGACCAACATCACCAACGTCGTCTTCCAGTACCTCGACGTGCAGGGACTGACCCAGCAGGCGGTGGACGCCATCAAGTCGTCCGGGCGGCTGCCTCCCGCAGCCGCGAACCGGCTGGACGGGCTCGTCGGCCCGATCACGGACGGGGTCCGCAACTTCACCCAGGGCCAGGTCTCGAACGTCGTGCAGAGCCAGGCCTTCGCCGACGCGTGGGCCACCGCGAACCGTACCGCGCACACCTCGCTCGTCAACGCGCTCACCGGGGACAACAGCGGACCGGTGCAGGTCAAGGGCGATACCGTCTCGATCCAGCTCGCCACGCTGATCACCACGGTCAAGCAGCAGCTGGTCAACCGAGGGTTCTCGCTGGCCGAGCGGATCCCGGCGGTCAACGCCCAGTTCACGATCCTGCAGTCGGCCGATATCCCGAAGATCCAGCGCGGCTACAAGTTGCTCAACACGCTCGGCTACTGGCTGCCGTTCATCGTCCTCGGTCTCGGCGTGATCGGGATCTACGTCGTCCCGCACCACCGGCGGGCGGCCATCGTGGCGGGTATTGCGCTGGCTGCCACGATGTTGCTCGTCGCGATCCTGCTGGCGCTGGTCCGACATCGCTACCTGAACGCCGTTCCGGCGGCGCAACTCCCGCCGGACGCCGCTGCGGTGCTGTTCGACACCATCGTCCGGTTCCTGCGAGAGTCGCTTCGGGCGATCGCACTGATCGGCGTCATCCTCGCCGCAGGTGCCTTCCTCACCGGGCCCTCGGTCACTGCGACGGCGGTGCGGCGCGCCTGTACCCGGGTGGCCGTCCTGACCAGGACCGGACTGGGCCGGCTCGGGCTGCACATGCCGGCCGTCACCAACTGGGTCGCCCCGCGCGCCGGCACCATTCGCGCGGTGGCGGTGGCGATCGGCGTGATCCTGCTGATCGTCCCGGCGTACCTGACCCCGGCGATCGTCGGCTGGGTCCTGCTCGGACTCGTCGTCGTGCTGTTCGTGGTCGCCGTGCTCGCGGCGCCCGACCCGCCGCGGCGCCCTGCGGCGACCGCGATGCCGGCCGCCGAGATCCCGGTCGCGGCGGGGTGATGCCCGGGGCGACGCAGAGCCCGCCGGCCGGGCCGCTCATGCGCTGCGGATGATTCAGCCCGGCCCGGCCCGGCCGTACCGTCGGCGGGCGGGCGCGCCGGCCCGCGTCGGGGTCGAACCTGTTCGTCAGGAGGCAGGCCATGACCGACTCAACGCCCGCGGACCGGTTCGCCTGGCGCGTCAGCGCGATCGGCAACATCGGCTTCCTGCCGGTGCGGCCGTTCACCGCGGCCACCGTGATCCTCCTCAACATGCTGGTCATCTACGGGATCACCGTGCATGGCAGCCGCGCGGGCACCCGCTTCTACACCGATCGGGCCTGACATGGATCCCCGCGAATCCTCCCGTACCGCCGGCGCCGGCGACCCGGACGTCGTCCAGCGTGCCGGCGTCGAGGTCGATCGGCCGGACCACGGCGGCTCCGACCTGCCCTGGGCCGCGGTCGGCGGCGTCGTCATCGTGCTCGTGACCGGCGCGTTCGTCTCCGGCTGGCATTTCGGGCGGAGATGGGGCCGCCTCATGGGCTGGTGACCGGCGACCTCCTGTCCAGGCTGCCGGACCCCGCCCGGAACCTGGCGGCGAGAGTCCTCGACACCTGGCCCGGCCGCACCCTCGAGCGCGGTGCGCGAGCCCTGATCGAGATCGAGGTCTTCGACCGCTCGATGACGCTGGCCGCGCAGGCGTTCACGTCAGTGTTCCCGTTGCTGATCCTCGTCGCGACGCTGCGGCCCCGGGAGTCCCACAACCAGATCGGCTCGGCGCTCGCGGACAGCCTCGGTCTCAACGCCCAGGCTCGCGAGTCGCTGGAAGCGGCCCTGCCCGCCGCCGGCAATGCGGCCAGCACGTTCGGCGTGATCGGCGGGCTGGTCGTGCTGGTCTCCGCGACCAGCTTCTCCCGGGCGCTGGTCCGGATGTACGTCCGGATCTGGGATGCACCGAGACCGTCGGCGGTGCGCGGGTTCTGGCGGCTGTTCGCCGTCCTGCTCGGGGTCGTCATGCTGCTCGTCGTGCTCACCGCGGTGCGGCGGGTGCTGTCCGGGGTGCCGTTCTCCGGCGTCGCCGAGGCGGTCGTCTCGTTCGTGCTCGGCTGTCTACTGTGGACCTGGACGCCGTGGGTGCTGCTGGCCCGCCGCGTCCCCATGCGGATGCTGGTTCCCGGTGGCGTGCTGATGGCCGTGTGCATGATCGTGCTGAGCATCGCCGGCGGGATCTACCTGCCGATCGCACTGTCCTCGGCGACCCGCCAGTTCGGCGCGCTCGGGGTGTCCTTCACGTACGTCACCTGGCTGTTCGTCATCATGATCGCGCTCGTCGGCAGCACGGCCATCGGCGCGGTCATCGCCAGGGACGCCGGCCCGTTCGGCCGCTTCCTCAGCGCTGGCGCGCGGTGAGCCGTGGCGTTCGCCGTCGTCCTGCTCGTCCTGGTGGCGGTCAACGTCTGGGTGCACGTCGGCCCGCGCCGCGCGCACCTGCTCACCGGCCCGCTCGCGGCCGCCGTCCTGCTCCTCGTCGGCCGCGCCGCGGGGCTGTCCTGGACGCAGCTCGGGCTCGGCGCCGGTTCGCTGCTGCGCGGGCTTCGCTGGGGCGGGGCCTGCGCCGCGATCGTCGTCGCCGGGTATGCCGTGGCACTCGCCGTGCCCGCGCTGCACCGGTTCTTCCTCGACACCCGCTACCGGCTGGGGCTGCGCCCGGCGTTCGGTGCGGCGTTCCTGTCCGTCCCGCTCGGCACCGTGGTCTTCGAGGAGGTGGCGTTCCGGGGCGTGCTCTGGGCACTCGTCGAGGACAGGGCCGGCGCCGCCTGGGCGACCGCGGTGACCGCGGTGCTGTTCGGGCTGTGGCACGTGCTGCCGGCGCTGGATCTGGCCCGGACGAACAGCGCGGTCGCCGGCTCGGGCCGCCGGACCAGGCTCACGGTCGCGCTCGCCGGGACCGTGCTGTTCACCACCGCTGCCGGCGTGCTGTTCGCCGAGCTGCGCCGGCGCAGCGGCAGCCTGCTGGCCCCGATGCTGCTGCACTGGGCGACCAATGCCGCCGGCGTGCTCGGCTCGGCGCTGGTCTGGTCGATCAGCCGCCGGTCGCGGCCTTCCGGCTGAACAGCTCCTCCCGCGTCGACTCCCGCCGGCGCAGCGCCGCCTCGACGGCCGACATCTGCTCCGGGCTCGCCGGCAGCTCGAACACCTCGCTGACGAAGCGCGGCAGGTCGGCGCGGTAGTCGTGCGCCCAGGCCCGGAACGGCCCCGGCGCCTGTGCGTTCTTCATGTCCACAAGCGACTGGAAGAACGTCGTGATCGGCCGCCAGCGCATGCCGGACGGGATCCCGCGCGGGCTGGCGCCGTCGACCTCCTCGACCTCGGGCCGGTCCCGGCCGAGCCAGCCCGGTGCGGTGGCCAGCAGGTCGAGGCCGAACTTGGTCACGCCGTCGTTGTCGTGGCTGACCAGGACGTACCGCGGCTTCGACCCGCGCTCGGCGACCACGTCCTCGAACTGGCCGAAGTCGTTGACGACGGCGACCAGGTCGCTCTGGACGTCAAGGCGGGCGCGATCGCTGAGCTGGTGCATCCACCCGCTGGCGTACGGGGTGCCGATCCACAGCGCCCGGTCGATGCCGAGCGTGCTCAGGCCGAGCGTGCCCCAGTGCAGGAACACGTCCTGGCTCGTGTGCGCGCCGAGGCTCTCGCCGAACAGCACGACCTTCGGACGGGGCCCGGCCGACTCGCGCAGCCGGTCCAGGATCCGCAGCCACAGCAGCCGGTTCTGCTCCCTGGCGCCGGCGACCATGCCCAGCGACAGCGGCGACGGCCGCTTCGAGTACTGCAGCGTCACCGTCGCGATGTCGCCGCGGGTGAGGTATTCAGCGGCGGCGACGGCGACGTAGTTGACGTACCCGGTGCCGGTGGGGGAGACCAGCATCAGCACCGAACGGTCGAACGCCCCGGTCCGCTCCAGCTCGGCCAGCGCCAGGTCCACCCGTTCCCGCGGGGTCGCTGCGCTGTCCAGCCCGACGTACACCTGGATCGGCGTTGCCTTCGCCGGCTCGCCCATGACGGTCTCGATGGACAGGTCGGGCACGCCCTCCGGCCGGTCGGCGACCGGCTGCGGGTGCACGTGGGCCAGGACGTGCCGGCGCCCCTCCCGGCCGAGCGTGTCCCAGGGAACCAGGCTGCCCTGCCCGCCGCTCATCGTGCTGCCGGTCCAGTGCCGGTCCGCGCCGGACCCGAAGACCGGTGACTCGTGCGAGGTCCCGGCCTCGATCCGGTGCATGGCCCTGGACCAGACCGAGGAGGACGCGACCGCCAGCCCCCCGAGACAGGCCGCGTGGCCGGCCAGCCGCCACAGCAGCGGGCCGCCCGGCAGCATCGCGGCGAGCCGGCGGCCCAGCCAGGTCGCCAGCTCGTGCTCCGCGTACGCCGCGCCGACCAGCGCGCCGGTCGCACCGGCGGCCAGGCCGAGCGACCGGAGCGGCGCGGCGGACTCGGCAGGGTCGACCTGCTCGTCCTGCTCGCCCAGGCCCCGGACCCGGCGCCGCTCCAGCAGGTACGCCAGCGCAAGGCCGACGGGGACGGCCAGCGGGAAACCGGCGATCCGGCCGCCGGCGCCAAGCCGCGCGTCCACCCGGTCGGCGCCGGCCCGGGCTCCGGTGAACAGAGCACCGCCGAGCCCGGTCACCGCGAACCGCCAGCCGGTCTGCCGCAGCAGCCCGCGCAGCACCGGCTCGCCCGGCCGCGTCGGCAGCGCCTGCCGAAGGCCGAAGCCGAGCGGGACAGCCGCGAGGTCGGCGATCAGCGTCAGCGTGCGGTGCCGGGCCAGCTGCTCGGCCGGGGTCAGTCCCGGCCTGGTGGCCAGCTCGGCCAGCGCCTGCAGCGTGTCCTGCGCGCCGAGGGTGAGCAGGTAGTGCAGCCCGGTGGACAGGGCGGTGACGAGGCCCTGGTCCAGGGTGCTGCGGGGCGCGAGGGACGAGGCGAACGTGCCGGGGGCCGTGGCCGAGGCGACCAGCAGCCCCACGTTCACCCCGATGTCCGGCGACGCCGCGCGGGCGGGGTCCGTCCACATCGGAGCTCCTTGGTGGGGCGATCCTGCGCGGCGTCGACCGCGACCGTCACGAGTTGAGGATTCTCGCCTTCTGCTGCTGGAACTCCTCGTCGCTCAGCACGCCCTGATCCTTGAGCTCGCCCAGCTGCTTGAGCTGGTCCAGCTTGTCCTGCATGGGATCGGAGGCGGGCGGCGGCGGGGCGTACTGCGGCGGGGCGTACTGCGGCGGGGCGGCGTACTGCGGCGGCGGCGCCGCGTACTGCTGCTGCGGCTCGGGCTCCTGCTGCTCTTCCTTCGCAGCCCAGCGGCCCGCCTGCCGACGGGAGACCCGGTTGGAGACCGCGGTCGCCGTGCCGGCGACGACGGCCGTGCGGGCGACTCCGCGAAGAAGTCCAGGCATCGGTCGTCTCCTCTCAGTTCGCTGTCACGGCCGTCGCGCCGGACTCGGTCGCGTCCAGCGACGCCAGCAGCGCCTGGACCGGGATGCGCCCGCCGGCCACCATCTGGGCCCCGCTCCGGCGCAGCGCGACCGCCAGCGGCGCCGCCCAGGTGTTCTCGTACACCAGGATGACCGCCGATCGCCCTGGTTCCAGGGCCTGCCCGGCCTCGTCGATGTCGTCCTGGCCGAGCACGCCGGCGGAGACGCCCTCGAACACCGAGTAGTCCCACTCGCCGTCGCCGTCGGCGTCCGCCAGCGCGAGCAGCGACATCGACCCGTCGAACTCCCGCTTCACGAGCACGAGATCGAGGATCCGGACGATTCCCCGGTCCACCAGGTCCACCAGGAGCGGAAGGTTCTCTCCGGTTGGGGTCCCGGGGAACTCGATGACCAGGTAGTCGACCGGCCCCATCTCTTCCAGCTCGACTGCTCCCGTATCCCGCCCGTCTGTCATCGCAGTCCCTCCGACTGTCCAGGCCTCTGCGTGCGCAGCCACCCTGCGTCGGAGCGACCGGTTGCGCGTCATCACGCCCGGATGAGATCGGGAGTCAGATCAGGAGGGCGAGGCCGAGCCCGGCGGCGGCCGCGAGGAGGCCGAGGGCGAGGCTGCCGGCGACGTTGAGGGCGGCCTCGGCGACCGCGCCGTCCTCGAGCAGCCGGACGGTCTCGTAGCTGAACGTGGAGTAGGTCGTGTACGCGCCGAGCAGGCCGGTACCGAGCACGGTCACCGCCTGCGGGGCCAGCCCGTGGTGCGCGGCCAGACCGGTGAGCAGGCCGAGCAGGAAGCTGCCGGACAGGTTGACGGTCAGCGTGCCGCCCGGGAACGCGCCCGGCCACCGGTGCTGGACGGCCTGGTCGACCGCGTAGCGCAGCGGAGCCCCGACGGCGGCGGCGACCATGAGCAGGACGAGCGTCATCCCACCCCGCTCGGGGCGTCCTCGTGGCCGCGGCCGACGTACTTGACCACCTGGACGTCGTCCAGGATCACCAGCCCCTCCGTGATCAGCTCGTCCAGCTGGGGCAGGAACGCGGCCAGGTGCTCGGGTGTGTCGACGATGACGATCGCCAGCGGCAGGTCCTCGGACAGGCTGAGGATCCGGGTGGTGTGGATGCGGCTGGACGCGCCGAACCCCTCGATGCCGCGGAACACGCTGGCGCCGGCGAGGCCGGCCTGGTGCGCGCGGCGGACGATCTCCGAGTAGAGCGGCCGGCGGTGGTAGTGGTCGGTCTCACCGATGAAGATCGTCAGCCGCTGGGACGGACCCTGCAGTCGCATGTCAGCTCCTTCCGGCCGGCGCGCCGGCCCTGCTGCGCCGGGCGAGCACCGCCCGGCCGACGACCAGGCCGAGCGAGACCGCGGCCAGGCCGGCGCCGAGGCTGGCGGCGAGGTAGCCGGCCGCGAGACCGGGCCGGTGGTGCGCGACCAGCTCGTCGGTCTCGACCATCCAGGTGCTGAACGTCGTGTACGCGCCGAGGAAGCCGATCGCGGCGAACGGCCGCACGTACCGGGTCGGCGGCCAGATCTCCAGCACGAACACCAGCAGCACGGCCAGTGCGAGCGAGCCGCTGACGTTGCCGGCGAACGTCGCCCAGGGGAACGCGTCCGGGGCGGTCGGCAGCGCCCGCTCCATCCCGTAGCGGGCGGCGCCCCCGAGCGCGCCGCCGACGGCGATCGCGGCCAGGGCCGCCGGCCGCAACCGCCTCCCGAGCCCCCGCCATCGCCCGCCCGAGCCCCCGCCGGACCGCCGCTCGGCTCCCCGGGCGGGTCCCGCGTCGGGGTCGCGCGCGGGTCCGCGGTCGAGGTTGACGTCGGGTCCGCGGTCCGGTCGCGGACCGGCGGGCGGCGCCGCCGGCCGGCCGTCCGGTCGGGCGGCGCCGGCCGGTGCGTCCCGCCTCGCGCCCGCGCGGCGATCCGGCCGGGCGTCCGGTGGGGCGGCGGCCGGTGCGTCCCGCCTCGCGCCCGCGCGGCGATCCG
>Ga0207683_10000453_pt1 | contig 38066 bp, 35 predicted proteins | sample KBSM73metaG_FD_184333 | JGI IMG/M metagenome (GOLD analysis project Ga0207683, IMG submission 184333) | Miscanthus rhizosphere microbial communities from Kellogg Biological Station, Michigan, USA - KBS M7-3 metaG (SPAdes) (version 2) | ecosystem: Host-associated > Plants > Roots > Rhizosphere >... | reverse complement strand
ACCTGCGAGCCTCAGCGCAGTGCTGCTCGCGTTGCCTCCACGAAGGATGCGGGGGATCCACCGGCGGGCAGCCTCGACCAGGCGGCTTGCACGCTCTCGTAGGCCGTGCGCGTTCCGTTGCCGAGAGTGGGCACGCCCTGCACGTCCATCAGGTCGATCGCCATCTGCGCCTCGCACGTCAGGATCGTGTCGAGGAGTGCCAGGGCACGGCGCGTCGTGAACACCACGCTCGGTGCGACGGTGCCGTGATCCTCGACGTCCAGGTCGAGCGGGGGCAGGTGAATCGAGACCGGGGCGGCGAGGTGCTTCAACTCGGCCAGCAAGGCAGCCGCCGCGTACTGCACGAGCGCGCGGCGCGGCTGCCTCGCCATCTCGTCGTCGGGGAGGCCGGCCAGCATGAGCGCCGGATCCGAGAAGCGGATCGTGGTCAGCTTGTTCATCCGCCGCTCGGAGATCATCGCCACGTGTGCAGCGCCGGTGCGCAGCGTGTCGAAGGCGAGCGCCAGCTGCACCGGCTGGAAGTTGCCGTTCGAGATCAGCGTGTCGCGCTCGATCAGCACCATCGGGTTGTCCCCGATGCCGTTGAGCTCGACCTCCACGGCGCGCTCTGCGGCAGTCACCTGTTCGCGGTAGGCGCCGTTGACCTGCGGCGCGACCCTGAACGAGAGCGGATCCTGCACGGACACCACCGTGGCGGGATCGTGCAGGTAGGAGCCCTCGAGCAGCGCCCGCACCGCGGCGGCGGCGGCCACCTGTCCGGGGATGTCCTTGGCTGCTCCCGCGGCTTCGTCGAACGGCCCCGGGTTGCCGCTCACGGCCTCGAGCGAGAGCGCGCAGGCGAGATCGGCGAGTCGCGCGAGTCGCTGCGCCTCATCGGCCACGAGCGCGCCTGCTCCGATCGCGACGCCGTTGGAGGCGACCAGCGCGAGGCCTTCCTTGGGCTGCGCTTCGATCGGCGTCAGGCCCGCCCGGGCCAGCGCTTCGGCGGCCGGCAGCAGCTCGCCGCCCCGCTCGGCCTCGCCCTCCCCGATCATGACCAGGGCGATGGCGGCCATGTGCATGAGGTCGCCCGCGCCGACCGATCCCGCGCTCGGCACGATCGGGTGGACGCCGGCGTTGAGCATGGCGACGAGCAGCCGCACGGCCTCCAGGGTGAGACCCGAGCCGCCGCGGGCGGCGCCGCTGACGCGTGCGAGCATCGCGGCGCGCACGTCCTCCGTGTCCAGCGGCGCTCCGATGCCGCTCGCGTGCGCCTCGATCATCTGGCGCTGGTAGCGCTGCAGGACATCCAGCGGCACACGGTGGTCGCGCAGGTGTCCGAGGCCGGTGTTGAGGCCGTAGATGAGGCGATCGCCTGCGACGAGGCGGTCCACGACCGCTCGGCCGGCGGCGATCGTCGCCTCCACCTCGGGAGCGAGCTCGACGCGCGCGAGCTCGCGCGCGGTGCGCACGACGTCCGCCGGGCGGATGCCGCGGGGGCCGACGAGGACAGGATCGGTCACGAGGCGCCGGCGTGGGTGACGAGCTCGATGCCGAGCAGTCGTTCGGGATCGCGGTAGACGGAGGCCTCGAGCACGCCCGCTCCCAGCGGGATGCGCTCGCGCGGGACGGACAGCACGACGATGCGCTCGCCGGGCTCGCGGTGGGCTGCGGGCGTGGGCATGCCGTCGCTCTCCGCGAGCGTCACGATCAGATCGGGGTAGGTGGCGACGCGCTCACCGTCGATCTCGGCGGCCATGTACTCGTTGCAGACCCAGATCACGAGGCGCGACCCGGTATCGACCTCGAGCGTGCCGACGTCCCAGTTCTCCCGCATGGCGACATCGGTCGAGCGCAGCGGGCCGCGCCCGAGCTCGCGGCCTCCGAGCGTGTCGCAGATGGCGGCGACCATCGCCTCGCCGCCCTGTCCCTCCGCAGCGATCATGGCCTCGCCGAGGCGGATGCAGGCCGAGACCGCGCCGACCGCTCCGTACTCGCGCAGGAACTCGACCGGAAATGGCCCGCGCGAGGCCAGCAGCGAGCCGCCGGCCTCGGCCGAGGCGTGGTGGAGGATGTCCGAGACGATGCCGATCGGCCCGCGAGCGACGATCTCGACGTGCCCGGCATGATCCTCCACGCCGCCCACGGCCGCCTGCACGACGGAGATGTCGGTGCTGCTCGCCAGCCCCATGCCGCCCATCGCAACCGTCGGGTGACCGCGCCCGTTGGCGTTGCAGTCGATCACTGCGAGGTGCGGATCGAGCGCATTGGCGAGCCAGGTGCCCGCCATGAACGCACCCGGGTGCGCGGTCATCGTGCCGACGATCGCGCCGTGCCCCTCCCAGGCCTCGCACGCGAGCTCCAGCGCACGCAGCCCGTCGCGCGGCCACACCAGCTGCCTCGTCGTTCCCGGAGCACCGACGGCCGTCATGACCATGACCTGGTCGTCGCCCTCGAGCTCGTCGAGCTCGACGAGCACCGGCCTGCCCACCTGGAACACCGAGCGCGCGGCCTCGAGCCCGCGCTCGAGCCCTCCGCCACCCGCTCCGAAGACGAGGCCGCCGAGGGTGGCGGCCCGTGCGTCTTCGAATGTGAGCTCACGCACGCGGGTAGCATAGGGCTCTCACGATCCAAGGAGAACCGCCATGCCGCTGATCCAGATCCACATGCTGCCCGGTCGCACCGACGACGAGAAGCGCGCTGTTCTGACGGCGATTCACGAGGCCGTGACCAGCACGCTGGGCGTTCCGGACACCGCCGTGCGCGCCTGGATCACCGAGATGGATCCGCACGGTTTCATCCGCGCCGGCGAGATCGCAGCCGATCAGCTCGCGAAGAGCTGAGCCTCGGGGACCGGTCTCAGAGCCAGTCGTCGATCAGCCTGCGAGCGATCGACACGCGTCCCGGGAGATCCGGGAGGTTGTCGCGCGTGAACCAGCCCGCGTCGAGCAACTCGGCCTCCTCGATGCGGAGATCGCCGCTGACCCAGGTGGCCGTGAAGCCGATCATGAGCGAGTGGGGGAAGGGCCAGGGCTGGCTCGCGAAGTAGGTGATCTCGGCGACCTCGATGCCGACCTCCTCCTCGAGCTCGCGCGCGACGCACTCCTCGAGCGATTCGCCCGGCTCGACGAAGCCGGCGAGCACGCTGTAGAGGCGGCCCGGGAAGCGCCGCGCACGCGCGAGCAGGATCTCGTCGCCACGCGTGACGCGCACGATCACGGCGGGTGAGAGGCGGGGAAAGGCCGCATGGCCGCAGACGGTGCAGCGGCGCGCGCGCTCGCCGGGAGCGTGCTCGGTGAGCGCGCCGCAGCGGCCACAGTGGAGGTGCGTCCGGTCCCATTCGACCAGCTGCGCTGCGCGGCCCGCGAGTGTCCAGAGGTGCTCGTCGACGCGCCCGAAGAGCTCGCGCAGCGTGCGGAACGTCATGCCCGGGGGAGCCTCGCTGCCCTCGGGCAGCTCGGCGGAGCGGCAGGGCACGCCGTCGAGCTCGCCCAGGTAGAGCGAGCGCAGCGGGGCGATTCCGAGCGCCTCGGCCTCGGTGGCGGTCGGCAGCTCGTCGTGGTCGCCGCGATCGTGCACGAGCACGTCCATGCCGCGGATGCCGATCCACAGCGCGTCGCCCTCGACGAGCGGCGCGACGCTGGGGACGAAGCGCGCGCTCACGCGAGCGCGCGCTCGGTGAACCACGCTGCGAGGCGGCCGGCTTCCTCGCCGAGCGGGTGCGACTCGGTCACGACAGGGAAGCGCGCGCGCACGTCCGTGAGCAGCCCGGCGAGCGCCGGCGGCGGCTCGCGGTTCGCATCGGCGAGCGCCTGCGACGCGATCGCGGCGACGATCGCCATCGCGGCATCGAGGCAGCGCCCGACCTGTTCCTGGCGCCGCCACGCGAAGAAGGAGGGCGCGCAGGTGTCGTTCTGGCCGTACCCGCCGAGCGGGATCAGCGTCGGCTGCGCGGCGGCCCGCGCCTCCTCGGCCCACCAGGTCTGCACCATGTAGAGGATCTTCACCGGGACGTGGCCCTCGCCGAAGACCGTCGGATCCGTCAGCAGGCGCTCCGTCTGGCGCTCGAGCAGCTGGCAGATGTCGGCCCAGGCAGCGCTCAGGCCGTCCATCGCCGGAGGCGCCTGCGCGTTGTGATAGCTGCCGTTCGAGAGCGTCGCACCGAGCGGATAGCCCTCGCAGGGCGGCACGTAGACCGGGTTGTCGCTGACCGCGGCGAGCGACGAGGTCGCCGCTCGCTCGGCCTCCGCCGTCGCGCGGCGCAGGCGGCCGAGCACCCGCGGCAGGATGCGAAACGAGACCGGGGCCTGGAAATGCCGCCGCTCGCCCGCGCCGCCTGCCAGCAGCTCGCGCAGCGAGCGCAGCGCGGCCACCTCGTGCTGTTCGTCCCAGAGCGTCTCGAGGAGCGGCGAGTGCTGCTCGTCGGGCGTCCGGATCACCTCGGCCGTGAGTGCGCAGACGCGCTCGGCGAGTGCCAGGCGGTTGCGACCCGAGAGCGTCGCGTCGGCCACCAGCGCGGATGCGCAGGGCGAGCCGTTGATCAGGGACATGGCCTCCCGCGAGTCCTCGACGACGCGCGAGGAGAGCCCGCCGAAGAGGTGCCCGAGCGGCAGGACCTCGCCGCTGCCGCCGTTGCCCTGCGAGGGCACGGTGGGCAGCGCTCCGCCATCGAGCATCGCGGCGACCGCGCGGGCGAGCTCGGGCCGCACGCCGGAGTTGCCCTCGACCATGCCCGTCAGGCGGGTCAGCACGATGCCGCGTACGACGCGCTCGGGCAACGGCTCCCCGAACGATGCCCCCGAGCGGCCGAGCATGCGCGCCAGGTTGCGTCGCTGATCCGGATCCAGCAGCGTCGACGCGCCGTCGCCGGAACTCGTGGTCACGCCGTAGATGAACGCGTCAGGATCGCTCTCGACGAGCGCCAGGAACGACTCGCGAGCGGAGCGCATGCGCTCCGCGGCAGCCTCGCCGATGACGATGCCGGCACCCTCACGGGCAACGCGGCGGTAGCTCTCGAGGTCGATGTCGGTACGGCGCTCGAGAGTGACCGCGCGCGTCGCCTGTGCGGTGCTCATCGCTATGCGTTGCTCCCGACCTTCGAGGCGGCGCCGCGATCTGCGAGGGCCGCGGCGGCGAAGGGCGAATAGCCGCGCTCCTGGCGCTCGCCGTCGATGTCGACGTCGACAACCTCGTCGTAGAACGCGACGAGACCCTTGAGCGCGGAGACGGCCGTGATCGGGTCCTCGTAGCTCCAGGCGATGTCGTCGTTGCCGCCGACGCTCCAGTACGACGCCGTGCCCTTGTAGGGACAGCGCGTCGTGCGCGTCGTCGGCTCGTAGTCGGCGAGGTCCTCCTTGCGGAAGTACCAGCGCGTCGGCAGGCCCGTCTCGAAGCACGCCAGCAGCCGGCTCGACTCCGCCAGCACGACGCCGTCCAGCGAGACGCGCACGTTGCGCGAGCTGGGCACGACGTCGACCCGGTGGTACGGATCGCGCGGGTGGACGAAGACCTCCTCGTCCTCCTCGTACCAGTGCTCGACGGCATCCCAGTAGAAGGCCACGCGATCGGTGATCGGCGGGGTCTCCGGCAGCGTCTCCGGATAGCCCCAGACCTTGTTCTCGGCGACCTTGCCGCCGGCGCGAATCGTCCAGTAGCGCGCGTCGCCCTTGAACGGGCAATGCGTCGTGTGCTCGGTCGCCTCGAGCAGGTCGAAGCGAACGTCGGAACGCGGGAAGTACCAGATCGGCAGGTACCCCGTCTCGAACAGCAGTGCCACATGACAAGAGTCGACGACAGTCTCGCCGCCGATGACTCCGCGCACGCGACGGGGCGACGGCTCGAGGTACAGCGCATGGCCCTTCGGCGGATCGGGCTGGAAGTTGAACGTCCCTGCCGGCTTCTTGCCGAACGGGCCTGTGCCCATCGTCAGTCCCATGATGTCTCCAATCGACTCGTCCCGGGAGCCTACATGCGGTCTGAACGAATGGCCGCCGACGCCATTCCCGGGTCTCTGAACCGGCTACCCGCTGATGCGGACGGCGCCGATGTAGTCACGCCGGCTGGCGAGATTCGAGACCTTGACGACATCGCCGGAGTGCGGCGCCTCGACGAACTGGCCTCCGCCGATGTACATGCCGACGTGGCCGAGGCCGTCGAAGAAGACGAGATCGCCAGGGGCCAGCTCGCTCGTGGAATTGATGTGAGTGCCGGCAGTCCAGAGATCGCCCGTGTAGTGCGGCAGCCCCGGACGACCTGCGCGCGCATAGGCCCAGGAGACGAGGCCCGAGCAGTCGAAGCCGCTCGGAGTGGCGCCGCCGGGCACGTACGGCGCGCCCAGCTGGCCGAGCGCGACGCCGACGGCGCCGGCGGCGACCGAGGAGGGCGCGGGCAGCGGCGCCGACGACACCTCGTCGACGGTGCTCACGCCGCCGATGTCGTTGACGACCACGGACGCGGCGTCCACCCGCTGCGCCTGCGTCCTCGCGGCCGCGCGCTGCGAGGCGACGACCTCGGCGCGCCGGCGCGCCTCGATCAGCTGCCGAACCTCCTCGCGCAGCCCGCGGTAGCGCCGCTTCTCGGCTGCGACGGAGCTGCGGATGCGCGCCTGCAGCGACTCCAGCTCGAACGCGACGGCCCTTCGCCGGTCGCGCTCGCGCGCGAGCGTGCGCTGGCGGTGCACGATCTCGACGCGGTAGGTGCGGATCGCGCTCAGCATGTTCGCGTTGTAGGTGTTCGTGCGATCGAGCAGAGCGAACTGCTCCAGCACCTGACCGAAGTTGTGCGCTTCCAGCGCGGCTTCCAGCGGATCGGGCACCGGGCTCTTGTAGGCGCTGATCAGCGACGCGCTGAGCGCGCTCTCGGCGTGCGCGAGGTTGACGCGCGTCGCCGCCAGCACCTTCTGGTTCTGGCGAATGCTGTCCTCCGCCTGCGCGAGCTGCAGCCGCGCGCCGTTCGAGCGCTCGACGATGCCCTCGAGGCGCTGTCCGTCGCTCTGGATCTGGGCCCACGCGCGATCGGCCTGCGCCCGCACGTCGGCGATGCGGCCCGCCTGGGCCGGAGTCGCCGCGGCCAGCCCGGCGGCTCCCATGCAGAGCGCGGTGAGGACTGCCCGGAGCGCGCCTGATACCTTCATGGGCAGTCGCCGGCGATCGTCCGGGCGCACGGCTTCAGTCGCAGGTCGATTGCAGCCGGATGCATAGGCGCCGAGGATAGCGCACGGCTCGAAACGGGAGTCGCCGAGCCGGCGTATGGCGGTCACCCGCGCACCAGCACGATCTTGCCGATGTGCCTGCGCTCGGCCATGTAGGCGTGTGCCGCCGCCGTCTCGCGCAGCGGGAACGTCCTGTCGATCGGCACGCGGATGCGCCCGTCGAGTGCCATTGCGAGCGATGTGCGGATCTCGTCCGGGGTCGAGACGCGGAAGCCGAGGATGCGGTGGCCGTGCTGAAAGAGCTTCACGATGTCGAGCGGCACGACCTCGCCGGCGTGCGCGCCGCAGGTCACGAGTCGACCGTCGCGCGCCATGGCCGCGAGGTGGTCGGCGAAGAGTGGTCCGCCCGTGGTGTCGATCACGGCGTCGACGCCGCGCCCGCCCGTCGCATCGCCGATGGCGTCGGCGACCGCCGTCTCGCGGTGACAGAAGACGACGTCGGCTCCGAGTGCCCGGACGGGCTCGATCTTCTCGGGCGAGCCGACGGACGCGATCACGCGCGCGCCGGCGATGCACGCCGCCTGTACCGCGCCGCTGGCCACGCCACCGGAGGCCGAGGGGATCAGCACGGTCTCGCCCGCTCGCACGACCGCCACCCCGACGACCATGGACCAGGCCGTGCTGACGACGGTCTGCGCTGCGGCGGCCGCGATGAAGTCCTCCTCGCCGCGCAGGGGGATGATCGCGCGCGCGGGCACGGAGACGAGCTCGCCGTAGCCGCCCCAGCAGTCGGTGCCGAAGACGCGGAACCGCTCGCACAGGTCTTCTCGCCAGCGGGCACAGGCGTCGCAGCGACCGCAGGCGTACTGCTGGTAGGCCGTCACCGGGTCGCCGGCGGCGATCCCCTCGACCTCCGCGCCGATCTGCGCAACGCGCCCCGCGAACTCCGCGCCGAGCACCCACGGCAGCGGCAACGACCAGCGCGCGGTTCCCGCGCGCGAGTCGAGATCGCTGTGGTTGAGCCCGCACGCGTGCACCTCGACGAGTACGTCCTGCGGCCCGCAGCGCGGATCGTCCACCTTCTCCCAGAGCATCTGCTCGGGGCCGCCGTGCTCGAGGAAGACGGCGGCGAACACCGCCTAGTCGCCGTATCCGGGCATGCCCGTGTAGGCGATCGGCTCCGGCCATCCATACGCACCCGACTTGCCGGTACGCAGGCCGCAGCGCCACAGCGAGTACGCCAGCATCGTCCCGAACGCCACGCCGTCGCAGACGGGGACGCCGACCTCCTCGCTGACGCGAACGGCCACATCGGCCATCCCCCCGCAGGCGAGGATCAGCGTCTCGGCGCCCTGCTCGGCGACGATGCGCCGTCCGGTCTCGATGATCGCGTCGGTCGTGTCCGGGTTGTGGCTGCCCTGCTCTCCGACCGGGATCAGCAACGGCGCGATCGCCACGCAACGCGAGCGCACGCCGTAGCGGTCGAGGCCCTCCTCCAGTGCCGGAATGCCCCGGGGCAGCGTCGTGACGATTCCGAAGCGCTTGGCCACGAGCGTCGCCGCCTTGTACGCGGCCTCCGCCATGCCGATCACGGGCACGTCGGTGACCTCGCGGGCGGCGTCCAGGCCCGGGTCGCCGAAGCAGGCGATCAGATAGGCGTCCTGGCCCGGCAGTGAGCGCACCAGGCGGACTACCCCGAGTGCCGCAACGGCGAGATCCGCCTCGCTCTCGATCGCGGTCGGCCCGCGCTCGGGCGCCACTCCCGTCACCTCGCAGCCGTCCGGCAGCGTCTCGAGCGCGACGTCTCGCATCGACGACGTGTGGATGGGATCGGTGTTCGGGTTGATCAGTCCGAGCCGGAACATCGGGCTAGCTCCTCGCCGCGGCAGAGCGGCGTGCTCCGAGCGTGTAGTCGTCGTGGCGGGAGAGGAATCGTCCCGAGCCGGGCTCGGCGACGATCTCGCCGTTCGCGTAGACGGTCTCGCCGCGGACGACCGTGCGTACGACGCGGGCGCGTACGCGTCGCCCGTCGAACGGCGACCACGGGTTCTTCGAGAACTGCTGGCTCTTGGCGTCGACGATCCATTCGCCGTCGAGGTCGTAGAGGACGACGTCCGCATCCGCGCCGGGCAAGAGCGTGCCCTTCCTCGGGTAGAGGCCGACGATGCGAGCGGCGTTCGTCGACGAGAAGCGGGCGAAGCGGTCGAGCGTCATCCCGCGGCGGTGGAAGGCCTCGTCGAGCACCAGCGGCACGGTCTCCTGTATCACCTGGCAGCCGAGCAGGGCGTCGAAGATGTTCTCCCAGCCGGGCTCCTTCTCCGCCGCCGTGTAGGCCGAGTGATCCGACACGAGACAGTCGGCGGTTCCGTCGAGCACCGAGCCCCAGAGCTCCTCGACCAGCGGGCGGTCGCGCAGTGCGGGTGCACACATGCCGTAGGGGCCGAGACGCTTGAGGTCGTCGAGGTCGAGCAAGAGGTGGTGGGGGCAGACCTCCATGGACACCGGTCTGCCCTCGGCCTTCTCGCGGCGCACCAGGTCGGCGCTCACGGGGCTCGAGACGTGCACGATCTGGATGCGCACGCCGACGTGCGCAGCCAGGTAGAGCGCGCGGTGCACGGCCTCCTCCTCGACGAAGGGCGGTCGCGCCTCGTGGTGTGCCATCGGGTCGCGCCTGCCCTCCGCCGCCATCCGCGCCAGGCCGGCCTGCAGCAGCGAATCGTTCTCGGCGTGGACGAGCACGAGTCCGCCGACCGCCTTGACCGCCCGCATGCCCTCGAGGAACTCTGCGTCCGTGACGTGGGGATAGGACGGGTCCGAGATCGGCATGAACGCCTTGAACCCTGCCGCTCCCTCGCGGTGCTGGCCGGCGATCTCGGGAATCGACGGCGCCGTCAGCGCTCCCCAGAGGCCGAAGTCGACGACCACCTTCTCGCTCGCCATGTCGCGCTTCTCGCAGTACAGGGCCGCGGTCGTGACAGGCGGATACGTGAGGGGATGCTCGATGATCGTCGTGAAGCCGCCGGCGGCCGCCGACATCGTGCCGGTCGTGAAATCCTCGCGCTCGGTATGCCCGGGGTCCTCGAAGTGGGCATGGGTGTCGATGGCGCCCGGCAGGACCACGAGCCCGGTCGCATCGATCAGCTCGTCGGCACCCTCGAAGGTGCCGCGGTCGGCGATGGCCGCGATCCGGCCGTCCTCGATCAGAAGATCGGCCTCGAGGATGGCGTCGTGGGTCGCGAGCGTGCCGCCGGCGATGAGAATCCTCTTGCCGTTCATCGATCCTCTCCCTCGTCGCTCTCGCAATGCATCATGCGCGCCTGCACCGGAGCGCGCAAGAAGAAGCGTTCCGCCGCCGGCCGGCGGCGATCAAGCGTGCGAGCTGTCGACGGCCGGTGGCGCCGCCGGGGCCTGCAGGCGCCGCAGCTCCTCGACCGGGATGTGGCAGCGGATCAGGTGGTCGCCGCCCACGTTTGCGAGCGGGGGCTCCTCGGTTTCGCAGATGGCCCCGATCTTGCGCGGGCAGCGCGTCTGGAAGGCGCAGCCGCTCGGCACGTTCGAGGCCGACGGGATCTCGCCCGCGAGCACGATGCGCTCGCGCAGCTCTCCGTCTATCGAGGGCACGGCCGAGAGCAGGGCCTCGCTGTAGGGGTGATGCGGCGGGCCGAACACGTCAGCCGAGTAGCCGAGCTCCATCAGGCGGCCCAGGTAGAGCACCGCGATCCGATCGGCGAGGTAGCGCACCACGCCGAGGTCGTGGCTGATGAAGACGTAGCTCGTCCTGCGGTCGCTCTGGAGGTCGACGAGCAGGTTGAGGATCGCTGCCTGCACGGAAACGTCGAGCGCGGACGTCGGCTCGTCGCAGACGATCAGGCGCGGCTCGCCGGCGAACGCGCGGGCGATCGCCACGCGCTGCTTCTGGCCGCCCGAGAGCTGCTGCGGCCGCGCGGTCAGCGCTCGCGGCGGCAGTCGCACCGAGGAGATCAGCTCCTCCGAGCGGGCGTCGGCCGCCGCGCCCGTGAGGTTGATCAGCTTCTTGAGCGAGCGGTTGAGCAGGCGCCGCACGGTGTGGCGCCGGTTGAGCGCCGAGTCCGGGTTCTGGAACACGATCTGGAGGGCCGCGATGTCGGACGCGGTGCGCGCGGCGAGCGTCGGCGGGAGCCGCCTGCCGTCGAGCGCGACCTCGCCCCGCGTCGGATCGACGATGCCGAGCAGCGTACGCGCGAACGTCGTCTTGCCGGAGCCCGACTCGCCGACGAGACCGAGCGTCTCACCCTCGTGGAGGATCGCCGAGACGCCGGCCAGGGCGTGCACGGCCACGCCGTCCTGCGTGAACGTCTTTGCCAGGTCGGTGACCTGCAGCAGCGGCTCGGCGGTGCGGTCGACGACCGTCAGGGCCGCACGCTCGTCGGTCGCGCGCGGCAGGCTCTCCGCGATCTCGTGGAAGTGGCACTTGCTGTGGTGACCATCGCCGACGAGGGCGAACTCCGGCTTCGTGGTGCGGCAGACGTCCTGCGCGAGCGCGCAGCGGTCGACGAAGACGCAACCTGGCTGCTCCTCCCCGAGCTCCGGGAGGAAGCCCGGGATCGTGTCGAGCCGCCCGTCGTCCTTGCGGCGCCCCGCGCGTGGGATGCAGCGCAGCAGACCCACCGTGTACGGATGCCGCGGCTCGCCCAGGATCTGGGCGACATCGCCGTCCTCGACGAGCTCGCCGGCGTAGAGCACGCCGATGCGGTCGCACATCTTGCGGACGATGCCGAGGTTGTGGCTGATCAGGAGCGTGGCGGTGTGGTGCTTCTCCTTGAGGTTCGAGATGAGGTCCAGCACCTCGGCCTCGACCGTCGCGTCGAGGCCCGTCGTCGGCTCGTCCAGGATCAGCAGCTGGGGATCGGTGGCGAGTGCCATGGCGATCACGATGCGCTGCTGCATGCCGCCGGAGAGCTGGTGCGGATACCGGCGCAGGACGGACTCGGGGTCGGCGATCTGGACCTCTCGGAGCGCACCGATCGAGCGTTCGCGCGCCTCGTCGCGGCTCGCTCCGCGCAGCGCGAAGACCTCACCGAGCTGGCGTCCCACTCGCAACGTCGGGTTGAGCGCGGCGCCGGGGTTCTGGTAGACCATCGAGACCTTGTCGCGGCGCAACTCACGCAGGCCCTGTGCGTTGAGCGCGAGCGCGTCGACACCGCCGATCCTCACCGACCCGCCCTGAACCTGCCCGTTGCGGGGCAGGTAGCGAACCGTCGCCAGGGCGACGGTCGACTTGCCGCAGCCGGACTCCCCGACGAGCCCGTAGGAGTGACCCTGCGGGATCTCGAACGAAAGCCCGTGGATGACCTGGCGCGGCTTGCCGCGCACGGTGTAGGCGACGTCGAGATCGCGCAACTCCAGCGCGGGCTCGCGCGATCTCTCGGGCGTCGTCAACTCTCCACCGCCTGCTGCATGCTGTCCGCCACGAGGTTGAGTGCGACGACGAGCGAGGCGATCGCGAGCGCCGGCCACAGCACGGTCCACCAGGCTTGATCGATGTAGCTGTAGTGCTCCTGGATCTGCACGCCCCAGTCAGGCGACGGATCCACTTCGCCGAAACCGAGGAAAGCGAGTGTCACGAGCGCGAACACCGCGTAGCCGAGGCGCACCGTGGCCTCGACGATGATCGGGCCCATCACGTTCGGGAGGATCTCGGCGAACATGATGTACGGCGCCCGCTCGCCGCGCAGCTTGGCCGCCTGCACGTAGTCGAGACTCCGTTCTCCGAGCACTGCGCTGCGCACGGTGCGCGCCACGATCGGTGTGAAGACGAAGCCGATCACGAGTGCGAGCGAGAGCGCAGAGGTGCCCGTGGACTGCAGCACTCCGATTGCGATGATGATCAGCGGGAGCGCGAGGACGGCGTCGATCAGGCGGCTCACGACGTTGTCGACGGTGCCGCCGAAGTACCCCGTGATCAGTCCGAGTATCGATCCGCAGACGACGCCGATGACCGTCGCGAGCGGTGCGACCGCGAGGATCGGGCCTGCCCCGGAGAGCACGCGCGAGAAGACGTCGCGGCCGAGATTGTCGAGCCCGAAGGGATGTTCCCAGGACGGGCGGAACGAGGGGTCGAGCAGGTTCCCGCCTTCGACCACGATCTCATCGTGCCGGTAGGGCGTGATGCGGTCGCCGAAGATTCCGCACACGGTCCAGAAGAGGATCACGACCATGCCGATCATGAACGCCGGGCTGCGCAGCAGCAGCGCGATCAACTCGCGGCGCTCGGTCCTGCGGCGATTTCTCATGGCCGGGGCGACTGCCCCGACCGTGACAGGGGATGCTCCGACGATGTCGTCGGAGCTGCTCATACGTCATCCGTCAGGCGCACGCGGGGATTCAGCCAGCTGACCAGCAGGTCGGCCATGAGCGTGACCACCAGGTAGAGGATGGCGATCGTGAGAACGGCGCTCTGCAGCACGGGGAAGTCCTTGTTGTTCGCAGCCTGCAGGATCAGCGAGCCGATGCCGGGGTAGCCGAAGAGCAATTCGATCGCGACAAGGCCTCCGAAGAGGTATCCGGTCTGCGTGGCGATCACCGTGATCGTCGGCAGGAGCGAGTTGCGCAGCACGTGACGCTGGAGCACCGTGCGCCGGCTCAGTCCCTTCAAACTTGCCGTCCTCGTGTAGTCGGCGCCAAGCGCCTCGATCGTGCCCGCGCGGGCCATGCGCGCGATGTACCCGAAGAGCACGAGCGCAAGCGCGCAGGCGGGCAGGAACAACGCATCCAACGATCCCGACTGCGCCGTCGTCGGGAACCAGTGCAGGCCCACGCCGAAGATCGTCACGAGGACGATGCCGTGCACGAATTCCGGGATCACGGCGAAGGAGAGCCCGACGACCGTGATCCCGCGGTCGATGGGCCTGCCGTAGCGGAGCGCAGCCAGCACACCGCCGAAGATGCTGATGGGGATGATGATCACGAGCGCCAGCCCAGCGAGCTTGAGCGATCTCTTGAGCGCCGGGACGAGATCCTCGCTCACCGGGCGTGGGTAGTTCCGCGCCGACTTCCCGAGATCGCCCGTCACGAAATTCCCGAGCCAGTCGAGGTAGCGGACGACGAACGGGCGGTCGTAGCCGAGCTGGTGGTTCAGCTCCTTGACCTGCGAGGCGGGGGCCTCGCGGCCCAGCAGGTTGCGCGCAGGATCACCGGGCAGCATCCCCGCCATGGCGAAGACGAGGATCGAGAGCAGGAACAGCGAGATGAGCGAAAGGCCGAGCCGTTTGAGGACGTAGCGGGTGATCGGCCGACGATACTGGAATCGGCCCTGAGAATCACGCTTTCCAGGCAGAAAACACGTGCGGGGCGGCCGTGGCCGCCCCGCACGCGTTCGCTTCGATCGCGCTAGGCCATGGAGACGTTGCGCAGGTTGACCACGCCGAGCCCGTCGGGCGTGTAGTTCTGTACCTTCGTCGTCGTCGCTGCGATGAAGTTGTAGAAGTAGCTGATGATCGCCGGAGTCTCGTCGCTCAGCAGCTTCTCGATCTTCGTCGCGTTCGACTTCTGCGTCTGCAGGTCGGTAGAGGCGAGGAAGGCCTTGACCAGGTTGTCGTAGTTCTTGTTGTTGAAGCGGGACGAGTTCCAGTCGCCGGCGTAATGCGAGAGCCCGCGCGTCAGGTAGATCGTCGGCACGGCGCGGTGGCCCCAGTCGACGATTCCCATGTCGACCGACAGCCAGGGCGAGGCGCCCTTCTTGCGCGCGTCCTGGATGTTGCCGGCGAAGAACTGCTTGGACGTGTAGGACTTCAGCTTGACGTTGACGCCGGCCTTCTTGATCTGCTGCTGCGCGAGCGACGCGTACTGCGGCATCTCGAGGTTCTGGTAGAACGACAGCGTGAGCGAGAGGTCGGACTTGCCGGCCGCTGCGAGCAGTGCCTTGGCCTTCTGGTAGGTCTGCTTCTTCTGGGGCAGCGAGTTGTTGGAGAAGACGTAGCCGGGCCAGAAGGGGTGGTCGTTGCCGATCTCGGCCTTGTCGCCCCACAGCGTCTTGACGTTGCCCGGCCGGTTGAGGGTGAGCGCGATCGCCTGGCGGACGCGCTTGTCCTTGAACAGCGGGCTGGTCGTGTTCATGAACAGCTGGCGGTGCGTCGCAGCGCGAAGCGGGATGATCTTGAAGCTGGCGCCGATGCTCTTCGAGTCGAGATACGAGATCTGGTCGACCATGTCGACCTGCCCGCCCTTGAGCGCCAGCACCTTCGCATTGCCGTCGAGATACTGGATATCGACGCTGTCGAGCGGGTTCGTGAAGCCCGCCTTGGTGCCCCACCAGTCGGGATTGCGGACGAACTTCGCGCTCAGGTCCGGCGTGAAGCTCTGGAGCTTGTACGGCCCCGTGCCGTTCATGTTCTTGGCGACCCAGTCGCCCTTCTGGTAGTCCTTCTTCAGGATCACGGCCTGGTACACGGTCTGCGCCGTCTGGTACGGGAAGAGACCGTTCGCGGCGTTGAGGTTGAACTGCACGGTGAGCGGATCGAGCGCCTTCGTGCTGCCCGCGGACAGCACGCCGGCGTACGCGGAGGGGACCAGCCGCTCGAAGGTCGCGACGACGTCATCGGCCGTCATCGGGGTGCCGTCGTGGAACTTGACGCCCGCGCGGAGCTTGAACGTCCAGGTCTTGCCGCCGTTCGACGGCGACCAGCTCTCGGCCAGGATGGGGATCAGCTTCGACTTGGAGTCTGCGAAGCAGAGCTGCTCACCGGGAATATGGGCCGTGATGATCTCGGCCTGCTCGGCGAGCTCGGGCGGCTCGAACGACGTCGCGCTCTTGGAGACCGCGACGCGCAGATTGCCACCGGCCTTGGCTGCCGCGACGCGCGTCGGCGCAGCCATGGCGCCGTCCGCGATCAGCCCGAGCATCGGGATGCTCATGCCCACGATCGTCCCGCGCATCATCAACTCGCGGCGGGACAGGCGGCCGGCCTTGAACTCGTCGATGATGTGGTTCTCGAGCTCGCTCGCCGACTGGCGATACGCCTCGATGTGCTCGTTGGGGTACCGCATGCACGCTCCTTCGTGGTGGATACTGGCTGAGACGTCTTCCAGCGCATGAAGTTGCCGCGGGATCGAGGGAAGCTACACCAAGACCGCCCGGACCGCACCGTCGCGCCTGACGTTGCGTCTAGGATCGGGCGATGCCGGATCTCGGAGACCGCCGCCTTTTCGGCCGCGGGGTTGCGATCGTGGGCGGCGCGTCGGGGCTCGGGCGCGCCATGGCCCTCGCGCTCGCGCGCGAGGGCGCCGACGTCACGATCGGCGACGTGCGCAGGGATCCCATCGGCGGCGGCTTGCCCGTGGACGAGGCGATCCGCGCGGAGGGCGGCAGCGCCGAGCTGATCGAGATGGACGTGCGCAGCAAGGCCGACTGCGAGCGCCTCGTCGAGACCACCGTCTCGCGCGCGGGACGCATCGACGTCGTGATCCCGAGCCAGCTGATGGCCGGAGCGGCCTCGAAGGACCTGCTCGAGACCAGCGAGGACGATTGGCGTCTCCTGTTCGACGTGAACCTGACGGGCACGTTCCTCCTCGTCCAGGCCGCGGTGCGCACGATGCTCGCGCAGGAGCCGCGCGGCGAGACGCGCGGGCGCGTGATCCTGATGGCCTCCCAGATGGGCATGATCGGGGCCCCGGGGCACGTCGCCTATGGCGCTCTCAAGGGCGCGACGATCAATCTGGCCCGCCAGCTCGCGGTGGACTACGGCCCGCGAGGGATCATCGTCAACGCGCTCTCGCCGGGCAAGATCGTGGCGCCGCGCGAGGGCGTGACGGACGACGACTCCCTCGACTACCTCCGCGCGCGCACGCCGTTCCACCGCCTCGGCAGACCCGAGGACGTCGCGGGTGCGGCGGTCTGGCTCGCCTCGGACGAGTGCTCGTACATGAGCGGCGCGAACCTCGTCGTCGACGGGGGCTGGACGGCGTCCTGACTAGCGGGCGGTGAGGACGCGCTCGACCTCGAGCGCGACCTCGAGCACGGCGAGCGCCTGCGCCGGGGTGCAGCATGGCTCGCCCGCGAGCAGGCGCTCGAGGCTGCGCACCGACGGCGTCAGCTTGACGGTCTGCGTCCCCTCCGGCGTCGAGAGCCGGTAGTGGGGGTCGAACTCGAGCGTGTAGCGGTTCCTGTCCGTCACGATCTGGCAGTCGAACGACGCGGGCAGCTCCATCGACTGCCAGACCGTCTGAATGCTTCCGAGACCGCCGCGCTCCAGCTCGAAGGTCAGGGCGAGCACGTCGTCGATGTCGCTTCCGTCCGGACGGTCACCGCCCGCGAGCGGAACCCTCGCGCCCGTCGCATGCACGGCGCTGACGGGCCCGGCGAGCCGCAGGAGCAGGTTGATCGAGTGGCTGGCGCGCTCGAGGATCTGGCCACCGCCGGCGGCCTGCTCGACGAACCAGGAGCGTCCCTGGGTGCCGCCCCACTGCCGCAGGGAGATGATCCCGATCTTCTCGCCCCGGAGGTGCTCCGCCAGCCCGTCGAGCCACTCGAGTGCGCTCCACTGGTAGCCGATCGCGCATGTGGTGCCGGTTCGCTGCGCCGTGTCGGCGATCGCACGGGCGTCCTCGAGATCGCGCGCGATGGGCTTCTCGAGATAGAGAGGGATGCCGCGCTCGAGCGCCGCGACGGCGGCGTCCCGGTGCGCCTTGGGCGGCGTGCAGACCAGGACCGCATCCAGATCGCCGCGTCCGAGCACCGCTTCCGGCGAGTCGGCGACGGTCGCCCCGGTGGCGGCGGCGAGCTTCTCGGCGGCCGCGCGATCGATGTCGTAGACGGCCGTGACGGGGACGCCGAGCTCGTTCAGCGCGTCGACGTGCCAGTACGCGATCAGGCCACAGCCGATGAATCCGACGCCCATCGGGGCGGACTGTACCGGGCGCGCGGGCACGGGCACTGCACACGAGCCCGCTCGACGGCACCGACCCTCGCGCGGCGTCCGTGGACTAGTGTCGCGCCCGATGCGAGCTCGCCGCTTCACGTTCGTGCGACACGCGGCCACGGTCTACAACGATCTGCACCTGCTCAACGGCGATCCGCGCCTGCCCGTGCCGCTCGACCCTGGCGGCCGGGTCGCCGCCGGCGTGCTCGGGCGGCGCCTGCAGCACTGCCCCTTCGACCTCGCGCTGCACACGCGCTTCGCGCGCACGCGCGAGACACTCATGCTGCTGCTGGGCCACCGCGCCGGCGTGCGGGTCGCGGTGGAGCCCGCATTCGACGACATCGACGTCGGCATCTTCGAGGGCCAGGACGTCCAGGCCTATCGCGACTGGCGCGCCCGTCACGGCCAGGACGAGGCGCCGCCGGGCGGCGAGAGCCGATTGGCCGCTCTCGGCCGCTACGCCGACGGCTGCGCACGCGTGCTCGCCCGCCGCGACGCGTGCTGCGTCCTGCTCGTGGTGCACGACATCCCGATCCGCTTCCTGCGCAACGCGCTGCTCGCAGCCGATCCGTTCGAGGGACCGGTGCGCACCGTCGCGAACCTCGAGCGCCTCAGCGTGGGCGAGCCGCAACTCGCGGCCGCACTGGCCGTGATGCGGCGCAGGCTCTCGGGCCTCCCGCCGGTCTAGGAATCGACCTCAGCGACCGCAGTGTTCGCAGCGGACGACGGGCACCGGGTGCCCGTTGTCGTAGCCCGCGACCACCACTGCCGGCCGATGATGGCCGATCACGATGCACAACAAGCGACGCATGTAACGAATATGCCGTGAATTGCAACAATCTGTCCATATGCACTCGATGCAAACCCCTCCATAGGGTGAGGGTCGACGCTACGATCGCCCGGTGCGGACGGCGGTCATCACCGGCGGTTCGAGCGGCATCGGGCTGGCCGTGGGGCGTGAGCTCGCCCGCCGCGGAGGCTGGCGGCTCATACTGGCGGCCCGTCGCGAGGAGCCACTCGCAGCCGCGGCCTCCGAGCTTTCGGCGACGGCGGTCCGCTGCGACGTGACCGACGACGCGGACGTCGCGGCCCTTGTGGATGCGGCTCGCGCCGCGGGTGGCTGCGACCTGCTCGTGCACGCAGCGGGCGCCCCTGCGCGCAAGGGCGTGCTGGACGCCGATCTCGCCACCTACCGAGCGTCGTTCGAGGTCAACTACATCGCCCTCGTGCGCGTTGCGACCGCGTTCTGGCCGCTGCTCGAGGCCAGCCGCGGCCGGCTCGTGCCGGTGGTGTCCGTCGCGGGCACCGTGGCGCTCGCGCCGTCGGCCCCGTACGCATCGGCCAAGAGTGCGGCGCTCTCCTGGGCGCGCTCCTACGGCGCCGCTGCCCGCGAGCACGGGGTCGCGGTCACGATCGTCAATCCCGGCCCCGTGACGACGCCGGGGTTCCCGCAGGACAAGCTCCTGCGCAGCCCGTGGGGCAGGCTCCTGGTCGTCGACGCCGAGCGCTGTGCGGAGCGACTGCTCGCGGCCGCCGATCGACGGGCGCCCGAGGTCTACATCCCGCAGTGGTGGCGCGCCGCCGCGGCCCTGCAGGGAGCGGCACCGGGGCTGATGGCCCGCGTGGCCGAGCGCGCCTGGCGCCACGATCCGCGCCTGGCGCCCGAGGCCGCTCCGGCATGAGCCGGCCGGTGGCCCTCGTCACCGGCGGCAGCTCCGGCATCGGGCTCGGCATCGCACGCCGGCTGAGCGAGCGCGGCTGCGAGGTGATCATCACGGCGCGCGGCGAGGATCGCCTACGTCCGCTGGCCGAGCAGCTCGGCGTGATCGGGCTCGCGGCCGACGTGTCCACCGAGCGGGGCCGGGCTGCGATCGCGGCGGAGGTGCGTAAGCTCGGCCGGCTCGACTGGCTGGTCGACAATGCCGGCACCGGGGGCGGCACCGCCGGGCTGGACGTCGACGTCGAGCGCGCCCGCCGCGTGCTCGAGACCAACTTCTACTCCCACGTCGCGCTGACAGAGGAGCTCTGGCCGCTGCTGCGCGAGTCTCCGCGCGCACGCGTGATCGTGGTGTCGTCGTCGCTCGGCACCTACTCCTCGTCGGGCTCGATCACCTACGGCGCCTCGAAGGCGGCGCTCACCTCATGGGGGCGCGCGCTCTCCGTCGCGGCGCGGCGGCAGGGGATCGAGGTCACGGTCGTGAACCCGGGCCCGGTCGTCACGACGACGTTCCCGCACCACGAGCTGCTGCAGGACCGCTGGAAGGGCAAGCTGGTGATCGACGTCGAGCGCTGCGTCAACGACATCATGCGCAGGGTCGACCGCGGCGGCGGCGAGGTCTGGTCGCATCCGCTCTTCCGCGTTCCGGCCGTGCTGCAGGCGCTCCTGCCCGGCACGTACGACCGCTTCTTCGTCTAGACGTTCGCTCCGAACGTCAGCCCCCGCTGATCGCAGCGATCACGTCGAGACGCGACTGCGCCCCCAGCGCCGTCTCGAGCCCCGCGCGTTCCTGATCCACGTAGACGTTGACGTGCGGCCTCAGCTTCGGCCCGGGCACGCACAGCCGGTCGCGCAGCCCGGGCCAGCGGGCATCCAGCTCTGCGATCGCGCCATCGACCGTGGAAGCCTCGACCTCCACGTGACGAGGCAGGTCGCGGAACAGCGGCGGCAGCGTTGCGGGAAGGTGGACGTCGGCCATGGCTACGCGAGCACCGCGACCTCGACGGAGGCGATCGCCGGCAGGTAGCTGGCGATCTCCTCCCAGCTCTCGCCCTCGTCGGCGCTCGCGAAGACCTGGCCGGTGCTCGTGCCGAAGTAGAGGCCGGGTACGTCGTAGGAATCGATCGCCATGCCCTCGCGCAGCACGCCGAGGTGGGCGTCCACCTGCGGCAACCCGCGATCCAGCCGGCGCCAGCTCGAGCCTGCGTCGTGCGTGCGCCAGACGGCCGCCTTGCCGTCCGGCATCGTCCGGCCGTGGCCCGGGTCGAGGGGGATCACGTAGAAGCTGTCGCGGTCGTGCGGATGCGCAGCGGCGGCGAACCCGAACTCGGTCGGAAGCCCGTCGGTGATCTCGACCCAGGACTGCCCGGCGTCGTCGCTGCGGTGCATGCCGACGTGGTTCTGCTGGTACAGCCGGTCCGTGTCCGTGGGCGACATGACGAGCTTGTGCACGCAGTAGCCGACCTCGGGATCGTCGAGCGGCCAATCGGCGCGCAGGCCGCGGTTGCGCGGCGTCCACGAGCCGCCGTTGTCGGTCGTCTCGAAGATGCCGAAGCCCTGGATCACGGCCCAGAACCGGTCCGCCTCGTCCGGATGCGGCAGCAGGCCTGGAAGGCCGAGGTGACCGGGCGGCTGATTGGCGGGGATGTTCCAGGCGTCTCGGCCAGGCTGGTCGTCGAGCGTGCTGAGCAGGGACCAGGTCCTGGCCCCGTCGCGGCTCTCGAAGACGCCGCAGCCCTCACCGCCCGCGAGCAGACGGCCGTGCGCGGGGAGCAGGCCCGAGACCTTCGAGAGCCGGAGCTCGCTGTCCTCGCCGTAGCCCAGGCCCTCGCTCGAGAGCTCCCACGTCTCACCGAGATCGCCGCTCCGCCACACCCCGGCGCCGTGCCATTCGCTGGCCGCGGCGGCGTAGAGCGAGCCGGATTCCGCATCGTGGACCGCGTGATACACGGGCCAGCCCTCGCAGTACGGCCCGCGGGTCGTCCACGTGCGGCGGTCGGCATCGCTCTCCAGGACGAAGCAGCCCTTGCGCGTACCGACGAGGAGCATTGTCACAGTCACGACGCATCCCTCCTGTCTCGAAGTCTCCTCTTCAGACTGCCGGGCGCGGCGAAACTCATCGGATCAGGCGGGCGCACCCGGTAAGAGGCCCATGCGGGCCTTGGCCTCGGCCAGCACGGGCACGGCGATTGCGCGCGCGCGCGAGGCTCCCAACGCCATCAGGCGGTCGAGCTCGGCGGTATCGGCCATCAGCTCCGCGTGTCGCTCGCGGATCGGCGTCAGATGCTCGATCACGGCCTCGGCGGTGTCGATCTTGAGGTGGCCGTAGCCCTTGCCCTCGTAGCGAGCCTCGAGCGCGTCGATCGGCTCGCCGGTCACGCCCTGCAGGATCTCGAGCAGGTTGGAGACACCGGGCTTCGTCTCCCAGTCGAGCCGGATCTCGCTGCCCGAGTCCGTCACGGCGCGCTTGAACTTGCGGCGGATCACGTCCGGCTCGTCCAGCATGAGCAGCTTGCCGTCCTCGCTCGACATCGAGGAGGTGGACATCTTGCGCTCGGGCTCCTGCAGGTCGCTGATGCGCGCGGCGCTCGGGGGGATGGCTGCCTGCGGCAGCGGGAAGAGCTCGCCGTAGCGCGAGTTGAAGCGCTGCCCGATGTCGCGCGCGAGCTCGAGGTGCTGCCGCTGATCCTCGCCCACAGGCACGCGATCGGCGAGGTACAGGAGGATGTCGGCCGCCTGCAGGACGGGGTAGGTGAGGAGCCCGACGGACACCGACTTCCGGCCCGCGGACTTCTCCTTGAACGCGACCATGCGCTCGACCTCGCCCATCGTGGCGATGCAGTTGAAGAGCCAGGCCAGCTCGGCGTGCTCGTGCACGTGACTCTGCACGAAGACGATCGCGCGCTCGGGGTCGAGCCCCGATGCCACAAGCGTGGCGAAGGTGTCGCGTGTCGAGGTCGTCAGCTCGGCCGGCTCGAAGGGCTGTGTCATCGAGTGCAGGTCGACGACGCAGAAGATCGCCTCGGCTCCGTAGCGCTCCTGATCTGCCACGTAGTGACGGATCGCGCCAAGGTAGTTGCCGATGTGCTTCTGGCCTGTCGGCTGAATGCCGGAAAAGACGCGAGTCATCGCGATCGAGCCTAGCGAAGCGAAGTAGGTGCTAGCGTGACTTCCGTGGCAGTCACACTGGTAATCGCCGAGAAGAAGTCGGTCGCCGTCGATGTCTCGAAGGCGCTCCCCGGCACGTTCAAGTCCTCGAAGAACTTCCTCGAGGGCCCTGACACCGTCATCACCTGGGCCGTCGGCCACCTGGCCGAGCTGGCCGCGCCGGAGCACTACGACGACAAGTTCAAGCGCTGGAAGATGGTCGATCTGCCCATCCTCCCGAAGCGCTTCGATGTCGTCCCGCGCGCCGACGGCAAGTCGGCCAAGGAGCAGCTGGACGCGATCGCCAAGCTCATGAAGCGCGACGACATCGAGCTGATCGTGAATGCCTGCGACGCCGGGCGCGAGGGCGAGCTGATCTTCGCCTATGTGCTCGACGTGGCCGGCAAGAAGGGCGTCCCCGTGGAGCGCGCCTGGTTCTCGTCCATGACCAAGGACGCGATCCGTCAGGCCTTCGGGCACCTGCGGCCCGGCAGCGAGCTCGCGCCCCTCGAGGCCGCTGCCCGCTCGCGCTCCGAGGCCGACTGGCTGGTCGGCATGAACGCGACGCGCGCGGCCACGATCCGCGGCCGCGCCGCGTTCGGCAGCACGGTGGTCTCGCTCGGCCGCGTGCAGACGCCGACGCTCGCGATCCTGGTGCGGCGCGAGAAGGAGATCCAGGCCTTCGAGCCGACGCCGTACTGGCTGGTCGACGCGACCTTCCAGCCGGCCGACAAGACTGCCTACCGCGGCCGCCACGTGCGCGGTTCCGAGACGCACATCCTCACCGCCGAGGACGCGGACGCCATCGTCGCTCGCGTGAAGGACGGCGAGGGCCACGTCACCTCGCTCTCCAAGCGCACGCAGCGCTCCCAGCCGCCGCTGCTGTACGACCTCACCGCCCTGCAGCGCGAGGCGGCCTCCTGGCACGGCTTCACTGCGCGCCGGACGCTCTCGGCCGCTCAGGGCTGCTACGAGAAGGCCGTGCTCACCTATCCGCGTACCGCGAGCCGCTACCTCTCGACCGACATGATCCCCGAGCTCAAGGAGATCGCCGGGCACGTCGGTGAGCGCTCCGCGGAGTACGCGAAGGGCGCGGCCTACGTCCAGAGCCTGCCCGAGCTGCCGCTCGGCCGTGTCGTCAACAACGAGAAGGTCACCGACCACCACGCGATCATCCCGACCAACGCGCCGCAGGTCGGCATCGAGCTGACGCCCGACGAGCAGCGCATCTACGACATGGCCGCCCGGCGGTTCCTGGCCGTATTCCACCCGCAGGCCGTGTTCGAGAACACGACCGTGCTGACGGAGGTCGCAGGCGAGAGCTTCCGCTCGCGCGGCAAGGTCATGCTCGAGGCCGGCTGGCGCGCCGTCTACGGTGAGGCGCCACCCGACGAGCAGAAGGCCCAGGGCGTCGAGACCGACGAGGACGAGGGCGCCGATCAGGAGCTCCCGCCGCTCGTCGAGGGCGAGGCGGTGCGCTGCACCGAGGTCGCCGCCGACGCGCGCGAGACCAAGCCCCCGCCGCGTTACGGCGAGGCCGCGCTGCTGGCGGCCATGGAAGGCGCCGGCAAGCTGGTCGAGGACGACGAGCTGCGCGAGGCCATGAAGGACTCGGGCATCGGCACGCCCGCCACGCGCGCGTCCATCATCGAGCGCCTCATCGACGTCGGCTACATCGTGCGCGACGGGCGCCGCCTGCAGCCGACCGGCAAGGGCATCCAGGTGATCGACCTGCTGGGCGAGCACGAGCTCACGAGCCCGAGCCTGACCGGCGACTGGGAGCACCGCCTGCTCGACATCGAACGCGCCGGCGGCAGCCGCGAGGCCTTCATGAAGGACATCGCGAAGTTCACTGAGGACACGGTCGCGTACCTGCGCGACCTCCCGCCCGAGGCGCTGCGCTTCCAGCGCCGCGATCTCGACATCATCTGCCCGCGCTGCGGCGAGGGCCATCTGATCGAGAACGCCAAGGGCTTCGGCTGCTCGACCTGGAAGTCGGCCGAGGAACCGGGGTGCGGCTTCGTGATCTGGAAGTCGATCGGCGGCAAGCAGCTGACCGAGGACATCGTGCGCGAGCTCATCGCGGTCGGCAAGACCAAGGAGCTGACGGGCTTCCGCTCCAACCGCACCGGCCGGCCGTACCGCGCCATGCTCGTGCTCGACCCCAAGGGCGAGCGCACGGTCAGCTTCGAGTTCAAGCCGCGGCCGCAGAAGGGCGCCCCGAAGGAAGAGGCGCCCGTCGAGCAGGCGGGCTAGCAGCTACCGCGTCAGGTCAGCAGGCTGAAGATCGTGATCGGCAGCGGCAGCGCTCCCACAAGGCACACCAGCGCGGCCCGGTCGCGGTGCCATTCGCGCAGGATGTAGGACGCGAGCAGGAGCCCGACCGAGGCGAAGAACGACACGCCGATCAGCTCGACCACGCCCGTCATGTGCGCGAGCGCCCAGACGAGGATGTTGGCCCCCGCGATCGAGAGCACGGGCCGCAGGTTCTCGTGATGGTGCTCGAGGGAGTCGTCGTCCGCGGGGAACTCCGCGGTGACGATCCCGTAGGCGTCCGTCACGGTTCCGTCCTCGGTCGTCGTGGCTGCGGCCGCAGTCTCGGCGGCAGCTTTCTTGTCGCGACGGCGTCGGGCGGCCGAGAGGTCATCCCAGTCTTCTGCGGCAATGCTCATGCAATCGCTCCACGGCGCATGTCACCTTCATATCCCGGACATGACAGAAGCGTCATCGCTCGCGTGAGGGGTTGCCACGGTTTCCCGTCGCCCGATGTTGCCGGGGCTGCGCCGCCTATGCTGCTCGCCGTGGCCGAATCGGTCGATGTGCCGGCGCTCATCCGCGCCAGGCTTCCCGAGCTCTCGCCGAACGACCGGCGCATAGCGGCCTGGCTGCTCGAGCACGAGGCTGAGGCGCCGTTTCAGACCGCCGAGTCGCTCGCTCGCGGGGCGGGCGTGTCCAAGGCGGCGGTCGTGCGCTTCGGATCGCGCCTCGGCTTCGGCGGCTATGCGGGCCTGAGCGACGCGATGGCGGGCGCAGCCTCCCAGCGGTTGGCGCGTCAGGGAGGAGGGGGGCGCGCGGCGCCGCACGGCAGCCTGCTCGATCGCTGGCTCTCGGCCTGCCTGGGAGATCTCGAGGCCACCCGCAATGCGATCTCGGACGTGCTGCTGGACCGCGTCGCGACGCTGCTGCTGGCAGGCGACGGCCGCACCTACGTGTTCGGACAGCGCAAGTCGGCGAGCCTCGCCGAATACGCCTTCTTCCTGCTCAGCCCCCTCGTGCCGAACGTGCAGCTGATCGCATCCGGCACGGCCTCGCTGGCCGATCTCCTGCTCGACGTGCACGCGGGTGACCGGCTGCTCGTCCTCACCTTCCGGCCCTACGCGCGCCTGGCGGGCGAGGTCATCGAGTTCTTCCGCCAGGCCGGCGGCAGCATCATCCTGATCAGCGACGACGCGCTCGGGCCGCCCGCGCGCCTCGCCGATCACGTGCTCGTGTGCGCCCCCGACAGCCCGGGCCCGTTCGCGAGCGCCGTGGGCGGCATGTTCGTGGTCGAAGCGGTCGCCGCGGCCGTGGCCGAGCGCGTCACGGACGAGGGCAGGCAGGCTGCCGCGCGCGCCCTCTGGGGACGTTTCGGAACCTACTGAGAAGGAGCAGCCGCTAGATGGCGGCGAGCGACGTCTCGTGCAGCTCCAGGCTGCGGCGACCGGCTCCGACGATCATCGTCTCGACCTCGACCGCCTCGTCACCGGCGATCGCCGACGCGCCGCGGGCCATGAGCAGGTCTTCCAGCACAGCAGCTTCGCGGGCCGCCGCGGCAGCGCGTCTCAGCGCCGCTCGATAGCCGATGGCAAGGTCTGCGTCGTTGCGGTCGTTCACGCTGTTTGCAGCCATGGTCGCCCCCCGTACCATTTGATTCGGCTTCCGAGCCGCAACTGTATCAACGGGATCGATTATTTCCCAGCCCTGCGCCGGACAAAGGTCCCTGAATCTGCACCATCCACTACGGTGACCGGTGTGGAGGAAGCGCTCGCCGGGGTCGACGATTGGGTTGCGAACGGCCTGGTGCCGGGGGTCGCGGCGGTCGTCGTGGACGAGAGCGGCGTGCTGGCCGAGCGCTACGCCGGCGTCCGCGAGCGCGGCGGGGAGGAGCCGGCAGGGGCGGACACGCTGTTCGCGCTCGCCTCGCTGACGAAGCCACTCGTCGCTGCGGCCTGCATGGTCGCACTCGAGGAGGGCCTGCTCGACCTGGATGTCGAGGTGCGCGACGGCTTCACGCTGCGTCACCTGCTCTCGCACTGCGCCGGGCTGCCGTCTCCCGGCGTGGCCTGGCAGGAGCCGCCCGGGTATCCGCCCGGCACGCAGCGCTGGTACTCGAACGCCGGGTATGTGCAGGCAGCCAGACTGCTCGAAGCCGCCGCCGGCATGTCCTGCGCGGCGTATCTGGGCGAGGCCGTGCTCTCGCCGCTCGCGATGGACGCCTCGCTCGGGCTCCCGGAGCGTGACGCGGCGCGCACGGCCCGCGTCTGGCAGCCCGGTCGCTACGGCGAGGGCGAGTTGTTCAACTCGCAGCGCTTTCGCGCCGACGCGCCCCCGCAGGGCGGCGCGTTCGCGACCGCTCGTGCCTACGGGGCATTCCTCTCGTGCCTCCTGGCCCACGGGGACGCCGCGGGCCGTGCGCTGCTCGCGCCCGAGACGGTCGACGAGATGCTCGCTCCGCAGTTCGGGCCGCTGCCGGGCGGGGTCGAAGGCGTGGGCGAGTGGCCAGATCTCTGCTGGGGCCTCGGCTTCGACGTCCGTGGCCGGCGCGAGCCGCACTGGGCGGGCCCGTCGCTCGGTCCGCGCACCGCCAGTCACTTCGGCGCCTCGGGGACGCTCGCCTGGCTCGACCCCGATCGGGGCCTCGGGCTCGTGGCGCTCGCCAACCGGGGCAGCTACAGCGGTTGGTGGCGCGAGCCGTGGGCCGCGCTCGGCAGCGCGGTGACGGCTGCGGCCGCAGCGGCGTAGATCCGTCGATGAAGCGAATTCGCACACGCCCGGGGGCGGGGCCCGAGGCCTTCGACGCACTCGTCGAGGCTCATCTCGGCGACGTCCACCGCTACCTCGTGTACCTCACCGGCGACCGCTCGCTCGCCGAGGACCTCACGTCCGACGCGTTCGAGCGCGCCTGGAAGCAGCGCGACCGCTTCGATCCCAGGCGTGCCGGCCCGCGCAGTTGGCTGCTCACCATCGCCCGCTCGTGCGCCCTCGATCATCTGCGTGCCGAGCGCAGGCGCGGAGCGCGCGAGCGGCTTGCGGCGCAGCGCGAGCCCGCGCGCGCGGCCGAGGACGCAGCCGGTCTCTGCGACGGCTACTCCGCAGCGCTCGAAGCCGGTCTGCGCCGGCTCAGCGCCGCCGACCGCGAGGTGATCGCGCTGCGCGTCCTGCTCGAGCTCGACGCAGGCGAGGCGGCGCGGCTGCTCGAGATCACTGCGACGGCCTGCACGACACGGCTCTCCCGCGCGCTCGCGCGCCTGGCAGCAGAGGTGGAATCCCATGAGCACGTCTGATCCGATCGCACCGGACCGCCTCGAGGCGCTCCTGCGCGGCGAGGCCGGCGCGGACAGCCGGGAGCGGCGCATGGGCGCGCTGCTGGACGAGCTCACCGTCGGCGAGATCGTGCCGCCCGCCGAGCTGCGTGCGCGCGTGCGCTCCCTCTCGGCGACGCCGGCCGCGGCCCCGCCCGCGTCGCGCCGCCTGCCCCGCCTGAGCGTGCGCCGGCCGCGCCGCCTCGTGCCGCTGCTCGGCGGCGGCCTCGCGATCGCCGCCGTCATCACGGGTGTCCTGATCACGCAGACGCGCCCCGCGGTGGAACGCGCGTCCGAGCCGAACCAGAAGGCGGCCGCTCAGGAGCTCTCGCCTGTCGTGGACGCGTCGGGCACCGCCCGGACGGCCGTCCACCAGCCCGCGCTCGCGCCGGCGACGACGCCGCAGGGCCTCGTCCTGGCGCCGCCTGCGAGCTCCACCGCACCCCTGCCCGACGGGCAACGCGCACAGGACTACGCCGCCTCGCTGCGGCTCGCGGTCGGGAGCGTCGCGCAGCTCTCGCGCTCGACGCAGACCGTGCTCGACACGGTGCGCTCGCTCGGCGGCGCGGTCGAGACGGTCGACTACGGCACGCCCAGCGCCGGCAGCGGCAGCGCGCTGATCGCCGTGCGCGTGCCCGTGGCGCGCGCGCAGGAGGCGCTCACCCGCTTCTCCGCTCTCGGCACGATCACGGCTCAGCAGGTGCAGATACGCGATCTCCAGACCGGGCTCGATCAGGAGAGCAACCGCGCCCGCGCGCTGCGTCACCGCATCGCGCTGCTCAAGGCCAAGCTGCTCTCCCCGACGCTCACGGCCGAGGATCGCGCCGCCCTCGAGGGGCGCCTCGCGGACTCCCAGACGGGGCTCGAGAGCGTCCTCCGGGGCATCCACGCGACGCAGCAGCGAGCGGCATTCGCGCGCTTCTCGCTCGAGCTCGACACGGGTCGCGGTGTGGCGGTCTCGCCGCCTGCGCACCCCGGCGCGTTCGAGGGCACGGCCGATGACGCCCTGGGCGTGATCTCCGTGGTCGGGCGCGGTGCGCTGTTCGCGACCATCGTCGGCGGCCCGTTCCTCCTGATCGCCGGCGGAGCCTGGTGGCTCGCGCGCCGCGTCAGGCGCCGGGCTGCGCGGCGGTTGCTCGAGACTTCGTGACGCGCCGCGCCACGGCGTCGCGCCACGCGCCGAACACCGTGCCGGCGGCGACGGCGAGCACCCAGGAGAGCGCCAGCCACCAGACGACGGGCGCGACGTCCTTGAGCCCGAGGCAGGTCGGGCCGCAGGTTCCGCGGGTGCCGCCGGTCTCGAGCCAGGTCGCGATGGCCGCGAGGGGGACGGCGCCGGCCAGTGTCAGCAACAGCGCCCGTCGCGGCCCGACGCACAGGAAGTAGGTCAGGCAGAAGACGACCGGGAACGCGATGGCGGCCGGTGCGAGCGCGAGATTGCCCATGTGCGCATCGTGCTTCCCCCGGGGGCTGCCGGTGTCCCCCTTCCGGGGGAGTGTCGGCCCCTCCCGGGCGTCAGCCGTTGCGCAGGTGCGAGGTGTCGACGACCTCGAAATCCGCGCCGGTGATCTTGCCGAGCGCGTGCAGGACGTCGTCGTCGAAGTGCTTGTTGCTGGCACCCGAGATGTACCAGGGGCTGCCGTTGTCGGCCAGGATCATCCCGTAGGTCTTGAGCGCCTGCAGCACGACGCGCGCCTGCTTGCCGTAGCCCGAGATGTCGACCGAGGCCTTCAGGCGGACACGCAGGCCCATCGGCGGCAGGGAGGCGTCGGAATCGCCGGCGTCGTGGCGGGCCGGATAGATGTGGGCCTTGGTGGTGCGCGAGGCCGTGAAGCGGAGCGCGTGCCGGATGACGCCCGCGGCGACCTCGTCGTAGCGCACGAGGCCCGGCAGGATGGGGAGGCCGGCGGCATCGGCGCTCGTCCACGAATCGGGGCGCAGGTGGTTCGAGCGCAGGTTCCAGACAGCGCCGGATCCGGCCTTCCACGCACCGCCGCTCTCGTGCGCCGCGTACAGCTCGTAGAGCCGGCACGCGGTCTTGTCGACGATCAGGACATGGGCGTCACCGCCGCCTTCCTGCCGGGGATGCGCGGGCATCGGGTAGGCGACCTTGTCGGACTCGTCCGCGTAGTCGAACGAGACGTGGACCTTGTGCACCTTCGTGGTCGAGACCACGTTGTACGGGATGCCGTAGCCGAGGAAGGAGCCGAAGTCGGGGTGGACGGGGGCGTCCAGCCCGATCGCGCTGATCATCGCCGCCGAGTCGGCGGCCACCGGCAGGTCGGCCACGGGCCGGTTCCAGACGTTCGAGGCCGGGAAAATCGGGCATTTCCGGGCTCCGGGCAGCGTGGGAGCGCGGTTGACGGCTGCACCGGCAGTGGCGGCAGTGAGCAGGCAGACGGCCAGGAGCACGAGGCGATGGAGTCGCATGCGGCTCACCGTAATCGCTCGCGCACGGCCGGCGACCCCTCATCTAGGCTGCGAGGGACATGTCTGAATCCCGCTTCGCCCACCGCCTCACCGAGCAGATCGGCAACGAGTTCGCAGCGTCGCAGCAGTACATCGCGATCGCCGCCTACTACGACGCCGATGCGCTCCCGCAACTCGCCGGGCTGTTCTACCGGCAGTCCGTCGAAGAGCGCAACCACGCGATGATCATGGTGCAGTACCTGCTCGACGCGGACGAGCCCGTCGTCATTCCCGGCGTCGAGCCGCCGCAGACCGCGTTCTCGGGCCTCAGCGAGCCCGTCGCCTTGGCGCTCGAGCAGGAGCGGCGCGTCTCGGACCAGTGCGCCGACCTCGTGCGCGTGGCGCGCGAGAGCGGCGACTTCGCAGGCGAGCAGTTCATGGGGTGGTTCATCAAGGAGCAGCTCGAAGAGGTCTCCAAGATGTCGACCCTGCTGCGGGTCGTCGAGCGTGCCGGCGACGACGCGCTGCGTGTCGAGGAGTTCCTCGCGCGCGAGGGCGACGGAGGGGACGGAGGCGCCGAGGTCGGCATGCCGGCGGCCGCCGGCGGAGCGCTCTGAGAGCGGTCCGGGTCTGAGGCCGTTCCGGTTCTGCCCCTGGTGCGGCGCGCCGCTCGGCCCGCCGAGCGGCGGGCGGCAGGACTGCGCGGGCTGCGGCGAGCCGAGCTATCTCAACCCGAAGGCGACGGCAAGCGCGATCGTGCTGGACGACGAGGGGCGCGTGCTGCTCGGGCGCCGCGGCATCGAGCCGTTCCTGGGCCTCTGGGACACGCCCGGCGGGTTCGTCGAGGTGGGCGAGTCGCTGGAGGAGTGCGTCCGGCGCGAGTTGCGCGAGGAGGCCGGCGTGGAAGTCGAGGTCGGGCGCCTGATCGCAAGTGTGCCTGACACCTACGGGCCGACGGGCGACGCCACGCTCAACGCCTTCTTCGAGTGCCGGCTGCTCTCGGGCGATCCGCAGCCCGACGACGACGTGGCGGAGCTGCGCTGGTTCGCGCCGGATGCGCTGCCCGCGGCCGAGGAGCTCGCGTTCGCGTGCGTGCGTGCGGCGCTCGCGACCTGGCGCAGAGGGGATCGCTAGCCGGCCGAGAGCGGCGAGACCATCACGAGCCGGCGGATGGTGATCACCTTCAGCTTCGGCGTCTTCTTGTCCGGCGTGATCCGCAGCGTCAGCCGGACGAGCGGGCCTGTCGTGACCTGGATGTGAAGTGTCTGGCGAGTCAGGCCCGCCGGGACCCTGATCGTCTGCGAGCGGCTGTCGGCCTTCAGCAGCAGCTGGCCGGCCGTCCGCGTGCGCACGGTCACCTGCAGCACGCCTGCGATGACCTTCGGGGCGCCCACCACCTCGACCGCGCGGCGCAGCACCATCACTCTCATCTTCGCGGTCTTGTCGCCTGCCTTGGCCGTGACGGTGAAGCTTCCCGGCGCGCGGAAACGATGCGAGACCCTCGTGCCGGTCGCGGGATCGGACTTGTCGCCGAACCTCCAGATGATCGGTGCCGCCGCGCCCTCCCCGTTGACGGCGGTGCCGGCCATCCGCACGGCCGCGCCGGTCGCGACCGTGTAGGTCTTGCCTGCGTCCTTGACATCGAGCCTGAACCCGGGGTTGGAATTGATGATCGTGATCGGCACCTTCGTGGCGGGCGCCGCAGCGGCGCCATCGGTCGCGTGGATCATGACGGAGCCCGATCCGACGAGGCCGGTCGTGGGCACGAACCGCCACACGCCTGCGACCCGCTCGACGCTGCCGCCCTGAGCGTTGTCGAGGTCCATCGTGACGGCGTCGTTGTTGGGATCCTTGACGCAGTCGGAGACGGGGATCGGGAGGGGCGTGTCCTTGGTTGCGATCAGAGATGTGCACGTGATCTTGGGCGCGTCGTTCGCGACGTTGACAGTGATCGTCGTCCGAGCCTCGTGCCCGGGCACGCCGTCGGTGGCGACGACATCGAAGGTGTCAGGGCCTGTGTAGTTCTGGGCGGCCTTGAATGCGAACGTGCCCCGTGCCGGATCGGAGACGGCCACGCTCGAGCCCGGGCTGGTGGACTGCGCCGCGACCGACCACGTGAGCGGATCGCCGTCAGCGTCGACGGCCTTGAGTGGCACGATCGTGGTGATGTTCTTGGACACCCTCTGGATCTTCGAGTTGTCGATGACGGGCGCCGTGGTGCCGTGGAGCAGGCCGACGACGTGCACGTCCTGCGTTCCCGACGACGTGTCGGTGAATGCGACGACGGTCGCGGGCAGGGGGCTGATCGCGTTGGCCGTCGCGATGCCGAGTCGGCCGATGCCGGCCGCCGTCGGGGTGCCGATGGCCTGAACCACCACCGGATTGCCCCAGGCCTCGGTGGGCGTCCCGCCCGGCAACGGGGCCGCTGCCGAGGCCGTGGTCGCGCTGACGACACCGGTGCCCGCAGGGTCCCACAGGTAGGCGACGTCGACTCGCCCGCCGGCCGTGGCGGCCAGCCGCGGGTTGAACTGATTGCCACCGCCGTCGGGATCGATCTCCTCTGCGGGCCCGAACGTGGCGCCGCCGTCCATCGACATGGCGGCGAACGCGCGCACGGCATCTCCGGACGGAGCGCTCCAGGCGACGGTCACGCGCCCGCCGGAGGCCGCGACGCTCGGTGCCGGCAGGCCGCTCCCTCCGACGTTGCCCACGACGGTGCTCGCGCCCACGAGGCCAGACGTCGGCGCGCCGCAGTAGTTGGTCGCGGGCGGGGCCGGCAGGAACGTGCAGGTCTCCGTCTCGACCTGCTCGCTCGGCTCGTTGCGGAACGCGACGATGACGCGGCCGTCGGGGAGCACGGCCAGCGAGGGGTCCCGGTAATGATCGGTGCCGGATGCGGAGATCGGCGATACGCGCCTGGGCTGGAACCACGAGCCCCCGCCGTTCGTGGAGTAGATCAGGTAGATCTCGGAGTCCAGCGGAGTGCCGCTGCAGTTGGCGTCCGCGAACGTGAGCTTCGAGTACGCGACGTACACGCGGCCGGGCGTGTTGCGATCGGCCGCGATGGCCGGCTCGATCGTCTCGGTCCTCGCTGCTCCGGTAGTGACCGGCAGCGACGTGTCCCAGTGTGCGCCGCCATCGTCGGACGAGCTGAAGAACACGCCGTCGTTGCCTGGCGTGCAGATGCTGTTGCTCGTGCTGGCCTCCTCGACCAGATACACGTTCTCGGAGCCGGGGCCGGGGCCGGACCCGCCGCTGCCGCCGTCGACGCCCCACGCGATGTCCGGCTGACCGGCGGAGGGCGACTGCGCGGGGTGTGGAAGCGTCGCAGCAGGCCAGGCCGCGCCCGACCAGTCGAGCGCCGATGCCGTCACGGTGCGCGGGAACAGACCTCCGCCGCTCAGGTCCTCGGCGACGACGGCCGCGTTCAGGGGTGCATCGGGGTCGACGGCGATCGCGGGATTCTGCTGGGCGCCGGCGCCCGTGATGGCAACCTGCTCGGTCGTGAGCACGCCGGCGCCGAGCGCAGGGGCAGACAGGAGCAGCGTGACCGCCGCCCCCATCAAGAGCAAGAACACTTGAGATCTGCGTCGCATCAAGAGCTAGGTGCCCCCCGGCCCGGGCAAGCATGATACCCCCCGCTGGAGTGACCGCGGTGGGCGCACGGCTACCATCTTTCGGCCGATGCCCGCCGATCCTGCATTCGCTCCCGTCCCGGCCGAGCCCGACCACGTCGCGCTCGAGCATCGCGTGCTCGAGCACTGGGACAGCGAAGGGACGTTCGAGCGCCTGCGCAGGCAGAACGAGGGCGGGCCCACGTTCTCGTTCACGGACGGGCCGATCACGGCCAACAACCCCATGGGCGTGCATCACGCGTGGGGGCGCTCGCTGAAGGACCTGTTCCAGCGCTACCACGCCGCGCTCGGCGAGGATCAGCGCTACCAGAACGGGTTCGACTGCCAGGGCCTGTGGGTCGAGGTGGAGGTCGAGAAGGCGCTCGGGCTCAACTCCAAGCACGAGATCGAGGCCTACGGGCTCGACCGCTTCGCGCGCGCGTGTCGCGATCGCGTGGCCGAGTACTCCGGCGTTCAGACCGCGCAGTCGCGCCGTCTCGGCATGTGGATGGACTGGGAGCGGTCGTACTTCACGATGACCGACCCCAACATCAGCTACATCTGGGGCTTCCTCAAGCTCTGCCACGACCGCGGCTGGCTCTACCAGGGCCACCGGCCGATGGTCTGGTGCCTGCGCTGCGGCACGTCACTGTCACAGCACGAAGTCACAGCGACGGATTCGTATCGCGACATCGTCGATCCCTCGCTGTACGTGCGCTTCCGCTTCTCCGACGCGCCTGGCGAGGCGCTGGTCGTGTGGACGACGACGCCGTGGACGCTGCCGGCCAATGTCACGGCAACGGTGCGGCCGGACGCCGAGTACGTCTGGGTGGACGTCGGCGGAGAGCGTCACGCCGTCGCGAGGGATCGCTGCAGCGCGGTCTTCGGGCCCGACGCGAGCATCGTGGGCAGCGTGCGCGGCGAAGAGCTGGTCGGGCGGCCCTACGTCACCGGCTTCGACGATCTGCCGGCGCAGGCCGAGGTCACCCACCGGGTGGTCGGCGATCCCGACGTCGCCATGGACGAGGGCACGGGCATCGTCCACATCGCCCCCGGCTGCGGCGCCGAGGACTTCGAGATCGGCAAGCGCGAGGAGCTGCCCGTGCTCGTGCCCGTCGACGAGGCCGGGCTCTTCGTCGAGGGCTACGGCGAGCTCACGGGGCACAGCGCGCACGAGGTGCCGGACCTCGTCGCCGAGCACCTCGAGCGCGGCGGCTGGCTGCTGCGCCAGGAGCCGCACGAGCACCGCTATCCGCATTGCTGGCGCTGTGGCACGAAGCTCATCTTCCGCGTCGTCGACGAGTGGTTCATCCGCTGCGACGAGATCCGCCAGCCCATGATCGACGCCAACAACACGGTCGAGTGGACGCCCTCGCACTTCGGCAAGCGCATGGAGGACTGGCTCCGCAACATGGGCGACTGGTGCATCTCGCGCAAGCGCTACTGGGGGCTGCCGCTGCCGTTCTGGTTCTGTCCGGACGGGCACATGAACGTCGTCGCCTCGCGCGAGGAGCTGCGGGAGCGAGCCATCGCGGGGCTCGAGGGGCTGCACGAGCTGCACCGGCCCTGGATCGACCCCGTCACGATCGCGTGCGCCGAGTGCGGTGCCGAGGCCGTTCGCGTGCCCGAGGTCGGCGACTGCTGGCTCGATGCCGGAATCGTCCCGTTCTCGACGCTCGGCTACGGCCGCGACGCCTACGAGCCCGAGGGCTTCGCGGCGGGTGCGGGCGTCGGGCTGACGAAGGCCGACCTGCCCGATCACGCCTACTGGGAGAAGTGGTTCCCGGCCGACTGGATCTCGGAGATGCGCGAGCAGATCCGCCTGTGGTTCTACTCCCAGCTGTTCATGTCGGTGGCGCTCGTGGGGCGCGCGCCCTACGAGCGCGTGCTGGGCTACGAGAAGCTCCACGACGAGCACGGCCGCGCGATGCACAAGTCGTGGGGCAACGCGATCTGGTTCGACGACGCGATCGAGAAGATCGGAGCCGACGTCAGCCGCTGGATGTTCGCCGGACAGGACCCCGGGCAGAACATGAACTTCGGCTACGGCCCGGCGAGCGACGTCGCGCGGCGCCTGCTGACGCTCTGGAACACGTATCGCTTCCTCGTCCTCAACGCCAACCCGGAGGGCTTCCGCCCGCTCTGGGAGGAGGCCGACCGCGGTCCCGAGAGCGACAACCCGCTCGATCGCTGGGTGATCGCGCGTGCCAGCGAGCTCGCCCGCGACTGCCGCCTTGCGCTCGGCGCCTACGACACGCCCAGCATGACCCGGGCCGTCGAGGCCTTCTGGGACGACCTCTCGAACTGGTACGTGCGCCGCTCGCGCCCGCGCTTCTGGGACGGCGACCGCGTGGCCTTCGCGACGCTGCACCACGCGCTCGTGCAGTGCCTTCGCATCATGGGCCCCGTGACCCCGTTCCTGACCGACGAGATGTGGCAGAACCTCGTCACGAACGCCTGCGGCCCGGCTGCTCCCTCCTCGGTGCACCTGGCCGGCTATCCCGAGCCCGACTCCTCGCGCATCGACGCCGGCCTGCTCGGCCCGATGGCCGACGTCCGTACGGTCGCCGAGCTCGGGCACCGCGCGCGCGCCGAGGCCAAGCTGCGCGTGCGCCAGCCGCTCGCCTCGGCGGTCGTGGCCGCCGCGGATCCCGCGCGGCTCGAGGCCCTGCGCTCGAGCGGCCTGCTCGGGGAGATCGCGAACGAGCTCAACGTCAAGGTCGTGACCACCACGACCGACCTCGACAGCCTCGTCGAGCAGCAGGTCGTGCCCAACTTCCGCGCGCTCGGCCCGCGCCTCGGGCCGAAGGTGCAGGAGGTGCGAACGGCGCTCGCCGCAGGCGCCTACGAGCTTGGCGACGACGATGTCGTGCGTTGTGCGGGCGAGCTGCTCGCGCCTGGCGACTACGAGTTGCGCTCGCACGCGCGCGAGGGCTTCGAAGCACAGACCGACGGCACGCTCGTCGTCGCGATCGACACGCGCGTGACCGACGAGCTCGCGCTGGAGGGCACCGCCCGCGATGTCGTGCGCTTCCTCCAGAACGTGCGCAAGGAGCTCGGCTTCGACGTGTCCGATCGCATCGCCGTCCGGCACGCCGCGGACGAGCGTGGCTCCGCGGTGCTCGATGCGCATGGCGCGTCGATCGCGCACGAGGTGCTCGCCGAGCGCTTCGAGCCGGGCGACGCCTCCGATCACCGGTTCGCAGCGGACGGCGTCGAGATCGCGTTCGAGGTCGCGCTCGCGTGAGCACCCGGGCGGGCGCCGTGGTCTTCGACTGCGACGGTCTGCTGATCGACTCCGAGGTGCGCTGGGCGGTCGCCGAGCGGCGCGTCGTGGAGCAGCACGGCGGCGTCTGGTCGGAGGAGCTGCGCGAGCGGCTGGTCGGCGGGTCGGGCGAGAACACCGCGATCCACATCGCCGAGTGGGTCGGCCTGCCGGAGACGGCCGTCGGCAGCATCCTGGTCGAGGTCTACGACAGCTACCTCGCGGTGATCGACGAGCTGGGCGTCGAGCCTATGCCCGGCGCTCGCAGTCTCGTGGCGGCACTCGCAGGGCGCCTGCCACTTGCGGTGGCATCCAACACGCGCGAGCAC
>Ga0207683_10000452_pt1 | contig 38068 bp, 23 predicted proteins | sample KBSM73metaG_FD_184333 | JGI IMG/M metagenome (GOLD analysis project Ga0207683, IMG submission 184333) | Miscanthus rhizosphere microbial communities from Kellogg Biological Station, Michigan, USA - KBS M7-3 metaG (SPAdes) (version 2) | ecosystem: Host-associated > Plants > Roots > Rhizosphere >... | reverse complement strand
GAGGCCGTCGCCATAGTTCGGGAGGATCAGGCCGAGGTGAAGCGGCACGCAGCCGACGCTATCGCCTTAGAAGGAGCCCCTGACGATCAGGACGCGGCCGGCGGTCTTGACGCTGACCGCGGTGCCGGCGTTGACCGTCGGCACGGCCGAGTTGCGCCGTTCGATCTGCGCCGCGCCGAGGACGCCGATTCTCGCCGTGCCGAGCTTCGTGCCGCCGACGAAGAACGTGACGCGCTTGCCGGCGAGGCGTCGCAGGTGCTCGACCTCGACCTCGAGCTGTCGTTCTCCCGGCTTGGCCTTGAACGTGGCCGAGCCCTTCGCGGCCGGGAATGCCTTCGTGGGCTTGAGCACGATCCTCGTGCCGTCGCCGCCCTTGGCGAGCACGGCCGGGACCGAGACGGCCAGCGCGAGCGCGGCCGCCGCGAGCAGAGTGATGATGCGCTTCATCTCGGAACCTCCTTGGTGGTGGTGAACCTCTGCCACGACGGTACGCGGGCGCTCTCCAACCGCGGGACAACCCCGGGCAAGGCCTTCACCACGGTCCGGTTAAGCCTTGGTAGGAGGCCGCCGTTTGGCTGCCGTCACCCCGGGTAGGACCCCGTCCCCGTGGCGAGTCGGCAGGAATTCTCCGAGTTGGATCTTGAGTTCATGCGCTCGCTCAGGCGCTCACGGGCCAGGCGCATCGTCCCGCGCAGGCGCAGCCCACTTGCGTGGCGCAGCGTGCGCGCCATTGCGATCGCGTTCGTCCTCCTTGCGTTCGTCGCCGAGTCGACGCGTGTCGAGACGTCGAAGGCGAACGCTCCCGGCCGCGCCGCCACGGCCGTCACGCCCTCGCTCGGCGCCGGATGCCCGGTCCCGGTCGCGTTCCGCGCGGCGTTCGCCGCGGCATCGGCGAGAACGGGCGTCCCGGCCTCCGTGCTCGTCGCGACCGCCTACGAGGAGTCGCACATGAATCCGCACGCTCACTCCGGCGCCGGCGCGCGCGGCTTGCTGCAGTTGATGCCTGCGACCGCGCATGCGCTTCGGCTCGACACACGCGATCCGGCGAAGAACGTCCTGGCCGGCGCCCGCTACCTGAGGCAGATGCTCGACCGCTTCGGTTCACTCGAGCTCGCCTTAGCCGCCTACAACGCCGGGCCGAGCGCGGTCGAGCGGTCCGGCGGAGCGCCGACCTTTGCGACGCTGCGCTACGTGAAGAACATCGAGCTGCGAGCCTCGCAGCTCGCCGGCTGCTAGCCGGCAGAGGCGACGTCGGCCCGGCAGGCGGCGGGCCCGAACGAACCGCCCTAGGCGGTGGCGATGCGAATGCTCAGGTTCGCGGCCGGGAAGTTCCGGATCTTGCGCTTGAGGATCTCCGCAGTCATGGCTGTGCCCTTTCGTCCGCAGTGACAAAGAAGCCAGGTGACTGATTCGGCGTCTACGAAGCTCCTAGCCATCCCTCGAACGAGCGCCGTCCGCCCCTCGTTCTAGGGTTTTCGGTCGTGGAGCAGGCCGATCTCCTCAAGCGCGGGGCGGCGGAGTTCGTCGGGACGTTCACGCTGATCTTCATCGGCGCCGGCTCGATCATCGCCACCCAGGGGCTCAACCTCACCGCGATCGGCCTCGCGCACGGCCTGGCGATCGGCGTGATGGTGTCGGCTCTCGGCCACATCTCGGGCGGCCACTTCAACCCGGCCGTCACGTTCGGCTTCTTCGTCACGCGCCGGATCGAACCGCGCCTCGCGGCCGCGTTCTGGTTCTTCCAGCTCGCCGGCGCGATTGTCGCCGCCCTGTTGCTCTCATGGCTGCTGCCACAGGCGCAGACCGACGCCGTCAACCTCGGCGCGCCCTCGGTCGGCCACGGCATCTCCGCCGGCGCGGGAATGGTGATCGAGCTGATCCTGACCTTCTTCCTGGTCTGGGTCGTCTTCGCGACGGCGGCCGACCCGCGTGGCGCGTTCGCAACGATCTCCGGCCTCGCGATCGGCCTGACGATCACGCTCGACATCTACATGGGCGGCCCGTACACGGGCGCCGCAATGAACCCGGCCAGGGCGCTCGGGCCGGAGCTCGTGCAGAACTACTGGAACAACGCCTGGATCTACTGGGTCGGCCCGCTCCTCGGGGCAGGCATCGCCGCTCTCGCCTACCACCACCTGTACCTCCGGACGCTCTCACCCGAGCCGCCCGGCCCGCCGGAGACGGGGCTCGAGGAGCCTCGCCCGGGCGACGCAGCCTCGATCTAGGGTACGTTCCCGCCGTGCTGCTCCTGGGGCTCTCGACGGGTCACAAGGCCGGGCTGGCGGTGGCCGTCTTCATCTTCGCGGGCTTCTCGCTGATCGTCTCGATGCTGGTCCCGCGCTACCGGCCGCAGTTCCCTGGCCGCGGGCTCGGCGTCTTCCTCGTCGCCTGCCTGCTGCTCTTCGTCGGGATGATGGCGGCGGTCGTGACGTTCGGGAAAGAGAGCGAGGCGGCGACGGCCGAGGGCCACACCACGACCGCGGCCACGACCACGACCACCACGACGACTCAGGGAACGACCACGCAGGCCGCGCCTGCGACGAAGGTCGACGTGAGCGAGACGGAGTTCAAGATCACGCTCGCCCAGACGCCGACGGCCGCCGGCTCCTACGAGTTTGTCGTCAAGAACGACGGCAAGATCCCGCACGACCTCGTGGTGAGCGGCAACGGCGTCAACGCGAAGACGTCGCTCCTCAACCCCGGCCAGTCAGAGACGCTCAAGGTCGACCTCAAGCCGGGCACATACGACCTCTACTGCTCCGTTCCCGGCCACAAGCAGGCAGGGATGGACGTGAAGGTCACCGTTTCCTGACCCGCGGTTGACGGGGCGCGCCGGCGCCCGCTAGCGTCGGTAGCTCAGTCGGACGAAGGGGGCAGGTGTATGGCAGCGGCCGACGAGAACCTCAAGAAGATCGACCACATCGTCGTCCTGATGATGGAGAACCGGTCGTTCGACCACATGCTCGGGTTTCTGACGATCGAGCAGGGGCGCGACGACGTCGAGGGGCCGACCCTCGCGATGCAGAACGAGTACCGCGGCGAGACGTTCCCCGTCCACCCGGCGAGCCGCACGACGATGACGAAGGCCCAGGACCCGTGCCACTCGGGCTGGTGCGTCGACGAGCAGCTGGCGCACGACAGCGGCGGGTTCGTCTCGAACTTCATGAAGACCCGCAAGGCCGGCGGCGCGAACCCGGGCGTCGTGATGGCCTACCACACGGCCGCGCAGCTGCCGGTCTACGACTTCCTCGCGCGCGAGTTCTGCGTCTGCGACCACTGGTTCTGCTCCGTCCCGGGCGCGACGATGCCGAACCGCTGCTACGCGGCCGCCGGCACCTCGAACGGCCTGCGCGACAACATCAAGCCGAGTCGCCCGTACAACGTGCCGTCGTTCCTGCGGCACCTGAAGGACGATCAGTGGCGCTGGTACTCGCACGACTACGTGCCGACGATCTGGCTGCTCGACCCCGAGGTCGGGCTGAACATCGAGAACGTTCCCGCCTTCTTCGACCGGCGCGACGTCCTCGGGCACCGCAGCTTCCTCGAACGCGCGGCCAAAGGTGACCTGCCGGCCGTCTCCTGGATCGACCCCAATTTCTACGACCTCACCTTCGGTCCCGCCGGGTCGAACGACGACCACCCGCCGTCCGACCTGCGGGCCGGCCAGAAGCTCGTCCTGCAGCTCGTCGACGCGGTCCTGCAGGGCCCGGCCTGGAAGAAGACGATGCTCGTGATCACCTACGACGAGCACGGTGGCTTCTTCGACCACGTCCAGCCGCCAGCCGCCGCGGACGACCTGCCGTCGATGCGCCGCTACGGGCCGCGGGTGCCGGCGCTCGTGATCTCGCCGTACGTGGCGGCGGGGTCGGTCGGCAAGACCGTCTTCGACCACACGTCGATCATCAAGACGATCCTCAAGCGTTTCGCCGCCAAGCCGAACGGCTCGATCCCGAAGATGGGCAAGCGGGTCGGGGCGGCGAAGCATCTCGGCGAGCTCCTGACCCTGTCGAAGCCGCGCGTGATCAAGCGGGCGGACTACCAGTCGCTCCTGGACGACTCGGTGCGCTGGCACGAGGAGATGGTCCTGGACGGCGTTCCGCAGCCCGGCGAAGGGCTTGCCATCCCGCACGAGCTGACCGACTTCCAGAAGGATTTCCTCGGCGCCAAGGCGGACGTCCTCGCCGCGCGGCGCCAGCTCGACGCTGCGGGCAAGGCGGTCTTCTGACCTAGCGGTACGGCGGGTGCAGCGGCAGCAGCAGTGGCCGCCGCGGCTTCTGCGTGAAGTCGAACTCCTTCGACAGGTCGCCGAGCACCGCCGCGTTCTCGCGGACGGACGGGCGCCGGTCGGGTCGGCCGTCGGTCTTCGGGTCGAGCCGCTGGCCGCCGAGGAAGTCGTCCTCGATGAACTTCGCGAACGCGTCGAAGCTCAGCACCTGGTGGTCGATGAAGCCGCGCTTCGCGTACGGCGAGATCATGAACGCCGGCACCCGCAGCCCGTAGCCGTTCTCGTCCACCTTCGGCGGCGCGACGTGATCGTAGAAGCCGCCCCAGTCGTCCCAGGCGACGAAGATCGCGCTCGAGCTCCAGTCCTTGCTGCGCATGACCGCGTTGACCACGCTCGTCACGTAGGCCTGGCCGTCCGTGACCAGGGCCGGCGGGTGGTCGCTGACCGTCTGCGCTGGGATCACCCACGACACCGCCGGCAGCGTGCCGCGGCGCGCGTCCTGGAAGAAGTACTTCGTCGAGACGATGTTCCGCAGCTGCTTGTTCTGCTTGACCGTGGTGAACCACGGCAGCGGGTTCCAGATCCCCGGCGTCTTCGCGTTCTGCGGGATGCGGCCGCAGATCATCTCATCCTCCTGGCAGTCCGGCTGGGCGCCGCTGAAGACGTAGTAGCGCCAGGGCACGCGCTTCTTGTGCAGCAGGTAGGTGAGGTCGGTCCAGGCGTACTCGGGCACGCGGCTCGACGGGTTCTGCGGCGAGTGGGGCGGGGCGAGCGGGTTCTCGATCGCGTTGATGCAGCTCATCGGGTCGCCTCGTCGCGCGCATCTCGCCGACCACTCGGAGACCATGAACAGGTGGTCCGGCAGGCTCCAGGACGCGTCCGGCTGGAACATGTGGTCCTGGAGGACGAAGTGCTTCGCGTAGGCCCAGTAGTTCGGGATCTCGCGTGCGTCCTTGTAGCCCATCACGTCGGGCGGCAGCTTGCGGACGCACTGCGCGGCCTTCGGGTGCGCCTTGCAGCCGCCTTTCAGCCCGCGACGGGCGCGCGCGATGAAGCCGTCCATCTTCCCGCCGTTCACGTCCATGAGCGCGTCGCTGTGCTCGTGCGGGCCGCCGATGTTCCGGTTCGTCGGATCGTGGAACGGACGCGCGCAACGGTTTCGCGCCGGGTCGGGGACGCAGACCGTGAACTTCCCGTTTCGCCGCGGGATGCCGTCAGCGCCCGGGAACGTGCCGAAGTACTCGTCGAACGAGCGGTTCTCCTGCATGACCACGATGATGTGCTTGATCTTGTGGATGCCGGCCGGCGTTCCGGCGGCAGGGGCCGAGCGCCGCTGCGGCGCCGAGCTGCCGCAGGCGGTGAGCGCCAGGACGCCGAGCGCGAGCACAAAAGCCGATCCGATCCCCGTCGTCCTCGCCAAGCGAAGTGAAGCTCTACCAGTTTCGGCTACGCGGACGCTTGACCCTCGAAGGTCAAGGAACGAGGCGGAGAAGGAGGGATTCGAACCCTCGAGGCAGGGATTCTCCCCACCTAACGCCTTAGCAGGGCGCCGCCTTCAGCCACTCGGCCACTTCTCCGCGAGCGTCACAGGATAGCCCAGGCTTCCGCCCGCTACCCTATGCCGTCCCCGGAGGGGTGGCAGAGCGGTCGAATGCGGCGGTCTCGAAAACCGTTTCGGGCCGTTAGGTCCGACGAGGGTTCAAATCCCTCCCCCTCCGCTTCCTGCAGTGCGGGTTCGAGGTGCAGCCGCCCGGTCTCTGGCCCAGACCGGACGGCTGCGTGGCCAGGCAGGTCCACACTCCACCTGACTCATGGCCGGGCACCCTCCCTGACCCCGGGGGCGACAAAGGCCCTCTCAGAGGGAGCGGCGCTCCGGCCAGAGACTTCGACGAACACTTGGGCGCGTCGGTTCTGGCCCATCTAGGTCATTGGTCGCGCTGGTGACCTAGTTCTCGACGGTGACGAGCGTTCCGATCGGCGTGTAGGGCCAGACCTTCGCGGCGGAGGCGAGGGGGAGCTCGACGCAGCCGAGGCTCTGCGGGGTTCCGAACGACGCTCGGTTGAAGGCGTGGATCGCGTCGCCGCCGTTGAAGTAGCTGATCCAACGGATGCCAGGGTCGTGGTAGTGCGAGCCGTCCGGGTTCGTCCCGCTCATCGTCCCGACCGGGAGATGCTCGAAGACGGGGAACGTCCCGAGCTGGGTCGGAGCCGCGGGCACGCCGGTGTTCCCCGGGGAGCTGAGGACCGTCTGGCCGTTGTGCCACAACGTCAGCGACTGCGGGACGGTGCTGTGCACGTAGACGTAGCTGTAGCCGCTTTGCCGGCGCTTGCCTGAGATCGCCTGGGCGAGAAGTGCCTGCCAGACCCTTGGCCCCGGGATGGCATCGACGTCGAGCCCGTTGTCGTCCTGGAACATCATCACCGCCCCGCGGGTGATCTGGTTCAGGCTGCCCTCGCTCCAGAGCGCGCGCAGCTCCGGCGGGGTATTCGGATAGCGCCAGCTGAAGTGGCCCTTCGGCGGGTCGACGGCAGCTTGCAGCTGAGCGCTCGGCGTGCGCGCGACCGGAGCGGCAGCCGGCGTCCAGTCGAGTGGGAGGTAGCCGGACTGCGCGAGCAGCTGCTGCAGCCGAAGCAGCGAGCCCGGCGGCACCGTCCAGTCGATCCGTCGCGTGGCGCGGAGGCCGTTTCCGGACGCGTCGGTCACGTCCACCGCCCGCGGTAGCGCGAGGCGCAGGTTCGAGTCGAAGCGGGCGCCGAAGCCGGAGGGCTGAAAGACGAGCGTGTGGCTGTCGGTTTGACGCCAGCGCCCCGGCGTGCTCGGCGAGAGCTTCGGCTGCTCCGCGCCGAGCGCGTCCGCCACCGGCTTCGAGAAGGTGAGCGTGATCGGGCTGTCCGGGGCGACATGCGTGCCCGGTGCCGGCTTGCTGACCGCGACGGGCAGGCCGGCCGGCGGGAACCAGCTCACTGCGACCGGCGCACCGAGGCGCTCCCACGGGCGCGCCGCGGCGGCGACCTGGATGGAGCCGGCTGCGGCTTGGCGTCCGAGCGACACCGACTGTTGCGGCCGGCCCAGCCCGCGGCGGACGAGGTACTTGCCGTTTCCGTAGGCGACCGCGCTCACCGGCCGGTCGAAGCTCACGCGCACCGCGGACCCGCGCCGAACCGTGAGCCAGCGCACGCTCACCTCCGCAGTCGGAGCTCGCATCGTCCGCTGCTCGCGGCGCTCTCGTCCGATCGCCCACCCGAGCCAGCGCGAGCGGCGTACCTGGGCCACGACGGTCACCTGCTCGCCCGGGGTCAGGCGGCGCTGCGGAAACAGGCGTCCGCCGCGCACGGCCAGCGGAATCTTCCGGCCGTCCGGCCCGAACGCCGAGACTTGCTCGAGCGTCCCTCCGAACGGCTGCACGTCGACGCGCGTGAGGGCGGTCGGGTCGTTCGCGAGACTGATTCCTGACCAGGCGACGACGGCTGCGGCCAAGCCGAGCACCGCGAGGAAGAGAGCCGCAAGGACCGTCCAGAAGACACGCCGGCCACGTCGGCGGCGGGGCGGGTGCCGGTCGGGAGTGCGCGAGAGCGGCGAGGGCGGCGAGACGGTCGCCACGCCGAGAGGATACGGATCTTCGCAACGGCTGCTACGCACCCGTGCGGGCCGCTCGGCCCGCACGGGTGCGATCGGTGCGTTACTTGATCTTGTAGCTGTACGGGAACGCCATCTCCTCGTTCCCGGTGAGCACGCGCTGGCTGAAGTCGTCGACGTAAAGGACGCCGTTGACCTTGTCGCCGTGCGCGCCTTGCGGCGTGAACGTGACGGTGATCGTCCCCGACTGTCCCGGCCCGAGCTGCAGCGGCGTGTAGCCGGTGCCGTCGATCAGCACGCGCCACCAGTCGCCGGTCGTCGAGTCGGCGTCGCGGTCGAACGCCTTCAGGTGCGCGAGCATCCCGACTGTCGCCGACCCGGACGCGGCCGCGTTGAACGGCCCGAGGAGCGACGGCGCCAGGAACCACGTGCCGTTGGACAGCTCGGGCGGGCCGCTGAACGACGCCGAGGCGTCGTTGCCTTGGCTCACGCCGAGCAGGTCCGGATCACCCTCGCCGATGGCGCCGAAGCCCATCTCGAGCACGATCGGCCGGGTGCCCTGCGCCGCCCCGAGCACGGCATCCGTCTGAGTCGGCACCAGGAAGCTCGGCACGTTGGTGCCGGGCAGCTGGACCGTCGCGGGCTGGAACAGCGGGAGCAGCGAGTCGATCTCCGACCGGTTGCTCAGGCGCGGGTCGGCGAACACGTCCCGTGTCCCCGGCCCCGTGTTCGTGACCGAGATGCGGGCGGTGATCGGCTGCCCTGCCTTGACCTTGTCGCCGTCCGGCAGGCCAGTGGCATGGATCGCCGGCTGGTCGAAGGAGACGACGCCGTGGTACGGCGTCGAGAGCACCGTGCCGCCCACGGGTGAGGTCGGCGTTACGACGAACTTCCAGCGCCCGGCCTTCGGCGAGGTCGCGAAGGCCTCGAGGCCGTGCGTGAACGTGGCGCTGAACGTGTTCGGGTCGACGTACAGCGAGGACGACGAGCCGAGCAGGGTGCCGGCCGGGTCGATCAGCCAGCCGATCACCTCGGTGCCCGCGTTGTCGGGCCACGAGAGCGAGACGCTCAGCGACTTGGCGTTCTTCGGGACGTCGAACTGGAACGTGTCCGTCTGCGCCACGAACTCGCGGCCGTTGCCGCCGAAGAGCGTGCCGTCGAAGGTCCCGCCGTGCTTGTTGGTCGCGACGAGCGAGCGCAGGACCACCGGTACGACGGTCGAGTCGCCCGAGCTGTCCGAGACGACCAGGTCGTGGGCGCTGTCGCCCGCGGCCGATGGCATCTTCGCGTGGAACTGGAAATGCCCGGTCTGGCCGGGCTTCAGCGTCCGGCTGGACGGCGAGACGCTGTCCACGTTCGTGAAGTTCTGCGCGGCGAACTCGAGGTGGACGGTCCCGGTGAAGGCGCCGTCGCGCAGGAAGACGAGCGCCGTCCATGTGCCGCCGACGGGCTTGCGCACGTCGACCTGTCCGTGGTTGCCGTCGCCCTGCGGCCGCGTGTACGCCGCGTAGGTCCCGTTCGGGTCGATCAGCGCCAGGCCGACGCGTGCGTCGGGCCCGCTCCAGGCGTCGTACGCGATCAGCCGGTCGGTCCCGGCAGGGATCGTGAACGTCGTCGTGACGTACGGCCGGGAGCCGCCGAACTGATCGATGAAGGTCGGCGCCGAGCCGAGTGTGACGTCCTTCTTCGTGTCGGAGACCGTCTGGGTGAGCGCCCGCGCCTGGGCGCTGACGGTCTGCGTCGTGGCGCCGGTGTTCGTGACCGTGAAGCCGTGGTTGGCCTGCGAGCCCGCGTCCTGGACGAACGTGAGCTTGCTCGGGCCGATCAGCAGGCTGTGGCCGGTGCGCGTGCCACCGTTCACGGACATCGCCGCCTGGACGGCCTTCAGCGCGTCGACCTCGCCGGTTCCCTGTTCCTGGGTCGGGAGGCCGAGGTCGTTGGACGTGCTGAGCAGGATCTGCTTGACCAGCGCCGGAGACGGCGTCTGGCCGTTGTGGGTGGAGCGGTACGACTCGATTACGAGCGCCGCCGCTCCCGCGGTCAGCGGCGTGGACTGGCTGACGCCGCCGAACTGCTCGAGCGATGCGGGCGTGCCCGCAAAGCTGGCGCACTCCTGGTAGAGCGTGAGGTTGGGCGTGCACAGGGCCCAGTCGGCTTCACCCGGCGCAGAGACGTCGGGCGTGTCGGCGAGCTGGCTGAAGCCGCCGCCGCTGATCGACGAGACGTTGTCGTTCAGCCACGTCCCGTTGGAGAACTGGAACCCGTACGACGTCGTCTGCGCGTAGTTGCGGAAGTTCGTCGTGGCGGCCGTGTCGATCACGTTCGGGTCGGTCGCAGGCGTCGTCGGGCCCTCGGTGGCGCCCGAGTCGTTCGTGCCCTGCGTGACGGTGATCCCGGCGCGGACCGCGGCGTCGTTGAACTGCTTGATCGCGTCGAGCGCCGTGTCCGGCATCGTGTAGCCGCCGAACGACTCGCTGAGGATGTCGGCGTGATCCTGCGAGACGGCCCAGTCGAGGCCCTGGATGATCGTCGACGTGAACGAGCCGCCCTCGCCGAAGACCTTCATCCCGATCAACGAGGCGCCCGGCGCCACGCCGCGGACGCGGATGTTGCAGCCCGCCGGCAGCGGGTGCGCCGGGTTGACGAACTGCGAGAGGTCGTAGGTTTGGCGGCCCTGGGCCGCGACCGAGCTCGCGTCGCCGAAGGCCTCCGCACCGCCGGTCGGGGCGTTCGGTCCCTCGCCGGTGAAGTCGCGGAAGTCGATGAACACGTGCTGGCCGTTCGACCGGATGAAGTCGGGGTTATTGATGTCGAGGCCGTCGGCGAAGAACGCGACCTTGACGCCCGCGCCCGTGGCCAGGTTCGCGGCCTGCGGGATCGACGGGTCGTTATAGGCGACGTGCATCGTCTGCAGCGCTTCGGGCTCGAGTAGCGGTTTGGCCGGGTCCGCCGGGCAGATGCCGCTCTGCGGTGTCGTCGGGTTGCCAGGATCGAACGAGGACGGCGCGGAGGCGTTCGAGCTCGCGGCCTCCGGGGCCTGGATCGGCTTGATCGCCGCGTCGGCGATGACCGCGGCGACTGCCGGGTCGGCCTCCAGCCGCTGCTGCGCGTCGGACGAGACGATCGCGGCGAAGCCGTTGAGAACCGTGTACCTACGTGTTACGGAGACGCCGGTCGCGCCGACGCGGCCCATCAGCGAGCGCCGCTCGCCCGCTTGCACGGCGCGGCGGGTCTTCACGCCGGCCGGCGTGGCTAGGCGGCCCTTCTGCTGCGCCTTCATGACGACGATGACGCGGTGGCTGGCGCGGGCGGTCTGCACGATCTCCGCTTTCGACAGCCCGCGATGGAATCTCGGAACCGCAGCGCCACCCCCCAACGCCTGCGCCGAACCCGCCAGCACAAGCAGCGCGATGACAGGAATGACCAACCGCGGAATCCGATGCATGTATCAGCCCTCCGATCGCCTGCCAACGGCAACCTCACCGGCGGGCCCCAACCCGCGGTGGGAGCTGCTCCTGTATTGGAGCCGATACTGCCTGAAGCTCACGGTGGGCGCCAGTGGAAAGTGGTGTCGACCCGGAATCAGCGTAGGGTTGCCGCAACCGACAAGGAGGCTCACATGGCGCTTGCACGCGTCGTCACCTTCGACGGGGTCAGCAGCGACCGCATGAACCAGATGCGGCAGGAGATGCAGGACGGCCAGCCGCCGGAAGGGCTCGAGCCCCAGGAGCTGATCGTCTTGCACGATCCCGAGGCCGAGAAGTCGATCGCGATTGTCTTCTTCGAGGACGAGGAGAAGTACCGCCGCGGCGACGAGATCCTTGGGAACATGGATCCCGGCGACACGCCGGGCCAGCGCACGTCCGTCGGTCGCTACGACGTCGCGATGCGGATGTCGATGTAGGAGGAAGACGGGCGCCTCCCACGCGGGAGGCGCCCCTTCCGCTTGAGTTACGAGGCCGGGATCGCCGAGCCGGCCGGATAGAGGACGCCGTTGAGGACGAGCCGCTCCTCCTGCATCGTCCACATGCGGTACCACGGGTCGAACCCGATCAGGATCGCGTGGCCCGCACCGAACGGCTGGTCGACCACCGCCGGCCGGCCGGGGAGCGGGAGGCTCGTGTTCGCCGCCGGCAGCGTGTTGTTCGCGTTCACCTGGTAGCCGTAGCAATTGCTGTAGCCACGCTGCGTGGTCGAGACGTCGAACACCGGCCCGCCGCAGTCGCCGGACGGACCGTACGTCACGACCGCAGTCGGGCTCGGAATGGTCGTTCCGTTGCCGACCATCGTCGCCGGGTTGAACGTCGGGTCGCCGCTCGCGGAGCGGTAGATCCAGCCGCCGGTGTCGAAGCCCCAGCCGGCCGGGGTCGCCGTCGAGAAGACGCCGTCGAAGGTCGAGCCCGGAGTGCTGAGCCCGCTGATGGCCGACGTGTTGAGCAACGTGATGCCCGCGTTGCGGGCGCTCGTCGTGCCGCCCGTCACCGAGCCGATGTAGGTCCCGCCGGCGTTGACGAAGCTCTGCAGCGCCGTCGCGCCCGCGCCCGCCGCGATCGTCGAGCCCGGGTTCACGAACGCCGTGTAGCCCTGGCTGACGAGGACGCCGTTGGCGAGGTCGGTGGAGGTGATCTGCCCGAGCTGGGAGACCGGGATCTTCTCCTTCACGCTGAGGTCGTACATCGCCTCGCAGTAGCTGGTCGAGGTGCACTGCCCGTCGCCGGTCCCGTGGAAGGTCGGGTTCGTCGGCGCCGTCGTGCCGCCGGTGTAGATCCCGATCTTCGGAAGCCGAAGCGCGTAGTGGCTGACCGGGTACGAGCCGAGCCCGTAGACCGGGGTGCCCCACTGCGCGGAGTCCGCGTTCAGCGTCGCGAGCGGGATCGATGTGCCGTCGACGAGCGCTGCGCCCGTCGTGAAGTGCACGCCCGCAAAGTCGAACGCCGCGGCGCCGCGGGAGACGGTCGCCCCTTGGCTCATGAGCTGGTTCGTCATCGCCAGGCCGGACATCGAGTCGGTGTTGAAGGCGTACACGGGCGACCCCGCAGGAGCCGGCGTCGTCGCACCCGGGTCGCCCACGAGGCTCAGCGACGTCCCGGCGGGCAGCTGCTGGGTGAGGAACCCGTCACCGCTGAAGCCCCGCAGCAGCGAGTACGACCACGTCGTCTGGTCGTAGAAGTACGGGAACGGGAGGTAGGGGTTCTCTCCGAGCACCGCCTGGATCCAGTGCTTGTTGCCCTGGTTCAGCGGGATGTACAGCGTGCCCGCGGGCAGCGTCATCGCCTCCGTGAGCGCCGGCGAGGGCGTGGCGAACGGCGGCGACGGGCACACCGGCGGCTGCTCCGTCGAGGTGCACGTCGGCGGCGCGGCCAGGCCGGGCGCGTCCTGGTTGAAGTTCCCGAACCGGTGCACTCCCGCCACCGTCACGGCCGAGTCCAGCTTGTAGACGCGGACGCGAACCGACTGCAGGTCTTTCAGCGTCGTGGCCACGTCGCCCGAATGCGCGTTCGGCAGGTAGAAGAAGCCGCAGACGGGCGTGTTCGGATCCTGGTCCATCGTCGACCCGACCCCATCCAGGACGTCCACGACCACCGGGCTGACCTGCGAGTTGCCCTGCTGCTTGCAGTCCTGGCCCTGCTGGACGGCCTCCGGCCACTGCGCGATCCATTTCTTCAACAGGTCCGCCTTCCGAGATGCGATCTCGTTCACGGTGGTGTCCATGGCGAGGTAGTGGTCGTAGACCTGCTTGCCGTAGCTCTCGTTCGTGCCCTTCTCGTACGTCATGCCGGCGCTACCCATGATCAGGGCGGGCACCGTGTCCCCGTACTCGGGGACGAAGAGGTCGTAGGTGTTGTAGTTGCGGTACTGGCCGCTCTGGTCGTTGAACGACTGCTGGATGCCCGGCCCGATCACGTCGTCGATCAGGTTGAGCGCGAAGTGCGAGATCTCGTTCAGCGCTGCGTCCTCGTTGGGCGGGAAGAAGTAGCCCGACGACTGCTGATGCGCGTCGATGAAGAAGAGCCCCGGGTAGGTCGCTGTGGAGGTCAGCAGCGCCCGGTTCTCCGGCATGGCGACCACGCCGCGATCCCGGTTCGGGTCCAGGCTCCACGCCGTCGTGCGGACGTTGTGGTCGCGGTCGTCCGGCGCGGTGACCGGCTGGATGAACACGTCGAGGTTGTGGAGCCGCTGGGCGTTGGCGCAGTCGGTGCGCGCGACCAGCTCGTAGAGCTCCTTCGTGGAGCCCTCGCCGCCCGCCGGCTCGTTGCCGTGCGGGGTGCCGGTGATCCAGCCGAAGGCGGGCCGGCTGTCGGCCGCGGCCATTGCGGCCGTCTGCGATGTCGTGCCGTCGATCACGCCGCGCCAGAATGCGGCGTCGTTCCGGCCCGCGTCGAGGTTGGCGATGTTGTCGGGGGTCCCGACGACCATCACGTAGAACGGCACGCCCAGGACGCTCGAGCCCGACTGGTACAGCTTGACGGCCACCCGCTGCCCGGTCGTGCCCGGGTTCGCGTTCACGGCGTCGGCGACCGCCTGCATATAGGCCGAGAGCTGCGCGGTCTTCTTCGCGGACGGGGTCGCGCCCGAGAGGCCGTCACCGGCGAGCGGGCCGCCGAGCACCGTCCCGAAGAACGAGTTGTAGGTCGGGATGTTCGGGTCGAGCTGCACGGACCCGGAGGAGCAGGGCGACGGGTCGGCCTGCGCGATCGGCGCCTCCTGGATCGGCCACTCGCCGCCGACCGTGTCCGACTGCGTGCTGGAGCGGTACGGGCAGAACGTGACCGAGTCCGAGTCCGTGACGCCCGCCGGACAGCTCGCGTCCGCAACCGGCGAGCCGTTCACCGGGTTCTCCGGGATGGGTGGGTTGAACGTGCCGCCAGGGGAAGACGAGCTCGGCCACACCGCCGGGCCCGGCGTCGGCAGCGGGATCGGCGCCGAGCTGGAGCCGACGCGGAGGCCCCAGTAGTCGTTCTGCGCGGCGACGGGCGTCGCCGTGTTGTTGGCAAGGCCGTTGAGCGTCGTGTTGAGGACGCCGAATGCGTTGTCGGTCACGTTGCTCTGCTTCACCGACGATGCGCCGGCGCCGACGAGCCGCACGCCCGCGCCGAGCCGCAGGTTCTGGTTGTTCTCGGCGTGGTTGCCCAGCGGGAACGGGTCGTTGTTCGGGGTGGGCGCGAGCACGGTGCCGATCGGCGCGTTGGCGCCGTGCACGAAGTTCGAGGAGATCGTGCTGCCGGAGATGTCGACCGAGGCACCGGCCGTCACCCGCACGCCGTCCTGGCCGAAGTCCGGCCCCACGTAGAGCGGGAGCGGCGGGCGGACGCCAGTCGCGCCGCTGCCCGAAGGCTGGCAGTCGCCGACGATCAGCCTGCCGAGATCGGGATCGGTCTGACCGCCCGCGGTGAAGTCGTTGTAGTGCTGGCACGAGTTGCGCCCGGCGATCACATCGGCGACGAGGACGCCGCGGTTCGGGACGCCGGAGGCCGTGAGCGGCGAGGTCTGGCTCGGCGAGTAGTCGCCGGTCGCGCCGTCGATCAGGATTCCGACCGAGTTGTAGTGGTCGACGCGCGTGTGGTCGATCGTCAGCGTGCGCGGCGCGAAGGGCGGGCGGTTTCCGGGGTTCGGCTTGACGCGCGTAACGTCTGCGATGCCGATGCCGAACGGCCCGTTGCGGAAGCCCCCCGGGACCGTGTAGCCGTTCTTGCTTTCGTCGACCGCGAGCCCGGTGACGTGCGAGCGGCTGATCGAGCCCTCTGCGTCGACGTAGACGATGCCCGCGGTCGCGTCGACGCCGCTCGCGTCGACGGTCACACCCGAGATGTTGACCGTGACCGGATTGTTCTTCCCGCCGATCACGGCGATGATCACGCCGAGGCCGTCGCGCAGGTCCGGGTCATCTGCGGCGATCCGCTTCTCACCGACGGACGTCGGCTCGATCGTGACCTGGTCGGCGCCGGCCCCGCGCAGGTTCAGGTCCTTGTGGATCGTCAGCGCGGACGTGCCCGGCGTTCCGGCACCTTCGGCATACGTACCCGGGCAGATGGCGATCGTGTCGCCCGGTGCGGCGTCCTCGATCGCGGCGCCGATGTGTTGGTAGCCCGGGTTCGGGCAGCTCGCGTTCTGCTGTCCGACCGTGAGTGTCTTCGGGTGGCTGCCTTGCGCTACCGCAGCCGTTGTCAGCGTGGCCAGTACGGCCACGAGCACTACCGCCAGCTTGCGTGCCATGAGCGCTCTCCCCTCGTCGAGCGACCCCGCCGTCTAACTGTTCCATATCTCCGGAGCCGGCGCGGGTACCCTTGCTCGGCTTCGTGGAGAGGTGTCCGAGCGGTCTAAGGAGCGCGACTGGAAATCGCGTATGGGCTGAAAGGTCCATCGCGGGTTCAAATCCCGCCCTCTCCGTCGCTCACGAGGGCCCGGGCCACCGGGCCCCATACTTCTGGCGATGCGGATCGGTCGACACGAGGTCCAGATCACCAACCCGGACAAGCTCTTCTTCCCGCAGGAAGGGCTGACCAAGGGCGATCTCGTCCGCTACTACCTCGACGTCGCGCCGTGCGCGCTCCACCACATCCGGCGGCGGCTCTTCCACATGAAGCGCTACCCGAACGGCGTCGAGGGCGAGTTCTTCCACCAGAAGCGCGTGCCGGCGCACCCGGACTTCGTCGGCGAGCAGTTCGTCCAGTTCCCGAGCGGCCATTCGACCGTGTTCGCGGTGGTCGACAACGAGGCCGCGCTCGCGTGGGTGATCAACCTCGGCTGCATCGAGCTGCACACCTGGCACTCGCGCGTAGACGACATCGAGCGGCCGGACTACCTGCTGATCGACCTCGACCCGAGCGACGGCAACCCCTGGGAGTACGTTCGCGAGATCGCGCTCGTCGTCAAGGACGTGATGGACGAGCTCGGGCTCGCGTCGTACCCGAAGACCTCGGGCGCGACCGGGCTGCACATCCTCGCCCCGATCCGCCCCGAGCTCGCGTTCCCGGAGGTGCGGAGGTTCGCGAAGGCGTTGGCCGAGGAGGTCGAGCAGCGCGTCGGCGACCAGGACGTCGCGACCACGACGTGGCGCGTGGCCGACCGGCGCGGTGTGTTCGTCGACTTCGGCCAGAACGCCCGTGACCGGACGATCGCATGCGCGTACTCGGTGCGGCCGACGCCGGACGCGCGCGTCTCCGCGCCTTTGCTCTGGAAGGAGGTCGCGCGCTCGGATCCGTCCCGGTTCACGATCAAGACGATGCGCAAGCGGATCGCGAAGGTCGGCGACCCGACCGCAGGCATGTGGCGGCGCAAGGCCAGCCTGCTTCCGCGGTTCGAGCAACTCGGCATCCCGCCCGGGGACCCGAGCCTGGTCGAGATCAAGCGCAGCCGCTCGCGCCGCTGGACGCCACAGCAGGGCGCTCGAGACTAGCGCGCGAGCAGCTTCTCGACCGTCGGGTCGCCGCGCTTGCGCTTCGGGCGCACCTGGTCCCACGTACACGCGCGCGGGTCCTTGTCCGGTCGGAAGCGGAGGAACCTCGTGCCGTGACGGAAGCGGTTGCCTTCGAGCTTGTCGAACCGCACCTCGCAGACAAGCTCGGGCCGAACGGGGTTCCAGTCGAGCTCCTTGCCGCGCGACCAGCGGCTCTGTCCTCCGGGAATCCGCTTGTCGCTGATCTGCCCCGGCGCCTTCAGCTTGGGCAGCTCCGCCTCGAGCTCGCGCCGCACAGCGGCCGGAAAGCCCGAGCAGTGCCCGACGAAGTCGAGCGAGCCGTCGTCCGCGTAGAGCCCGAGCAGCAGCGTCGAGATCCGGCCGTCGGCCTTCTCGCTCCAGCGGAAGCCGACGATCACGCAGTCGCAGGTCTTGTACGGCTTGACCTTCACGACCGCCTCGCGTGAGCCCGGCATGTACGGGAGCGAGACCCGCTTCGCGATCACGCCGTCAAGGCCCGCCTGCTCGAGCCGGTCGAGCCACTTCGCCGCCTGCTTCGGGTCGCGCGTGGCAGGGGACAGGCGGAACTTCGCGGCCTTCTTCTCGAGCTCCCGCCGCCGCTTCTGGAGCGGTTGCTTCCAGACCGGTGTCCCCTTCCAGACGAGCAAGTCGAACGCGACGTAGTCGGCGGGGATCTCGGCAGAGAGCCGCTTGATCCGGCTCTCGGCAGGGTGGAGGCGGAGCTGAAGCTGGTCGAACTCGAGCCGGCCCTTCTTCGCGATGATGATCTCGCCGTCGAGCGCCGATTCCGGCGGCAGCAGCGCGCCGACCTCCTCGAGCTCGGGGAAGTAGCGCAGCAGCGGGCGCCCGTTTCGAGACCACAAGCGCAGCCCGCCGCCGAGGTTCTCGAGCACGCCGCGGAAGCCGTCCCACTTCGGCTCGTACTGCCACTCGCCGGCCGGCAGCTCCTCGACGAGCTCGGCCTCCATCGGCGGGAAGGGAAGGTTTCGCGGCGGCACCGAGGAGCAACGCTATCGGCATGGCGGAGCTCGACGGGGTCTGGAGCGTCACGCGGCTCGGCGGCCTGCTGCCGCCGCTTGTCGGCGTCCGCAAGCACATCCAAGGCATGAGCGGCGAAACGAGCATCGGCAGGCTGCCCGGCGCGCCGTTCGACGTCGTCGGCTTCAGCCTGCGCTACCGCGGAGCGTTCCGCGGCTTCGTGGACGAGCTCGAACCGCAGGCGGACGGATACCTCGGTCGAGCGACGTTTCGAGGGCGGGAGTTCGGCCGCTTCGCCATGGAGCGCATCCTCGAGCCGTAAGCTCTCGCCCATGAGGCGCGTCGTCGTCACGGGCCTGGGAGCGATCACGCCGGTCGGGAACACCGCGCCGGAGACCTGGCGCGCCGCTGTGGCCGGCGAGAGCGGGATCGACTGGATCCGCGCGTTCGCCGCGGACGGGCTGCCCGTTCGCATCGCCGCCGAGGTCAAGGACTACGACCCGACCGGTCTCGCTCACCCCAAGGAGCTGCGCCGGCTCGACCGCAACGTCGTGCTCGCGCTCGGGGCGGCCAAGGAGGCCGTCGCCGACGCAGGGCTGAACGGCTTCGACCCGAGTCGGGTCGGAATCGTCTTCGGCTCGGCGATCGGCGGCCTGATCGGGATCGTCGACCAGGCCGACACGCTGCGCGAGCGCGGGCCCGACCGGGTCTCGCCGTACTTCATCCCGAGCGTGCTGGTCGACTCGGCGAGCGGCCAGCTCGCGATCTCGCTCGGCATCCGCGGCCCGAACTACGCGCCTGTCTCGGCCTGCGCGACCGGCTCGCACGCCGTGGGCGAGGGCGCCGAGATCATCCGCCGAGGCGACGCCGACGCGATCCTCGCCGGCGGCACAGAGGCCTGCATCCACCCGCTGATCCTCGCCGGGTTCACAGCCATGCGCGGGCTCGCCGCCGAGGACGAGAACCCGCCGCGCGCATCGCGGCCGTTCGACGCCACGCGCGCCGGCTTCGTGATGGGCGAGGGCGCTGCCGTGCTCGTACTCGAGGAGCTCGAGGCGGCGCAGGCGCGTGGCGCGCCGATCTACGCCGAGGTGCTCGGCTACGGCGCCTCGAACGACGCCTACCACCTCGCCGCGCCCGAGCCCGAGGCGATCGGCGTGGCCGAGATGATGCGCAGCGCGCTCGAGCGCGCCGAGGTCGACCCGGGACGGGTCGGCTACGTGAACGCGCACGGCACCTCGACGCCGCTCGGCGACGCCGCGGAGACGAAGGCGATCAAGGACGTCTTCGGCGCCCACGCGTACGAACTCGCGGTGTCGTCGACCAAGTCGGTGATGGGCCACTGCTTCGGGGCGGCCGGCGCGATCGAAGCGATGATGTGCGTGCTCGCGGTACGCGACGGCGTGCTGCCGCCGACGATCAACTACGAGAACCCCGATCCGGCCTGCGACCTCGACTACGTCCCGAACGAGTCGCGCGAGGCCGAGGTCGACGTCGCGCTCTCGAACGCGATGGGCCTCGGCGGCCACAACGCCTGCGTGCTCGTCGGCCGCTTCGACGGCTGACTCTTTACCCGTATCGGAGTCCGTGCTAAGAACCGATTGGACGGGTCGAGAGGGGTCTCGCGTCCTGACCAGGAATCACACTGAACGTCGCCGGGGGCTGTGCAAGACCCGGCGCTAACTGGCGGCAGGCAGGGAGAGGGGAGCACGTTTCGATGACGACGGGGCGGGATGAGGGTCGCGGGCGCACGCCTGCGCGTCGATACATGAGGATGTTCACGAAGCGGGGAGTCGCGGTTGCCGCGGTCCTCGTCGGTGCCGCGATTGCGACGGTCATCGCCGCCGGCGCGACCACGCATGCGTCGCCGGCGCAGCAGTTCGTGAAGCGCGGTCCGTCGGTACAGCCCTCGATGGCCGGCTCCGGGAAGGCGTCAAAGGGATCGGTGCGCGCGCGAACGGCCGTGCGCGGGCACCTGCCCAAGGCCGTCAAGCGGTCCCGCCCGCAGCAGCTTCATCTCAAGGCCGCCCACTCGAAGGTGTTCGACGTCCGCAAGCTCAAGAGCACGGTCGTCAGGAAGGAGCGCCCCGAGCGCACGGCTCCCGGCTACGCGCCTGGGGGCACCCGGGCCGCCGAGGCGCTCGAGAACCCCGCCCGTGTCGCGCCGCAGCTGCCGAGAGTGATCAAGAAGAGCCAGATGATCGCCGCGGCGGCTCCTGTTCCCGACTCCAGCTTCGACGGACTCGACTTCGCGAACTGGGGCGCCGGCCACCCGCCGGACGAGAACGGCGACGTGGGCCCGACGTACTACATCCAGACGGTGAACACGTCCATCGGCATCTACGACAAGTCGAACGGCAACCGCGTCGCGGCGTTCACCTTCAACGCGTTCATGAGCCAGGGCAACTTCGGGAACCTGTGCGACACGAACAACTTCGGCGACCCGGTCGTCCTCTACGACAGCTTCGAGGACCGCTGGTTCATCACCGACTTCGCGTTCAAGCTCGACGCGAGCGGGAACGTCGTGAACCCGCCGGGCTCGTTCCAGTGCTTCGCCGTCTCGAAGACCGGCGATCCTGTGAATGGCGGCTGGAACTTCTACTCGATCGCCGCCCCGGGCGCCCTCAACGACTACCCGAAGTTCGGCGTGTGGCCGGACGGGATCTACATGTCGGCGAACCTGTTCGGCTATTCGGCAGGCGGGTCGTACCAGGGCTACCACGTCTGGGCGCTCAACAAGCAGCAGATGTACGCCGGGGCTCCGAGCCCGCAGGTGATCGACTTCGCCGGCGACACGTCGGACTTCACGGTCATCCCGGCGAACGCGCGCCTCCAGGCGGGCACGCCCCCCGCCGGCTCGAGCGAGTACTTCGTCTCGACCGAGCAGTTCCTGAACGCGCTCTCGATCTACAAGTTCCACGTCGACTGGGACAAGCCGTCCACGTCGACGTTCACGGGCGCGCAGACGCAGCTCGCGCCCAACTGCTGGCCGAACGCGACGCCGGCGAGCGCATCGACGACCGCGAACGCGGCTGACGTACTGGCAATCCGCGCGATGGCCCAGGCCCAGTACTCGAACATCGGCGGCGCCGAGTCGCTCTGGGTCGACCACACCGTCCAGCGCAATGTCAGCGCGAACAACACAACCTGTAACGCGACGACCGGCGGCAACGCGTCGATCCGCTGGTACCAGGCGAACGTCACCGGCGGCACCGTCGCCGCCAACGTCGTCCAGGGCCAAACGTTCGACCCCGAGGGCGCGAACACGTTCTTCCGCTTCATGCCAAGCCTGGCCGTCGACCGCGTCGGCGACATGGCGATCGGCTACACGAAGTCGAACTCGACCACGAACCCACAGGTCAAGTACGCCGGCCGTCTCGTGGGCGACCCGGTGAACACGCTTGGCCAGACCGAGCAGACCTTGATCAACGGCACCGGCTCGCAGAGCGGCAACTGCGGCAGCTCGGCCTGCATCCGTTGGGGCGACTACTCCGGGATGGCGCTCGACCCGAACGGCTGCGAGTTCTGGATGACCGGCGAGTACTACGCGACCACCGGCCTCAACGACCAGACGCGCATCGGCTCGTTCCACTACCCGAGCTGCACGACGGTCGGCAACGGCACCCTCTCGGGGACGGTCACGGACGGCACGAGCCCGATCGCCGGCGCGACGGTCGCGCTCGGCAGCCGGACGACGACGACCGACGGGAGCGGGAACTACTCCTTCACGGTTCCGGCGGGGACGTATCCCTCCCTGGCCGCGAGCAAGGCCGGCTTCGACCCTGGGTCGGCCTCGACGATCCCGGTGCCGGACGGTGGCTCGGCGACGCGGAACTTCGCGCTCAGCGCGTCGGCGCAGAGCGGCTGCTTCACCGACAACACGCAGTCGACGTTCCAGCGCGGCAATCCGACCAACTGCGACCTCGTCTCGAACCCGGGCAGCGTCGTGCTCGCGAACCCGGACAACACGGACGCGAAGAACAGCAACGTCAGCCCGACCGGCTTCGGTTTCAACAACACGGCGTGGGCTGGACAGACCTTCACGCCGACCGTCTCTGGACAGCTGAAGCGCGTGGACGTCGAGCTGTTTTGCGCGAGCTGCAGCGGGACGAACCCCGACATCACGATCTCGATCCGTAACACGGCGAACGTCGGCGGCAACCTCGTCCCGACCGGTGGCGACCTCGGGTCGGCGACGCTCCCGGGCTTCAACGACGGCGGGGCCGGCGGGCTCAAGACGGTGACCTTCGCGACCCCCGTCTCGGTTACGGCGGGCACGCGGTATGCGTTCATCTTCCGTGCCGTCGCGGCTCGGACCGGGACGTACGCGTACACGTGCAGCTGCGCGACAACGGGATTCAGCAACACGAACCCGTACACGAACGGGCAGTTCGTCACGTCTTCGAACAGCGGCTCTACCTGGGCGGCCGACACGACCGTCGGGGGGCGCGACCTCAACTTCGTCACGTACATCAACCCGGGCTTCGCGAGCACCGGCACCTACGTCTCGTCGCTGAAGGATGCGAACCCGTCGGCAGGGCGGACGCCGCAGTGGACGACGCTGTCGTTCACGGCGACCCAGCCCGCGGGCACGTCGGTCAAGTTCCAGGTCGCGGCGAGCAACTCTCAGTACGGGCCCTTCAACTTCGTGGGCCCCGACGGGACCGCCAATACGTTCTTCACGACCAGCGGCGCGAGCCTGAGCCAGTTCAACGGCTTCCGCTACCTGAAGTACGAGGCGTTCCTCTCGACGAGCAGCGGCTCGGTGACGCCGACACTGTCGAGTGTCCAGGTCTGCTTCCAGGACACCGCCGGGACGGCGGCCACGTCGCTCGCGGCCGGCTCGGCGACCGGCACCTACGGCGGGACGACGTCGCTCTCGGCGACGCTCACCTCCGGCGGCAACCCGGTGCCCAGCGAGACCGTGAACTTCTCGCTGAACGGCTCGAGCGTGGGCAGCGCGGTGACGAACGGCAGCGGCGTCGCGACGCTCGCCAACGCGAGCCTCGCCGGGATCAACGCCGGCACGTATCCGACCGGCGTGTCCGCCTCGTTCCCGGGCGACAGCTCCTTCGACCCGAGCTCGGGCTCGAGCTCGCTCACGGTGAGCCAGGCCGACCAGGCGATCACGGTCACGACGCACGCACCGGCCTCGGCGGTCTTCAACGGCCAGTTCACTGTCGCCGCTACAGGCGGCGGCTCCGGGAACGCGGTCACGTTCTCGAGCGCCGGCTCCTGCTCGAACACCGGCGCCACGTTCACCATGACGAGCGGCAGCGGCACCTGCTCGGTCAAGTACGACCAGGCCGGCACGGCCAACTACAACGCCGCCCCGCAGGTCGTCGAGACCGTGAACGCCCAGAAGGCCGACCAGACGGTCACGGTCACGGTCCACGCGCCGGCCTCGGCCGTCTTCGGCGATTCCTTCGGCGTCACGGCGTCCGCGCCCGGCGGAGCGGTCAGCTTCTCGAGCAGCGGCGCCTGCAGCAACACCGGGGCCACGTTCACGATGACGAGCGGCACGGGCACCTGCTCGGTCAAGTACGACCAGGCCGGGAACGCGAACTACAACGCAGCGCCACAGGTCGTCGAGTCGGTGAACGCGCAGAAGGCCGACCAGACGATCACCGTCACGACGCATGCGCCGTCGGCGGCGCCGTTCAACTCGAGCTTCTCCGTCGCGGCGACCGCGCCGGGCGGGGCCGTCGGCTTCACGAGCGCCGGCTCGTGCTCGAACACCGGCGCCACGTACACGATCACCGCCGCCAGCGGCACTTGCTCGGTCAACTACGACCAGGCGGGGAACGCGAACTACAACGCGGCCCCGCAGGTGGTCGAGTCGGTCACCGCAGGCAAGCAGGCGCAGTCGATCACGATCACGCTGCACGCGCCGACGACGGCTGTCTACAACGGCGGCTTCTCGGTGTCGGCGACCGGCGGCGGCTCGGGCAACCCGGTCACGTTCTCGAGCAGCGGCGCGTGCTCGAACACCGGCGGCGACTTCACGATGACGAGCGGCACCGGCACCTGCACGGTCATGTACGACCAGGCCGGGAACAGCCAGTACGCCGACGCGCCGCAGTTGACCGAGACAGTCACGGCACAGAAGGCCGACCAGGCGATCACGGTCACGACGCACGCTCCTGCAAGCGCCGCCTTCAACAGCAGCTTCTCCGTGGCGGCGAACGCGCAGGGCGGCCCCGTCAGCTTCACTAGCGCGGGCGCCTGCTCGAACACCGGCGGCGACTTCACGATGACGAGCGGCTCCGGCACCTGCTCGGTCAGGTACGACCAAGCCGGGAACGCGAACTACAACGCCGCTCCGCGGGTGACCGAGTCGGTCACGGCCCAGAAGGCCGACCAGGCGATCACGGTCACGACGCATGCCCCGGGCTCGGCCGCGTACAACTCGAGCTTCTCGGTCGCGGCCAACGCACCGGGCGGGTCGGTCAGCTTCTCGAGCGCCGGTTCCTGCTCGAACACCGGCTCGAGCTTCACGATGACGAGCGGCTCGGGCGCGTGCACCGTCAAGTACGACCAGGGCGGCAGCGCGAACTACAACGCGGCCCCGCAGGTGACCGAGTCGGTCACGGCCCAGAAGGCGAACCAGGCAATCGTGATCACGCTCCACGCGCCGGTCACCGCCGCCTTCAACTCGACCTTCTCCGTAGCCGCGAGCGGCGGCGGCTCCGGCAACCCGGTCACGTTCTCCAGCTCCGGCGCCTGCAGCAACGCCGGCGGCACGTTCACGATGACGAGCGGAACCGGCACCTGCACGGTCAAGTACGACCAGGCGGGCGACGCGAACTACAACGCCGCGCCGCAGCTGAGCGAGACGACGACGGCGCAGAAGGCGAGCCAGACGATCACCTTCGGCCCGCTGCCCGACCGCACCGTCGGCGACCCGGACTTCACCGTCAGCGCCACCGCGAGCTCCGGCCTGACCGTCTCGTTCGCGGCCTCCGGGCAGTGCACCGTCTCCGGCGCGACCGTCCACCTGACCGGCGCCGGCAGCTGCACGATCACCGCCTCGCAGGCCGGCGACTCGAACTACGCGGCGGCACCGGACGTGCCGCGGACGTTCCAGATCAGCTCGGCCGCGTCGGTCAGCCAGATCACCGACACCACCGCCACCTGCTCGCAGTTCGCGGCGGGCACGGCGTCGACGGTCGGCACCGTGTTCTATACGTCGAAGAAGAGCGCGATCAACAAGGTCACGCCGAACACGATCGTCTACTGGCTCAAGCTGAGCGTGGCCACGGGGGCGCACCACGTCCAGATCGACCAGGCCATCACCTCCGGCAACTTCAGCCAGAAGTTCACGCTCGGCAACGGAAGCAAGGTGCTCACGCCGGTCTGCGCCAACGTCAGAAACCCGACGATCGCCGCGGGCGCGAACGGTTCCGTCACCGTGGACTTCAAGGCCGCGAGCGCCGGCACGTACTACGTTGCCGTCCGGTACCTCGTGAGCGCCGTGAACGGCTCGGCCGAGCCGAACCCGACGACCGTCCACTACGAGCTCTCGACGGCCGGTGTCCCCGGCTCGACGAGCGGGCTCGACCTGAAGAAGACGGTCACCGCCGCCCCGGCGCAATCGGTGCGGACGGCCCTCTTCCGTCTGTTGAGGCACTGAGAGACGCAGCTCGGAGTCGCGCCCGGGATCCTTGATTTCCGGCGCGACTCCGAGTAAGACCCGGTGAGGCGGCGGCGGGGCGTCGCCCTGCAGGGAAGGAGAGGGGTGCGGCGCAGCGTGAGGCGTGGACGAGTCCCGGGCGGACGCCGGGCGGCCGTGCTCGGCGTGCTCCTGGCGCTGGCGCTCTCGATCGAGGCGGGCGTCGTCCTCGCGGGCGCGGCTCCTCGCGGCGTCGCCGTCCAGGTGAACGGCCCGGTCGCGCGCGCACCGCACGCGGCTGCCTCCAGCGCGCGGGTGATCGTCGGGCACGCGACGCGGCACGACCGGTCGAAGCCGCTTCGCTCCCTGCGCCGGGCTCTGCCGGCTTCCGGGGCCGAGCTGGAGGCGAGCCCGAACCCTCGGCCCGTGTCCAACCACGTCGACCACGTCGAGACCGTGCGCCAGGCGCAACGGTTCGCGTCGAGCATGCCGGCGCCGAGCCGCAGCTTCGAAGGGATCCCGTACGGCGCCGTCTGCACCTGCGCGCCGCCTGACACGAACGGCGAGGCCGGCCTGACGCAGTACGTGCAGAGCGTCAACTCGGGCATCGCCGCCTACGACAAGGCCGCCGGCGGGCTCGCGCTGGGCCCCGTGACGATCCAGACCCTTTGGAGCGGCCTCGGCGGCGTCTGCGAGACCAACGGCGAAGGCGACCCTGTCGTCCTCTACGACCAGCTCGCGAACCGGTGGCTGATCAGCCAGTTCGCGGGCGTGTCGTACCCGACCGACGAGTGCATCGCCGTCTCGACGTCGAGCGACGCGACCGGCAGCTACTACCGGTACGACTTCCACCTCGGCAGCTCGTTCTTCGACTACCCGCACCTCGGCGTCTGGCCGGACGCCTACTACCTGACGATGAACGTCTTCGACCCGGTTTCTCAGCACTACCTGGGGCCGATGCCGTTCGCGTTCGACCGGGCCGCGATGCTCGCCGGCAGCCCGACCGCGAGCTTCGTCGCCTACACCGGGAGCAACGTCTTCAAGGCCGCGAACGACGCAATGCTGCCGGCCGACCTCGACGGCTCGACGCCCCCGCCGGCAGGTGCGCCGGAGCCGTTCCTGATGTCGGGCGAGAGCGCGACGTGGGGCCTCTGGCGCTTCCATGCCGACTTCGCGAACCCGTCGGCCTCGACGTTCACGCTCGGCGGCTCGCTCACGCCGGCGGCGTACACGGAGCTCTGCCCGACGACGCGCGCCTGCATCCCGGAACCGAACGGCTCCTTCCTCGACGGCATCGGCGACCGCGGCATGTTCCGGCTCGCATACCGCAACTTCGGCGACCACGAGTCACTGGTCGGCAACCAGACCGTCTCGTCGAACGGCGTCGCGGGCATCCGCTGGTACGAGATCCGGAACGCGACGTCCGGGACGCCGTCGTTCGCGCAACAGAGCACGTTCCAGCCGAACACCACGAATCGCTGGCTGGGCAGCGCGGCGATGGACCAGGTCGGCGATCTCGCAATCGGCTACAGCGTGGCGAGCTCGTCGCTAGCGCCCGGGCTGAACTACGCCGGGCGCCTCGCCTCCGATTCGCCGAACACGCTTGGCCAGGGCGAGGCGACGCTCTTCGCGGGCATCGGCGACCAGGGCGGGACGAACAGCCGCTGGGGTGACTACAGCGCCCTGACCGTCGACCCGGTCGACGACTGCACGTTCTGGTTCACGGGCGAGTACTACCCCTCGGGATCGAGCTCGTACAACTGGCGGACGCGGATCGCGAGCTTCAAGTTCCCGTCCTGCCGGAAGGTACGCTCGCTCGCGGTCGCGAAGGCTGGCGCCGGAGCCGGCACGATCACGTCGAGCCCGGCCGGGATCTCGTGCGGCACGACGTGCGCCGCGCGGTTCGACGACGGCTCGACCGTCACCCTGGCCGCCGCGCCGAGCGGTCAGTCCCGGTTTGCGGGCTGGAGCGGCGATTGCTCCGGCACGGGCGCATGCGTCGTGTCGCTGACAGCGAACCACTCGGTCACGGCGGCCTTCGGCGCGCCGCCGCTGACGCCGCCGTCGTGCAAGGTGCCGAAGGTGGTCGGCCTCGCGCTCAGGCAGTCGAGGACGAAGATCGTCCGCGCGCACTGCAAGGTCGGCAAGGTCAAGAATCAGCACGCCGCCAAGAAGAAGCGCGGCAGGGTGCTCGTTCAGAGCCCGAGGGCCGGCAAGAGGCTGAAGGCCGGCGCCAAGGTCAACCTCACCGTCGGCAAGTAGCCTCGACTGTCTCCACGGTCAGGTCGGCGAGCTCGTTCAGCACCTTGTCCGCCTCGTCGAGGGCATCTAGGCCGGGCGGGAAGTGCGCGTTCGGGATCGCGAGCACGCACATGCCGGCGGCCCTGGCGGCGAGGATGCCGTTGTGCGAGTCCTCCACGGCTGCGACGTTGGCCGGGTCGACCCGTAGGCGCCGGGCAGCCTCGAGGTAGACGTCCGGCGCGGGCTTGCCGTGGGCGACCTCCTCCGACGAGACGGTCGTGGCGAACAGGTGGGTCACGCCGAGCAGCTCGAGCACGAGCTCGATCAGCTCGCGGTTCGACGACGAGGCGACCCCCAGCGGCCAGCGAGCCGCCATCCGCTCGACCGCCTCGCGGGCGCCGGCGATGACCGGCAGGTGCTCGCGGTAGATCGCGGCAAGCCGTTCGACGACCTCGCGGTTGATCTCCTCGGGCGGCTCCGGAAGCCCGATCGTCTCGTGCATGTACCGCGACCACTCCGGCGAGCTCATGCCCATCATGTCCCGCTGCGCCTCCGGGTGCCAGCGGCCCCCGCGCTCGTTCGCGAGCCGCTCCCGCGCTTCGTCCCAGACCTGCTCGGAATCGAGCAGCACGCCGTCGAGGTCGAAGACGAACGCCTGGATCACAGCGCCGCGTACGCCTGGCCGTGGTAGACGAGCGGGTTGGTTGCGCCGGGGCCGGTCTCGGCGTCCTCGACCATGGCGACGAAGAACGTGTGGTCGCCGGTCGGATGCTCCTGCTGCAGGCGGCAGCGCAGCCACGCGGCAGCGCCGTCGAGCTGCGGCGGGCGATCGGCGTCGCGCAGCGGGACGTTGTCCCACAGTGCGATCGGCGGGACGCCTCGCGCGAAATGCTGCGCCAGGTGTTCCTGGCCAGCGGCGAGCACGCTGATCGCGTGTTCCGGGCTCTCGCGCAGGAGCTCGTGCAGCGCCGCGTCGCGGCGGATCGCGAAGCCGACGAGCGGCGGCTCGAGCGAGAGCGAGACGAGCGAGGCGACGGTCAGGCCGGCGTGGCGGCCTTCGACCGTGACGGTGACGACGGCCACAGGAGCGGGCACGTGCCGCATCACCGCCCGAAGCTCGTCGCTGCTCGCCACGCGCTCGATCATACGAGCGGCTCACCCGGTGTCAGGCATGGAAACAAAGGCCGGTGTCAGACACCATGACGGATTACGCGCGCGCTAGTTGTGCGTGCACTTGCCGTAGCCGGCGCGGATCGTGTCGCGCTCGGCGTTCATCTGCTGCTCGAGCGACACGTCGACAGGATTGTTCCTGTCGTACGGGTGGAGTCCCGCGCCCTGCCACATCACGTCCGGAGTCACGCCCGGCCCGGGAGCCGTGATCCGGTACATCTCGCCGGTGCCCGGCCCGCGCTTGCGGTTCGGGGTGGACCTCGGGTGCGCGTAGCCGCCCTGGAATGGGTTCCGCGCGTAGAAGCCGTAGCAGAACATCCCGGGAGGTCCGTGCGAGACGAACGAGTTCTCGCGCAGCCAGCCCTTGCCGTAGCTCGAGTTGTACGTGTCGAGGAAGAGCAGCCGGCCGTAGCCGTCCGTCGGCGCGCCGACCCGCGTGGTGCCGAAGCCGCGGATGCCTTTGCCCATGTACGTGTACTGGCCGAAGACCTCCTGGAAACGGCCGCCGTAGATCCAGTCGGTGTAGACGTCGAGCTTCGCGAGGTCGCCCGTCCAGTGGGAGAGGTGCAGCCACCAGGTCTTCTGCGCCTGCATCCACGGCGCGAGGCCGAGGTCCGGCAGCGCGGTCTGCCAGCTCTGGAGCGCCCAGTACGAGCCGTTCGAAGCCTTGCAGCCGGTCACGAACCACGCGAGCTCGGGACCGTCGTAGGCGCGGCACGTGTTCTTGAAGGTCTTCCAGGTCTGGCGGTGATGCAGCCAGCCGCCCGAGTAGTCGAGCTTGAGCGCGACCTGCTTGATCTTCGGGGTAGCCGGCCGCTGGCGCGCATTCACAGCGCCCCACGCGAGCAGGTGAGTGAGCTTGCCCTGCGCCCTGTACGTCACGAGCGCGGTGCCCTTGGCGTTGACCTCGAGCGAGATGCCCGACGCGTTGCGCGCGATCAGCTGCGACGCGCTAGCCGAACCGGCGAGCGAGAGTGCGACGCCGAGCGCGCACGCGAGGACGAGTGAACGAGTCAGCCGCATGTGGAGCGTCATCGGCCGACGACGCGGCCGGCTGCTGACCCGTTCGAGGGAAGCTACGAGGCGAGCCGTTCGCCGGGCGCGTCTTCGTGCGGCACCGGCACCTCGAGCGGCAGGCTCAGGAAGACCTCGACCACCGCCGGGTCGAACTGCGTGCCGGCGCCTGCCTGTAGCCGGCGGCACGCCTCTTCGCCGCTGAGCCGCTTGCGGTAGGGCCGGTCGGTGGTCATCGCGTGGAAGGCGTCGCAGACGAGGATGATCCGGGCCTCGATGGGGATCTCCTCGCCGGCCTTCCGGTCCGGGTAGCCGGCGCCGTCCCAGCGCTCGTGACAGCTACGGACGACCGTGCGGACATCGACGAGCCGGTCGATCGGCTCGAGGATCCGCTCGCCCAGCTCCGGGTGCGTCTCCATGATCTTCCGCTCTTCCAGGGAGAGCGGGCCCGGCTTGAGCAGGATGCTCGTCGGGATTCCGATCTTGCCGATGTCGTGGAAGAGCGCCCCGAGCTCGAGCCGTTTCAGCGCGATGCTCTCGAAGCCCAGCGCCTCGCCGACGCGAAGGGCCATGTCGGTGATCCAGCGCGTGTGCGAGGAGGTGTACTCGTCGTTGGCCTCGAGCGCGTTCGCCAGCGCCTCCACGGTCGAGACGAACGTCTCTTCGAGGTTCTCGTAGCTCTGGGCGCGCTCGAGCGCGACCGCCGCCTGGTCGGAGATGCCGCGCAGCAGGCGCAGGATCTCCTCGATCGTGTGCTCGCTGTCGAGCGTCGGCTCGCGCACCGCGAGGAAGCCTTCGAGCTTGCCGTCGTTCAGCAGCGGCGCGATCGCCAGGTCCGGCCACGTCAGGCCGGGCGGCGCGGGAACGAAGCCTTCCGCCTCGTCGGTGGTGACCAGGAACGGCTCGGCGCGGTTGTCGACGGCCGCGCGGATCGCGTCACCCGGCATCGAGATCGAGAGCATCGCCGTGAGCTCCGGGTCGGCGTCGTAGTCGGTGTGGGAGGCGATTCGAAAGTCGTTCCGCTCGTCCTCCAGCCAGAGGGCGCACTTCTTTCCGCCGAGCAGCCTGGCGGCGGCGCGCACCGTCTCGGCGCCGATCTCGTCCGGCGTCGCCGCCTCGGAGATCGCGCCCGTGAACTCGAGCAATGCCTTCAGGTGGTCGGCCTCGCGCCGCTGGGCCTCGTAGAGGCGGGCGTTCTCGAGCGCGACCGACGCGTGGCCCGCGAGCACCTCGAGCAGCCGCACGTCGTCCTCGTCGAACTGGCCGACGCCGAGCTTGGAGATCGCGACCACGCCGATCACACGTGCGCCGTAGCGCAGGGGCACGGCGATCTGCGACTCCTCGATCATGTGCGTCCCCGGGATCATCACGGCGAATTCGCACTCGAGCGTGTTCTCGACGAGCAGCGGCTCGGCGCTCGCGGCCACGTGGCCGGTGATGCCCTCGCCGATGCGCGTGCGCGGGAACTCGACGCGCTCGCCGCTGCGTGAGAGCAGCTCGCCGCGGAACGCGATCGGGACGACCTCGTCGCCGTCGATCACCGAGACACGGCAGTTGTGGTAATCGATCAGCAGCCGGAGCTCGTCGGCGATCGTCTCGCCGATCTGGCGCACGTCGTTCAGCCGGTTCAGCTTGCCGGCCAGGCTCTGCAGCATCTTCAGGTGCGCGATCGAGCGCACGTCCCGACCCGTCCCGGGCTTGCCCTCGGGCCGCTCGCTCGTCTGCTCTTCGAAGAGCACGATCTGGTTCTTGCCGCGCGCCTTGGCGGTCATCATCGCGGCCTCGGCGCAGGCCACCAGCTCGCGTGGATTCATCGCGTGCTCCGGGCCCTGCGAGACGCCGACCGAGATCGTGATCTTGCCGGCAGGCCCGAACTCGACCTCGGCGAGCTTGTCGGTCAGCCGCCGCGCCAGGGTGACCGCGTCGCCCGCGTCGCCGCTCGGCATGATCATCCCGAACTCCTCGCCACCGAGTCGGCAGACGACGTCGGACCCGCGCAGCGAGGCGCGCAGCAGTTCGGCGAGGTCGGTCAGCACTTGGTCGCCCGAGCCGTGGCCGTAGACGTCGTTCACGCGCTTGAAGTCGTCGATGTCGAGCATCACCACGGCGACCGAGTCCCGGGAGCGGCTCGCGCGCGTCAGCTCGGCCCGCAGGCGGTCGTGGAAGTACCGGTGGTTGTAGAGCCCGGTCAGCGAGTCGGTCTGCGCCTGGTACTCGAGCCGCGCCCGGATCTCCGCGTTGTCCAGCGCGAGGGCCGCTGCGTCGGCGAAGCGGCAGGCGAGCTCGAACTCGTCGTCGCTGAAGGACGCGTCCTCGCCGAGGCGGTAGATGTTGAGCGTGCCCTTGACCAGGTCACGCGCGATCAGCGGGATCGAGACCAGCGCCTCGGGCTCGTTCGGCGGCGTGCCGGGGACGGTGACCGTGCGCGGGTCGAGGTGCGCCTGGTTCGCGCGCACCGGCTCGCGGTGGAGTGCGGCCCAGCCGGTGATGCCCGTGCCGAACTCGGAGCGGCTGTCCATGATCTTCTCGGCCCACTTGTCGCGCGCGAGGACCGGGATCAGCACGGACTGCGCCTCGTCGGCCTGGTAGATCGAGAGCGTGTCGTGCGGGACCAGGTCGGCGAGCGTGTCGGCGATTCGCTCGAGCAGGTTGTCGAGGCTGTGCTCCGAGAGGATGTCGTGGAAGACGTCCGCGAGCTGCCGGTACGACTGGACGAGCGGGTCGGAGCGTGGGGCGTCCGGAACGGTCGGCCGACCGTTCTGCGAGGGCGCAGGCGCAACAGCCGCAAGGTGATGCCGCACGGCCATAGTTTCCAGGTCAAAACCGCGCCGGAGATCCCCCGGAAAGGGGATCCGAGCCTAAGCCTCTGCTTCGGCCTCTTCGGTCACCCGAAGCTCGGCGCGGAGCTCGTTCACGGCCGGGAGCGTCGCGAGGGCGGGCAGGATCGGCAACCAGAGGTTGAAGAGCCGGTAGACGACGACGCCGAGGAGTGCGCGCACGAACGGGAAGCCGACCCAGTGCAGCGCGAAGGTCAGGGCGATCTCGACGAGGCCCGCGCCGCCTGCGGGCAGCGAGCGCCGCGTCAGCACATACCCGGTCGCGTAGCCGAGGATCAGCGCCGGGACCGAGAGCCGGGGGTTGCCGAAGACCTGAAGCGCGCCCCAGAGGCACGCGATGTCGCCGGCCCAGTACGCGGCGGTGCCGAACAGGCCCAGCCCGTGCTCGCGCGGCGTCGAGGTGAACATCGTCCGCAGGATCGAGAGCCCGCGGACGGCGTGCGCGAACGTGTTCGCGATCCGGCCGTCGCCGCGAGGATTCGAGTAGCGTGCGGCGCGCTCCGGCGCGCTGATCCAGACGGCGGCGATCGCGCCCGGGATGACGAGCAGCCACGGCAGGGTCAGCGAAAGCGGGATGTCCTCCCCCGAGACGAGGATCGCGATCGACGAGATGAGCGCGGCAGGTGCGAGGACTGCGTACTCGAGCGCGCCGAGGGCGAGCACCCGTGCGACGGCGCCGTCCTTGTCCTCGCCGGCGCTGCGCAGGACCCAGTAGTCGACCGCGAAGCCGCCGCTCGAGCGCGTCGCGGCGAAGACGCCGAAGCCGGCGACGACGGCCTGCAGCGAGCGGCCGAACGTCAGCTTCGGACCGTTGTCGACCTTCGCGGTGTCGCGGACCATGAGCACGTAGCCCGCGTACGCGAGCAGTTCGCCGCCGAGGCAGAGCAGCAGCCAGCCGGGATGGAGATTGCGCGCCGCGCGGTCGATCCGCTCGCCTCCCGCGACGTACGCGAGCCCAGCCACCGCGCCCAGCGCCAGGATGGTCGGCGCGATCAGCGCGAGCAGCGGGCGGGCCTCGATCCAGTCGCGAACCCGCCGGAGCGGGTTGGCGGACGCGGCCGAATCGGTCACGAGTGCACGCTAGCCACGGCCCAGGACTGCCGCATAAATCTGCGTTTTCCTGCTTAAAGCTCCCGTAGGTGGGGAAGACCTGTCGAAGTGTCAGCTAGCCTGACGGGCCTGAGGCCAGCTTCGAGGGCAACCAGGTGGGTGCCGCCCGCCGCCGTGGTCGCCGTCGCCGCCGGGGTGTTGCTGTTAGGTGGTGGCCACGTTCCCGCAGCCGCCGCAGCGTCCGGGAAGTGCACGAGGACGCTCGCCGCAGGCAGCGGAAATCTCCAGCGGTTCGTCCGCCGGCTCCACCGAGGCGACGTCGGCTGCCTTCGCGGGACGTTTCACACGAGCCTCTCGATTCACGGCGGCGGCTTCCGCTTGAAGAGCGTTCCCGGTGCGCGGGCGACGATCGACGGCGTCGTCTTCCTCGCGAGCTCCTCGCACGACGTCGTCCTCGCCCACCTGCGCTTCCGCTCGAACGACACGCCGACCCTGCGGGTCAACGGCCGCCGGATCACGATCCGCGGCTCGGAGGTCACGAACGACCACCGCGGGATCTGCGTCTCGATCGGCGGCGGCTTCGAGCGCTGGGGCATCGCACGCGGCGTCGCGCTCCAGTGGGACCGGATCCACGACTGCGGCCGGCTGCCGGCGACGAACCACGACCACGGCGTGTACGTCGAAGGTGCGGTCGGCACCGTGGTCAGCGACAGCCTGATCTACGACAACGCCGACCGCGGGATCCAGTTCTTCCCCAACGCGCAGCGGTCGGTCGTGACGAACAACGTGATCGACGGGAACGGCGAGGGCGTCATCTTCTCAAGCGAGTCCGCCGGGGGCGAGTACTCCGCGGCCTACGCTTCGAACAACAACCTCGTTACCCGCAACGTCATCAGCAACTCGCTCGTGCGGTACAACCTCGAGGCCTGGTGGGGCGGGCCGGTTGGCATCGGCAACGTGGCCAAGGCGAACTGCCTCTGGAACGGGGCGCAGGGCAACCTCGACCTCGCCGCCGGCGGCGTGCTCGCGATCGCGAACGTGGTGGCGAACCCCGGCTTCGTCGACCGGGGCGCGAAGGACTTCCAGCTGAACGCAGGCAGCCCGTGCGCCGGCATGGGCCCGCGGTAACCGCCTAGCCCCGTCACCGTCGGTGCGACAATCGCAGCGGGTCCCCGCGGTGCGTCCCAACCTCCTCGAAGCAGCCTCTCCCGCCGAACGGTGGGTGCTCTGGCGGTCGTGTGCGATCGCCGGCGCGGCGGCGCTGGCGCTGGTGGTCGTCGTCCCGCGCGGCGGAGACGCTGCCGCCCACCTCTACCGGACGCTGCTCGTCGAGCACGGCGCGCTCCTGTGGGACAACCTCTGGTTCGCCGGGCAGTACCCGCTCGCCTCGTACAGCCTCTTCTACTACCTGCCGGCGGCGCTGTTCGGGAACCCTGCGATTGCGGCCACGGCCGTCGTGCTCTCGGGCCTGCTGTTCGCCTCGCTCGCGCTGCGGGCGTTCGGCGCCGCCGCCCGCTGGCCGGCGTACGCATTCGCCGCCGTCGCTGGCGGCCAGTTCTTCACGGGCGACTACCCGTACACGGCCGCCTTCGCCGCGCTCCTCGCCACGCTCTGGGCGCTGCAGCGCGGCCGGACCTGGCTCGGCGTCGCCTTCGCGGCGCTGACGCTCGGCTGCAGTCCCCTGGCCTTCCTCTTCCTCGGCTTGACCCTGTTCGCGTTCTGGATCGGCTCGTCGCAGCCGCGCTCGCGGATCCTCATCCTCGGCGGCGCGCTCCTCCTCCTCGTGGCCGTCGAGCTCGGCGCGCTGCTTCTGTTCCCGAGCCCCGGCCTGTACTACCCCTTCGGCCTCTGGCGCCTGGTGCTCGGGATCCCGGTGGGCCTCCTCGGCGTGGCGCTCACGTGGAGGAACCGCCCGGCGCGCCCGCTGTTCTGGCTCTTCGTCGTCTGGACGGCGGGAACCGTGGTCGCCTACCTGGTCTCCTCGCCCGTCGGTCACAACCTGCTACGGCCGGGTGCGGTCGTCTTCCCGTTGATGCTGCTCGCCGCGGCGCTCCGTGGCTTCCGCCCGCGCTGGCTCGTCTACCCGGCCGTCGCCGCCGCGCTTGCCGCGAACGTGGGGCCGTACGTCGCGACCGTCGTCTCGCGCTCCGACCCGGCGGCGCAGGCCGGCTACTGGGCGCAGATGCTCGGCTTCGTGCGCGCACACCCGGCGCCGGACTACCGGCTCGAGGCCGTCCCAACGGTCAATCACTGGGAGTCGTACTACGTCCCGCGAGCCGGCTTCGCGATCGCGCGCGGCTGGTACCAGCAGCTGGACAACGGCGAGAACCCGGGCCTGAACCGCCGCGGTCTGACGGCGTCCGGGTACCGCGCGTGGCTGCGCAGCGTCGGCGTGCGGTACGTCCTGCTCGCGAACGACGCGCTCGCGGCAGGCTCGGCCGCCGAGGCGCGCCTGCTGAGGAGCGGCGGCTCTGGGCTCGTACCTGTGTTCAGCGCGAGCCACGGGAGCGTGTACGAGCTGCCCGGCGCGACGCCGATCCTCACCGGGCCCGGCAGATCCGCGATCACGAGCCTGAGCTTCTCCGGCATCAGCGGCTGGACCTCGCGCCGCGGCGCGTACGTGCTGCGGGTCCACTACACGCCGCTCTGGCGCGTCCGGGTAGGAGCGCTCTGCCCCCGCCGGGCCGCTGGCGGGATGACGCTCCTCGATGTCCGCAGCCCTGGCCCCTTCCGGCTCAGGGCCGCCGAGACGGCCGGAACCGTCTTCGACATGGTGGTCGACGCCGACGAGCGGAGCTCGTCAGGCTGCGACCTGGGTTGACTCACGGCGTGGATTCGAATTCGCCTTACTGACGCACGCCGTGACCATGCCGCCTACACTCGCCGCCGCGAAAGGTCCTCGAGTCCAAACAAAGGGGGAGGACTATGCACAAGCTCGTGTCTCTTCTGTTCGTGACGGCGTTGACGTTGACGGTGGTCGCGCTCGCGGGCGCCGCGCCCGGCAGCGACTCGATGGTCACCGTCGGCAGCCAGCCGAGCCCGTTCGCTCAGAACAAGCAGAACGAACCGGCCATGGCGATCGACGCGAACAACCCGAACATCGTCGTCGCGGGCTCCAACGACAACATCGACATGGAGGACTGCAACGCCGGCGCCGACAACACGTGCCCGTTCACGCCGGGTGTGGGCGTGTCCGGGGTGTACTTCTCGTTCGACTCCGGCAACCACTGGACGCAGCCGACCTACACCGGCTGGAGCGCCAGAAACTGCCACGGCGTCCCCGGGCCCGACGCCGGCTGCTCGCCCGTCGCGGGCGGCCCGATCGGGACGATTCCGTGGTACTTCGAGAACGGCCTCGTCTCCGACGGCGACCCGGCCGTGGCCTTCGGCCCGAGGCCCGACGCCAGCGGTCACTTCTCGTGGTCGAACGGGTCGCGGCTCTACTACGCGAACCTGACGTCGAACTTCGGCGCGCCTGCTTTCAAGGGCTTCGAAGCGATCGCGGTGTCGCGCACGGACAACGTCCAGGCGGCCGCCGCGAACAACAAGAACGCCTGGATGCCGCCCGTGATCGTGTCGAAGCAGGTCTCCCAGACGATCTTCTCCGACAAGGAGCAAGTCTGGGCCGACAACGCCGCGTCTAGCCCGTTCTTCGGCACCGTCTACGTCTGCTGGGCCTCGTTCCGCGGACAGGAGAAAGGCAACGCGGCGCCAGCGCCGCTGTTCGTCGGGGTCTCCCACGACGGCGGCAACACGTGGGATCAGCACCAGATCACCCCGGCCGCTGACAACGGCCAGCGCAACCCAACCGACGGCTGCACGATCCGGACCGCCAGCGACGGCACTGCGTACGTGTTCGGCGTCGGCACCGTCTCGCCCCAGGGGCACGACGCCTTCGAGCTCATGTCGACGTCGACCGACGGCGGTACGAGTTGGTCGAAGGGCA
>Ga0207683_10000448_pt1 | contig 38154 bp, 37 predicted proteins | sample KBSM73metaG_FD_184333 | JGI IMG/M metagenome (GOLD analysis project Ga0207683, IMG submission 184333) | Miscanthus rhizosphere microbial communities from Kellogg Biological Station, Michigan, USA - KBS M7-3 metaG (SPAdes) (version 2) | ecosystem: Host-associated > Plants > Roots > Rhizosphere >... | reverse complement strand
CAGCGTCGTCACTTCGCGATGCGTGAACAGCGCCGGCCTGCCGGCCACGGGCGCGGCGAAATTGCATACCAGGAAGGCGACCGGATGCTGAGCCCGGCCATTCGTGTGGCGATACTTGATCGCGGCATCCATCCACGCGCCGTCGCGCTTTCCCGGTCGCGCGTACAGATCGAGATAGAACTGTCCAACCGTCGCGCCGGTACGATCGGTGAGCTCGAAAAAGCGCACCGCTGGACCCCATGCCGGCGCCGTCGAAGCGCGCACCGTGATCCCATACAAGGTTTCGACCACGCGAAACATGCCGGACAGCACGCGGTCTTCGGAAAAATATTGCTTCACCTCCTGGTCGGAATAGCTGTAGCGTGCCTGGCGCAGCTTTTCCGATACATAAGGCAGATCCCAGGCGGCAAGCGCCGACAGTCCGAGCCTTTCGCGGGCGAATTCCGAAAGCTCGGCCATGTCCCGCTCGGCATAGGGCTTCGCCCGCGTCGCGAGATCGTGCAGGAAATCGATCACCTCGGCCGGCGAGCGCGCCATCTTCGGAACCAGCGACACTTGGGCGTAGCTGTCGTAGCCGAGGAGCGCGGCGGCTTCGGCGCGCAGCGCCAGGATCTTGTCGACTAGCGGCCCGTTGTCCCATTCGGGTTTGCCGAACTCGCTGGCCCTCGTCGCATTGGCGCGGTAAAGCGTTTCGCGCAAGCCGCGATCGTCGGCGTATTGCAGCACCGGGAGGTAGGACGGCATATGCAAGGTGAGCTTCCAACCCGGCTTGCCATCGGCTTGCGCTGAAGCGCGCGCCGCAGCCACAACGTCGGCCGGCATGCCGGCCAGGCGCGATGCGTCCTCGATACAAAGCGAAAAGTCGTTGGTGGCATCGAGCACATTGTCGGCGAAGCGTGAGGACAGGCTGGCGAGCTCTTCCTCGATCGCCTTGAAGCGCGCCTTCGGTGCGGCCGACAGCTCCGCGCCCGACAGCCGAAAATCGCGCAGCGCGTTGTCGACAACGCGGCGCCGGGCCGGATCGGCGGCAGCGAATCCAGGCGAGGCAGCGAGCGCGCGGTAGCGGCCGAACAGGCGCTCGTCCTGACCGAGCTCGGTATGGAAGGCCGTCACGTTCGGCAGGGTCTCGTTGTATGCCGCGCGCAGCTCGGGTGTGTTGACGACGGCGTTCAGATGTCCGACCTGCGTCCAGGCGCGGTCGAGACGGTCGAGCGCGTCGGACAACGGCTGCACAAAAGAATCCCAGGTCGGCGATCCGGGCGCCGTCGCGACGCGCTCTATCGTCGCGCGCGCCTCGCCGAGCAACGCAGCCAGTGCCGGCGCAACATGCTCGGGCCGGATGTCGGCGAAGCGCGGCAAGCCGGAAAAATCAAGCAGCGGATTGATCCCGGTGATCTGTGCAACGGTATTCATCGCAGGATTTTCTCGCTTGGCGGTGCCGCCAGTTGACCATCGAGCTCTCTCAATTCGTCAGGCGTGCCGACATTCGCCCAGACGCCGTCGTAGCGTTCACCGCTGACCCAGCCGCGGGCGATCCAGTCGCGGTACAGCGGCAGCATCCTGATTTTCTCGCCGCGCGGCAGCGCTTCGAACAGCGCGCTTCGGTAGAGCGCGATGTTGCCGAACGTCAGCTGCGGGCGCGCGGCGAGCGAAAGCCTGCCGTTGACCAGGGCGAAATCGCCGGCGCGATGGTAATCGGGATTCGGCACCATCACCATGTGCGCATACGGAGCGTCACCTGTCGCCTTCATCGCGGCCAGGCGCGGCAGTAGCGACGCATAGTCGTAGCCGGTGTAGATGTCGCCGCTGACGACCAGCGTCACCTCCCGATCGAGGAGCTCGAGCGCCGTGGCGATGCCGCCGCCGACTTCGAGCGGCTCGCGCTCGCGTGAGTAGCGGATCGTGGCGCCGAATCCGCGGCCGTCGCCGCAGGTTTTCTCGATCGCCGCGCCGAGGTGGGCGACGTTGATGACCAGATTGGCGAAGCCCGCGGCGACCAGGCGCTCGATCTGCCATACGATCAGCGGCTTGCCGCCGACGGAGAGAAGCGGCTTCGGCGTCAGATCGGACAGCGGACGCATGCGCTCACCGCGGCCGGCCGCCAGGATCATGGCCGTCGGCGGCGAAGTGCCGTGATGGCGATCGATCGCGGCATCCATCAGAACGTGTACCCGACCACCGGCTGCCTTGCCTCGAGCTCGTCGAGCAGCTGCAGCAGCGGGCCGAGCGCCCGGTAGCGGTCGCAGGCGCGGCGCAGATAGCGCATGACGCGAGGGATGTCGGCAAGGTAGCCATGCTTGCCGTCGCGATGCGCAAGCCGGGCGAAAATGCCCACGATCTTCAAATGCCGCTGCACGCCCATCCACTCGAAGTCGCGCCAGAAGTCGCCGAAATCCTCGGCGACCGGCAACTGGGCTTCGCGCGCGCGTTCCCAATAGCGAACGGTCCAGTCGAGCTCCTGCTCTTCGCTCCAGTCGATGTAGGCATCGCGCAGCAGGGAGACCAGGTCGTAGCTGATCGGACCGTACACCGCCCCCTGAAAATCGAGGACGCCGGGATTCGGTTGCGTCACCATCAGATTGCGGGAATGAAAATCGCGGTGCACATAGACAAGCGGCTGTTTGAGAGCGCTGTCGAGAACCTGACGGAAGGCGCTGTCGAGCGTCTCGCGTTGCGCCACGGTGAGCGTGACACCGAGATGCCTCGCCACATACCAGTCGGGAAATATCGCGAGCTCGCGCGCCAGCATCGCCTCGTCGTACCGGGGCAGTACCGAGTCGCGACTGGCGAGCTGCCAGGCGATCAGCGCACTGCAGGCATCGCGGTAGAGCGCCGGAGCGGTCGCGTCGTCGAGCGCGTCGCGATAGGTACGCGTGCCCAGATCGGACAGCAGCAGGAAACCGGCCGACAAGTCCTGCGCATGCACCGTCGGCGCGTGGACGCCGGCTGCGGCAAGCAATGCGGCGACGGCCACGAATGATGCGCTATCCTCCTGCGCCGGCGGCGCATCCATCGCGATAAGTGTGCGCACCGGCGTCCCATCGGCCGGCAGCGCGACGTCGCCGGCCAGCGTGATCCGGAAGTAGCGGCGAAAGCTCGCATCGGACGTTGCCGGCGCGATCGAGCTGATCGGGGCAGGCAACACCCGCTCGAGCCACGCGTTGAGCGCGTCCAGCCGGACATCGGAACTCATGCGGGAGGAATCTGACGAAGAGCCGGGTAGAATGCCCCATTTTAGCATCTGAACATTGTCGATTCGCATGCGCCATCGCGCCGCAGTTGCCGGGTTTGCCCTGTTGCCGCTCGCGTTCGCGTGCGGGTCGCTGGCGCAGACTCCCATTGGCGCCACGTCTGATCCGCCACCGCAACTCAAATCGTCGCCGGTGCTGGAGCCGCCTCCTCCGAAGGCGCTGCGACTGACGCCGGGCGCGAATCCGATGGCGCCCGAACGCGAGGCGATCTTTCTTCGTGCGGACAAGCTCGAGGGCGACAATCAGCAGTGGATCGAAGCATCGGGGCACGCGGAACTTCGCTCACGCCGTCAGACGGTGCTGGCTGACTGGCTGCGCTACGACATTCCCTCGGACCAGTTCTGGGCCAAGGGCAACGTCATCCTGCGCCGCGGCGTCGATCGCATCAGCGGTCCGGAGGCGAAATTCAAGCGCAGCGACGAAACCGGCTTCTTTACCTCGCCCGAGTTCCACATCGGTGAGAACGCGTCGCGCGGCGACGCGAAGGAGCTGACCTTCGTCGGTCCCAACCAGTACGAGCTCAAGGACGTCCGCTACACGACCTGCGTCGCAGGCAACGACGATTGGTATCTGACTTCATCGAGCGTCGAAGTCGATCGCACTCGTCTGGTCGGAACCGCGCGGAACGCGACCATACTGTTCAAGGACGTGCCGATCCTGTATTCGCCATACATCGATTTTCCGCTTTCCAACGAGCGCAAGTCGGGATTCCTGGCGCCGCTGTTCGGCTCGACCAGCAGCCGCGGCATCGAGATGTCGCTGCCGTATTACCTGAACCTCGCGCCAAATTACGATGCGACGCTGACACCCCGCTACATGACGCGCCGCGGCCTGCAGCTCAACAGCCAGTTTCGCTATCTGTTTCCCGGCGTCACCGGCGAGGCGGACGCAGAGATACTTCCCGACCGCATCACCAATACCAATCGCTATGGCCTCACCTGGAAGCATACGCAGGCGATCAGCCAGGTGCCGGGTCTCGCTACCTACGTCAACGTGCAGAAGGTGTCGGACGACGCCTATTTCACCGACCTGTCCGACCGGCTGGTCGTCACGTCGCAGCAGACGCTGCCGCGCGAGGCGGGCGTGTCATATTCGCGGGGGCCGTTTTCGCTGTTGGCGCGCGTGCAGTCGTTCCAGACGCTGCAGGACCCGGCCAATCCGATCATCCCGCCGTACTTTCGCGAGCCGCAGGTGCTGCTGACGATGAACCCGGTCGAGTGGCGGGGCTTCGATTTCGCCGCCAATGGCGAATACGTCCGCTTCCGCCAGCCGGCGCTGCTCAACGCCGAGCGGTCGGTGCTCTATCCGACGGCAACGTGGTCTGCGCGCGGCAATGCCTGGTTCTTCGCCGCGCGCGCCGGGTTGCACCTGAGTCACTACGATTTCCCCGACGACAGCGCCGTCGAGGAAAAGCACCTCAATCGCTCCGTGCCGATCACCAGTCTCGACGGCGGACTGGTGTTCGAGCGCGAGACGAACATGTTCGGACGCGACTACACGCAGACGCTCGAACCGCGCGTGTTCTACGTGTACATTCCTTACCGCCGGCAGGATCAGATCCCCGCGTTCGACACGGCGATCGACGACTTCAATTTCTCGCAGCTTTTCACCGAGAACCGCTATCTCGGCAGCGATCGGATCGGCGATGCCAACCAGATCACCTTGGCGGTGACTTCGCGCCTGCTCGACCCGGGTTCCGGCGACGAGCGGGCAAGGTTCGCGATCGGACAGCGCTACTATTTCCAGAGCCAGCGCGTGACGCTGAACGAAGCGCCGCGCAGCGCCAACACGTCCGACCTCTTGCTGTCCGGCGAGGGAAGGCTGTCCGACACGTGGTCGGCGGCGGCTACGCTGCAGTACAGCCTCAATCATCCGCAAACCGAGCTGTTCGACATCGGTGTGCGCTGGCAGCCGTCGCCCGGCAGGGTGCTCAATGCCAGCTATCGCTACAACCGGGAGAACATCGACCCGACCGGCGCCGTCTCGCAGCTGAAGCAGGTCGACATTTCAGGGCAGTTTCCGCTGACCCGTCAATGGTCGTTCATCGGCCGCTGGAACTACTCGCTGGTCGACGGCAAGACGCTGGAGGGCGTGGCGGGCTTCGAGTACAATGGCGACTGCTGGGCGTTGCGCATCGTCGCCCAGCGCCTGACCACGACGACGGAACAGGCGAGCAAGTCGATATTCGTGCAATTCGAACTGAACGGTCTCGCACGGCTCGGTACCAATCCGATCGACGTCCTCAAGCGCAGCGTGCCCGGCTATTTGACGGGCAACGACCCGTCGATGCGGCCGATCGGTGGCACAGTGACCGACTATTTCCCGGAGTTCTGAAGACCAGATCATGTACGTTCGCCTCATCGTCTCGATCGCGCTGGCGATTTTCGCCGCCGGCGTTTGTGCGCAGCCAACGAAGCCATCTGCTGTCGTCATCGTCGACCGTGTCGTCGCTATCGTCAATGACGAGGCGCTGACCCAATTCGAGCTCGACGACGCGCGCCGGATGGTGCAGCAGCAGTTGAAGGCGCAGAAAGTGCAGCCTCCCGCGGCCGACGTGCTCGACAAGCAGGTGCTCGAGCGCCTGATCACGCAGCGCGCGCTGCTGCAGGAGGCCAAGGAGGGCGGTGTCAAGATCGACGATAGCCAGGTCGAGCGTGCCATTCAGCGCATCGCGCAGGAGAACAAGCTTTCGGCCGAGGAGTTCCGCAAGGCGCTGGCCCAGGAGAACATTCCCTATACCAAGTATCGCGACGACATCCGCAACGAGATGATCGTGCAGCGCTTGCGCGAACGCGAGGTCGACAGCAAAGTCCAGGTCTCCGATGCCGAGGTCGATCAGTACCTGGCGACACTGAAGGCGCAGAACGCCGGCGAAACCGAGTACCGTCTCGCGCACATTCTCGTCGGCGTGCCCGAGCAGGCCAGCGCGGACCAGATCGAAAGCCGCCGCCGGCGAGCCGAAGAGGCGCTGCGGTCGATCAAGAGCGGTGCGGACTTCGCCCAGGTCGCAGCGGCGTTTTCCGACGCGACCGACGCGTTGCAAGGCGGCAGTCTCGGCTGGCGATCCGGCGCGCGTTTGCCGACAGTCTTCGCCGAGGCGGTTCGCGAGCAGAAGGTCGGCACGGTTTCAGGCGTGATGCGCAGTGCCGCAGGCTTTCACATCGTCAAGCTGCTCGAGAAACGCAGCCACGACGACGCGACCCTCGTCGACCAGACGCATGCCCGGCATATCCTGGTCCGCGTCAACGAATTGACTTCCGAAGGTGACGCCAAGTCGAAAATCGAGCGCTTGAAGGACCGTCTCGACTCGGGTGCCAACTTCGCGGAGCTCGCCAAGCTCAACTCGGAGGATGCCTCCGCGGCCAAGGGCGGCGACCTCGGATGGCTGAGCCCAGGCGACACCGTGGCGGAATTCGACGAAGCGATGAAAAAGCTCCAGCCGAACCAGGTCTCGCCGCCGATTCGCACATCGTTCGGCTGGCACCTGATCGAAGTGCTGGAACGTCGCAAGCAGGATGTCACCATCGACCGCGCCCGCAACGAGGCACAGACCGCAATCCGGCAGCGCAAGGCCGACGAGGCATTTCAGGATTGGGTGCGGCAGGTGCGCGACAAGGCGTTCGTCGAGATACGGCTGGACGACAAGTAGCGCGATCAGCGCCGCGTGGCCCGAGGGTAGAGTGCGATGCGGTCCAGACGCGCCGCTGCGATCTCAGCGTCGAACGCCATCACGATCTTCATCTCCGCAACGATTGTCCGATTGCCCCGCCATGCCGGCGGCCAGGCCAGCGGTATCTGCACGCCCGCAGGGCTGTATGTGAATCGCGCGGCGGCGACCGGCTCCCCAAGCGGAGCCCACGCCGCGCCAGGCTCGATCCGGGCAAAGACCTGGACGGCGGCGAGCGCCGACGGATCTCTCAACCCCAGGATCAACGACTCGATCGTTGCAGGACGGATAACCTGGTCCGGCGGTGACAAAAGTGCCGCGGTCGCCGCGTCGAACTCAAGGTCGACATAGCCGCCGCGAGCATGAACCTTTCCCTGTTCGAGACGCCAACCGTCGTCGTCGAGATAGCCTGGAGTCCCAAAATTCCACAATCTCGCGCCCAGCGGAAGATTTGCATGGGTCACCATGAAGTCGCGCATCGCGGCTTCGGCGGGCGTATTGCGCCACGCTGTATAAGGGAGGTAACCCGGCTGTCCGGCGTAGAGGCCATTCGAACCGTTCCAGGCCATCGAGGAAACCTCGCGTGCGTCGAAATTGAACATGTCGCGAAAGGCATGGTATGACCGCGCGAAATACGGCTCGACCATCGGCGCTTTGAGGTCGGTGGCATTCATCTCGACAATGGCCCACGCGGGATCCATGCGCGCGATCGTGGCGAAGAGGCTGTGCCCGTTTTCCAGCCAATGCGCGTTTTCGGTTGCCGGTCCGTAGACGATCGCCCCCAGGTGGCCGGCGCGCGGGATCGACCCCTCGATCGAGACGCCGGCCGAATCGTAATCGGGGCTGCTCCCCTGGATGCGGACCGACACCGGGCGCATGCCGGCGTCCGGCGCGATGAATGCCTGTGACGAGAAAATACGTTCGCTCGGGACGCCGGCTTCGTGCACCCACTGCGAGAGCTCCGAATAATGCAGGGCTACGATGTGCTTGCGGAACGCATCCCACTCCCGGTACCAGGGGTCATCCCAAAAAGCGGTTTCGCCTGCGGCAAGCGGCTTCCTGTCCATGCCTACGAATCTTCGGGGAGGATCGACGTCCGCCCAAGACGGCCACTGCTGACCTGCGATCCGGTTGACTTGCGCGAGCGTCAGTGGATTGTTGCGGCGGTATGAGGACAGATCGGGCACGCCGTGCTCGGGCTTGCCCGCGTACGGGCCGGTGCCTGACAGCCATTCCCTGAATTGCCTGAGCATGCCGGGGTTGTAGTCATAGATGTTTCCATTCTTGACGAATGGATTCATGTACGTATCGGCGTCGAGGCTCACGCCGACGAAAAGGTCCGGATGCTCTCTGGCGAAATCGGCGATGACGCGGGCAGCGGCCTCGAGGTTGCGCCGCTTGTACGCGCGAACCTTGGCTGCATAGACGTTGTAGGTGAGGGTGCGCGCAAGCTCGGGCGAATTCGTCGACCCCGGCAGATTCTTCAGATAGTCGTCGGGGAATACCTTGTTGTCCTGCGTCCATTGGCAATTGCCGATGTCCTGTTCCAGGTGGTCGTTGACGTCCCACTCCGGCGTATCACAGCTTGCATCGGCCCAGATGCCGCCGTTGAGAATGAATTGCACCGGCAGGTGCTTGTCGATTGCGTATTGAATGACGCCGTGCAGATTGTCCTCGGCGACCGGACGCTCTTTGCACTTGCGCGCGAGATCGAAATCGGGGTCGAATTCCCAGTCGGCTGATGCGCCCTTGGTCGTGCGAAGATAGAGGATCGGCACCGCAGTGCCGACGCCGGTGGTATCCGACAAGTAGCTTTGATACGCGGACTCGATCTCGGAGGCACCCCCGGCCGTGACTCCCGACGTCATCATCAAGAAATGGAAACGGGAGGCCCTCAGTGACGGATGGGTGTCGAGCAGACCCCGCCACAGACTCATCGCGCGCGGAGGAATCAAACTCCTAGTGCCGAGTACCGTCTCCCTTCCCGCGCGACTGATGGCTACGACGCTGACCGAATGGCGAACAGGGTCGAGGTCGGGAAAATCGCCTTCGAACTCGAAGCCAGCGGCGGCAGAATTGGGAAAGTCCCGCTTCAATGCTGCCACGTCCGGGCGGGCAATTCCGTATCGCGCTTCGTAGGGCCGCCCGTCGATCCGAATTTCCACCGATCGGATGCCGTCGGCGTCGAGCGCCCAGCCGGCGACATGCAGACTCGTGTCGACGATCGCTTCGCCAGCGGGCGAATCGATCGCTCCGGATGCCGTGAGCGGCGCGGCGGCATATGAAGCCGGTTGCGGGCCCGACGCGGCGACCGGTGTGGTCGAGTGCCGTTCCTGCCAGGCGAACGTACCGGCAATACCCAGCGCCGTGGCGATCAGCAGCGCGGCTGCGATATTGGCCGTGCGATTAGCTATCATCTGTCGTTAGAACCCGCGCACCCACGCCTGTGGCGGTTCGCCTGTTTCCGAGTAAAAATGCGATTCCGTCATCGCGTGGCGGATTGCGGAACGCCTTGACGCGTTCGCGATCGGTGCAAAGGTCGCCAGGCCGGCCTTTCGACGAATCGATGAACGACAAATGCAGCGATCCCTAGCGCAGTTAGCATGGCGAACAGCAGAACGAAACGATGGTCTGCCGTCCAGAATGCTCTTACTGCAGCGGCACCGAGGCGGAGGTGCAGCAGGTAAATCGGGTAGCTCAAACCGCCGGCCAGCGCGAAGGCCTGTTGCATGCGCCGCGATATTCGAAGATTGTGGCGAGTCAGCAGAAAGAACGACGCGAAGAAGACGGCGACAACCATCGCGGATGCTGTCTTGTCAAACGCCACGCCGTAAATAATTGCCAACTGTTCGGTTTGGCTACTTGCCTGCAACATGCCGAAAACCAGCGAGAGCAATACGAGTCCACTCCGGGACAAGGTCCATCCACTCACGCGCGCACGGAAAAATGCCGCCCCGGCGATAAAGTAGGAGCTCCAGGGTGTGATCAGGAGTAATTCGAGCCACGCGATCGGATGCAGTTGGTAGTAGACACTTGCTGTCATCCAGACCCACAGGAATCTCTCAATGCGATCGAGCTGGCGCGCCGCAATCAGTACCGCAACCAAGGCATAGAATTTCCACTCTAGCGCAAGCGTCCAATACGATCCGTCGATATAGGTTGGCGCGACGCCGCGGAAGCCGTCGATGACGCCATTGAGCATCGTCAGGTTGTACAGCAGGGTGGGGATGGAACGCGGTTCGTTCGGAATGAAGGAAATCAGCACGTAGCTAAGGACGCAACAGGCGGTGAACGCCGGATACAGGCGGATAGCTCGGGCACGCAGGAACGTGGCGGTGCTCTTGGAATAGGCGCTTTGCAGCACCAGGAATCCGCTGATCATGAAAAACAACTGCACCCCGAGGTGCCCATATTTCGACCAGGCAGAGAATTCCGGCCAAGGACGGTAGCGTGTGCTTGCGTCCTCGACGCCGAAGAGGAAACACCAGTGGAAGAACACCACCGCAAGCGCAGCCACGATTCGCGCCAGGTCCAGGAGTGGAAAACGCACTCCGGAAACGACGGGCAGAGATGGTTCAGCTTGAGACAACAGGTTCCTCGACAATCCCGCGATTGTCAGCCGTGGACCAGGATCGAGGGCGCCACATCGCGGTCATCCCCTCGGCGATTTCTACGCTCGCAATACTAATACATCCCCGCGCAAGCGATGACCAATCTGGTGGTCTTGCAATGAATCGACGACCATTCCCGCTATGGTCGGTACGCACCATGGTGCGCACTTTCGGCGAAGCAGCGTCGTCCGGAAGCCTCAGCCTGCGAACGCCAAACCCGGCACCGCTAGATTGAACGCGCGCTCGATCAGCCAGACACCGGCGATCGCCGCAATCGCTATCGATCCCCCGGCGAGAACAGCCCGCCGATATGCCCAGGTCCCGCGCAAAGCGAAAGCCACCGGCAGGAACAGCGCAACGATGGCAAGCTGGCCGATTTCGACGCCGATATTGAAACCGAACAGCGACAGCGCCAGCGACCCGGTCGGCAGCCCGAGATCCTTGAGCGCGCTGGCGAAGCCGAAGCCGTGAATCAGGCCGAAACCGAACGCGGCAATCCATCGCCCGTGTCGTACCAGCGGGAAGATATTGTTGAGCGCGGCGAGTGCGACCGAGAGCGCGATGCCGGATTCGATCCAGCGGGCGTCGGGTGAAACGACACCCAATGTTGCGAGGGTCAGCGTGATCGAGTGGGCGATGGTGAATGCGGTCACGATCTTGGCAACGTCGATCGCTACCGCGCCGAAGCGGTTCGCCGGCACCCAGGTCCGGCCGCGCCGCAACAGCACGGCCGGCAGCAGCAGCGACAGCAAGAACAAAATGTGGTCGAAGCCGAGCCAGATGTGCCAGACGCCGTCGCGCACGTACTGCCGCAGCTGCTCGAATGGGCCGGCTTCGGCGCCGCCGATGCTCTGTCGATGCGAATCGACGCCAAATATGACGCTGGAAGCTGCCCCAGCGGCCACATATTGCAGCAGTCCGCGATGTTGCGGATCGATATCGAACAGCAGTCGATAGTCGACCGTCAACGTCGCGCCGGGCCGCGGACAATCGCCGGTAAACAGAAGTACCGAGTACGCGCCGTCGCTGTGCTTCTCGACCAGCTGCTCGCCGGCCGTGATGCTGCAGCTTGCTCCGTTCGACTCGACAGTCAGCCGCGACAGCGCGTAATCGGCGATCGACCGGTGCTTGCCCCGAACTTCGCCCCAGCTGATGTCGCCGTCGCCGTTGGTGTCGAGCGTGATCGCATTGTCGAGATCGCGCAGTGCGATATCCCAGCGGCCCGAGATCGCGCCGGCGTCGCTTCCGACGCGAGTCAACGTCAAATAGCTGTCGCTGGCCTTGTGCGCCGACGTCGGCATCGGAGCTGTCCAAAGCGCGAACAGCAGCAGCGCTGCCATCGCCGGCGATTTCAATGTCCACCTCCGGCGAGAACGCGAAGCGCTGCGTATTGCAGACGATTCGCAACTCTCCACTCGGCAACTTCACGCAGCGCTGCCGCGTCGCCGGTGGCGACAGCCGCTTCCGCGAGAATGCGCAGATCGGCGGGCTCGCGCTGGACTCGCCAGTTTTCGCGCGCCAGCCGCAAGGATCTGCCGGCGTCGCCTTCGATCGTCAAAAGGTAGCGCGCTTCCTCGCGTTTATGCAACGAATCGCCGCGACGGCGCGCGGCATCGAAGCGATCGGCAAGCTCTCGCCGGTGCTGGATGAATGCCGGTGTAGCATCGGGCAGTTGCTTCTCAGCGAGAGCGAGACGCAGCAGAAGGTTGTCGTTCCGAGTCTGGTTCGCTACAAGCGGCGGCACCTCGCGCGCGCGACCTCGGTCGAGCAGAAAGTCGCAATAGGCGGCGATCAGGTACGGGTCACGTGGCTCGAGAGCGAGCGCGGTGCGAAAGTGCGTTTCGGCGGCGGTATGGTCGCCACGGCGGTCGGCAATCTCGCCGGCCAGGGTCAGCGCCCATTCGCGCAGTGCCGCATCGGCGTCGGAAGCGTGTGCGAGCGCGCCGATCAGCGAAAGGTAAGCACTTTCTGCGTCGCCCGAAAGACTGGCCGGTGCCGCGTCGCATGCGGCGAACACCAGAGGCACGGCCAACGGCGCGATTCGAGCGCAGTCGGCTCGGGCCGCCCGGTATTTTCCCTGCACGGTCAGCACCGTCGCTCGCGTGAGCAATGCCTGGCCATGGGCAGGATGTGCGGCGATCAGCCGATCGAGATCGGTGAGCGCACCGTCGAAATCGTGGTTGCTCTGCTTGATTGTCGCCCGCAGCAGCAGCGCCGGGGCCGGCGGGTCGGACAGTTTCCACCAGGGTGCCAGCGCGGCCTGTGCCTGACCCAGGAAGCGCGGATCGCCGGTGTCGCGCGAGGCTTCGATTGCGCGCCGGCCCAGCCGAACGGCGAGGGCCAGGTCGTCGGGATGCTGGCTGAGTGACGCGCGCAGCCGCTTGATGTCGCGCAGCGATGGGTCGGTTCTTTCGGGCAGGCGCTCCAGTACGTCGGTATCTGCGTCCGGAATGTAGGGTTTCGCGACAACCGACCCGCCCAGCAGCGCGATGATCAGCAGCGCGGCGACCCGAAGATGGCGTGACAAAGTCGTTTCTCCCGTGGATCGGAACCGCCGGGGTCGTTCTGTCGGCCCCGGCGTTCGCATTGCAGAGTGCTGCTATGGTCCCTCGTTCGGCGAGCCCTTCAGCGGTGTGCGCAGATACGGAAAAGCAGCGTCGACAAAGCTCGAATCGATGAATGCGCCGTCGGTGTAGTGCAAGGTGCCCGCCGGTGCGTCGGCCGGTGTGCAGCCACCGAGGCTCAGAGTGCAAAGCACCCCCATCGCAACGCGGAGCTCGATGTCGACGACGTCGTCGCCCGGGCGCCGGCCGTTGGGAAATCCCGCGGCGTCGCCACCCAATACCCCCAGTCGGCTCTGCGCAGCGCTGGCCGTCGGCGGTATCGCCGTGTTCAGGCGCAGCATTTCCGAGGCGACGACTTTCGGCGGCTTGTTCAATCCGTCAATGCCGGTAAGAAAGGCCGCCACCAGGTCGGTACGCGGGAAATTGGTCGGTGCCTTGACGCCCAGGTTGCCGAAGAGAATTTCCAGCAGCGCCGGCAGGGTCGGATTGGTCACGTAGTCCGCGAACTGCGCGTCATCCCTCGGCTCGCTGCTGTTGAACTTGTTCTTGTCCTTCAGGCCGATGACGACTTCGTTGACCAGCGGCGCGCCCAGACGCGAAACCTGGACCAGACGTTGCGATGTCTTCTGCGCGGCATCCAGACCAGTCGACGCCGGCAGCAGAGTGCGCTGCATCGGAATGCTCGCCGTCGTCCAGCCGCCGATGATCGTTGCGTTTCGGCCGGTCAGGCAGGCGATCGGCACCTCCAGGACCATCGCCGTGACGTTCTTGTCGGCCAGCAGGTCTTCGGTTGCGGATTCGGCAGCCGGATTCAACTCCGTCGCTGGAAACTTGATGTTGACCAGATCGAAGGTTTCGCCAAGATTGACGACGAACGGGTCCTTGCGCTGGCCGACGAACACCCGGCCAGTGCCGGCGCACCCGGGGATCGATATGTTCCAGATGTGCTTGTTGGCGTAGGAAACGTAGTCGGAGATGGTCTTGTCGCCGATATAGTCGACCGGTTTGTCGAACGTCGTGCCGCCGGTGCCGAGATTGGTCACCGGAAGAGACCTCCTCTGGGGACCGGGACCGCGCATGACGTTCAGCGTAAAGGTCTCGTGCGTGTTGAGCGCAGGCGACCCGGGCGTCGAGACGTCGCCCGAGCCGTTCTGCACCAGCGGAATGGAGACCTGCTTTCCGCCGATAGTCAGCTGATTGTCGTCGAGGGTATTCTGGAACCTGAACTGGAAAGTGATGTTCTCGACGGCGCCGCCGTCGTTCGTGACATGAATCTCGTATAACGCGTTCGAGTCGAGCTTGAAGTAATTGGGGCCGCCATAGGGATCCTGCAGCGGCAGGTAATTGGCGATCAGCGTGACGTAGCCGTCTCGGCCGGGCTCGTAGCTGCGAAACATGTAGAAGTCGGTCGCATCCACCTGCGGCATCGACGCAATGAAGGGCGCCTCGCGATGGCTGGAGGCGAGCGCGGGCGCGCCGGCCGCCGTTGCCAGCGCCACCGTCAGGCTTGCGGCAAAAAGCTTGAGTCCTCGTTTGTTGAATGGCGTCGTAAGCATGGCAATCACTCCTCGATTGAGCGTTGATCGATACCGGCGCCTCGGGCGCTGGAGGGTGCGGGCAACCGAGCTGCCACGCCGGACTTGCGTGGATCGGGCCGTGGACACATGTACGGGGCCGGTCGTCCTTTGGATGCAATCCCAACCGGTGGGAAAGCAATCGCGGTGTCTCGCGAGTGAGGGCGCTGGTCGCCCGGCGACAAGCCGACGGCTGGGGTTGGCGTGGCGCGGCAGCACCGTGTGATTTATCATCGGCATCGTGGCCGCACCGGACATTCTCGACGACCAGATCGCCTACTACCGCGCCCGCGCCGGCGAGTATGACGAGTGGTGGTTTCGTACCGGACGCTACGACCGGGGCGCGGATTTCAACGCGCACTGGCACGCCGAAACGGAGGCGGTGGAAGCCGCGCTGGTGTCCTGGCTTGCGGCAAGGCGGCCGGCGGATGTCCTGGAGTTGGCCTGCGGCACCGGACTCTTCACCCGGCTGATTGCGCCGCGGGTCGCACGGCTCACCGCGATCGACGCATCGACGGAGGTCATCGAGATCAATCGTGCGCGCGTCGGCGCCGACAATGTCGACTACGTCCAGGCCGATCTTTTCGCGTGGCGGCCGGTGCGGCGTTATGACGCGATATTCTTCAGCTTCTGGCTATCGCATGTGCCCCAGCAGCGCTTCGCCGCGTTCTGGGATCTGGTCGCTTCGGCGCTCGCGCCGGGCGGGGCGGTCTATCTGATCGACTCCGCGTTCGATCCGACATCGACGGCGAAGGATCACGTGCTTCCCGGACGCGAGGCCGGCATCGTGACGCGCAAGCTCAATGACGGCCGGGAGTTCAGAATCGTCAAGGTTTTCTACGAGCCGGCGGCGCTGACCGCGAAGCTCGGACCGCTGGGATGGAGAGCCAGCCTAGCGCAGACGCCGCGCTACTTCGTCTACGGCGAAGTCACGCGATCGGACGGCTGACTTGGCGTAAGCGAACGGCGTCGCTGGCCGGTTTCAGGAATCCGCGTCGTAGACGTAGGGCGATTGAGGGACGCGGCTCGTGTCCATGACCCGCTCTTCGGCCAATTCCTTCGGGCGCTTGTCCCACCAGATCGCGCGCGCTTCGCGTTGCTTGTCGATCAGATCGGGCCGTTTCTGCAGCAGCTCGCGCATGAACTTGGTGTGTTCCGATTCGTAATGGCGGCTGGGCAGCATCATGACGGTTTCCGAAACGTGCGGACGATTGGACAACGAGAGCTGATTCTATCATTCCGGGCGTTCGGCCGCCGGCGCTCGCATCGATCCGGCAATCAAGCGATACTCGTAGAGCCTGCATTCGAGGTTGCCGTTGAACAGCGGCGTGCGGCGGCTCGCTTTCAGGCCGATCAATTTCGGCAATCGCGTGTCACCGCTCAACAGATTAGCCGTCCAGCCGGCATACCGCTGCTTGAGCGCATCGCCGAGCTTCGGATAGAACGCGGCCAGCGCGCCCGAGCCGGCGAGCCGCACGCCATACGGCGGATTGCTGACGATGACGCCGGCGGGCGCTGGAGGCGGGCGCGTCAGCGCGTCGGCGCGCTCGACGATGATCGTATCCACGAGACCGGCAGCAGCCATGTTCTCGCTGCATTGGTGAATGGCCGTCGCGTCGTCGTCGCTGGCCCAGATGGACAGCGGTGCCGGCGGCCTGGCGCGGCGCTGCGCCGCCTGCTTGATTCGCTGCCATGCCGGACCGTCGTACCAGGCGAGCTTCTGGAAGCCGAACGTCCGCTTGAGTCCCGGGGCCAGGTCCAGTGCGATCATCGCGGCTTCGATGGCGATGGTTCCGCTGCCGCACATCGGATCGAGCAGCGGCGTTCCCGGTTGCCACCCAGCCAGACGCAGCAGGCCGGCCGCGAGATTCTCGCGCAGCGGAGCTTCGGCTGTCTCGCGCCTGTAGCCGCGCTTGAACAGCGGCTCGCCCGAAGTGTCGAGGTAGAAGCTCGCGTCGGTCGCGGTCAGGTAGGCGTGCACACGGACATCGGGGCGATCCTTGCTGATGCTGGGGCGGACGCCGCCCACGGCGCGGTGCCGGTCGCAGACGGCGTCCTTGATGCGCAGCGTGGCGAATTCCAGACTGGTCAGCGGCGAGCGCGAAGCGGCGACGTCGACGCGAATCGTCCGGTCGACGCGAAACCAGCGCGGCCAGTCGAGCGCCTTGGCGAGCTCGTAGACATCGTTTTCGTCCCGATAGGCGCCGTGCCCGACGCGCCACAGAATGCGGCTGGCTAGGCGACTCTCGAGATTCGCGCGGTAGGCAAGCTGGATCGGACCGGCGAACGCGGCGCCGCCGTCGGTGGTCGTGATTTCCGACGCTCCCAGCGTGTCCAGCTCGGCCGCGAGCGGGGCCTCCAGCCCGCGCGGGCACGGCGCGAAAAAATGCTCGGTCACGGATCCGGCGCAGCGAAGGTCAGAACGGTTTCAGCACGACCAGCAGCACGACGCCGATCAGCACCGGCAGCGCGGGAATTTCGTTGATCCAGCGATAGAAGACGTCGCCGTGCCGGTTGCGGTCGTGCCGGAAGTCGGCCATCAGCTTGCCGAGCCACGCGTGGTGCACGATCAGTATGAGCACCAAAGCGAGCTTGGCGTACAGCCAGCCGCCGCCGATGCCGTAGCCCAGCCAAAGCCACAGCCCCGACGCGATCGTCAGCACCGCGCCCGGCGTCATGATGCCGACGTAGAGCTTGCGCTCCATCACCTTGAAGCGCTCGCTGCTTATCGAGTCGCGGGTCAGCGCGTGATAGACGAACAGTCGCGGCAGATAGAACAGCCCCGCGAACCAGGTGACCATCGCGATGATGTGCAGCGATTTGATCCAGAGCATGGCTATTTCAGAAGACGGCGCCGGGTCAGCACCAGCGCGACGTAGTAAGCGGCGAATGCATAGGCAAGCAGCACCGCGATGTGCAGCGGAATGTTGTCCGGAATGCGGCCCAGGAGCAGCGGTCGCGCAATGTCGATCGCGTGCGACAGCGGCAGCGTCTTCGCGACGCCTTGCAGCGCTGCGGGCATCTGGTCGACGGGAAAGAAAACGCCGGAAAGCAGCAGCATCGGCGTCAGCACCAGAGTGAAAAAATAAGTGAAGAAGTCGTATCCGGGCGCCAGCGAGTTCATCACCAGCCCGAACGCGCCGAACGTCAGTCCGACGATGAAGCCGAGCGGCAATACCCAGAGGGCGAGCCACGAATGGCCGAACCCCAGCACCAGCACGACCGCCAGGATCGCGATGACCGACATCACGCTCTTGGTTGCAGCCCAGATCCATTCCGCGAGCACGACGTCGTCGAGCGAAACCGGCGCGTTGATGATCGCTTCCCAGGTCCGCTGCACGTGCATGCGAGAAAACGCCGAATACATCGCCTCGAACGACGAGGTGAACATCGCGCTCTGGCAGACCATGCCGGTGCCGATGAAGGCGATGTATTTCATGCCCCCGACCTCGGGCACGAAGCTGCCGATGCCGTAGCCCAGCGCCAGCATGTAGAGCAGCGGATCGGCGATGTTGCCGAGCACCGAGGCGATCGCAAGCTTGCGCCAGACCAGTAGGTTGCGGCGCCACACGGGTATCCAGCGCAGCGAAAGCTCGGGCGCGCGGATCAGCGAAGCGGAGATCATCGGACCTTGGGCTTAAGGGGCAGCGTCGAGTATATCGCGGGCAGTCGCGTCATGCCTCGATGCGCGTTTCGATCCGCGCGGCGGGCGAAAGCCTGGCGCAACTTTTCAATCGCGCAGCTCGCGCCCCGTAAGCTTGATGAAAAGATCCTCCAGATTCGCCGGACGGTGCAGGTATCGCACGCCGTTCTGTCCACTCAAGTCGCTCAGCAGCGCCGCGGCATCCTTCGCGTAGCAGAACGCCGTCTCGCCGGCGATTTCCAAGCGATCTGCCAGCGCACGGCCCCGCGCGTCCGCCCAGCGGCGCGCTTCATCGCCATACACTTCGACCACCTCGGGCTCGACGTGCGCGCCGATCAGCGCACGCGGCGTATCGCTCGCGATCATGCGCCCGTGATCGATGACCGCCAGCCGCGAGCACAGTCGCTCCGCCTCGTCCATGAAATGCGTGGTCAGCAGGATCGTCTTGCCTTGCGACAGCAGCTGGCGCAAACCGTCCCAGATCAGGTGCCGCGCCTGCGGATCGAGCCCGGTGGTCGGCTCGTCGAGGATCAGAAGCTCGGGATCGTTGATCAGCGCGCGGGCCAGCGTCAAGCGTCGCTTCATGCCGCCGGACAGCGTGCGGATGCTCATTGATCCCTTGCTCGCGAGACCCGCGAAGTCGAGCAGCCGCGGTATACGCTCGGACAAGGTGGGCGTGGGAATTCCGAAATAGCGACCGTAGATGCGAAGATTCTCGGTTACGGTGAAGTCTGGATCGAGGTTGTCCATCTGCGGGACGACGCCGACGCGAATGCGCGCCTGACGCGCCGCCTTGGGCACCGGCTCGCCGACCAGCGTGATCGTCCCGGCGTTGGGGTCGGTGAGTCCCAGGCAGCAGCGCAAGGTCGTCGTCTTGCCCGCACCATTGGGGCCGAGCAGGCCGAAGCATTCGCCGCGATGGATTGCGAAATCGAGACCGCGCACGACCTCGTTGTCGCCGTACGACTTGCGCAGGCCGACCGCGGCGAGCACGACATCGTCGCGGCTGGGCCGCTGTGTGCCGGCGGCCTCCGGCTCGGCCGCCGCGGTCACCGCCACATGCCGACTATGATCCGCGTCAGCTGCGGCAGCCGGCCGTGAAAGAAATGGCCGCACCCGGGAAACACGACGATGGGCAGCTGTTGTGGGCGCGCCCAGGCAAACACATCGGCAAGCCCGACCACGTCGTCCTCTTCGCCATGGATTACTATCGTGTCGGCAGGGACTGCGCCCGTGCCGAATCGTGCGACCGCGGGTGCGATCAGCACCATGCGCTCAGCGGTCACTTGCTGCGCGACGCGTGTCTGGACGAATGTCCCGAACGAGAATCCGGCGAGTACTACGGGAAGGTCGCCATAAGTGGTACGGGCATGGGCCAGCGCGGCCAGCGCATCATCGGTTTCGCCGGCGCCGTCGTCGAATACGCCGGCGCTCCCCGCCACGCCGCGAAAATTGAATCGCACGCTGGCGTAACCCAGGCCCGCGAACGTCTTGGCGAGCGTCTGCACGACCTTGTTGTCCATCGTGCCGCCCTGCAGCGGATGCGGATGCGCGATCAGCGCAATGCCGCGAGGCGCCTGTTCGGGCAGATTGAGGGCGAGCTGGAGCGCGCCGGAAGGGCCGGTGATCGACAGACGCTGTTCGCCTCGCGTCATCAGAGAATGGGTCCACAACTCGTGAAGCGAAAATTATACGCGCCGTTGTGCTACTCGCTTTCGTCGGCGTGAAGACGGCGCGCGGCGACCGACAGCACATAAATGCTCGCCAGGATCGGCCACGCGATGAGCACCGCGTGCGTCAGGCCGTTGAAATTGGCCAGCTGTCCGTACGGCCAATCGAAAAGAGCGAGCGGTGCACGCGCGCGCCACATGTCGGGCGCCAGCAGGGGCGGAACCAGCGAGGCCAGCAGCGCGATCGCGCAAAGCGTCGTTCGGACCGGCCGCGGCAGCCAGACCGCGAGCAAAAGCACCAGCGCGCCGACGGCGACGCCGAGCGAGACACCCGGCTTGATCCACGTCTCCAGCACCGACTGCCTGATCAGCACGCTCGCTGCGGCGCCCTTGAAGATAAGGGCTGTCCCGATCAGCATCAGCACCGCGCCGCCGACGAACCGCCGCTGCCGCAGCAGCAGTGCGAGGAAGAGGCCGACGCCGATCACATTGAATGCGCTCTCCGCCGCCTGAAGCAACGTGCCCGCCAGGTCGCGCGTCAGCTCGAGCGATGGATCGAAGGTCGCCGCGAACAACGGAATGCCGGGATTCAATTGCGCCAGCAACCAGATCGCCAGCAAGGCAAGCCCCAGATCGGCGCCGCGGCCGTCGACAAACACACGGCGCCGCCAGGTGGAGACGCTGGCACGCATTCCGGTGCGATCGAAGGCAATCGCCGACAGTCCGCCGATGCCCGCGCCGGCGGTGTTGCAGACGAGATCCATCGCGCTGGCGTCGCGGGTGGGAATGAACATCTGCACAGTCTCCATCGCGAACGAGAGCAGCAGACCTGCACCGGTTGCGGCCGTCAGGCGAAGCAGCGCCGTGCGGCGACCTGCCAATGCGACGAAAAACCCGAGCGGGGCATAGGCGAGAAGATTGATCGCGACGTCGGAGCGGGTAAAGCGCGGCGGCCAGGGCGCGAACAGGAAAAAGGGCGCGCCCGGCAGTGGCACCATCCAGGCCGAGAACGATTCGAGGCTCGCGTAAATGATCAGCAGCGCATACAAGCCGGCCAGATACTCGGGCAGCCGGGACGGATGCGGGGTCGAGCTCACAGGAAACCGTCAGCGCAGAAACTTGCGCACGACGGTGACCGAGTCGGTTTCGGCCAGTGGCGCGAATCCGGCGGCCGTGAACATCGACAGCGCGCCGTGGTAGTGGTCGGCGGCGCGCTCGCTGTCCCCCGACTTGAACGGGAAGGCGTCGACCAGCTTGATGCCCCGCGCCGTCAGAGAAGACAGCGCTGAAGCCAGCAGTGCGCGCGAGACGCCGCGCCGCCGCCACGCCGGCGCGATGATAAAGCAGACGATGACGGCAGCCTCGTACGCCGCGCACGGCAACGGCGTCGGAGGAACGCGCATGCGGTCGAAGCAATGCGGCAGCTTGTGGCGCGGCTGGGCGTTCAGCCATCCGACCGGCTCGCTGCCGGCAAAGGCCAGAAAACCTTCCATTTCCCCGACCTCGATGCGAGCCTGCATGGCGACGCGATTCTGCACGGCCGACAACGATGGCCAATCGATCGCGACCGGCACCTCATAGAAGTGGCAATAACACTTGGCCCACTCCGGGTTGTCGGCGAACGCGCTTCCGCGCTCGTGATCGAAAAAGCGCAGGAAGTCCCCGGCGAGCGCCGGCGTGAGTGCCTTGACGATGAGATCATTCACGCGCGCAGCGTCCGCGCCAGCGGTTTTTCCAGCACCGCAATCGGAAACCCGCCTGGATCGGCCAGTTTCGCTTCGCCGGTTTCGACGTAGCCCAGCCGCTGCCAGAAGCGGAGCGCGCGCGGATTGGCCAGCGCGACGCCGATGCGAAGACGAGTGATCGCGGCCCAGCCGGCAATCGCCTGCTCGACCAGGGCGGCGAACGCACGCCCGAAGCCGTGCTGCTGCCACGATTCGGCGAGGAGCAGCAGGCCGATCACCGCCGTCTCCGGAGTCGGATAGCCACGGATAACGTCGGCACAGCCGATCATTGCGGGGCCCGAATAGAGGCCCCAGACGAATTTATCGTCGTAGCCCTTGCCGGGAGGCAAGGCGGTGAAAACGCTCTGCGCTTCGGCCGGACCGGGCGGCGCTCCGCCGACGATTCGAAAATAGGCCGGGGCCGCTTCCAATACGCTTTGCAGCGCCGCCATTTCCGCCGCGCGGCCGATGAGCGGCCGCAGCGTAAGCGCGTCACTGCCGGGCGCGATCAGCGTCCCGCCTTGATCTCGGTCCACAGCCGGTTTCGCAGGCGCCGCTGCGCCGACGTGAGCTCCTTCAGCTGCTCGAGCTTGGCTTCGACGGCCTTGTCCGGAAAGATCGCCGGATTCTTCAGGATCTCGGGCTTGATGTACCTGACCGCATCGAGATTCGGATTGCCGGAGCCGATAAGGTTGGTCAGTTCCGAGGAGTTCTTCCCTTCGAGCATGAAGTTCATGAATTTGAGCGCCAGATCGGGCCGGGGCGCATCCTTGTGAATGACCATGTTGTCGACGGCGAGTACCGCGCCTTCTTTCGGCATGCCTTGCAGGATATGGAACGGCCGCTTGGCGGCCTGCGCATCGAGATTCGCCTGGAAGATGTCGTTCGAGTAGCCATGCACCAGCCAGACGTTGCCGACCGTGAGCTCCTTTATGTAGGAGGACGCATTGAACGCCGCCCAGTACGGTTTCGCCTTCTTGATCAGTGCCGCGGCCTCGTCCCAGTGCTTCGGGTCGACGTCGTTGGCGGGGTAGCCGAGGTACTTGAACGCTGCGGCGAAGAGTTCGCTCGAGCTGTCGAGCACGGTGACGCGTCCCTTGACATTCTCCAGATATTTCGGATCGAAGATAACCGCCCAGGTATCGGTCGGCAGACCGAGCTCTTTCATCTTGACGTCGTTGTAGCCGATGATCGTCGTCGACATCGCATAGGGCACCGAGTACTTGTTGCCGGGATCGAACGGCGTATTCAGATAGATCGGGTTGATGTTCTTCAGGTTCGAAAGCTGCGACTTGTCCAGCGGCTTCAACTGCCCGCCCTTGATCAGCGCCTCCACGGCATTGCTGGTGGGCACCAGCATGTCGTAGCCCTTGGCGCCGGCGGCGAGCTTGGCCAGCAGCTCTTCGTTGTCCGAATAGTAGGTCTGCACGACTTCGCACTTGCACGTATCCTCGAAGCGCTTGATCGTCTCGGGTGCGATGTAGTTGTTCCAGTTGTAGAGGTGGAACTTGTCACCGGCGGCGGCGACCGGCAGGGCGATCAACGCGGCAGCTAGGATCGATACCAGCTTTTTCATGCCTTCTCCTCATCCGTGCCGAGCAGGCTCGGCGACAGTTTCGATGCGACAATGATCAGCGCCAGGGTCAGCAGCATCAATAGCGTCGACACGGCGTTGACCTCGGGCGTGACGGCGATCTTGATCATCGAATAGATCTGCAGCGGCAAGGTCACTGTCCCGGCGCCCGCGGTAAAGAAGGTGATGACGAAATCGTCGATCGACAGGGTGAACGCCATCAGAGCGCCGGCAATGACGCCTGGCATGATAAGCGGCAGCGTCACATAGCGAAAGGCGTTGAGCGGCGAGGCGCCGCAGTCGCGGGCGGCCTCGGTCAGGCTCTCGTCCATGCCGGCCAGCCGCGACCGGACGACGATGGCGACGAAGCCGATGCAGAAGGCAATGTGGGCGAGCGCCACCGAAACCAGTCCGAGCGTGAGATTGAGCAGCACGAAAAAGATCAGCAGCGAGACGCCCATCAGGATTTCTGGGATGGCTATCGGCGCCAGTACGAGAATCGACAATAGCCGCGGCCGGTAGCGGTACATCGCCATACCGGCCATCGTTCCCAGTACCGTCGCGACGGCGCTCGCGGTCAATCCGATCAGCAGCGAATTGCCGGCGGCGAGCAGCATGTCCTGGTTGTGAAACAGCTTGTCGTACCAGCCGAAGGTAAAGCCTACCCACTCGGCGTTCAGGCGCGAATCGTTGAACGAGTAGACGATGACGATCAGCAGCGGGACATAGAGGAAGGCATAGCCGGCCAGCGCCGCCGCCCACAGCCCCATCGGGCGTCTACGCACGAGCCGCCTCGGCGCTGGAAGGCGTCCCCAGGCTGCCGCGGCCGATCCATGCCGCGGTGCCGGCAAGCACCAGCGCCGCGACGGTCAGCACGATCGACAGCACGCTGCCGAACGGCCAGTCGCGGGTCTCCAGGAACTGCTGCTTGATGACGTTGCCGATCAGGCTGTCCTCGGGGCCGCCGAGGATATCGGGAATGGCGAAGATGCCCAGCGCGGGAATGAACACCAGCGCTGCGCCGGCATAGACGCCGGGCAGCGATAGCGGGAACGTGATGCGCCAGAATCGCTGCCATGCGCCGGCGCCCAGATCCTGCGCGGCATCGAGCAAGGCCCGGTCGTGCTTTTCCAGGTTGGCGTAAAGCGGCAGTACCATGAATGGCAGGTGCACGTAGACCAGGCAGACGAGCACCGCGAACGAGCTGAACAGCAATGGCACCGGCTCGTGTCCGAACCAGCCGAGCATGCCGTTGACAGTCTTGGCCAGCGCGGCGTTCGGACCGAGGATGATCATCCAGGCGTAGATGCGGATCAGGAAATTGCTCCAGAAGGGCAGGATCACCAGCAGCAGCAGCAGGTCGCGATGCTTTTTTGCGCTGCGCGCGATCAGCGCGGCCAGCGGATACGCGAGCAGCAGGCAGAACAGCGTCGTCAGCAGCGCATACCAAACCGATTTGACGAAGATCTGCGCGTACACCGACTCGGTGAAAAAGCGCGCGTAGCTGTCGAGATTGAGATCGAGCCTGCCGTCCTCGACCAGCGGCGCGAGCCCGCCGAAATCGCCCGGCGTGCGAAACGAGGCCAGGACCATGATCAGCGCCGGCGCCGCAAAAAAGACCAGCAGGTAGAGCACCGGAGGTCCGCTGACCAGCCATCGGCCGAGCCGGGCACGCGCCTGCATCGAAAGAGCCGGTCTGCTCATCGGATGAGGTTCGTCAATTCGAGCTCGCTGACCGATCGGATTGGCCAATGAAGTGGCCGGCATCGACCGGCCAGCTCACTTCGACTGCATCGCCGATTTCGAAAAATTTCGTGCGTCCCGCGCCCGAATTGGCGAGCAGCGTCTCGAGCTTGCGGCCCGCGGGCGTGGTGACGATGTATACGGTTACGTCGCCCAGGTAGAGATATTCGGTAACGGTGCCGAGGAAGCGATTGTCCGGGCGGTCGCCTGCGGATGACGCTGCCTGCACGCGGATCTTTTCCGGGCGCAAAGCGATCGTGCCTGCGCCGGGCGCTGCAGGCGGTGCGGCTGCCACGCGGACGGTGCCAAGGCCGGCAACCTCGATCGCGACGATGCCGTCCGAGCTCGACGCGACCGGCCCCTCGAGGAGGTTGCATGTGCCGATGAAGTCGGCGACGAAGCGCGACGCCGGAAAGCTGTAGAGGCGCGAGGGTTCGTCGATCTGCTCGACCCGTCCCTTGTTCATCACCGCAATCCGGTGCGACAGGGCCAGGGCTTCGGTCTGATCGTGCGTCACGTAGACGAAGGTGATGCCGACTTCCTTCTGCAGATTGATCAGCTCGATCTGCATCTCCTCGCGCAACTTCGCGTCGAGCGCAGCCAGTGGCTCGTCGAGCAGCAGCACGGTAGGATGGGTGACCAGCGCGCGCCCGATGGCCACCCGCTGCTTCTGGCCGCCGGAAAGCTCGTGCGGATAGCGCTTGCCGAAGCCGGTCAGTCGGACATCTTCGAGCGCCTCCTGCACCTTGCCGGGAATCGCCGCCGCGGGCGTCTTAGCCATTTGCAGTGGAAACGCGATATTGCCCTCCACCGTCATATGCGGAAACAGCGCATAGCTCTGGAATACCGTGCGCACCGGCCGTTCTTCGGGCGGCCGCTCGGCGAGGTCCAGACCGTTGAGCACGATGCGCCCGCCATCGGGCAGCTCGAATCCTGCAATCATGCGCAGCAAGGTAGTCTTGCCGCAGCCGGAGGGCCCGAGCAGCGTGAAAAACTCGCCGGCTTCGATGTCGATGCTGACGCCGTCGACCGCGGTGAACTCGCCGAACCGGCGCGTCACGTTCTGGATTTCGAGCAGCGCCATCGCGGACGGACTCGGCCCGTTCAGAAGATGGCGGATTGTAGCAAAGGGGGCCCTTTCGCCGGGGATCGCCGCGTCGGCCGCTGGTCCCCGATGTCAACCGATCGCCAGCCGCGGACGTTGATCGGCGACGGTGAATACTGATGCGGATGCCTGCCATGCGAGGTCTTGTTCTGCTCGCTGCGGCCGCGACGCTGCCTCGGCCACTTTTCGCCGCCGACAGCTATCAGCTCGATCCATTCGAGCAGGCGACGGCTGGATTCGCGGCATGCCCGACGGTCGCGCCGCCGACGCTGACTCCCGAGCAGATGCGCGCGCAGGCGCACTCCCGCGTCGAGCGGGGGACGTCGTGCTGTCTCGCCGGCACCTGCGAGTGCGGTGGCAGTTACAAGCACGACCCGGAGATCAACGCGCGCGTCGCCGCGGCGATTCGCAACGATGCGCGGTTTCGCAACGCGAGTATCTGGATCACGACGACACGGAAGTTCGTCACGCTGCAAGGATGCGTGCGCGCGCCGGCGCAGAAACGCGCGCTGGAGCGTCTAGTCCGGCGCCAGCCGGACGTCGCGGTGGTGTGGAACGAAACGACGGTGGGGCCGGTCAGACACGCTCCATTCCAGGCAAAATAGCTTGTTTTCCCGTTCAATCAACATGGTGAGGCAACGATGAAATATCTGATTTTCGGAATGGCTGCTCTGCTAGCCGGCGAATGCGCACTGGCGCAAACGACGGCTCCCGCTACCGCTCCAGCCGAGCCGGCCAAGAAGGATGCCGTGACGCAACCGGCCCCCGCCGCCGCTCCAAGCCAGCCGGCCAAGAAGGACGCCGTGACGCAGCCGGCCCCGGTGAAGAGCACGGCGGCTGCCAGGAACGTCGGCACCAAGGACATGACCGTCAACGCCGAGGCCTACCAGAAGTCGCAGGAAAGGAAGAGGGCCCAGATGGCCAGGAAGAAGGAAGCGCAGGGCGGAGATACCAAGAAGACAGCGGCGGCTGATGATGGGCTGCGTCCCGGCGCCATGATGACCGATGACGAGCGCGCGGCGCACCGAAAGAAGCTGCAGAGCTTCAAGACGCTGGCCGAATGCGAGGCCTACGACAAGCAGCACCAGGCCGAGATGGAAACGCGCGCCAAAGCGCAGCACAAGACGCTGCGCGAGCCCACCGGTGCGGCGTGCAATCGGTACAAAGTCGCGGCCGCGCCGGCAACGCCGGCTGCCGTGCCGCCTGCCGGCAAGGCCGCGCCGACTGCCGACAAGCCCGCGCCGAAGTAAAGCGGCTCGCGGGTATCGTCGCTGCTGCGCGCGTCTTTGCCGAGGCGCGGACGGCGACGGGCCGACCGGCGTGCCGCATCAGCTACCAGGCGCGCCAGAGCAGGATCGCAGCCGTCACCGCGACCAGAAGCGCGATCAGCGCCAGCCAGCGGTTGCGCACGCGTTGTGCCGCGACGAATTCCCGTATCGCCGACTCCGATGCCGCGGGCGGATTGCTGAGGCGCTGGTAAATCAGCCGCGGCAACAAAGGCAGCGCGGTCGCCAGAAACGGCGCTTCGTCGTGCAGGCGCCGCTCGACAGCGCGCCAGCCGATCTGGTCGCGCATCCAGCGCTCCAGAAACGGCTTGGCGGTAACCCAGAGATCGAGATCGGGATCGAGCTCCCTGCCCAGGCCCTCGACATTGAGCAGTGTCTTCTGCAGCAGCACGAGCTGCGGCTGGATCTCGACATTGAACCGGCGCGACGCCCTGAACAGCTGGACCAGAATCCGGGCCAGTGAAATTTCCTTCAGCGGCCGATCGAATATCGGCTCGCAGACGACGCGGATCTCGGCTTCCAGCTCGTCGACCCGCGTGTCCGGCGGCACCCAGCCGGATTCGATGTGCGCGGTGGCGACGCGGCGATAGTCGCGGCGGAAGAACGCCAGGAAGTTCTGCGCGAGGTAACTCTTGTCCTGGTCGGACAGCGTGCCCATGATGCCGAAGTCGAGCGCGATGTACTTGCCCCGGTTCGCCGTGTCGTAGGCGACGAAGATGTTTCCCGGGTGCATGTCGGCGTGAAAGAACCCGTCGCGAAAGACCTGGGTGAAAAAGATCTCGACGCCGGCCCGCGCCAACTTTTTTATGTCGATGCCCTGCTCGACGAGGCGCGCCCGGTGGCTGATCGGTGTCCCCTCCATGCGCTGCATGACCATGACTTCGCTGTTGCACCAGTCCCAATAGACCTCGGGCACCATCAACAGCGACGAGCGTGCGAAATTGCGGCGAAGCTGCGAGCAGTTGGCCGCTTCCCGCGAAAGGTCGAGCTCGTCGTGGATCGTGCGCTCGAACTCGGCGACGACTGCGCGCGGCTTCAGACGCTTGCCGTCGGACCAGAGCTTTTCCATCAGCATCGCGCCCATCTGCATCAGCCCCAGGTCCTTGTCTATTGTTTCGGCGATGCCGGGCCTCAGGATCTTTATCGCGGCGGGCGTTCCATCCGGAAGGACGGCAAAGTGGACTTGCGCAACCGAGGCGCTGGCGACCGGGGCACGATCGAACGACTTGAATACCTGGTCGACCGGCTTCGCGTAGACGCGCTGCAGCGTCGCCATCACCTGGTCCGAAGGAAACGGCGGGACCTGGTCCTGCAGCTTCGCCAGCTCGTCGGCGATGTCGGTCGGCAGCAGGTCGCGCCGCGTCGACAGCATCTGTCCGAACTTGACGAAGATCGGGCCGAGATCTTGCAGCGCCATGCGCAAGCGCACGGCGCGCGGCGCCGACACGTCGCGCCAGAACGTGACCACGCGCGCGGTGGGCCGCAGCCAGTGAAAGCGTTCGTGTCCGAGCAGGAACTCGTCGAGCCCGTACTTGAGCGCGACGCGCAGTATCTTGACGAGCCGGAGCGAGCGCATGGCGCCGATTGTAAGGGAAAGGTGGCGCGCACGCGCCCGGGCGAAGGCGCGGCTCACTCGTCGCGCGCAGGTTGATGAGGACCAGCCTCCGGCGTAGATTCGCGGTTGGCCGGCCTGGATCGGCGCGCTTAGAAGGGCATTGTCTGGAATCTCATCTGACCGACATCACCCACGTCATCCAGCTCGCGGTGGCGCCGGTATTTCTGCTGACGGCGATCGCGACCTTGATCAACGCGCTCAATATCCGGCTCGGCCGCGGCATCGACCGCCGGCGCCTGATCCTTGGACGCGTCCGCGGCAACGTGGGGCTGCGCAGCGACGACGATCGTGCGGAGCTCGGCTTGCTGGCGCGGCGGATACGGCTGATCTATTTTTCGCTGCTGGCGGCCGGTCTGGGCGGGCTGCTGATCTGCCTGGTCGTTGCCGGCGCGTTCGTCGGCGCGCTGATGGCGGTCGATTTATCGAAAGTCGTGGCGGTTTTTTTTATCCTCGCGATGCTCGCCATCGTCGCATGCCTCGGCATGTTTCTGCGCGAAGTGTTCCTCGCGGTGACCGGGGGGACGCACCGCATCCCGTGAGGCCTGCGGGTTGCGCGATCAGCGGCGCTTTGCCGGAGCCGGCTTGACCAGACGGTCGATCCTCTCGCCCAGGGCGTCGACCCGCGCCGCCAGCGCGGCGACCTCGGCGGCAAATTCACTCCCGGCGCGCGCGCCGGTGACGAGCCCGGACTCGTCGCTGGCATAACTGGCGAAGCTCGAGCCGGCCCGTTCCGCAGCATAACCGGGCAATGCCAGCAATCGGCGGCCGGCTTCGGCGAGCTGTGCGCCCACGATCGGTCCGAATATGCGAGCAAACGAGCGCTCGATGAACCACGGCAGCGTTTGCGCCAGCTCGCCTATCGTCGATGCGAGACTCGCATCGCCCGCCGCGCCGACCAGCTCGTTCCAGCGCTCGGGTCTCGCAACAAGCGCCGGCAAGCGCAGTGCCGGAATGGTCAGCGTGAGGTCGGGCGCCTCCTGGCTGTCGACAAAGCTGCCGTCGGTGTTGATCGCCAGGGTCAGCGCCGCCGGTCCGGCAACGATCCGAAGCTTGCGGCCGGCGTGTGCGGCGAGCCGCTCACGCGCCCAGTCCTCGCGCGCAAGCGCACGATTGGCGAAATTGGCGGCGCCGTGCATCATCAGGATCCGCTAGAAAACGTAGCCGCGATGCAGGGCGACGACGCCCGCACTCAGGTTGAACCATTCGACGCGTTCGAGCCCAGCGCTTTCCATCATCGCGCCGAGCTCCTGCTGATCCGGGTGAACGCGGATCGACTCGGCGAGATAGCGATAGCTGGCCGCGTCGTTCGCGACGGCCTGGCCGAGGCGCGGCAACACGTTGAAGCTGTACCAGTCGTAAGCGGGCTTGAGCGGTGCCCAGACACGGCTGAACTCGAGAACCAGCGCGACCCCGCCAGGACGCAGCACGCGGCGCATCTCGGCGAGGGCCATCTCCTTGCGTGTGACGTTGCGCAAGCCGAAGGCGATGCTGACGCAGTCGAAGCTCGCCGCGTGAAAAGGCAGGGCCTCGGCATTGCATTGCACGGCGGGCATCAGCCGGCCCTCGTTCAACATGCGGTCGCGCCCCGCGGCGAGCATCGAGCCGTTGATGTCGGTCAGCACGACGCTCCCCGTCGGACCGACGCGCGCGGCGAACAGGCGAGCGAGATCGGCGGTGCCGCCGGCGACATCGAGCACCCGTGCGCCGGGGCGAACGCCCGACGCTGCGATCGTAAAGCGCTTCCAGGCGCGATGCATGCCCAAGGACATCAGGTCGTTCATCAGGTCGTACCGGGTCGCGACCGAATCGAATACGCCCCTCACCCGCCTGGTCTTTTCCTCGGGGGTCACCTGCTCGTAGCCGAAGTTCGTCTGCTCGCTCATCGCTTCAGTGTCCGTGACCGCAGGAGTGCGCTTTCGCCGCCGGCGGCGACGGATTCGCGTCCGGCTCGCGGCTGGCGCCCGCCGCCCGCATGCGCTCCAGATACTGCTGCCACATCGTTTCCTGTCGTTCGCCGAGCTCGTGCAGGTAGTCCCATGAATAGATCCCGGTGTCGTGGCCGTCGGAGAATTTGGGCCGGATCGCGTAATGCCCGACCGCCTCGACGTCGGTGATCGTCACTTCGCGCTTGCCGACCTGAAGCGTCTCCTGGCCCGGGCCGTGCCCGCGGACGTCGGCCGACGGCGAATAGACACGCAGGAACTCGTAAGGCAGGCGATAGCTGCTGCCATCGGCGAATGTCAATTCCAGCAGCCGCGACGACTGGTGGAGCTTGATCTCGGTGGGGATCGCAGCGCGTGGATCGAGGCCGGCCATGACGCTATTGTAGGCCGTGGCGGGGGCGGATGCGTACGCCGGTCGCCGTGCGCCGATCGGCGCACGGTAACCGGATGATGTTTATTGGACTATATCGAGATTGCCGATGCCCGCCATGACGTTGCGGTTTTTGGCGTCCTTGCCGTGCAGCTTGATCTCCAGCCGGAGGTCGTTGAGCGAATCGGCGTTGCGCAGCGCGTCTTCGTAGGTGATCAGGCCGCCTTCGTAGAGATCGAACAGCGCCTGGTCGAATGTCTGCATGCCAAGCTCGCGCGATTTTTTCATGATCTCCTTGATGCCGGAGACGTCGCCCTTGAACACCAGGTCCGAGATCAGCGGCGAATTGAGCATGACTTCGACCGCCGGCACCCGGCCGCGGCCGTCGCGCCGGGGAATAAGCCGCTGCGCGACAAAGGCGCGAATGTTGAGCGACAGATCCATCAGCAACTGCGGACGCCGCTCCTCGGGGAAGAAGTTGATGATCCGGTCCAGCGCCTGGTTGGTGCTGTTGGCGTGCAGCGTGGCGAGACAAAGGTGCCCTGTTTCGGCGAACGCGATCGCGTAATCCATCGTCTCGCGGTCGCGCACCTCGCCGATCAGGATGACGTCGGGCGCCTGGCGCAGCGAATTCTTCAGCGCGATCTGCCAGCCGTCGGTGTCGACGCCGACTTCGCGCTGCGTCACGATGCAGTTCCTGTGCTCGTGCACGAACTCGATCGGATCCTCGATCGTGATGATGTGGCCGTAGCTGTTTTCGTTGCGATAGCCGAGCAGCGCCGCCATCGACGTCGACTTGCCGGCGCCGGTCGCTCCGATGAACAGCATGATGCCGCGCTTGCTCATCGTCACGTCCTTGAGCACGGGCGGGAGGCTCAGCTCGTCGAACGTGGGAATCGTCGTGTTGATCGTGCGCATCGCCATCCCGACCCGGCCCATCTGCACGAAAGCGTTGCAGCGGAACCGGCCGATGCCCGGCGGGCTGATCGCGAAATTGCACTCCTTGGTCGACTCGAACTCGGCGGCCTGCTTGTCGTTCATCACGCTGCGCACGATCTCGATCGTGTGCTGCGGCGTCAGCGCGGTCTTGGAGACGGGCGCGATCTTGCCGTCGACCTTGATCGCCGGCGGGAAGCCCGCTGTGATGAACAGGTCCGAGCCTTTTTGCTTGACCATCAGGTCGAGCAGCTCATGGATGAACTTGGTCGCGGTTTCTCGTTCCATTGAATGTTCCTTTGCGTTGCGCCGACCGCGAAGGTGCCGGTCAGCCGCCGAACAGATCCTTGTTGACCGCCCGGGCCCGCGCTTCGGACAACGCGATCTGGTTGCGGCGGACCATTTCCGTCAGGCATTGGTCCAACGTCTGCATGCCGGCCGACTGGCTGGTCTGGATCGACGAATACATCTGCGCGACCTTGTTTTCGCGGATCAGGTTTCTGATCGCCGGTGTGCCGATCATGATTTCGTGCGCCGCGATGCGGCCCTGCTGGTCCTTGGTCTTGAGCAAGGTCTGCGATATCACGGCAACCAGCGACTCCGACAGCATCGAGCGCACCATATCCTTTTCCGCCGCCGGGAACACGTCGATGATCCGGTCGATCGTCTTCGCCGCGGAGCTGGTGTGCAGCGTCGCGAAGACCAGGTGGCCGGTCTCGGCGGCGGTCAGCGCCAGTCGTATCGTCTCCAGGTCGCGCATCTCGCCGACCAGGATGTAATCGGGATCCTCGCGTAGCGCGGCGCGCAGCGCGTTGGCGAAAGACAGCGTGTGCGGCCCCACCTCGCGCTGATTGATCAGGCACTTCTTCGATTCGTGCAGGAATTCGATCGGGTCCTCGATCGCGAGGATGTGCCCGTACTCGCTTTCGTTGACGTGGTTGATCATCGCGGCCAGCGTCGTCGACTTGCCGGAGCCGGTCGGACCCGTGACCAGGATCAGCCCGCGCGGCCGCGTCGTCAGGTCGGCGAACACCTTGGGCGCGTTCAGCTCCTCGAGCGACAGCACCTTGGACGGAATGGTCCGGAACGCGACCGCGGCGCCCCGCTCCTGATTGAACGCATTGACGCGAAAGCGCGCGAGATTGGGGATGCCGAACGAAAAGTCGCATTCGAGCATCTCTTCGTAGGTCTTGCGCTGCGCGTCGCTCATGATGTCGTACACCATGGCGTGCACGTCCTCATGCTCCATCGGCGGAAGGTTGATCCGCCGGATGTCGCCGTGGACGCGGATCATCGGCGGCAGCCCGGCCGACAGGTGCAGGTCCGACGCCTTGTTCTTGACCGCGAAAGCGAGAAGTTCGGCAATGTCCATTTATAATCCCTGGTGCCGCGCCCGGGCGCGGCTTGCGCCCGGTGTGCGCCCTGCCTTTCGGCCAGCTTCGGTGCGTCGGGCCCGGATTGGCTATGCCGGCGTCATTGATTATGAGCCTATACGAGAAGGCGTGGCAAGCCATGCAGCAGCGCATCGCGCGGGCGGCCGGCGCCGCGGGTCGCGATCCGGCGACGATCCGGCTGCTCGCCGTAAGCAAGAGCATGCCGGCGGAGGCGATCCGGGCGGTCCATGCGCTCGGGCAGCGCGCCTTCGGCGAGAACTACGTGCAGGAGGCGACGGCCAAGATGACCGCACTGGCCGATCTGCGGGACATCGAATGGCACTTGATCGGACCGTTGCAGCGGAACAAGGCGCGCGCCGCGGCGATGCGATTCGCGTGGGTACACACCATCGACGGGGTGCCCATTGCCGAGCGATTGTCGGCTACACGTGAAGCACGACAAGGTCTGCTCGACGTTTGCGTGCAGGTCAACATCAGCGCCGAGACGAGCAAAAGCGGCATCGCGCCCGGCGACGCGCTCGCGCTCGCTCGCGCCGTCGCCTCGTTGCCGCGGCTCGCATTGCGCGGCTTCATGGGAATCGCCGCACCTACCGCCGAGGTGGAGCTCCAGCGCGCGCAATTCCGGATGTTGCGCGAAATCCTCGCCGCCGCGCGGGCCGAAGGGCTTATGCTCGACACCTTGTCGATGGGCATGTCGGACGATCTCGAGGCGGCGATCGCCGAAGGCGCGACGCTGATCCGCGTCGGCAGCGCGCTGTTCGGACAACGCGCGTGAAGCGAGGTCGTCGAAGCACAGGAACCGCATCCAACGACTGGCGGACGTCGCCAGGCGAGTTTGCAAAGGCGAGGACTTGAATATCACGTTCATCGGCGGCGGCAATATGGCCCGGGCGCTGATCGGCGGACTGATCGCCCGCGGTCAGGCGTCGAACGCGCTGTCGGTCGTCGAGATCAACCCCGACGCGCGCGCGACCGTCGCGGCGCGACTCGGCGTAGCGACTTTCGCCGCCATCGAAGCCGCGGCCGTCATCCATGCCGACCTGATCGTGATCGCGGTCAAGCCGCAGCACGTTCGGGCCGTTGCGCGCGAGCTGGCGACGCTGCTCAAGCGGCAAGTGGTCGTGACGATCGCCGCCGGTATTCGTCTGGCCGATCTTTCGCGCTGGCTGCTCGGCTATCGGCGCCTGGTGAGAGCGATGCCCAATACGCCTGCGCTGATCGGCGCCGGCATCGCCGGCCTGTACGCGCTATCCGGCGTCGACAGCGAGGGCCGAACCCGCGCCGCGTCCATTCTCGAGGCAGTCGGCGCAACGCTCTGGTGCGAGCGCGAGGATGAGCTCGATGCCGTCACGGCCGTGTCGGGCAGCGGCCCCGCGTATGTCTTCTACTTTCTCGAAGCGCTCGAGCAAGCGGCGCGCGAGCTCGGGTTTGCGCCCGCCGACGCCCGTCGTCTCGCTTACGCGACCTTCAGCGGATCGATGCGCCTGGCCGAGCAGAGTGAATCCGAACCGGCGCTCCTGCGCGCGCAGGTGACATCCAAAGGCGGCACGACCGAGCGCGCGATCAGCGCGATGGACGAGGCGAGTGTGAAGGCCGCGATCATCACGGCGGTCAAGGCCGCGGCTGCGCGCGCCCGCGAAATGGGCGAGCGCTTCGGATCCGAGCCCTGATCATGCTTACCGACGCGCTCCGCTTCCTGATCAATATCGTCTTTGCGCTGATCGTGTATTCGGCGCTGCTGCGTTTCATCATGCAGTGGCTGCGCGCCCCGTTTCGCAATCCGCTCGGTCAGGCGGTCGCCGCGCTGACCGACTGGGCAGTCAAGCCGCTGCGAAAAATACTGCCCGGATTCCGTGGACTGGACTGGGCGTCGCTGATTGTCGCCTTGCTCGCGCAGCTGCTGTGGCTGCTGTCGCTGGCCATGCTCGGCGGCGCCGCCATCTCCGGCCCGCTGGCCGGTGCGCTTGCCGCGCTGGCGGTGATCGAATTGCTCAAGGCCGCGCTGTGGATACTGATCGTCGCGGTATTCCTGCAGGCGCTGTTGTCGTGGGTCGCGCCCGACGGTCCGCTGGCCGGCGTGCTGAATGCGCTGACGTTTCGCTTCCTGGCGCCGATACGACGCGCGATCCCGCCGCTCGGCGGCGTGCTCGATCTTTCGCCGCTGATCGTCATCGTGGTTGCGCAGCTGCTGCTGATGCTGCCGGTCGCGTGGCTCGAGCAGGCGGTCGGGCAGCTCTTTCGCTAGCGCTGCGGCTTCACGTTTTTGCCGCCAGAGCATTGGCGAGTCGGACGAAGTCGGCAACCGACAGCGTCTCGCCTCGCGCGCCCGGGGCGATGCCGACGGCTTCGAGCGCGGCCTCGTCGGCGAACGGCTTCAGCGCATTGCGCAAGGTCTTGCGCCGCTGGCCGAATGCCGCCGCGACCAATTGCGCGAATAGCGCGGCGTCCGAAAGCGCCGGCCGCGCGGCGCCCAGCGGCGTCAGCCGCGCCACGGCGGATTCGACTTTAGGCGGCGGCCGGAACGCGCCGGCCGGCACGACAAACAGCCGCTCGACGCGGAAGCGAACCTGAAGCATCACCGACAGACGCCCATACTCGGCCGTCGCCGGCGCCGCCGCCATGCGCTGCACGACCTCCCTTTGCAGCATCACGGTGACGTCGCGCAGATTGGCATCGAATTGCGCGAGATGAAACAGCAGCGGCGACGATATGTTGTACGGCAGGTTGCCGATGACGCGAACATCGCGGCCCAGCGCGGCGAAGTCGAAGCTCAGCGCATCGGCCACGTGCAGCGCAAGCCGCTCCGGCGGGAATTCGACGGCGAGCGCCGCGGCGAGATCGCGATCGATCTCGATGACGGTCAGTCGGTCGACCCGATCGAGCAGCGGTCGGGTCAGCGCGCCCAGACCCGGGCCGATTTCAACGAGGCGCTCGCTTCGCTTCGGCGCGATCGCCTCGACGATGCGCTCGACATAATGCGGATCGGCCAGGAAATGCTGGCCGAACCTCTTGCGCGGGCGATGCGAGGCTATCAGCGTGCCGCCGCACGGGCCCGTGCAGCCAGGTCGATCGCGAGGTCGACCGCCGCGAATAGCGAGCCCGGATCGGCGGCGCGAGCCAGCGCGCCTTCGGCGGCGAGATCGAGCGCGGTGCCGTGGTCGACCGAGGTGCGCACGATCGGCAGACCCAGCGTTACGTTGACGCCGTGGCCGAAGCTCGCGTGCTTGAGCACCGGGAGCCCCTGATCGTGATACATCGCCACGATGCAATCGTAGTCGCGCGCCTTGGCCGGAACGAAGACCGTGTCGGCCGGCAACGGCCCCGCGACGTCCAGCCCTTCGGCGCGCAACGCGGTCAGGACCGGAGCGATGACGTCGATTTCCTCGCGGCCGAGGTAGCCGCCTTCGCCGGCGTGGGGATTGAGCCCGCATACGCCGAGGCGCGGCTTGTCGATGCCGAATTTGCGCTCGAGGTCGGCGACGGCGATACGCAGTGTCTGCATCAGCGTCTCGCGCGTGATCGCCGCGGGGACGGCGGCGAGCGGCAGATGCGTGGTCGCGAGCGCGACGCGCAGCGACCCCCATGGCGCCGCGCCGACCAGCAGCATGACGACACCCGGCGCACCGGTGCGCTGCGCGAGGAACTCGGTGTGACCGGTGAATTGGATGCCCGCGTCGTTGATCACGCTTTTTTGCACCGGCGCCGTGACCATCGCCGCGAATTCGCCCGACAGGCAACCGGCCAGCGCGGCATCGAGCGAGGCGATCACCGTCCTGGCGTTGGCCGCATCCAGCCGGCCCGCCTGGACCGGCACCGCAACGGGAAAATGCGCGACTTCGAGTGCGCCCGGCGTCGCGGCGCGGCCGCGCAGGTACGGCACCAGGCGCACGCCTGCGCCGAGCCTTCGCGCGCGCTCGCGCAGAAGCTCGCAATCGCCGGCCAACACCAGCCGTGCCGGCCAGCTCCGTTCGGCAAGACGGACGGCGAGATCAGGACCGATGCCGGCGGGCTCGCCGATGGTGACGACGATCGTCGCCGCATTCATCGCCGCGCTCAAGTCGCAGCGTCGATGCGGACGCCGGTAGAGTCGCCGAAGACTTCGACCTGCACGCCGGATGTCGCGGTGACGGTCGCGCCGTCGGCGGCCAGGGCGATGCTCGCCTGCGTGAAGCCGTCGAGCGCATGCGCCGGCTTGCCGAACACCCACAGCGCGTTCAGCGGATTTTCGCGGTCGACTTCCCCGGTATGCTGCACCGCCGGTCCGAGTGGCAGCGCGTGCCCTTCGCGTCCGAACACCGGAAAGCGATCGAGCGTGGCGCGGTAGCGGATCACCTGCCGCCCGGCCACGCGCTGCCGGGTCGCGAGGTCGTACCATGCCCCGGGCGGCAGCGCGACATCGACCTCGCCTCCCGGCGCGACGACAGGCGCGACCAGCAAGGCGTCGCCGCACATGAATTGCATATCGTGCGCACGGGTCAGCGCATT
>Ga0207683_10000446_pt1 | contig 38241 bp, 35 predicted proteins | sample KBSM73metaG_FD_184333 | JGI IMG/M metagenome (GOLD analysis project Ga0207683, IMG submission 184333) | Miscanthus rhizosphere microbial communities from Kellogg Biological Station, Michigan, USA - KBS M7-3 metaG (SPAdes) (version 2) | ecosystem: Host-associated > Plants > Roots > Rhizosphere >... | reverse complement strand
CTTCGTACCGTTCCAGCGGCTCGGCGACCGCGACAACACCACCGGCGTCGGCCTCGGGCTGGCGCTGTCCCGCGGCCTGGCCGAAGCCATGGGCGGCACGCTCGAGCCGGAGAACACCCCCGGCGGCGGGCTCACGATGGTGCTCTCGCTGCCGGCCGTGCCCGCCCCCGCGCCGCCACCCCTACCGGTCCGCGAGCAGGTGGCCGAGTCATGACCGCTTCGAGCCCAGCCGGTCAGCCGACGACGACCCGGCCGATCAGCCCGGTGGCGCTGAGCAGGCCGATCGCCAGGGCGACCAGGGCGGCGACGACCACGGTCGCGACCCACCACCGCCGGTCGCGCCGGGTGCGGAGGTTGAGCCAGCCGAGAGCGCCGAAGGCGAGGCCCGCCAGCAGGAACCACGGTTCGTTGAAGAACAGGTCCTGCAGGTCCGCGGCGCGCGGGTCGATCGAGGCCCACACCGAGGCCGGGTAGTCGATGGTGAGCCGGCCGGACAGGCTCAGCACTCGTTGGGTGCCCTCGATGAGGGCGTGTCCGCAGCCGAGCACCGCCACGAGCCAGCACACCGCCAGCAGCAGCGGCCGCCACCGGCGGTGCGACCACAGCGGCAGCGCGGCGACCGGCAGGATCGCCGCGACGAGCAGGATCACGGCGGCGGCAGCGTTGATCCGGCGGAACGGCCCGCCCGGCACCGGGGTGCCGGGCAGGAACCCCGTGCCGCCCAGGGCGTAGTAACCGCGGTAGGCCGCGTAGGCGAGGCCCCAGGCGGCCGCCGCCCAGCTGAGTCCGACCACCAGCCGCCGCGCGCCGGACACCGCGTCCGGCCCGGCCACCGACCGGTCCTTCCCCGCCGTTCGTACGGGCTCCATGCTCGCGGCAGCCACGCTCGGCACCGTCGTGTTCCCGCCGGTGCCGCGGATCACGCCGGCTGCCGCGGCGACGGGACGGTGCCGCGCGGCCGGGAGAAGTCGGTAGCTTCTCTGGATCGGGAGGGGTGCCATGGCCGCTGCCAGCGGAAGCTGACCAGCGAGACGATCAGGCCGACCGCCGCCCAGCGGGCGAGGACGGCCAGATCCCCGGCCGGCGGCAGCACGCCGGTGCCCTGCTGGAGCGCGCGGGTGACCGCGTCGATCCCCGGCAGCCGGCCCAGCACCCGGCCGAGCCGCCGGGATCCACCGGCCGCCCGCCGAGGGCGCCGGATGGGCTGCCTTCCTGCTCGGCCACCAGCTGGGCGCCTTCGAGCTGCACCAGCGGGCCGGACGCGGACGACCGGTCGGTGCTGGACGCGCTGCGGGCCGGCGCCCGCGGGTTCCTCACAAAGGACGCCGGCGCCGGCGACATCGAGCGGGCGCTGCACGCCGTGCTGGCCGGCGGGGCCGCACTCGACCCGGCCGTGCACGTCAACCACATCCTGGCCAAGGCCGGCCTGCGCGACCGCGCGCAGGCGGTCAGCTAGGCCTACCGGACCGGCCTCGGCGGCACCCGCTCGGCTAACGCCGACTAGCCGGCCGGAGTCAGAGGCCGTGCCGGCGGTCGCCGGCGGCCAGCTCGGCCAGCCGCGCCTCGGCCTGCGCCGAGAACGGGTCCCGGTAGGCGGCGACCGCGGCGTCGGTCTCCTCGGTCACCAGCTCGAGGTTGATCTGTGCGGCCGCGAACGCGGCCGCCGCGGCGGCCGTACCGACCTGCGCGCTGAGGTCGGTGACGTTGCCCGCGACCCAGACACCGGCCACCTCGGTCCGGCCGGTCGGGTCGGCGGGGACGTGCTCGCCGGCCCCGGACGGATGCTCGACCGCCCGCAACCCCAGGGATTCGAGCAAGCCGGCCCGCGCCACCATCCGCGGCGCCACTGCCACGACCTCCCGGGCGATCACCGTGCCGTCGGCCAGCCGCACCCCGGTCAGCCGGTCGCCGGCCACCTCCAGCGCAGCGACCTCGCCGGTGACGACCGCGATGCCGCGGGCGGCCAGCCGCTCGGCCTGCTCCGGGTCCGGGGCCGGCGCCCGGTGCGTGAACAGCGTGACGTCCGCGCTCCACTGCCGGAACAGCAGTGCCTGGTGCACCGACATCGGTCCGGTGGCCAGCACGCCGATGGCCCGGTCGCGGACCTCCCAGCCGTGGCAGTACGGGCAGTGCACGACGTCCCGGCCCCAGCGCTCGCGCAACCCCGGCACGTCCGGCAGCTCGTCGACGAGCCCCGTCGTCACCAGCAGCCGGCGGGCCCGCAGCGTGCCGCCGCCGGCCACCCGGACCGCGAACCGGTCGCCGTCCCGCTCGACCGTCTCCACCTCGCCGCGGACGATCTCCCCGCCGTACGACCTGACCTCCGCGCGACCGCGGTCCAGCAGCCCGGCCGGCGGCGTCCCGTCCCGGCCCAGCAGCCCGTGCACGCCGGCGGCCGGCGCGTTGCGCGGCGTGCCCGCGTCCACCACCACCACCGACCGGCGCGCCCGGGCCAGCATCAGCGCCCCGCTCAACCCGGCGGCACCGCCGCCGATCACCACCACGTCCAGCTCAGCCATCCTGACCACCTCCGCGACGACCATGCGCCGACGGCGCATAGGGTGGCAAGCTTTGTTGCCGATCTGGCAAACTGGACGGCGTGGACGACGACCTGGACGACGCGCTGGCCGCGACCGGATCCCGGCTGCGGGCGCTGCGCCGGCAGCGCGAGACCACGCTGGCCGAGCTGTCCGCGGCGACCGGCATCTCGGTGAGCACGCTGTCCCGGCTGGAGTCCGGGGCCCGCAAGCCGACCCTCGAGCTGCTGCTGCCGCTGGCCCGCGCGCACGGGGTGACGCTCGACGAGCTCGTCGGCGCCCCGCCCACCGGCGACCCGCGCATCCACCTGCGCCCGGTCACCCGCAACGGGATGACGATGCTGCCGTTGACCCGCCGCGCCGGCGGCATCCAGGCGTACAAGCTGGTGATCCCGGCCGGGCCGCTCCGCAAGCCGGAACCGCAGACGCACGAGGGCTACGAGTGGCTGTATGTCCTCAATGGACGGCTGCGGGTCGTGCTCGGCGAGCAGGACCTGGTGCTCTCCCCCGGCGAGGCGGCCGAGTTCGACACCAGGGTGCCGCACTGGTTCGGCGCCGCGGACGGCGAGGCGGTGGAGTTCCTCAGCCTGTTCGGCCGGCAGGGCGAGCGCGCGCACCTGCGAGCCCGGCCGCGCGCGTCGGTCGGCGGGTGAGCTCAGCGGGCCCCGGTCGGCGCGGCCAGCAGCTCGCGCAGCGGGCCGGCCTCGCCGGAGTCCACCGCCGCGGTCACCATCTCCAGCACGTCGAGCACCTCGCCGGTCGGAGAGCGGACCATGCTGATCAGCCACCGGGTGGCACGGCGCCAGCCCCGGTCGAGCAGCCGCCCGGCGACGGCCATCCCGAGGCAGGCGGTCAGGACGTCCCGGGCGGCCGGGCGGCGCAGCAGCGGCGGCAGCCGGCGCACCGCCGGCTCCACGGACTCGGCCATCCTGACCCAACCGCCGCTCTCGACGGCGTCCAGCGCGGCGGCGACGGCGGCGTCGGTGGAACGTGTGCCGGTCGCCACCCGCAGCGCGGAGTACGCCTGCCAGACCGGCGGCAGGTAGGCGTGCGGCTCGGCGTCGCGCAGGGCGAACGGCTCCAGCGTGCCCGGCTCGGCGTCCAGCTGGTCGACCAGGTCGCGCAGGCACCACTCCTCCAGCCCGACCGGGTCGCGGATCGGCACCGGCACCGGCGCCGGGTCGTACCGGGCCGGCGGGACCGTCGGCAGCGCGGCCAGCCGGTCGCGCAGCGGCGGGTGGTCGGCCGCCGCGTACGGGTCGGCCGCCTCCTCGTCGGCGACGAGCAACCGGGCGCGGCGCTCGACGTGCGGGTCGGCCAGCGCGGCGGCGACCGCCTCGTACAGGTCTTCGGGGAAGCGGCCGCGGCCGGCGGCCACCTCGATCCAGCCGGCCGCGAGCCGCTCGAACAGCAGCCCGAGCGTCGCGGTCCGGGTGAGCGCGCCGCCGGCCGCGGCCGGGCCGGCGACCGCGGCGCTGGCCCGGTCGGCGGCCAGCTCCAGCGCCCACATCCGCGCCTGGCTGGCCCGCAGCAGCCGTCCGGACAGCGCGGCCGGTGCCCGCGGCCGGTGCTCGAGCCCCTCGGCCAACCGCTGCCGGGACCGGGACATCGCCCGGAACGCGGTCGAGTCCAGCTCCACGCGGTGCGCGAGCTCGTGCGCGACGACGGCCTCCAGCTCGGGCCGGGCCAGCAGGCGGAGGAACGGCCAGCCGAGCACGAGGACATACGTGCGGGTGCCACCGATCCGGGGCCGGGCCAGCGAGGCGGTCGGCTCCGGGACGAGCCGCACCACCACCCGCCGGCGGCCGAAGCCGACCGCCTGGGCCACGGAGTCCACCAGCTCGGCGAGGTCGGGCTCGGCCGCGGGCGGCAGCGCCCGGCCGGGCAGCCCCGGCCGGCGCGCGAGTGCGGCCGCCGCGCCGACCGCGACCCAGGCGACCGGCAGCAGGAGTCCCGCGGGCCCGTCCAGCAGCACGCCGACGGCGAGCGTGACCAGCGCGCCGGCCACCAGCACCGGATGCGCAAGCACCGCCATCGCGGCGGTCAGCACCGCCGACTTGGCCCGACCCGCCACGACGTCCTCTCCCCACCACCGCCCGTCACACCCGGTCATCCTCCCGCACCTGCCCGGCCGGACGTCGGCGCGCGCGATCCGCTCCGGCGCCGGCGGGGACATCCGCGTTGACCCCGGCGCGGGAGGCTGCTCTGCTGAGTGGTCGTGAGGCTGCTGGAGCGCGACGCTCAGCTCGACGCTCTGCACGCCGCCCTGGAACGGGCGCGGCGGGGCGGGGGCAGCATCGTGCTCGTCTCCGGCGAGGCCGGGATCGGCAAGTCCAGCCTGCTGGCGGGGTTCGCGGAGCGGGCGGCCGGGCAGGCCCGGCTGTTCCGCGGCTCCTGCGAGGACCTGGTCACCGCCCGGACCCTCGGCCCGTTCCGGGACATGGTCCGGCAGCTGCCCGGCGTCCCGCTCGGCGTCGGGCCGGGTGAGCGGGACGCCCTGCTCGAGGCACTGCTGGCCGAGATGGCCTTCACCCAGCGCCCCGCGGTCGTCATGGTCGAGGACGCGCACTGGGCCGACCAGGCGTCGCTGGACGTGCTGCGGGCGCTGGCCCGCCGGGTGCCGGAGCTGCCGGCGCTGCTGGTGATCTCCTACCGGGAGGAGGAGCTTGGCTCCGACCACCCGCTCTGGCGCGTCGTCGGCGGGTTGGCCGGCCCGGTCGTCGTCCGGCTGGAGCTGCCCGGGCTGTCCGACGCCGCGGTCGCGGTGCTGGCCGCCGAGGCCGGCGTCGACCCGGCGCCGGTGGCCGCCGCCGCGGCCGGCAACCCGTTCCTGGTGACCGAGGTGCTCGCGGCGCCCGGCGGTGCCGTGCCCACGTCCGTCCGGCACGCGGTGCTGGCCCGGGTCTCCACCCTGCCGCCGGAGTGCCGGGCGGCCGTCGAGCGGCTCGCCGTGGTGCCGACCGAGGTCCCGGCCGCGCTGCTGCCGGAGCTGGTCGAGGATCCGGCCGCGCTGGAGCCGGCCGAGCGGCGCGGCATCCTGCTGTCCTCGTACGGGGCGGTGCGGTTCCGGCACGAGCTCGCCCGCCGGGCGGTCGAGGAGGCGCTGCCCGGCACCCGGCGGGCCGCGCTGCACCGGCGGGTGCTCGACGCGCTGGTCGCCGCCGGCGCCGAACCGTCCCGGCTGGTGCACCACGCGGTGGCGGTCGGCGACGCCGCCGCGGTGGCCCGCTACGGGACGGCCGCCGCCCGGGAGGCCGCGGCCGCGAACGGACACCGCGAGGCGGTCGCCTACGCCGAGCTGGCCATCGGCTCCGGCCGGCTGACCGTGCCGGAGGCGGCCGAGGTGCACGGCCTTGCCGCCCGGTCCGCGTACGCGCTCAACCGCTTCGGGGACGCCGGCCGGCACGCCGACCGAGCCGTCGAGCTCTGGGACGAGGCCGGCACCACCCCGCTCGGGCTCGGCGAGGCGCTGCTGATCTCGGCGCGGATGAACACGCTGCTGGCCGACCCGGCGACCGCCCGGCACCGGGCCGTGCGCGCCCTCGCCGTGCTCGAACCGTTCGGCCCGACCCGGCAGCTGGCCCTGGCGCACAGCACGCTGGGCTCCCAGGATGCGCTGCAGGCGCGGTTCGAGGACGCGATGGCGCGGCTGGACACCGCGCTCGAGCTCGCCCGCCGCACCGGGGCCGACGACGTCGTCGCGCACGCGCTGAACTACCGCGGCGTCGCGCTGGTCACGCTCGGCGACGAGACCGGGCTGGCGGACCTGCGCGAGTCGGTCGGGCTGGCCCAGGTGCTCGGGCACGCCGACTACACCACCGTCGCGGCGCACAACCTGGCCGTGATGCTGCTGCGTTCGGCCCGGATCGCGGAGGCCGAGCCCTACCTCGAGCTCGGCGCGGCGGTGGCCCACGAGCACCGGCTGGAGACGGCGGCCTACCGGCTGGAGGCCCAGCGGTGCTACGTGCTGATGCTGCGCGGGCACTGGGACGAGGCCGAGCGGCGGCTGCGGGCCCTGCTCGACGCCGGCGACGAGCCCGGCGCCAACGCGGTCAACCCGCTCGCCTTCCTCGGCCGGCTGCTGGCCCGCCGGGGCGACCCGGCCGGGGCCGGCTTCGTCGAGCAGGCCTGGCAGCTGGCCGGCGCGACCGGCGAGGAGCAGAAGAGCTCGGTGGCGGCCGCGGCCCGGATCGACTGGCTCTGGCTGGCCGGCGAGCACGCCCGGATCCGGGCCGAGGGCGGCCGGTTGCTGGAGTTCGCGGTCCGCGCCCAGCACCCGTACCTGCGCGCGGAGATGCTGCGCTACCGGCGCCGGGCCGGCGAGCGGGTCGAGCCGTTCCCGGGCTGCCCGGCCCCGTTCGCGGCCGGGATCGAAGGCGACTGGGCGACCGCGGCCGACCTGTGGGAGCGCGCCGGCAACCCGTACGAGCAGGCGCTGGAGCTGACCGAGGCGTCCGACCCCGAGCCGGCCAGGGCCGGGCTGGCCGTGCTGGACCGGCTGGGCGCGGCGGCATCGGCCAGGATGTGCCGGCGGCGGCTGCGCCGGGCCGGCGTCCCGGTGCCGCGCGGGCCGCGGGCGGCGACCCGGGCCAACCCGGGCCGGCTGACCGACCGCCAGCTGGAGGTGCTGGCGCTGCTGGCCGAGGGCCGCACCAACGCGGAGATCGCCGCCCGGCTGGTCGTCTCGCACCGGACCGTCGACAACCACGTCGCCGCGCTGCTCCGCCGGCTCGGGGTCCGGTCCCGGCGGGAGGTCGCCGCGGCCGCGGCCGACCTCGGCCTGCCGGCCCGGATGACCAAACGTGAGCACATCGCTGCCCCGAAGTAGGTAGCGACCGCGCACGACGGGCGCGTCCGCGCCCCGTCACCATCGCTCCAGCGGACCGGACCGTGCCGGCCGCGAGGGGGCGGGGGGACATGAGCACTGCGATCGAGGACGCGCCGGCGCGCGGCGCGGACGACCTGGTGGACCGGATCAGGGCCGGGCTGGTGGGCGAGGGCGACCTGCTGCCGGGCCCGTACGGTCCGCGCCGGCTGACCTACGCGGACTACACCGCGTCCGGGCGGGCGCTGGACTTCGTCGAGGACGCGATCCGGACCCGGGTGCTGCCCGGGTATGCCAACACCCACAGCGAGAGCTCGACCACCGGGCGGCGGACCACCCGGCTGCGCGAGCAGGCCAGGGCCCGGATCGCCCGGGCGGTCGGCGCCGGACCGGACCACGTGGTGATCTTCTGCGGCTCCGGCGCCACCGCCGGGGTGGACAAGCTGACCCGGCTGCTCGGCCTGGCCGATCAGCCGTCCGGGTCCCGGCCGGTGGTCTTCGTCGGCCCGTACGAGCACCACTCCAGCGAGCTGCCCTGGCGCGAGTCGGCAGCCGAGGTGGTGGCGATCGGCGAGGACCGGCGCGGCGGGGTGGACGCCGACGAGCTGCGCGACCGGCTGCTCGCGACCCGGCACCGGCCACTGCGGCTCGGCTGCTTCTCGGCCGCCTCCAATGTCACCGGCATCCTGTCCGACACGGCCGGGATCACCGCGCTGCTGCACCGGCACGGCGCGCTCGCGGTCTGGGACTACACGGCCGCCGCGCCGTACCGGCCGATCCGGATGCGGGAGACGACCGCCGGCGGCATCGACGCCAAGGACGCGGTGGTGTTCTCGCCGCACAAGTTCGCCGGCGGCCCGCAGACGCCGGGGGTGCTGGTGGTGCGCCGGGAGCTGGTGCGCCGGCCGGTGCCGACGACGCCCGGCGGCGGCACGATCGCGTTCGTCGACCCCGGCGGCGCGCTCTACCTGGACGACCCGGTGGCCCGGGAGGAGGGCGGCACGCCGGCGATCGTCGAGTCGGTGCGGGCCGGCCTGGCCGTCGCGGTGAAGGAGTCGGTCGGGGCCGACCGGATCCTCGACCTGGAGCGGCGCTGGCGGCTGCGGGTGTTCAGCCGGTGGGCCGGCAACCCGCACCTGGAGATCCTCGGCCACCCGGACGCGCCGCGGCTGCCGATCGTGTCGGTCCGGATCCACCGCGCCGGCCGGGTGCTGCACCACGAGTTCGTCGTCGCGCTGCTCGATGACCTGTTCGGCATCCAGGCCCGCGGCGGCTGTTCCTGCGCCGGCCCGTACGGGCACCGGCTGCTGTGCATCACCCCGCGCCGTTCGGCGGCGCTGCGCAGCCAGGCCGCGCGCGGGTACTTCGGGATCAAGCCGGGGTGGGCCCGGGTGACGTTCCCGTACTTCATGTCGGAGACGGTCGTGGACTACGTGGTCGAGGCGGTCGAGCTGGTGGCCGGGTACGGGCACCGGCTGCTGCCCGACTACGTGTTCGACCCCCGCTCGGGTCACTGGCGGCACCGCCGGGCCCCGGTCGGCGCCGACCCCGACCTGGCCGAGCTGCTGGCCGGGCCGGCTCCGGCCACGCCGCGGCTCGGCGAGGACGCGCTGGCCGGCCAGCTGGAGCGGGCCAGGGCGGTGCTGCAGTCCCGGCCGGACGAGCTGACCGACCGGCCCAGCGGGCTGCCGCCGGAGCTCGAGGCGCTGCGCGAGTTCCACCTCCCGCCCGGCTGCCTGCGCTGAGCCGGCGGCGACGATGGACACCACCTCCTGCCCCGACTGCGGGGCGCCGGCCGAGGTGCTCGACCGGTTCGTGCTGGAGAGCACCGACGGACCGATCGACCACGCCCGGGTCCGGTGCGTACACGGGCACTGGTTCGTGCTCTCGCTGGATCTGCTGGCACGGGCGCACGCCCGGCTGACCCGGACGATCCGCTGACCGCTACCGCCCGGCGACCAGGGCGCGGCGGACCCTCGCCAGCGCGGCCGGGGGCGCGCCGGCGACGGTCATCGCCTCGACCACCGCGCCGAACACCGGCGGCGCGTCCAGCACGGTGACCGTCGCCTTCGCCGCCACCGCGACGATCCCGGCGGCGACCCGATCGTGCGGCACGCCACTGCCGGCCTGCAGGACTCCGCCGCCGAGCACCACCTCGACGTCGCTGCGGGCCAGCCGCAGCCGCCGGATGAGCGCGACGGCCATGACCGCGACCTCGTCGGCGAACGCGTCGACCAGCCCGGCGGCCACCGGGTCCCCGTCCGCCGCGGTGGCGAACAGGACCGGTGCCAGCAGGTGCAGGTCGTCGTACCGGATCGCGCCGGTGTGCACGGCGACGGCCACCTCCGAAGGCCGGCGCAGCCCGAACGACGCCGGCACCGCGGTGGCCAGCAGCGTCGCCGGCCCGCGGCCGTCCCGGGCCCGCACCGCCGCCCCGAGCGCGGCGATGCCGAGGCCGATGCCGCCGCCCGAGTCGCCGGTGTAGTCGCCGAGCGCGAGGAAGCCCGCCGTCCGCCCGGACGGGTGCACTCCGATCGCGTTGACGCCGGCGCCGGAGACGACCGCGACCCCCCAGTCCCGGCTGGCGCCGGCGCGCAGCACGGCCAGCGTGTCGTTGCCGACCACGGTGGTCTCGGCCAGCCCGGCCCGGCCGAGCTCGCGACGGGCGATCCGGCGCTCCACCGCCAGGTCGACGTTGGCCAGGAAGCACGCCGCGGCGACCGCCCTGGTCCGCACCCCGGCCGCCCGCCGCGCCTGGTCCACCAGCGAGACCAGGCCGTCGCGCCAGCCGGCCGGGTCGAGCAGCGGCGACAGGACGCCGGGCCCGCGCACCCGGGCCAGCACCCGGCCCGCGGTCGACGCGATCACCACGTCGGTCTTCGAGTTCCCCCCGTCGACGGCGACCACGTGGTCAGGCATGGCGCTCAGGCATCGGCGGCGAAGAACCGCGGCAGGTGCCGGCGGTTCGCCTCCAGCAGCGCGTCCAGCAGCGGCACCGCGACGTCCCACTGCCGCACGAGCGGGTTGGCCAGCAGCGCCCGCAGGGCGGTGCCGCGGTCCCCGGTCCGGGCCGCCTCGATGGTCAGCACCTCGTACGCGGTCACCGCCTGGACCAGGCCGAGCATCTCCGGCGGCAGCGGGTCGACCGGCACCGGGTGCGGCCCGGCGGTGTCGACCACAGCCGGCACCTCGACCACCGCCTCGGCCGCTAGCCCGGCGAGCGTGCCGTCGTTGCGCACGTCCACGTAGTGGTGCCCGCCGTCGCCGGTCAGCAGCGAGGTGACCAGCGCCGCGGCCGCCTCGCTGTAGTACGCGCCGCCGCGCTGTTCGAGCAGCGCCGGCTTGTGGTCCAGGGCCGGATCGGCGTACATCTCCAGCAGGGTGCGCTCGATCTCCAGCACCTGCTCGGCCCGCTGCGGCCCGCTCGCCTGGGCCCGTACGGCCTCGTCGGTGCAGTAGAAGTAGTGCAGGTAGTACGACGGGATCGCGCGCAGCGTCCGCAGCAGCTCGGGCGGCAGGCCGGAGCCCGCGGCGACCTCGCGGAGCCCCGGCGAGTCGAGCAGCTCGGGCAGCCGGTCGACGCCGTCCACCTCGACCTTCCGGATCCAGGTCAGGTGGTTGAGCCCGGCGTGGTCGAGCCGGACCCGGTCCGGGCCGACGCCGAAGAGTCCGGCCAGCTGGCGCTGGAAACCGATCGCGGAGTTGCACAGCCCGACGGCGCGGTGCCCGGCGTCGAGCAGCGCGCGGGTGACGATGCCGACCGGGTTGGTGAAGTCGACGATCCACGCGCCCGGCCCGGCCAGCTTCGCGACCGTGTCGGCGATCTCGAGCACGACCGGCACGGTCCGCAGCGCCTTGGCGAACCCGCCCGGGCCGGTGGTCTCCTGCCCCAGCAGCCCGAACCGGCCGGGCAGCGTCTCGTCCACCAGCCGCGCCTGCTGGCCGCCGACCCGCAGCTGCACCAGCACGGCCACCGCACCGTCCACTGCGGACTCCAGCGAGGTGGTGGTGACCAGCCGGCCCGGGAACCGCTGCGCGGCCAGGATCCGCCGGGCCAGGCCGCCGACCACGTCCAGCCGGTCGGCGGAGACGTCCTGAAGCACCAGCTCGTCGACCGCGAGCACGCCGGCCCGGCGGGCGAACCCCTCGATCAGCTCGGGCGTGTAGGTGCTGCCCCCGCCGACGACCGCGATCTTCACCGGCCCGCCTCCACCCGGCCGGCCAGGTGGCAGGCCGCGCTGTGGCCCGGCGCCAGCTCCCGCGGCCGCGGCGTGATCTCGATGCACTGCTCGACGGCCAGCGGGCACCGGCCGCGGAACCGGCAACCCTCGCCCGGCTCGATCATCAGCGGCGGCTCGCTCACCTCGGCCGCCTGCACGGCCAGCGGCGCCCGCGGGTCGGGCACCGCCGACAGCAGCAGCTGCGTGTACGGGTGCTTCGGGTCAGCCAGCACGCTCTCGGTCGGGCCGGACTCGACGATGTGCCCGGCGTACATGACCAGCAGCCGGTCGGAGACATACCGGGCGCTGGCGATGTCGTGGGTGATGTAGAGGAACGAGACGCCCTCCCGCTCCCGCAGTGAGGCCATCAGGTTGAGCAGCCCGATGCGGATCGAGACGTCCAGCATGGACACGGGCTCGTCGGCCAGGATCAGCTTCGGCCGGTACGCCAGCGCCTGCGCGAAGCCGATCCGCTGCCGCTGCCCGCCGGACAGCTCGTACGGGTAGCGGTCGAGCACGTCGGCGGCCGGGGTGAGCCCGACCGCCTCCACCACCCGCTCCGCCTCGGCCGCGCGCTCGGCCCGGCCGAGCTCGGGCCGGTGCAGGATCAGCCCGCGCAGGATCCCGTGCGAGACCCGGTAGGCGGGGTTGAGCGAGCTGAACGGGTCCTGGAAGACCATCGGCACGTCGCCGCGGTAGGCCAGGACCTGGCGGCGGGACCGCATCGAGGACAGCGGACGGCCCTGGGAGAAGATCTCGCCGCTGGTCGGCCGGTGCACCTTGGCCAGCAGCCGGGCGACGGTGCTCTTGCCGCTGCCGCTCTCCCCCACCAGCGCGACGATCTCGCCGCTGCCGATGGCGAAGTCGGCGCCGTCGACCGCGTGCAGCAGCGTGTGCGAGAAGAGGCCGCCGACCTTGAAGTGCTTGGTCAGCCCGCGGGCCTCGATCAGTGCGGGGGTCACCGGCGTACCTCCTCCTCCTCCGCTGGCTCGTCCACCGGCGCGCCCACCGGCTCGCCCACCGGCGCGCCCACCCGCACGCCAACCGGCTCGCCCGCCGACTCGCCCACCGGATCGTCCGCCGGATCGGCCGCCGGCACGGCCGCTGCCGCCGACGTGGTCGGGGCGGACCGGTCCGGGGCGTGCAGCAGGCACCGCGCCCGCGCATCCCCGACCTGGTAGAGCTCGGGCGCGACGTGCGGGCAGTCGTCGAACGCGACGGGGCAGCGCGGGTGGAACCGGCAGCCGGCGGGTGGGCGGGCCAGGTCCGGCGGCGCGCCCGGGATCCCGGTCAGCGGCACCCGCGGCCCGCGCACCGACGGGAACGCGTCCAGCAGTCCCCGGCTGTACGGGTGGGCCGGGCGGTCGAACACGGTCCGGGTCGGCCCGGCCTCAACCACCTGCCCGGCGTACATCACCAGCAGCCGGTCGGAGAAGTGGCTGACCAGCGACATGTCGTGGGTGACGAACACGACGGCGAAGCCCAGCCGCCGCTGCAGGTCCTTGATCTGCACCATCAGCGAGCGCTGGGCGACCACGTCCAGCGCCGAGGTCGGCTCGTCCATGATCACCAGGTCGGGGGTGAACAGCAGCGCCATCGCGATCATCGCCCGCTGCCGCATCCCGCCGGAGAGCTGGTGCGGATAGCTGCGCAGGTGGATCGGGTCGATGCCGACCAGCCGGAGCACCTCGACCGAGCGCTCGGTCATCTGCCGGCCGGACATCCGGGTGTGCGCGACCAGCGCGTCCTCGAACTGCGCGCCGATCGACAGGACCGGGTTGAGCGCGTTCATCGCGCTCTGCATGACCACCGAGTAGTCCCGCCAGCGCAGCGACCGCAGCTGCCGGTCAGTCATCGTGACCAGGTCGTGGCCGCGGAACACGACGCTGCCGGCGCGCACGGTCGCCGGCGGGCTGAGCAGCTGCGCGATCGCGAACAGCAGGGTGGACTTGCCGCAGGCCGACTCGCCGACCAGACCGACGAACTCGCCCTCGTGCACGTCGAGGTCGACGCCGTCGACCGCCGCCACCGCCCCGCGGGTGGTGACGTACTCGACCCGGAGGTCACGGACCTCCAGCACGGGTGCGGCGGGCACGCGACCTCCTCCTTCTCCTCGACCTCCGGACCGGCCGCAGGGCCGGGTTGCCGATCTCGTCGAAGGCGTAGTTGAGCAGGGCGAACGAGACACCGAGCAGGGCGACGCAGAGGCCGGGGGCGAGCGACCACTGCGGCAGGCCGGTCTGCAGTGCCTGCTGGCTCTGCGCCCAGTAGAGCATGGTGCCCCAGCTGATCGAGTTGGGGTCGCCGAGGCCGAGGAACTGCAGGCCGGCCGCGGTCAGCACGGAGTAGAGCGCGGCGCCGAGGAAGTTCGCGACGATGAGCGAGGTCATCGTCGGCAGCACCTCTCTGAAGATCACGTACGTCGGGCGCTCGCCGCGGACTTTGGCCGACTCGACGAAGTCCCGGTTGCGCAGCGACAGGGTCTGCGCCCGCAGCTGGTTCGCCCCGTACGACCAGCCGGTCACGATCAGCACGACGAGCACGACCGTCAACGTGCCCTTCCCCGCGTACGTGGCCAGGATGATGATCAGCGGGAACGTCGGCAGGACGAGGAAGACGTTGGTCAGCATCGTCAGCGCCTCGTCCGAGAGGCCGCCGAGGTACGCGGCCGAGACGCCGACCAGCACCGACAGCACGGTGGCGAAGAACCCGGCGACCAGCGCGATCACCAGCGACTGCCGGGTGCCGTACACGAGCTGGGCGAAGATGTCCTGGCCGAGCGCGGTCGTGCCGAGCAGGTGCTGGCGGGAGGAGCCGAGGCCGGGCTGGAACTCCAGCGCGTTGGGGTCGCGCACCGAGGTGAACAGCTGCGGCACCGCGGCCAGCACGGCGAACACGACGAAGATCGCCAGGCCGATCATCGCCTTGCGGCTGCCGCGGATCGCGGCCCACAGGCCGCCGCCACGGCGCCGGACCGGTGCGGCTGCGGTCGTGCTGGAGTCGACGAGCAGCGCTGTCATCGACCGCTCCGATCCCGCTCCCGGGACCGCGGGTCGAGGATGGCGATCGCGATGTCACAGACCAGCACCGCGACCAGCACGGCCACCGTGAACAGCATGAACAGCGCCTGCATGAGCGGGTAGTCGGTGTTCTGCACCGAGTTGTAGAGCAGGTAGCCGAGACCCGGGTAGTTGAACACGTACTCGACCAGGATCGAGCCGGCGATCACGAAGCCGAGCGACATGGCGAACCCGGACAGGTTCGGCAGCATCGCGTTGCGGGCCGCGTACGCGGTCATGATCCGCCGGTCGGACAGGCCCTTCGCCCGGCCCATCCGGACATAGTCCTCGGCCAGCGTGGTGATCATGTTGTTCCGCATGGTGAGGATCCAGCCGCCGATCGAGGTGATGAGGATCGTGGCGGCCGGCAGCAGCGCGTGCGAGAACACGCTGAACACGAAGGCCGGGGTGAACGCCGGCTGCAGCCCGCTGTCGTAGTTGAAGTCGCTGGGCAGCAGGCCCCCGGTCCACACCGAGAACACCAGGATCAGCAGCAGCCCGACCCAGAAGTACGGCAGCGCCGAGGTGACCACGAACGCCGGCGGCAGCAGCGAGTCGAGCCGGCTGCCGCGCCGCCACCCGGAGACCACGCCGATCAGCGAGCCGAGCAGGAACGCCAGCACCGTGGTCACCCCGACCAGCCCGAGCGTCCACGGCAGGGCCTGCCGGACGATCCGGGTCACCGGTTCGCCCAGCGTGGCCCCGATCGAGATCCCCCACTGCCCGGTCACCATGTTCTTGAGGTAGTCGAGGTACTGCACGACCACGTTCTCGTCCGGCTTGAACCCGTACGAGGTGAGCATCTGCTCCAGCGCGGCCGGGGACAGCTTGTTGTGCGTCCGGTCCCGCAGCGCCTGCAGCGGGCTGCCCGGCATGAACCTCGGGATGATGAAGTTCAGCGTGAGCGCCGCCCAGAGCGTGAGCAGGAAGAACCCGAGGCGCCGCAGCAGGTAGGGCACGGGGGCTCCCTAGTTCTGCGCCGACTTCGAGTAGACGTGCAGCAGCACCTGCTCGACGTCCGGCACGTTGAACGCCGCCGGCTGCGCGTACGGGTCGGCCTCGGTCGGCCAGCCGGCCAGGTCCTCGGTGTTGTACTGGAACCAGTTGACCGACTCCGTGGTCGGGATGATCGGCACGTCCTTCATCATCGCGGCGCCGACCTTCTTGATGATGTCGACCTGGCCGGCCTCGTCGGCCGTCGGGTACTGGTCGAACAGCGCGTCGACGTCCTTGTTGATGTAGCGCTCGTAGTTCGTGCTGGCCGGCTTGCCGATCGGCGCCGTGTTCTTCGAGTAGAGCATCTGGCGCAGCTCGTAGTACGGCGTCGGACCGCCGGCTTGGCCGTAGTAGGCGAGGTCGAAGTCGCCGGTGTAGAGCCGGTTGTCGAAGGTCTGCTGGGCCAGGTCGGACACCGTCAGCTCGATGCCGATGGGCTTGAGCTGCTGCTTGACCACAGCCAGCGAGGCGTCCCAGTCGGTGTAGCCGGTGATCGTGATGATCGTGAGCTTGAGCGGGTTGGCCTCGGTGTAGCCGAGCCCCGACATCAGCGTCTTCGCCTTGTCCGGGTTTGGCTTGTCGTAGCCGGCCGCCGCGACCGCGGCCTGGTCGTAGTACTTCTGGAAGGTCGGCACCACGACGCCGGTCTGGTTGGCCGGCGGCTGCTGGCCACCCTCACCGATCAGCGCGATCTTCTGCCGGTCCAGGGCCAGCGAGATCGCCTGCCGCACCTCCGGCTTGCTCGTGGCCGCGTGCGACGGGTCGAGGTTCGGCACGATCTCGACGTTGGTCACCGGCGGCGACCAGGTGTGGTTGTCCTTGGACTTGTTCAGGTAGAGCGCCTTGATGTTCGGGATGAACTGGCTGCCCCACTGGGCCTTCCCGCTGGCCAGGTCGAGGTTCGCCGGACCGTTGTCGAGGTACGCCGGATATTGGATCTTCTGCAGGTAGGGCTTGCCGGGCTGCCAGTAGTTCGTGTTCGCGACGTACTGGATGTTGTTCGGGCTGCACGGGTCGACCTTGTAGGGTCCGGTGCCGACCGGCGCCGGGTCGGCCCAGGTGTCGGGGTGTTGCGCCGCCGGGCCGGTCGAGAAGACGTGCTTGGGCACGATGCCGATCTGGTTGGCGAAGTTGAAGAAGTACGGCCCCGCGGGCTGGCCGAAGCTCATCGTGACCTTGTCGCCGGCGGCGGTGACGCTGCGCAGACCGGCCCCGGTCCACAGCGCGTAGAGATCGGTCGCCGGCACCCGCTTCATCGTGTCGAAGGTGTAGGCGACGTCCTCGGCGGTGAACGGCTGACCGTCGTTCCACTTCACGTTCGGGCGAATCGTGAAGACGATGGAGGTCTTGTCCGCGTTCCACTGGTAGGAGGACGCCAGCATCGGCGTCTCCTTCTGGTCCTGCAGCAGGTTGACGTAGACCAGCGGCTCGTAGACGAAGCCGAGCGAGGTCGTGTTGACCGCCGGGTTGAACGGGTTGAACTGGCAGGTCCAGGTCTGACCCTGCACGTTGGCGATCGTGACCGAGCCGCCCTGCTTGTGCGTGGCCTTGTCGGTGCTGCTGCCCTCGCGGGCGCTGGTGTCGTTGCCGTTGCCGTTGTCGGTGGCCGTGTTCGTCGCCGTTCCGCTGCACGCGGCCAGCAGGCTGACCGAGAGGGCGGCGGCGGCGATCGTGATCCGGCTCGTCTTCATCGCGGCCCCCTGATCCGTGGACGCCTGATTGTTAGGAAACTAGACTTTCATTCAACCGGCGGCAAGAGGCTGTTCGCCGGACGGCGGTACGACGCTCCGGTGGGAGGACTCGTGGCGGTCGAGGCGGCGGGGGGCGCGCCGGCGCGCCAGCAGTTGATCCGCTCGCTCAACGAGCAACTGCTGCTCGACTACATCCGCGGGGCCGGCAAGATCTCCCGGCCGGATCTTGCCCGGATGTCCCGGCTGTCCAAGCCCACCGTCTCGCTGGCGCTGGCCAACCTGGAGCGGGCCGGGCTGATCCGCACCTCCGGGTTGAAGACCGGCGCGCCGGGCCGGGCCGCGCTGCTCTACGAGGTCCGCCCGGAGACCGGCGCGGTGCTCGCCCTCGACGCCGGCAGCGAGTTCCTCCGCGGCGCGGTCAGCGACCTGTCCGGCGCGGTCCGGGCCCGCTCGACGGTGCGGACCGCCGCCACCACCGGGCACGAGCGGGTCGTGGAACTGCACCAGCTGGCCAAGAGCCTGTGCGCCGACGCGGGCATCGACCTGGCCGACGTGACCCAGACCGTGCTCGGCAGCCCGGGCGTGTACGACCCGAAGCACGACGCGCTGCGGATGGCCGGCGCGTTGCCGCAGTGGGACGAGCCGTCGGTGCTGGCCGAGCTGCGGGCCGAGTTCGGGTCCGCGCTGCGGCTGGAGAACGACGTCAACGCGGCCGCGCTGGCCGAGCAGGCGCACGGGCACGGCCGCGGCGTCTCCGACTTCGCGTTCGTCTCCATCGGCACCGGCATCGGCCTCGGCCTGGTCATCGGCGGCCGGCTGCACCGCGGGGCGCACGGTGCGGCCGGCGAGATCGGCTTCCTGCCGCTGCCCAGCGGCCACCCGGGCGACGCCAGGGACGCCCGGCGGCGCGGGCCGCTCGAGGCGGCAGCGTCCGCCGCCGGCATCGTCCGCGCGGCCCGGCGCGCCGGCCTGGGCGGCCGGCTGACCGCCCGGTCGGTGTTCGCGGCGGCCGACGGCGGCGACCGGCGGGCCAGCGCGGTGGTCGGCACCGAGGCCCAGCTGATCGCCCGCGCGCTGTGCACGGTCGTCGCGGTGGCCGACCCGGAGCTGGTCGTGCTCGGCGGCGGGGTCGGCCAGGCCACCGGCTTTCTCACCGCGGTCGCCCGCGAGGTGCGGCGGATGGCGCCGGTGCTGCCCGAGCTGCGGGTGAGCGCCCTGGGCACGGACGCCGTGGTCGACGGCTGCCTGGCCGCCGGCCTGGACCGGGCCTGGCAGATCGTCACCGCCCGCCTGGCCGGACCGGTCTAGCCGGCCGCAGGTCGGGCGCCGCCGGCAGGCGGCCGGCGTGCTGGCTTGGCTACCCGGCCGGGCTGCCTGGCCCGGGCTACCCGGCCAGGGCGCTGGCCCGGCTACCCGGCCGAGCTGCCTGGGCCGGGCGACCCGGCCAGGGTGCTGGCGCGGGTTACCCGGCCAGCACGCGGTCCAGGGTGCGGCGGCCCATCCGGCTCATCGGCGGGTTGCTCCTCGCGCAGCCGCGCCCACAGCCGGCGCAGCCGCGGCACGTCCAGCAGGCTCTCGCTGCGCTCGAAGCAGGTCTCCAGCCAGGCGTCGTGGTCGCGCAGGTCGCCGCCGCGGCCGGTGCCGGCGAACACCCGCCCGCGGGTGTCGATCGCCCGTACGCCCCGGATGAACTCGGCCAGGTCGTGGGCGAACCCGACCGACTCCGATGGGTCGGCATCGGTCGCGACCGTGCCGGTCAGCCAGGTCTGCACCGACCAGGGCAGCGGGTAGCCGAGGCCCGGCTCGCCGAGCGCGACCGGCTCCGGGGTGCGGAACCGGGTGCGCCCGGCCAGCTCCCGGGCCGCCTCCGCCTCGGCCGCCAGCCACGCCCGCGCCTCGGCCACGTCCCGCGGGACGAGCGGGAACCGGGCCGCGAGCCGCTCGCCGAGCCGGAAGATCGCGTTGACCGTGCCCTGCGCGGCGACCCTGGTGACCGGCAGGTCCCGCCAGGCCGGGAACTGCGCGTCCACCAGCGCGCGCACGGTCGCCACCGGGACGGTCAGCTGGTCGGGATGCACCGCGCTAGCCGCCCCGAGCAGTCTCGCCCGACGCCGTCCCGCCCAGCGCCGTCTGCCCCGGCGCCGTCTGCCCCGGCGCCGTCCCGTCCGACGCCGTCCCGCCCGACGCCGTCCCGCCCAGCGCCGTCTGCCCCGGCGCCGTCCCGCCCGACGCCGTCCCGCCGGGCAACGGCAGCGGTCGCGGTGGCACCGGCGTGGACACGACGATGGAGCTGACCGTCTGCCCGTACAGCAGGAAGCGGTCGAGCACCTCCTCCAGGTCCTGGATCCGGGCCACGTGCACCTTGACCAGGAAGCAGTCCTCGCCGGTGATCCGGTGACACTCGCTGACCTGGCCGATCTCCCGGGCCAGGGCGGCGATCCGGTCCAGCTGCCCGGCGGTGGGGCGGATCCGGGCGAACGCCGTGACCGGCAGGCCGAGCGCGGCCGGGTCGACCTCCATCCGGAAGCCGGTGATCACCCCGGACCGCTGCAGCCGCTGCACCCGCTCGGTGACCGCGGGCGCCGACATGCCGACCCGGCGGGCCAGCGCGGACATGGTGATCCGCGGGTCGTCGTGCAGCTCCCGCAGCAGCCGGCTGTTGACCGCGTCCAGCAGCTCGGACCGGCTCTGAAGCTCAGCCATCGATCTCACCTGCACATCCCTGGAAATCGGGCCGTTCGGCCGTTGATCGGCCATGGTGGTACGCGGTTCCGCCTTGGACGATAGGCCAGGTGTCCGTACCGACCGGGCGAGTGGCCGGCGCCGTCGCGGCGCTGCCGCCGAGCTCGTTCTTCCTCACCAGCGCGGTCTTCCACTACCTCGGGCCGTCGCTGGCGGTGCTGCTGTTCGCGCACGTCGGGGTGCTCGGCGTGGCTTGGCTGCGGATCGCCGCCGCGGCCGTGGTGTTCGCGCTCTGGCGCCGACCGTGGCGGGTGCTGCGCGCCGCCCCGCCGGACCGGCGGCGGGTGCTGCTCGCCCTCGGCGCCGTGCTCGCCGCCATGAACTCGCTGTTCTACCTGGCCGTCGACCGGCTGCCGCTCGCCACGGTCGGCGCGGTCGAGTTCCTCGGCACGATCGTGCTCGCCGCGGCCGGCGCCCGCACCCCGCGCAACCTGGTCGCGCTGGCGCTGGCCGTCGGCGGCGTCGCCGTGCTCACCGACGTCCACCTGGCCGGCGAGCCGCTCGGCTTCGCGTTCGCGTTCGCCAACTGCGCCGGCTTCGTGCTCTACGTCGTCCTCGGCCACCGCGTCGCCAGCAGCGGGGCCGGTCCGCTCGCCGGCATCGACCAGCTGGGCGCCGCCATGCTGGTGGCCGCGGTGGTCGCCACCCCCTTCGGCCTGCACCAGGCCGCCGCGGCGTTCGGGCACCCGCTGTGGCTCGCCTGGGGCATCGGGGTCGGCGTGTGCTCGTCGGTCATCCCGTACGTGACCGACCAGCTGGCGATGGCCAGGCTGCCACGGGCGACGTTCGCGCTGATGTTGGCGCTGCTGCCGGCGGCCGCGACCGTGATCGGCCTGCTCGTGCTGGCCCAGGTGCCGACCGGGCGGGACCTGCTCGGCATCGCGCTGGTGATCGCCGGCCTCGCCGCCCACCAGGCTGCCCACCAGGCCGCCGATCCGCCGGTCAGTCGTGGCCGAGCACCGGATGCGGCCGGTACGGCGCCTCCAGCCGGGCGAGTTCGTCCTGGTCGAGCGTGACGGCGACCGACGCGATCGCGTCGGCGACGTGCCCGATCTTCGTCGCGCCCACGATCGGGGCGGTCACGCCGGGCCGGCCGGACAGCCAGGCCAGCGCGACCTGCGCCGGCGGCAACCCGCGCGCGGCGGCGACGTCGACGAGCGCGTCGACCACGTCGAAATCCCCCTCGCCGTACGTCGCCTCGGCCAGCGGGTCGGACCGGCCCCGGACGGTCGTGGTCCGGTCTTCGCGGCTGCGGGTGCCGGCGAGCAGGCCGCGGGCGAGCGGGCTGAACGGCAGCACGCCGACCCCGGTCTCCCGGCAGTACGGCAGCATCTCCCGTTCCTCCTCGCGGTAGGCGAGGTTGTAGTGGTTCTGCATCGACACGAACGGCGTCCAGCCGGCCGCCCGCGCCCGCTCCTGGGCCTGCACGAACTGCCAGGCGTACATGGCCGAGGCGCCGAGGTAGCGCGCCTTGCCGGCGCGCACCACCTCGTCCAGGGCCTGCATCGTCTCCTCGATCGGCGTCAGCGGGTCGTACCGGTGGATCTGGTAGAGGTCGACGTGGTCGACGCCGAGCCGGCGCAGCGAGCCGTCGATCGCGCTGAGCACGTGCTTGCGGGACAGGCCGCCGGCGTTGGTCACGCCCTCCCGCAGCGGGAAGTAGACCTTGGTCGCCAGCACGTAGTCGTCCCGGTGCGCGAACAGCCGGCGCAGCAGGGTGCCGGTCGCCTCCTCGCTGGCACCGCGGTCGTACATGTCCGCGGTGTCGAACAGGGTGACGCCGGCCTCGACGGCGTGCCGGACCAGCGGCTCGGCCTGATCGGCGGTCAGGTGCCAGGCCCGGCGGCTGGTGTCGCCGATGCTCATCATGCCGAGACCGATCCGCGAGACGACGAGCCCGGTCCGGCCGAGCCGTCCGTACTGCATCTTGGGTTTATCTCCTAAACTAAAGACTTTAGGTCATATACTAGCGTCGTGGTCAAGGCCGATTTCCCGGTCGTCTGGCTCTCCCCCGAGCCGGAGGACGGCCGGCGGCTCACCCGGGCCGCGGTCGTGCGGGCCGCGGTCGCGGTCGCCGACGAGGCCGGGACGGCGGGCCTGACGATGACGGCGGTCGCCGGCCGGCTCGGCGAATACAGCCCGATGGCGCTCTACCGGTACGTCGACAGCAAGGACGGGCTCGTCGACCTGATGCTCGACCACGTGGTCGCCGAGATCCCGCTGCCCGACCCTGCCGCCGGCGACTGGCGGGCCCAGCTCCACCGGGTCGCCCTGGACAGCTGGGCGATGGCCCGCCGGCACGTCTGGTATGCGCAGCTGGTGCACACCCGCCCGCCACTGGGGCCGAACCTGCTGCGCCGCACCGAGGCACTGCTCGGAACGCTGGTCGCGACCGGCCTCGACCTGCCCGAGGCGCTGAGCTACGTGCAGCTGCTCGACCGGCACGTGTACGCGGCGGCGCTGGCCGACGCCGAGGAGCAGGCGATGCTGCGGACCTACGGCGTCGACGGCGACGGCGAGTTCACCGCCGCGGTCCGCGACCTGCGCGAGACGGTGGCGGCGAGGCACCCGCTGCTCGGCCGGTGGATGGCCGCGCCGACCGGCCCGACCCCCGAGGAACAGCTCACCCGCGGGCTGGACTTCCTGCTCGACGGGATCGCCGGCCGCGTCGCCGGCCGGGTCGCCGCCGGCACGTCGCGACCATGACGACCGCCGCCCCGCGGGCTGCCGGGAGGTAGTTCGGCCGCGTCCGGGACGGCAGACTGGGCGGATGAGCGACGCGCCGGTGTGCTCGGTCGACCCGTTCGACGAGGCCGTGCTGGCCGATCCGTACCCGATGCACGAACAGTTGCGCGAGCTCGGCCCGGTGGTCCGGCTCTCCGCCTACGGGATCTGGGCGATGGCCCGGCACGAGCAGGTGCAGGCGGCGCTGGTCGACCACGACACGTTCTGCTCGTCGGCCGGAGTCGGGCTCAGCGACTTCCGCAAGGAGACGCCGTGGCGGCCGCCGAGCCTGCTGCTGGAGGCCGACCCACCCGCACACACCCGGGCCCGCCGGCCGGTCACCCGGGCGATGTCACCGGGAACCGTGCGCCGGCACGCGGAGTCGCTCGTGACGGAGGCGAGCGCGCTGTTCGACCGGCTCGCCGGTCGGGACGAGATCGACGGGATCGGCGACGTCGCGATCCCCTACCCGCTGACCGTCTTCCCGGACATCGTCGGCATGCCGGCGGAGGGACGGGAGCACCTGCTGCCGTACGGGGACCTGGTGTTCAACGGGTTCGGTCCGCGCAACCGGCTGTTCGTCGAGGCGATGGCCGGGGCGCCGCCGGTGCAGGAATGGGTGGCCAAGGCCTGCCGGGCGGAGAGTCTCGCGCCGGACGGGATGGGCGCGCGGCTGCACGAGTACGCGGCCGAGGACGGGTTCCCGCCGGAGCAGTCGGCCCTGCTGATGCGCTCCTTGCTGTCGGCCGGGCTGGACACGACCGTGCACGCGATCGGCAACGCCTTGTGGTGCCTCGCCACGAACCCCGACCAGTACGCGCTGCTGCGCGCCGATCCGTCCCGGGCCGGGGCGGCGTTCGAGGAGGCGCTGCGGTACGAGTCCGCGGTGCAGACGTTCTTCCGCACGACCACGCGCCCGGTAATGGTCGGCGACGTCGAGATCCCGGCCGGCGAGAAGGTGCTGCTGTTCCTCGGCGCGGCCAACCGGGACCACCGCCGCTGGCCGGACCCGGACCGGTTCGACATCGCCCGCAAGGCCAGCGGCCACGTCGCCTTCGGCGCCGGGATCCACGCCTGCGTCGGCGGTGCTCTGGCCCGGGCCGAGGGCAGCGCGGTGCTCGCCGAGCTGGCCCGCCGGTACGCGACGATCAGCCTGGCGGGGGCTCCGGAACCGCAGCTGAACAACACGCTGCGGGCGCTGCGGCGGCTCCCGCTCGCGGTCGGGCCATGACATCGTCGGCCCGCTGGTGGTGCGGATAACCGCACCGCGATCGGGCGGTCAGCCCTGCTGCCCCCGGTCGTCGCCGAGACGAGGCTCGACGCCATGGACGACGTGCTGGAGCTGACCGGCGTGACCCGGCGATTCGGGCGAGCGGGCCCGGTCGCCCTGCGGGGCGTCTCGCTGCGGGTGCCGGCCGGCTCGTTCGTCTCGGTGATGGGCGCGACCGGCTCGGGCAAGAGCACGCTGCTGCACTGCGCAGCCGGGCTCGACCGGCCGACCGCCGGCACGGTGCGCCTCGCCGGCCGGGACATCTCCCGGATGCGCGAGCGCACGCTCACCCGGCTGCGCCGGGACCGGATCGGGTTCGTCTTCCAGTCCTACAACCTGCTCTCCGAGCTGACCGTCCGGCAGAACGTGCTGCTCCCGTTCCGGTTGGGCGGCCCGCGCGGCCGGCCGCTGGCCGAGGTGCTGGCCCGGGTGGGCCTCGCCGGGTTGGAGCGGCGGCCGGTCGGCGAGCTGTCCGGCGGTCAGCGGCAGCGGGTGGCGATCGCCCGCGCGCTGGTCACCGCGCCGGAGGTGGTGTTCGCCGACGAGCCCACCGGTTCGCTCGACCCGACCACCGGCGGGCAGGTGCTGCGGCTGCTGGGGGACGCGGTCCACCGGGACGGGCTGACCGTGGTGATGGTGACCCACGACCCGCTCGCGGCGGCGGTGAGCGACCGGCTGGTGCTGCTGCGCGACGGCCGGCTCGTCGCCGACTCCCCCACGCCCGACGCCGCCGAGATCGCCGCCCGGTTGCGCGCGGTCTCCACCCCGGCCGTCACGGTGCCGGCATGAGCGCAGGGCTGACCCGGCAGGCATTGCGCAAGCACCCGTGGTCGTTCGCCGGGCCGGTCGCGACGCTGACGCTCGGCGCGGCGGTGGTCAGCGCCGGCGTCGGCGCGCAGGCCTCGTTCGGCGGCGCCGGCCTCGACGCGGCCGGCAGGCGGGCATTGGCCGCGACCGATGCGGCCGACTTCGCGACGGTGCTCGTCCTGCTCGGGATCTATCTGTCGATCCTCATCGTGGCCGTCACGATGGCGGCGACGATCGCGCGGCAGGGCCGCGACATCGCGTTGCTGCGCACGGCCGGCGCGACCCCGGGCCGGGTCCGGCGCGCGGTCGCGATCCAGGCCGCCGTCGTGGCGATCCCGGCGGCGCTCGGCGGCGTCCTGCTCGGCACGCTGGCCTGCCGGGCCTGGGTCGGCAGCCTCGCCGGGCACGGCGTGGTCCCCACCGCGGTGGCCTTCCGGTTCAGCGCCGTCGCGTGGCCGGCGGCGCTGGGTGTCGCGCTCGGCGCCGGCGTGCTCGGCGCGCTCGCCGCGGCCGTGCGGCCGGCCCGGGTGCGCCCGGCGGTGGCGCTGACCGAGACGGCGGTGCCGCGCCGGACCTTCGGGCCGGTGCGGACCGGGCTCGGCGTGCTGCTCGCGGTCGGTGGCACCGTGCTGGCGGTGGCGGCCTCGACGCTGTCGGCGGACCAGGCGGAGGACCTCGGCCTGCTCGTGGTGCTGGCGCTGTGCGTGGGCGCCGGACTGCTCGGGCCGGCGCTGCTGCGGGTCGCCGCGCCGCTGGCGCGGCCGTTCGGCCGGGTCGGCGCGCTGGCCGCCGACAACGTCGCGGTGCGGGCGAGGGCGCTGTCCGCGGCGCTGGTGCCGCTGGTGCTGTCGGTCGGGTTCGCGGCGATCAAGATCACCGCGCACACCACCGCCGCGCACGTGCGGGGCACCGCGGACCCGGCCGCCGACATCTGGCTGGACTACTCGGGAACCGCGGTCTTTGTGGCGTTCGCCGCGGTCGCGGCCGTCAACGCGCTGATCACCCTGGTGCTCAGCCGACGCGGAGAGCTGGCCGCGCTCCGGCTCGCCGGCGCCACCCGCGGCCGCGTGCTCGGCGTGCTGACCTGCGAGGCTCTGGTCGTGACCGGGACGGCGCTGCTCGCGGCGGCGTGCGTGGCGGCGGTGACGCTGCTGCCGCTGCTGCACGGCGCGCTGGGCACCTTCCTGCCCTACCTGCCCGCGGGTTGGCTCGCGGCGTTCGTCCTCGGGGTGTTCGGGCTGGTCGCGCTGGGCATGGTGGCGCCGGCGGCAGTGCTGCTGCGCCAGCCGGCGATCGAGGCGGCCGGGGTGGAGCCGTGATCCGCCGGATCCTGCGGGCGCCGGTCGACGGCCGCACCTGGCGCGAGTTCGGCTACGTCCTGGCGAGCCTGCTGCCGGCGGTGCCGGCGTTCGCGCTCGCCCTGCTCGGTGCGGTCGCGTCGGTGCTGTCGCTGTTCACCGTCGGGCTGCCACTGCTGGTCGGCGTGCTGCTGCTGGCCCGGGTGGCCAACCGGGCCTTCCGCTGGCCGGCGCGGATCGTCGGCTGGCACTGGCCGCTGCCGCCACCGGTGCGACGCGACCACGGCCGGCTGCGCTGGGCCCGGGCGGTCCTGCTCGACGGCGCGGGCTGGCGTGCCCTGCTCTACTGCTTCGTCACGCTGCCGGTGACCGCGCTCGCCGCCTACATCGCCGCCGTCTCCCTCGCCGTCGGGCTGGCGTTCCTCACCTCTCCGGTCTGGTGGTGGCTCACCCCGACCGGCTTCGGCGAGATCGACGACCCCGGCTGGGCCGGCACCTGGCTCTACGTGCTGCAGGCGGTCGGCGTCCTGCTGGTCTGGCCGTGGTTCCTGCGCCTGCTGGTCAGCCTCGATCGCGTAATGGTCCGCGCGCTGCTCGAGCCCAGCCCCGACCGGACCCGGATCGCCGAGCTGCAGACGAGCCGGGCCCTGCTGGCCGCCGACGCGGCCACCGTCCTGTCCCGGCTGGAGCGCGACCTGCACGACGGTACCCAGGCCCGGCTGGTCTCGCTCGGCGTGACGCTCGGCCGGATCCGCCACCGGGTCACCGATCCCGAGGTGCGGGCGCTCGTCGCCGGCGCCCAGGAGACGGTGACCGACGCGCTGGGCGAGCTGCGCGACATCGTCCGCGGCATCCACCCACCGGCGCTGGACGCCGGGCTGCCGACCGCGGTCGCGACCCTTGCCGCCCGCAGCCCGGTGCCGGTCGAGACCGCCGTCGAGCTGACCAGCGAGCCGCCGGCGGCCACTGCGAGCACGCTCTACTTCAGCCTTGCCGAGCTGCTGACCAACGTCACCCGGCACGCCGGTGCGACCAGGGCGCGGCTGCGGTTGGCCGAGGAGCCGGGATGCTTCCTGCTCGAGGTGACCGACGACGGCCGCGGCGGGGCGACCCTCGACGGCGGCGGCACCGGGCTGGCCGGCCTGGCCCGCCGCGCGGCCGCCCTCGACGGCACGCTACGCGTGCACAGCCCGCCCGGTGGGCCGACCGCGGTGACGATGACGCTGGCGAAGGAGGGGTGAGCATGCGCGCGGTGATCGCCGAGGACAACCCGCTGCTGCGGGACGGCATCTCGCTGCTGCTCGCCGACCACGGCATCGACGTCGTCGGGGCGGTCGACAACGCCGACGGCGCGGTCGCGGCCGTGCACGAGCACCGGCCGGACGTCGCGGTGCTCGACGTGCGGATGCCGCCCACGCACACCGACGAGGGCGTCCGCGCCGCCATCCGGATCCGGACCGACCGGCCGGAGACCGCGGTGCTCGTCTTCTCCCAGTGGGTCGAGACCAGCTATGCGCGCCAGCTGCTGGCCGACGACACCGCCCGGGTCGGCTACCTGCTCAAGGACCGCATCGTCAGCACGGACGCGTTCATCGAGGCGCTGCACCGGCTGGTCGACGGCGGCACCGTCCTCGACCCCGAGGTGGTCCGGCAGCTGATCTCGGCGGCGGCGATCGACGCGGGGCTGGCCCGGCTCACCGACCGCGAGCGGGAGATCCTCGGCCTCATCGCCGAGGGCCGGTCCAACGTCGCGATCGCCGAGACGCTGCACCTGGCCGGCCGCAGCGTGGAGAAGCACGTGAGTGCGATCTTCACCAAGCTCGACCTCCCGGCCGCCGACGCCGACAACCGCCGGGTCCTCGCCGTACTCCGCTACCTCAACACCCTCCGATGAGCGCCACGCCGGGCTCAGTGCGAGTCGCGGGTCACGATCGAGCCGCTCGACCCGCGGAGGAAGTCAAGGTCGGCCCCGGTGTCGGCCTGCCCGACGTGGTCGATGTAGAGGCGCTCCCAGCCGCGGGTCGGGCGTGCATAGCCCGCCACCGCCGCCTCGCTCGGCGTGCGTGCGGCCAGCTCCTCGTCCGGCAGGTCGACGTCGATGCGACGGGCGGCGACGTCGAGGCTGATCATGTCTCCGGTCCGGATCCGCGCGAGCGGCCCACCGGCGGCCGCCTCCGGCGCCACGTGCAGCACCACCGTGCCATAGGCGGTGCCGCTCATCCGCCCGTCGCAGACCCGCACCATGTCCCGCACGCCCTGCGCAAGCAGCTTGGGCGGCAGGGGCAGGTTCGACACCTCCGGCATGCCGGGATATCCCTTCGGCCCGCAGCCGCGCAGCACCAGCACCGAGTCGGCGTCGACGTCGAGGTCCGGGTCGTCGATCCGGGTGTTGAAGTCCTCGATCGAGTCGAACACCAGCGCCCGGCCGCGGTGCCGGAGCAGGTGCGGCGACGCCGCCGCCGGCTTGACCACCGCGCCGTCCGGCGCGAGGTTGCCGCGGAGCACGGCGATCCCGCCCTCGGCGGCCAGCGGCGCCGAGCGGGAACGGATCACCTCGGTGTCCCAGATCGGCGCGTCGTCCAGGTGGTCCACCAGCGGCCGCCCGGTCACCGTGAGCGCGGTCGGGTCGAGCAGGTCGCGGACCTCGCGCAGCACCGCCAGCAGGCCGCCGGCCCGGTGGAAGTCCTCCATCAGGAACCGCCCGGCCGGCAGCAGGTCCACCAGCACCGGCACCCGCGACCCGATCCGGTCGAAGTCGTCGAGCGTGAGGTCGACCCCGAGCCGGCCGGCGATCGCCAGCAGGTGCACCACCGCGTTGGTCGACCCGCCGATCGCCGCCAGCGCCACGATCGCGTTGTGGAACGACGCCCGGGTCAGGAACGAGCGGGGTCGCCGGCCGGACGCGACCAGCTCCACCGCCAGCCGCCCGGTCTCGTGCGCCGCCTCCAACAGCCGGCTGTCCGGCGCCGGCGTCCCGGCGACACCGGGCACGACCGTGCCGAGCGCCTCGGCGACCAGGGCCATCGTCGACGCGGTGCCCATCGTGTTGCAGTGCCCGCGACTGCGAACCATCGCCGACTCGGACCGGGCGAACGCCTCCGGCGCGAGCCTCCCCGCGCGCACCTCCTCCGACAGCCGCCACACGTCGGTGCCGCAGCCGAGCGGCACGCCGCGGAACGTGCCGGTCAGCATCGGCCCGCCCGGCACCACGACCGACGGCAGGTCGACCGACCCGGCCGCCATCAGCAGCGACGGGATCGTCTTGTCGCAGCCGCCGAGCAGCACGACGCCGTCGATCGGGTTCGCCCGCAGCATCTCCTCGGTGGCCATCGCGGCCAGGTTGCGCCAGAGCATCGCGGTCGGCCGCACCTGGGTCTCGCCCAGCGACACGACCGGCAGCTCCAGCGGCACGCCTCCGGCCGACAGCACGCCGTCCCGCACGGAGACGGCCACCTCGGTCAGATGCCGGTTGCACGGGGTCAGATCCGATGCGGTGTTGGCGATCGCGATCTGCGGCCGGCCGAACGCGTCGGCCGGCACGCCACGACGCATCCAGGCCCGATGGATGAAGGCGGACCGTCCATCGCCGGCATACCACTGCGCGCTGCGGAGCTCCACGGGCACCGTCCCTTCCTGTCGTCCCCCTGGATGGTCGAGCCGGCCGGCCGGATCGTCTACATCGGAGTGTCCGGCCGGTCGAGCCGGCTCAAGCCCCGCGCGCTCGTGCTCGAGGATGTCAGGTCGGTCGCGAACCGGTCCGCCTCACCGGGTCTCGACGCCACCATCGCGGCGTGCCCGGCCGGCGCCGTCGGCCGCGCCGGCTCCCGGCCGCGCCGGCTCCCGGCCGCGACCGCCGGCCCCGACCGGGTCGGCGCGATGATGGCCGGCGAGTGGCCCGCCGAGGCCGGTCCGGGGCCGGAGATCCGCGTCGACCAGTGGCTGCGCTGCGCCGCGCCGCAGCGCCAGCCGGACGATGCCCGGCGGAACGAGGAACGCCTCCGCCTCCAGCGCGGCCAGCGCGACCCGGGGCAGCTGCCGGCCGGACTCGTAGCAGAGGTAGCGCGGCTGCCAGCCGGGCTGGAACTTGGCGTTGAAGCGGTGCAGGGTCTCGATCTGCCACCAGCGGGAGGCGAGCAGCAGCATCGAGCGCCACAGTCGCGCCACCGGACCGGCGCCGATCCGCTCGCCGTTCTCCAGCGCCGCCCGCATGACCGCGAAGTTCAGCGACAGCCGGGTGACGCCGAGGCCGCCACATTGGCCCGCCAGCGCCACGACCATGAACTCGTTGATCCCGTTGTCGGCGTCCCGGGCCCGACGCATCAGGTCCAACGACAGCCCGTCCGACCCCCACGGGACGAAGTGCAGCAGGCCGCACAGCGACCCGTCCGGCCGCCGGGCCGTGACCAGCACGCAGTCGGGATCGGTGGGATCGCCGAGCCGGGACAGCGCCATCGAGAAGCCGCGCTCGACCCCGCTGCCGCGCCAGGCGTCCGCGGCCGCGGCCAGCTCGACCAGCTCGGCCGCCGGGACGTCGCGGGCACGCCGGACCGTCGACGTGATCCCGGCGCGCTGCACCCGGGCCACGGCCTGCCGGATACCGCGCATCGGCCGCCCGTCCAGGCTGAACGCCGGCACGTCGAGGACCGCCTCGTCGCCGAGCTCGTACGCGTTGAGGCCGGACCGGGTCCACACGGTCGCGCCGCGCTCGCCGCAGCCGATCACCGCCGGCGTCCAGGCATACCGGCGGGCCAACCGCAGCGTCGCCTCGATCGCCCCCGGCCACGCCTCCGGGTCGCCGACCGGGTCGCCGCTGGCCAGCAGCACCCCGTGCAGCACGCGGTAGGTCACCGCCGCCTTGCCCGACGGCGAGAACACCACGCTCTTGTCCCGGCGCAGCGCGAAGTAGCCGAGCGAGTCGCGCCGGCCGTGCCGGTCGAGCAGGCCGCGCAGCCGCTGCTCGTCGCTCGGGTCCAGCAGCGCGAGGGGCTCGGCCGGGCGCAGTGCGAAATAGGCCGTCACGAACGCGGTGAGCAGCCCGAAGCCGAGCAGCGTCGCCCCGACCAGGTCCGCCGCGCGGTCCGAGGTGAACCCGACCGGGCCGGTGACGCCGACCAGCCCGACCAGCACCTCGGTCAGCTGGGTGCGCAGCGACGGCCGGCCCGCGAGCTGGCCGGAATACGCCTGCAGCAGCAGCATCCCGAGTGCCACGCCCAGCCCGGCCAGCTGGACGAACCGCCGCACCGCCAGCCGCCGCCCGACCGGGTCGGCCTCCGCCCCGAACTCGCGCCGGCAGCCGAGCAGCAGGCCGAGCACCAGCGCCGAGGCGGTCGCCTCCTCGACGTCGAGCCCCTTGGCCAGGTGGGACAGCGCCACCACCGCGGTCACGACGACCGCCGCCACCCAGGCCCGGCGCTTGCGCCGGCGCAGCCCACCGGCCAGGTAGAGCAGCAGCACCCCGAGCGCGGCCGCGACCGCCGCCGCCGCGTCGGCCGCCTGGTAGGGCAGCAGCTCGGTGAGCAGTCGCAGCCGGGCCCGGTCCGGCGGCACCAACGCGCTGGCCACCGTGATGATCCCCAGCAACCACGTCGCAGCCGCCACCACGGACGCCGCCCGCGATGCCACCCCAGGCCACCGCGACACCGGCCAGTGCGACAACCGCCACCGCGACAACGGCCAGCGCGCCGACAGCCGCGAGCGGGTGCGGCGGGTCGCGTCGAGGGTCACGGTCGACCGGGTCACGTCGTGGTCCTCCTGCGGTGCGGGATCGCCGGTGCGACCCGGCCCGGTGTCGGACGACCCGACTGTACGAAAGGCCCGGCCAACGGCCGGGAACTCCTCGGTCAACGGACCGTCAACGCGGGCGCCGACCTGCACAACCCGTGCCACCGTGGACGGCGTGAGCGTGAACGATACCCTGCTCGCCGTCGAGCAGCCGGAGCCCGAGCCCGAGCCCGACCAGGCCCGACCGGCCGCCCCGGCACGCGGCAAGACCGTGCCGGTCCGGCGGGCGGTCGGCTCGGCGATCATGCTGGTCGCGATCCTCGCGGTCACCCTGTTCGCAGTCCCGCTCGCGGTCGCCGCCGCCCGGCTGTACGAGGACGAAGCGTTCGGCCGGCTGTCGGCCGAGGCCAGCCGGGGGGCCGGCTACCTGTCCGGCGACGCGCTGCGGCCCGGCCGCCCGCCCGGCGCCGGTTACGCCCTCCCCCCGGTCCGGCACGCCGGCATCCGGCTGGCCGCATACCGGGCCGACGGCACCCGGCTGATCGGCTCCGGCCCGGAACACAGCGGCCTTGCCGTGCGGGTCGCCGCCAACCGGGACGAGGAGCACGACCTGGCCGGCGGCGACCTCGAGGCCGCGGTGCCGGTGCGGGCCGACGGCCAGGACGTCGTCGTCCGCGCCGCCCTGCCCTACTCGGATGTGCTCGACGACACCTGGCTCACCTTCGCGGTGATGGCCGGGCTCGCCGCCGCCGTGCTCGCGTTCTCCTGGGCACTGGCCCGCCGGCGGGCCGCCCGGATCGCGGCGCCGCTGGAGGAGATGACCAGGGTCGCGCACGCGCTGGGCGCCGGCGACTTCGCGATCGAGCCCCGCCCGGCCGCGATCTACGAGGCGGCCGAGGCCGGCCGCGCGCTGCAGGCGACCGCCCGCCGCCTCGGCGCGCTGCTCGAGCAGGCCCGCTCGGCCGCCGCGGACGCCTCGCACCAGGTCCGGACGCCGCTGACCGCGCTGCGCCTGGGCCTGGAGCGGGTGCTGCTCACCCCGGACGCGGACCGCGACACCGCCATCCGGGAAGCGCTCCGGCGGGCCGAGCGGGTCGAGGCCACCGTCGCCGAGGTGCTCACCCGGTCCCGGGACCCGCTCGCCCCGGTCGAGCCGATCGACGTCGGCGCCGTCATGGTCGCCGCCCGCGCCGGCCGCTGGGGCGAGCTGGCCCGGGCCCGCCGGCGCACCCTCGACCTGGCGATCGACCCGGGCCTGCCGGCCGCCGCCGCCACCACCGCCGTGCTCAACCAGGTGCTCGACGTGCTGGTCAGCAACGCCCTGGAGCACGGCGCGGGCACGGTCACCGTCGCCGCCCGCACGGCCGGCGGCGGCGTGGCGGTGGACGTCCGCGACGAGGGCGGCGGGTTCGACCCGGCCGTGCTCGCCGGCGCGTTCCGGCGGCGCAACCCGCGCGCCCGCGGCAACGGGATCGGCCTTGCCCTGGCCCGCGACCTGGCCGAGTCGATCGGCGCCCGGCTGACCGTCGCCGACCCCGGCCCGTGTCCGGTGGTCACGCTGCTACTCCCGCAGTGGTCGCCGGCGGGATACTCGACTGGTGGCTGAGCTGCTCCTGGTCGAGGACGACCCGGACATCGGCGACCAGCTCGCCGCGGCGCTCGCCGGCCAGGGTCACCAGGTGCGCTGGGCCCGCACCGGACGGGCCGCGCTCGACCACGTCGGCCGGGGCGAGCGGGTCGACCTGGTGCTGCTCGACCTCGGCCTGCCCGACATCGACGGCACCGCGCTGTGCCGGCGGCTGCGCGCCCGCCTGGCCGACACGATCATCGTCATGCTCACCGCCCGCACCGACGAGATCGACGTGGTGCTCGGTCTCGACGCCGGCGCCGACGACTACCTCACCAAGCCGTTCCGGCTGCTCGAGCTGCTGTCCCGGGTCCGCGCCCACCTCCGCCGCGGCGGCGGGTCCGGCTCCGAGCAGCCGACCGTGGTCGGCCCGCTGCGGCTCGACCCGCGCAGCCGGCGGGTGACCGTCGACGGCGCCGAGGTCGCGCTGCGGCCCAAGGAGTTCGACCTGCTGGCGGTGCTCGTCCGCAACGCCGGCGAGGCGCTCACCCGGGACCGGCTGATGGCCGACGTCTGGGACGAGAACTGGTCCGGCTCGACGAAGACGCTGGACATGCACGTGCTCGCGCTGCGCCGCAAGCTCGCCGCCGCCGGCCTGCCCGGCGACCCGATCCACACCCTGCGCGGCTACGGCTACCGGTACGAATCGGCCGGGGCCCAGCCGCCGCACAGCAGACCTGGCTAACGTCCGTCGGGTGACGCGACGGTGGCCGGCAGCCGCGGCGGTGCTGCTCGTCCTCGTGCTGGCCGCGTGCACGTCGTCGAGGCCCGCACCCGCCACACCACCCCCACCCTCCCCCGACGGCATCGGCCGGGTCGCGTCCGAGCAGGCCGCGCGGCACGCCGGGGCGCTGCTGCGGGCCGGCAGCGGCGGCCACTTCTGCTCCGGCACGGTCGTCTCCGGCGGCGCCGCCGACCTGGTCGTCACCGCCGCACACTGCGTCACGTCCGGCCCCGGCCCGGCCGCCTACGCCGACCTGGAGTACGCGCCGGCCTACCGGAACGGGACCGCGCCGTACGGGGTGTGGAAGGCGGCCCGGGTCACCCTCGACCCGCGCTGGACCGGCGGCGCCGACCCCGACCTCGACGTCGCGTTCATCGAGCTCGCACCGCGGGACGGGAAGCGGGTGACCGACGTGGTCGGGGCCGAGCGGATCGCGTTCGGCACGCCGGGCAGCGGCACCGTGCGGCTGACCGGCTACCCGGACGGCGCCGACGACCCGCTCACCTGCCTCGGCACGATGACCCGGCGCGCCGACGGCCAGCTGCGGGTCGCCTGCACCGGCTACGCGCCCGGCACCAGCGGGACGCCGTGGCTCACCGACTTCGACCGTGACGCCCAGACCTGGACGGTGGTCGGCGTGATCGGCGGCTACCAGCTGGGCGGCGACACCGACGACGTGAGCTACAGCCCGTACTTCGGCGCCGACGTGCAACACCTCTACCAGCAGGCGCTGCAGGCCGCCTGACCCCGGACTACGCCGCGCCGGTGAGCGCGCCGACCTCCGCCGGGGTCAGCTCTATCGCGGCGGCCGCGACGTTCTCCTCGAGGTGCGCGACCGAGCCGGTGCCGGGGATCGGCAGCGCCACGGGCGAGCGGGCCAGCAGCCAGGCCAGCACGATCTGCCGCGGGGTGGCGCCGTGCCGGTCGGCGACCTCCTGCACGACCGGGTTGCCGTCGAGGTTCTGGATCGGCGCCCACGGCAGGAACGCCAGCCGCTCCTGCTCGCACAGGTCGACCAGCGACTCGGACTGGCGGTCGTCCAGGTTGTACCGGTTCTGGACGGACACCACCGGCGTCAGCTTCTGCGCCCGGCGCAGCTGCTCCTCGCTGACGTTGGACACCCCGATGTGCCGGATCTTGCCCTGCTCCTTGAGGCCGACCAGCGCGCCGATGGAGTCCTCCAGCGGCACCCGCGGGTCGGGCCGGTGGAACTGGTAGAGCGGGATCTGCTCCAGCCGGAGCCGGCGCAGGCTGCCCTCGCAGGCCTCGACCAGGTGCTCGGGCCGACCGTTGGCCGGCCACCTCCCCGGCCCGGTGCGCTCCAGCCCGCCCTTGGTCGCGATGACGAGGTCCTCCGGGTACGGGTGGAGCGCCTCGGCCAGGATCTCCTCGCTCACGTGCGGCCCGTACGAGTCGGCGGTGTCGATGAAGTTCACGCCGAGCTCGACCGCCCGGCGGACCACCGCCTTCGCCACGTCCCGGTCCGGCGGCGGACCCCAGATGCCGTGCCCGGTGATCCGCATCGCTCCGAAGCCGAGGCGGTTGACCGTCAGGTCGCCGCCGACGTCGATGGTGCCGGCCAGCCCGGCGTTGAGGGGTCGCGACTCGGACATGATCCCGACCCTACCCGCGTCCTGCCGGCCTCTCGGGCGCCGGCCGGTGCCCTCCGTACCATCGGCCGATGTCCAAGGCCTACTGGATCAACATGTTCACCGCGATCCACGACGAGCAGCGGCTGGCCTCGTACGCGCGGCTGGCCGGGCCGGCCATGGAGGCGGCCGGCGGGCGGTTCCTGGCCCGCGGCGTGCCGGGCGCCGCGTTCGAGCACGGCAGCACGCTGCGCACGTCGCTGATCGAGTACCCCAGCGTCGAGGCGGCCGTCGCGGCGTACGAGAGCCCGGCCTACCAGGAGGCGCTGGCGGTGCTCGGCGACGCCGCCGAGCGCGACATACGCATCATCGAAGCCCTCGACTGACCGGGGCGGGCCGGCGGTCAGCCGTGGACGAGTTGCTGGCCGCCGTCGACGTCGAACGTGGCGCCGGTCAGCGCGGTGTTGACCATGACGTGCACGGACAGCGCGGCGACGTCCGCCGGCCCGACCACCCGCCGGATCGGCAGCGTCGAGCGCAGCTGCTCCCGCCGGTCCTCCAGCTGGTCGCCGAGCAGCGACGCGGACAGCGGCGTGTCGACGAACCCCGGCGCGATGAGGTTGACCCGGATCGGGGCGATCTCCAGCGCGAGGCTCCTCGTCAGCGCGGGCAGCCCGGCGGTCAGGGTGGACACCAGCGACAGCCCCACCGCGGTACGCCGGCCGCCGGTGCCGCTGAACAGCAGCAGCGAGCCGCCCGGGCGGACCCGGCCGACCGCGAGCTTGGCCACGTAGACCGGCAGCCACAGGTGCGTGTCGGTGTCCCGGCGCGCCTGCGCGACGTCCATCTCGGACAGCGGCGCGTAGTAGGGACTGCCGGCAGTGACCACCACGTGGTCGACCGGCCCCGGCAGCTCGACGAAGAACCGCTCCAGCCGGTCGAAGTCGGTCGCGTCGAACGCCTCGGTCCGCACCGCCCCGACGTCGGCCGCCGCGCCCCGCAGCCGGTCCGGGTCGCGGCCGGTGAGCACGACCTCGGCCCCTTCCGCCCGGGCCTGCCTGGCGGTCTCCAGCCCGATGCCGGAGCTGCCGCCGATCACCAGGACGGTCTGGCCGGCCAGCGCCGGCTCACCGCTCACCTCGCGGCCCCGGCGGCCGCCGCGATCTTCCCGTGCAGCGCCTTCAGAGCCGCGACGTAGATCTCGGAGAACGTCGGGAACGGCTGGATCGTGTCGCGCAGCACGCCGATCGGGACGCGCGCCCGGATGGCGAGCGTGGCCTGCTGCAGCCACTCCCCGGCCTCCGGCCCCAGCGCGTACGCGCCGGTGAGCCGCTCCCCGTCGCTGAGCAGGGTGAGGAACCCGTTCGACTCCGCGTACGCCCGGGTGTAGGTCGCGGTCCTGGCCACCTCCGAGATCGGCACGGTCGCCGTGAACCGGCCCTCGCCGGACCCGACCACGGCCGCCTCCGGGTCGGTGAAGACCACCCGGGGCACCGCCTCGTAGTTCGCCTCCCGCGACTCGCCGAGGATGTTCGCCGCGACCACCTCGCCCTGGTATTTGCCGACGTGGGTGAGCTGGTAGATGCCGGTGGCGTCGCCGATCGCCCACAGCCGCTCGCCCGCCCGCAGCTGCGCGTCCACCGGGATGCCGTGCGGACCGGCCTCGACGCCGACCGTCTCCAGGCCGAGGCCGGTGATCCGCGGCCGGCGGCCGGTCGCGACCAGCAGCCGGTCGCCGCGCAGCTCCCGCCCGTCGTCCAGGACCAGCACGTAGTCCTCGCCGTCGCGGCGGGCGGCGGTCGCCTTCGCACCGAAGGCCAGCTCGATCCCGTCCCGGCGCAGCACCTCGCCGAGCGCCTCGCCCAGCGGCGCGGGCTCGCGCGGCAGCACGCGGGAGCCGGACCCGGTCAGGACCACCTCGCCGCCCAGCCGCCGCACGGCCTGGGCCATCTCGACGCCGACGGGCCCGCCGCCGAGCACGACCATCCGCCGCGGCACGGCCTTCATGCCGGTCACCTCGCGGTTGGTCCAGATGCCCGGCAGCTCCCGCAGGCCCGGGACCGGCGGGATCACCGGCGACGCCCCGTTGGCCACCACCACGTGGCGCGCCGTGAACGGGGTGCCGTCAACCTCCACGACACCGGGCCCCGCGAGCCGGCCCGTGCCCCGCAGCAGGTCGATGCCCTGGCTGGCGAGCCAGCGCACCTGCCCGGCGTCGGAGTAGTCCGACACCATGAAGTCGCGCCAGGCCAGGGCTCGTTCGACGTCGACCTGGGCCGTGCCGGCCGCCTCCCGCACGCCCTGCACCGCCTCGCCCGGGCGCAGCAGCGTCTTGGACGGGATGCACGCCCAGTAGGAGCACTCACCGCCCACCAGCTCCCGCTCGACGAGCGCGACGCGCAGCCCGCCCT
>Ga0207683_10000445_pt1 | contig 38259 bp, 32 predicted proteins | sample KBSM73metaG_FD_184333 | JGI IMG/M metagenome (GOLD analysis project Ga0207683, IMG submission 184333) | Miscanthus rhizosphere microbial communities from Kellogg Biological Station, Michigan, USA - KBS M7-3 metaG (SPAdes) (version 2) | ecosystem: Host-associated > Plants > Roots > Rhizosphere >... | reverse complement strand
GATCGTCATTCCCGCGGAGGCGGGCATCGTCACTACCCATCGTCATTCCCGCGAAATCGGGAATCCAGTGTCTTTGAATCGCCGACGCCGATGCAGGGTTCCCCTCAACCCGCCGCTGAATCCTCGACCGGACGGTCCGCCAGCCAGTGCGATGTCCGCGTCGATTCGCCTTTGGCCAGGTACACCTTGGCGCGGCGCTGGATCTCACGATCCGCTACGCTCGCGCGCTCGTGCTGCCGGAGGTGCTCGACCCACGATTCGTCCATGAAGCATTCGACATGGCGGGTCGGATCGCCGGGGTCGTGGTAGAGATCCCAGAAATAGGCGCCGTTCCGCTTTCGCATCTCACCGACAGCCTGCATGGCGGACACGAACTCCGTCCGCTTGTCGGCCTGGATGCGGTATTCGATGGTGACCATGACTGGCCGGTCGGGCTCGGGGCTCTCGGCGAGCGCCGGCACCGGCCAATCCTGCGACGGCGTGAAATCCAGCGCCTCGTGAAGGCCGAGCTTGTAGCGCCAGGTCAACGCGATTGCGGCCACGAGGCCGACGGCCGCCGTCGTCAGCGTGGACGGAATGCCGATGTGCGTCGCCACCTGCCCCCACAGGATGCTCCCGATCGACATCCCGCCCATCAGGACGATCACGAACGCCGCGATGCCGCGCGCGCGAACCCACGCAGGCAGGGTCAGCTGCGCCGCGATCTGGAGCGCGGACAGGATCGAGATCCAGGCGACGCCGGTCGCCAGCATGGCCATCGCCAGCAGCGCGAGATTGTGCACGTGGGCGAGCATCACGGCGGCGAGCGCGTAGAGGACCGTCGCGCCCGCGACCATCGCGTCGCGCGTGAACAGCACGCGAAGACGAGGTAGTGCGAACGCGCCTCCCACCGCGCCGATTCCGATGCACGTAAGCAGGAGGCCATAGATCTCCGGGCCGCGACCGAGCTCGCGTCGCACGATCAGCGGGAACAGCGACCAGGTGGCGCTCGCAAAGATGAAAAAAGCCAGCCCGCGGATCAGCACCGCCTGCAGCGAGCGCGTGTGCATGACGAAGCGAAATCCGACGCGGATCGCGCTCGCGAAGCGCTCCGCCGGAAGCGCATTCTTGACGCGATCCCTCCGCCAGCGCAGCAGGACCGTCAGGATGCCGATGTACGAAAGCGCGTTCAGCATGAACACGAACCATGGGCCGACGGCCGCGACGAGGACGCCGGCGATCGCCGGACCGATCGCGCGCGATACGTTGATCCCGACGCTGTTGAGCGCGACGGCCGACGACAGCTCGTCGGTGGGCACGAGGTCGGGAACGATCGCCGCCCATGCCGGCATCGCGAGCGCCGCGGCGATCCCCAGCATGAATATGAATCCGAGAAGGAGCCAGGCCGTCGTGAGGCCCAGCCACGTCGACAGCGCGAGGGCGCCCGCGATCACGAGCAGGTAGAAATGAACGCCGATCAGTAGCCGCCGCCGGTCCATGATGTCCGCGATGGCCCCCGCAGGCAGCGCCAGGAACATCACCGGCAAGCTGTCTGCCGCCTCGACGAGCGCGACCAACGACGGCGACGAGGAAAGCGACGTCATGAGCCAGCCGGCGCCGACGTCCTGCATCCAGGTGCCGACGTTCGACACGATCGTGGCGATCCAGAGGTTGCGAAAGAGCGCCGTCCGGAGCGGCGCCCAGGCGCTCGCGATCGTGCCTGCGCCGGGTTCGGTCCCGGAATCGTCCGGAGTCATGCGTTTTCGCTCCGCCGCGTTCTCGTCAAAGCTCCATTGCGAGCTGGTCGATGTAGCACCAGCTCCAGTCCTCGCCTGGCTCGAGCGACGTGATGATGGGGTGATGCGTCGCGTGGAAGTGCTTGGTCGCGTGCTTGTTCTTCGAATCGTCGCAGCACCCGACGTGCCCACAGGTGCGGCACAGGCGGAGATGCACCCAGGTATCGCCCATTGCGAGGCATTCCTCGCAGCCGTCCGTGTTGGGAACGTCCGTCGTCACTCGATCGAGATGCGTGCAGGAAGCGGGCATGGCGTTGTTCCTTTCGTGGATCTGACAGGCGTTCGATCCTCTCGAATCACGGTGCGCACGGCAATCGCAGCCAGAGCCGGTTGTGACCGTCTTCGTAGGCGTAGCGGGCGCGAGACGCGAGCCGCGCGACCAGTTGCACACCGAGGCCGCCGACCGCGCGCGACATTGCCGTGGCGTCGTGGGCGGGTTGCGGGCGGGCGGCGAGCCGGGCGAGAGGATCGTAGGGCTTGGCGGCGTCCTCGTAGAGGAGCGCAATGCCGTCGGATGCCTTCGTCAGCACGACGCGCACGGTCGCGTCGCAGTCCCCGCCGTAACCATGCAGCACGGTGTTGGTGAAGAGCTCTTCGACCACCAGGATCAGCTTCAGGACGTCGTCATGCGCGATCCCATGGCGTGCGCAGAAGTCCTCCACGAAGGACGCCGTTTCAGCTAGCATATTCATGCGGGCCGGGAAGACTCGACCCTCGTCGGAGTTCGTCAATGCCCAGTCCAGGTTTGGAAATGACGGCGTGCAGCAGTCGACATGCCGCTTGCATACACGCGTCCGCACACCGCGTGCAGATCCGATTCTACCTTTCGTGCATCCTCGGGGGCATTTGCCGTATCGCGCGATGGCGGCGATCGGCCCTGTCGATCGTCGCAACCGCGTCGATGCTGGCACTCCCTCCGGCGATCGCAGCCGACAACGGCATCGGACAGGTCAAGGTCGCCAAGGGACGCGTGACGGTCGAGCGCCGCGGCCAGACGCTGCCGGTCGAGATCGGCGCCCGCCTGCAGACCTCCGACATCGTGCGCACGGGCGACGACGGCTCGGTGGGCATCACGATGAACGACAACTCGCTCCTCTCGGTGGGACCCAACAGCATGCTGTCGCTCGACCGCTTCGACTACGACGGTGCGACGCAGCGCGGGCAGTTCGACTCGTCGCTGCAGAAGGGTTCCGTGGTCGTCATTTCCGGACGCATCGCCAAGCAGTCGCCGGACGCGATGACGGTGAAGACGCCGTCGGCGATCCTGGGCGTGCGCGGTACGGAATTCGCGGTCAGCGTCAATGACTGAAGGGTCAGTGCCGATATGCGGGCGCATGATCGCGGGAGCGCTGATGGCGGTGCTGCTTGCGGCGTGCGCGCAGACGAGCGGCATCGTCGTGCTGTTGCCGGAGAAGGACGGGAACAAGACGGCGGTGGTCGTCAAGGACGGTGACAAGGAAATCGTGCTCGACCAGCCGTACGCCGCAGCGCGGCGGTCACCGCTTGGAACCCGCGCGGATACGACCACGCCGCAGGAGGTTCAGGCGCGGTTCGGACCGGCATTGGCGGCCCAGCCCGCGCGTCCCACCGCATTTACGCTCTACTTCGTCGAAGGCAAGGACGAGTTCACCCCCGATTCGCAAAAGCTGGTCGAGACGGTCTTCACCGAAATCGCGAGCCGCCCGGTGCCCGACATCCTGGTGATCGGCCATACCGACGGCGTCGGCACCGACCAGGTCAACGATGCGCTCGCGCGTCGACGTGCCGAAACGGTACGGGCCGAGCTGATCCGCCGCGGCGTGGCGCCGGAAAACGTGCAGGCGATCGGACGCGGGAAGCGGGATCCGCTCGTTCCGACCCCCGACAACGTCGCCGAGCCGCGCAACCGGCGCGTCGAGATCGTCGTGCGCTAGCGGGCGGTTACGGCCCGCCTGGTTCACGCCCCCGCAACCAGCGGCCCGTTCCAGCGAAGCACAATCAGCGAGAGGTCGTCGGAGGCCTCGCAGTCCCCGACGAATGCCGCGATGTCCGTGCGGAGCGCTGCGACGATCGTGGCAGGATCGGCGCCGCGGTCGCGAAGCTCGCGCAGACATGCTTCGATGCGTACGTTGCCGTACAAGGCTTCCGCGGCATTCTGCGCCTCGGTCACGCCGTCCGTGACGAGGCAGATCGTCTCGCCCGCCTGCATGCGATGGCGCGCGCCTCGATAGTCGAAGCCATCGACCGTGCAAAGTGGCGGCCCGTCGCCGTCGTCGAGACGAGGGATCGCGGTGTCGCCAGGACGCAGGACGTACGGATTGTCGTGCCCGGCGTTGCAATACGACAGCTCGCCGGTGACGAGATCGAGGATCGCCGTAAACGCGGTGACGAAGAGCATTTCCGGATTGTCGCGCGACACTTCCGCGTTCGCGTCGCGCATCAGCTCGCCGATCGTCGCGTCGGGCGATCGCAACGTTGCGCTCTTGAACAGCGCCCTGCTGACGGCCATGAAGATGCTCGCCGACAATCCCTTGCCCGCCACGTCGCCAATCGAAATGAAGATCCGGTCGGCATCGAGACGGAAGAAATCGTAGAGGTCGCCCCCTGTTTCGCGCGCGGGCACCATCGCCGCCGCCACCTCGATGCGAGGATCGCCGCGGAGGAAATCGGTGGTGGGAAGAAGGCCCGTCTGGATGCGGCGTGCGGCCTCCAGCTCGCCGGCCATGCGTGCGTTGTGCTCGCGCGCGACTTGCATCTCCGCCTCCAGCTTCCTCCGCTGCCGCGTGGCCTCGGCAAGCGAGAGGGCAAGGAGCGCGCCAAAGAACACAAGGAGACCTGCGCTCGGGATCAGCGCGTCGAACAGCGACCGCTGGGTGCGAAAGGCGAGGTAGCCGGCGCCCGCCATGATCGCCACGCACACCAGCACCAGCGCAACGACGTAGCGTGGCGGGTACCGCGGCGTCGCCCACCACAACAGCGCACCCAGCGCCAGGAACACGCCCGCCTCGAGCGCGTTGGCGTAAGCAGGGCGGGTGAGGAGCGTGTGGTCGAGGAGGCTTTCGAGCAGCTGCGCGTGGATCTCGCTGCCCGGCATGCGCTCGCTCAATGCGGTGGTCTGGTAGTCCACCAGCCCGAGGCCGGTCGCGCCGATGATCACCAGCTTGTGGCGCAGGCGATCCGGCTCCACGGTCCCGGCCAGCACGTCCACCGCCGACACGAAACGGCGCGCGTCGCGATGCGAATAGTGGACACGCACGGCCGCGTCGGGCTCGGTTGCCGTGACGAGGTCCCCGACGGCGACGCTGCGGACTTCGCTGCCCTTCGCTTCGATCCGCAGCGACGGTGCCTTGATCGCGGTCCGCAGGAGCTCGAGCGCGAAGGACGGCGCCAGGGTGCCGTCGATGCTGGCCAGGAGCGGAATCCTGCGCAGCACGCCATCCGCGGGCTCGACGGAAAGCAGGCCATGGCCGCTGGCGGCGCGATCGAGCACGTCGAGGCTCGCGAGCGCGCCCTCGTAGCGAGCAACGCCCGGCATGCGCGGGATGTCGGCGCCCTCGTCGCGGAGATTGCGCACGGTGATGGGTGCCACGCGGAGCACCCGACCAGTGGGAGCGGGCGTGCCTGCCAGCGCCAGCACGACGGGCGCGGCGGCAATGGCGCGCGCGAGCACGGTGTCGTTGGACGGTAGCGCGGCCAGGCCCGCAGCAAGCGCCGGGTCGCGCGCTGCAACCTCGGGAATGATGCGTTCAGGCGACAAGCGATCGGCTTCGGGCATGAGGATGTCGATGCCGATCGCCGCGGGCTGGTAGCGATTGATCGCATCGATCAGGCGCGCGAGGATGGTCCGCGGCCACGGCCATTGGCCAAGCGCTGCGAGGCTGCGCTCGTCGATCGCCACGACGACGGCAGGCATCGATTCGATTTGTCGCGGGGACAGCGTCTGGTACGCATCGAATCCCGCGTCCTGCACCCTCGACTTCCACGGAAAATCGAGCGCCACCAGCGCTGCAACTGCAAGGCCGATCCAGATTCCCCAGGTGGTGACGCGAGCCCGCGCGTGCGGGGACGCGCTCACAGATCGATTTCCATCCCGTCGTAGGCGGAGGTCACGAGAAGCGGCTTGCCGGTACGCGTGATCTGCTCGTAGCGGCGCGTATCGTCCAGCACGCGCGCGATCGCGTCGTCGTCGGACGCGGGCTCGTGATGGAACATGCAGAGCTGCTTCGCGCCGGCGAGCTGGCACAGCTCCACCCCCACCACGTTGCTCGAATGGCCCCAATCCGCTTTCACGGAGATCGCGTCCGCAAGCGAGTACATTGCGTCGAAGATGACGACGTTGGCGTTGCGGAAGAACTCGACGAAGGCATCGGTTTCGACGGGGTCTGCAAGCGTGTGCTCAGAATCGGTCGAATAGATTACGGTGCGGCCCTCCGCTTCGAACCGGTAGCCGTACGAATCGCCGATGTGGTTCTGCCGCATGAGCGTCACGGTCATGCCCGCGACGTCGTGAGGTCGATTCGGCTCGAGTTGAGTGAAGTCGATGTCAGCCCGGAAGGCGCTGAAATCGACGGGAAACGACGGCGGTCCCTGCTGCCGCCGGAAGGCCTCCTCCAGCGCGGCATGCCCGCCGTAGACGTGCACTCGGTTGCCGGGAATGTAGGCGGGCGTGAAAAACGGCATCCCCATGATGTGGTCCCAGTGCACGTGGGACATGAAGACGTGGTAGGTCTGCGGCGCGGCCGGACCGTGCCGCGCGAGCGTCGCCTGCCCGAATGCACGCGCGCCGCTGCCCATGTCGCAGAGAACGTATTCCCCGCCCCCCGTGTCGATTTCGACGCAGGACGAATGACCGCCGTAGGTGCCGTAGCCGTGCACGCCGAGACCATCGACATAGGCGTCGAGATCGGCGTCGGACGCGAACACGCGGCCGGTTGCGCCGCGAACCGCGGCCACGATCTTCCTGCGCACCTGCGCGGCGGTAAGGGCAACCGGTAGCGAGCCGCGCGTTCCCCAGAAGCGGATGCGCTTCACGACCCGGCAGGCCCGCCAGGCCCGTCGTAGGCGGCGAGCGCAGGGCGGGAATACTGGCCGAGCGCCGCGCGCACAGTGGGGAACACGTCGACGATATGCTTGAATCGGCTGATCTCGAAGATCTCCCCGACGACCGGCTGCAGCGCCGCGACGGCGATCGTCCGCTCCTGCGCGCGCGCCTGCCGCGACGCGATCATGAGAACGCGGAGCCCCACGCTGCTGATGTACTCGACGCCCGCGAAGTCCAGAACGATTCCGCGGACGCCGTCTTCGGGCGCTTCGAGGAGCGGGGCGAGCGCCTCCGTCAGTCCCGGCGAGTTCGTGTGGTTGACTCGGCCCACGAGCACCGCGACAACGAAATCGGCATAGCGGCGACTCGTGAATTCCATGGCGATGCGTCCCTTATCTCGGCGGGTTGAACGTGGGCGATTGCATTATATGGCCCATGCGCCAAGGCAGCGCGGAACCGAAACGCAGGCCGCATCGCCACGACCGGCGGGCCCGGCGGCCGGTCATGCTGGCGCGGAAGCGATTCCAGCTCACCCCGGCATGCTTCGCTGAAGGGCCGCCTCAATCGATCCGGTGCAGCCTCGTTCGATACCAGTCGCCGCGAGCGACATATGCGGCGACGTTCACGCGCATGGCAGCCAGGTCCGCATCGGTGAGCTCCCGATGCGCCTTCGCGGGTGCGCCAACGATGAGCGTGCGGTCGGCGAAGTGCTTGCCCTCGGTCACGACCGCACCGGCGGCGATCAGGCAGTCGCGACCGATGACGGCACGGTTGTAGACGATCGCCTGGATGCCCACCAGTGTGCCGGCGCCGATCGTGCAGCCGTGCAGCATGGCCTGATGACCGACCGTCACATCGGCTCCGATGACCATCGGCAAGCCGGGGTCGACGTGCAATACGGCGCCATCCTGGATGTTCGTGTTCGCGCCGATATCGATCGTGTCGTCGTCGCCGCGGATCACCGCGGAGGGCCAGACGCTCGCATGCTCGCCGAGCGTCACGCGGCCGATGACGATTGCGCCGGGCGCGACGTACGCGGACGCGGGCACGCGCGGTGTGTGGTGGTCGAGGCGATAGAGGGCCATGAATGGTGCCGACGAGCGTGGATCCGGGGCTAGTGTAAGCGAGTCCGCTATCCTTGCCGCTCGTCGTCAACGCGACATTCCCGGTCTGACCCGCATGAGACTTTCCGTTCTCGACCAATCGACCGCAGCGCAAGGCTCCACGCCCGACGCCGCCATCCGCGAATCGCTCGAGCTCGCGCGACATTGCGACGCGCTTGGCTATCACCGCTATTGGGTCTCGGAGCATCACAACAGCGACAGCACCGTCGGCACCGCGCCGGAGATCCTGATCTCGGCGATCGCCGCGACCACGTCGCGCATCCGTGTCGGCAGCGCCGGCGTGATGCTGCCGCATTACTCGGCGCTCAAGGTGGCGGAGCAGTTCCGGGTGCTCGAGGCGATCGCCCCGGGGCGCATCGACCTCGGCGTCGGGCGTGCCCCGGGCTCGGACGGGTTGACGGCCTATGCATTGAATCCGCATGCGAACGCTGCCGACGACTTTCCGCAGCAGGTGATGGACCTGCAGGCCTGGGTCGCGGGCGCGCCGCTCGCGGACGGACATCCTTTCGCGGCGATCCGTGCGCATCCGGCAGGCGACACGAGCCCCGAAGTCTGGGTGCTCGGCAGCTCGAATTACGGTGCGCAGCTCGCGGCGCATTTCGGCCTGCCGTATGCGTACGCGTATTTCTTCACCGAAGGACGCGGCGTCGAGGATGCGCTGCATCTGTACCGGCGTCTGTACAAGCCGAGCGCGCGCCATCCGCGCCCGCAGGCGACGATCTGCGTCTGGGCGCTGGCCGCCGACACGGAGGCGGAGGCGCGTCGGCTGCTGCAGACGCGCGAGTTCTGGCGGATCGGGTTCGAGCGTGGATTGCGCGAGCCTTTGGTGAGCCCCGAAGCTGCCGCGGCCTATCCGTACACGCCGGCGGAGTGCGAGACGCGCGACAAGCTGCGGGAGCGGGCGATCGTCGGCACGGCCGACCAGGTCGCGACGCGGCTTCGCGAGATCGCGTCGCGGCTCGAGCTGGACGAGCTCGTCGTCGTGACGTGGACGTACGATCCGGTGCCGCGCCGGCGCTCGTATGAGTTGATCGCGGGAGCGTTCGCACTGGCGCAGTGACGATGGTTGCGCTTTGACAGCCGCGGAGCCAATGGCAACGCGTCGTCAATTCGCAAGGGCGCCGTCGATGCGCAGGGCGCCGTCATTTCGCGCGAAGCGGGAATCCATTTTGTTGGTGGCGGAAACGGATCCCGGCTTCGCGCGGATGACGGCAGCGTCGTTCTGTCAGACGGCGTCGCCATGCGCAAACTGTATTTCAGATCGAGTCGAGAAATGCCTGCAGCTGCCTCTGCAACGCTGGCGACAGCCTGTTGACGTAGCGGTCTCGCGCAGGGGCCGCCTCGCCGTCATGCATGCGGATTGCCGCGTCCACGGTGACCGCACGGCCGTCGTGCAGAAACGCGTTGCGCCCGCGCAATCCCCAGAGCGGCGACGTCCGCATCTCGCGCGCGCCTGCACTGCCTTGCACGATGCCGTCGCCCAGCGATCCCATGTCATGCAGCAACAGGTCGGAGAACAGCATGACGACCTTCCGATCGAGCGCCGCCACCGGATTCGCGCCCGTCGCCATCGCGGCCTGATGACACGCCTGACATCCGGTGGTCACGAACAGCGCTGCGCCGGCCTTCGCGTCGTCCGAAAGCGCGAGCAGGGAAGGCGGCGCCAGAAGCCGCATGAAATCAGCGAAATGGTCGATGTCCGCCTTGCCGCTCGCGGGATCGGTCTGGTCTTCCGGGTCGTCGACGAGGTCGTACTTGGCAAGGAGCGTCATGTTGCCATTGGGCGCATTCTCGGTCGGAAAGACGCGGTTGGTGATGCCCATCTCGTTCAGGTAGGCGTCGCCGGCGAACGTCAGCAGGCTCGCCTGTTGCGCCTTCCAGCCGAAGCGGCCGACGCGCATCTGGCCCGTGGCCGCGTCCTGCACCATCGACACCTTGCCGCTCACGCCGTCCGGCTTTCGCGCGTTCGCGTTGTCCATGATCGTGCTGTCGGGAATCGCCTCGATAAGGCCGGCGCCGAACAGCGGCGTCGTAATGCGACGCGTGGTGACGTTCGCGTCCCTGGGAATGGATTCCAGTGCGGCGGGATCGATGGCCTTGTCCTGCAGGAGCGATCCGCCGGCCGCCGTCATCGGATCGAAGCCGCGGTTTGCCGAATGTCCGAATCGCGTGACGAAGTTCGCGCTGACGCCGCCGACGGCTGGCGATGCATGGCAGATGACGCACGATACGTTGTTGAAGATCGGACCGAGTCCGCTTTCCGCCGTGTCCTGGCTCTGGAATTCTTCGAGGCCCTCGGTGAAATCGGCGAGCTCGTCGGCGGTGAGCCCTTGCAGCGGATCTCCGAACGCGATGCCCGCGCGTGGAAGGTTGGGAATGGCGGGCGGCCGGATACGCGGAGCCCGGGGGCGTGTACGCGACTGCGTGCCGCTGTCCGACTGCGTCGATTGCAGCTGCGTTTGCGATTGCTGGATCTGCGACTGGGCGAAGCCCGTTCCGATCGCCACCGTGGCGGCGACGCCCAGCGCAAGAGCCTTCGATGTCTTTCGATGCATGATGATGAGCTCCGGTCGTGTCGCGTTGCGCGACACCTGGACGAGCCTTTGCCGACAGCCGGGATGAATCGACGGCGCAGGAAGTCCTCCGGCACGTGCGTGCCGTACCTGGCCCTCAGCCGATGCAATCGAGACGACGACGGGTTACGGGTGCTGCCGTGCGGCGACCAAAGGCTCTGACGACGTCGCACGCGATCGAGCACGTTATGACGATGTCATAATCGGCCGTGCGCTTGCCCGTGTCAAGACCAGAGCGCTGAAAATCTTTCTTCGGACATCCGGCCGCGCCGGACATTCCATGCAGGACAAGCGCGCGCGGAGCGACGGCGCGGCTATTCCCCGGGAGCGCTCATTTCAACTCGCGCGTCGCAGGTGATGGCACCAGGCGGCGCAGTGCCGCGAAGAAAAGCTCGGACTGCAACCGCTCGCCCAAGGTCTGCGCACCGACACGCGCGGCGAGATCTGCCGCAACTGGCACCATCACGGCGCCCGTCGACCGCGCGAGCACTTCCACCATGCACGCCCGCTCGAGGTAGTAGAGGTCGTCGTACGCGTATTCGACCCGCTCGCCGCACACGACCACGCCATGATTGCCGAGGAAGGCGACGTCCGCGCCGTGCATCGCGTGCGCGATGCGCTCCCCTTCGTGAACGTCGAGTGCGAGGCCGTTGTAGTCGGCGTCGATGCCGATGCGACCGTGGAACCGCATCGCGTTCTGCGAGAGGGTCGTATCGAGGGTCCGTCCTGCAGTCAGCGTGAGTGCGGTGGCGTACGGCATGTGACAGTGGAGCACGCACACTTTTTTCGCGATGCGGTGGACCGCGGCGTGGATGAACATCGCGGTCGGCTCGACGCCATGCCGGCCCGCGAGGACGGCGCCCGTGCCGTCGACCAGCACGATGTCGTCGTCGCCGATCTCGCTCCAGTGGAAGCCACGCGGATTGATGAGGAACCGGTCCGATCCGTCCGGCAGGGCGACGCTGAAATGGTTGCAGACACCTTCGCTCAAGGCGTGGAAAGCGGCTGCCCGCAGCGCGAGCGCGAGATCGGCGCGGAGCGCGCGGATGTCGGCACGCCGGTAGTCGGCGTCGTGCGACGCATTGGATTGCAGCATGGTGTTCATGGGGAGGCTCCTCTGCGACGGTGAGGTCAATGAGCGGACGTTGCGTCCGCCCAAGGCACGCCGATGCGCACAATCTTACCCGCCGGGGCGGAGTATCGCGACGATGTGCGGTCACCGCACGCAGCATATTCGTGCAACGCGCATCGCGCGTACCATCCAACTGCGAGAATCGAATCGACTCGGAGGAGATCGCGATGAGCACGCTGGCCCAACCCGCCGCGACCCGCGTTCCCGGCATCGGCAACACCGAAATGCGCCGCCGTATCTGGGCGATCGTGGGGAGCCCACCGAGGAGCTCCGGGCGTGGGGCTGGCGCATTCCGTTCGGAATCGGCGCGGTGGCGGCGGTGATCGCATTCTTTCTTCGCCGCTCGCTCACGGAAACGACGTCCGAGGCCGTGCGTGCGCAAAAGGACGCCGGCACCCTCAAGGGCGTGTTTCGTTATCCACGCTCGTTCCCGACGGTGCTGGGCTTCACCGCGGGAGGCTCGCTCGTCTTCTACACGTTCACCACGTACATGCAGAAGTACCTCGTCAACACGGCCGGCATGGACACCAAGGTCGCGAGCCGCGTGATGATCGCGGTGTTGTTCTGCTACATGCTGCTGCAGCCGGTGTTCGGCGCGCTTTCCGATCGGATCGGGCGGTGCAATTCGATGCTTTGCTTCGGCGTCTTCACGCTGGTCGCGACCGTTCCAATCCTGAGCGCGCTCGCGCACGCCAAGGATCCGTACGCTGCGTTCGGTCTCGTGATGATCGCGCTCGCGGGTGTCAGCTTCTACACGTCCATCAGCGGGCTCGTCAAGGCCGAGCTCTTTCCGATGCACGTGCGGTCGCTCGGCGTCGGCTTGTCCTACGCGATCGCCAACGCCGGGTTCGGCGGGAGTGCGGAATACGTCGCCTTGTGGTTCAAGTCGATCGGGCGGGAGTCGACGTTCTTTTGGTATGTCACCGCGATGTGCGCCATCGCGCTGGTCGCGGCGATCGTGATGCCGGACACCCGGCGGAGCGGGCACATGAAAGAAGACGACGACGTGGTGCCGGCGGCCTTCTGAAGCGGGTACGGGAAGCTCGTATTACCTGATCGGCGCCTTATCGCTTCGCCGGCAACTGTTCGTTCTTCGTTTTTCTGAGGATCGAGGTGCGACGTGAGCAATCTCTCGGATGCGCTCGAGGCCATCGGCATCAAGAACGGGGTCGGGGTCGAGTTGCTGGGAGGTGTCGCCGGGATGTTTGCGGATGTCTCGGGCGTCCTCGACCTGGTAACCCTGCTGGCCAAAAACGACGATGTCCTGAACAAGCTCGCCGACATCCAGACCGAGCTGCGCACCGCTTTTTCGCGCCTGCATGAAGATGACAGGGCGACACGCATCATCGACCGGGAAAACCGGCTCAACGACGCCTATTCCTTGTCGGACAGCGTCCTGGGCACGCTGCAGGCCGATGTCGCGGCGAATCTGGATTGGGCGGCGAGATCGGACCGGATCGAGAAATGCATCGAGGCGGTCGACAAGCTGGACTTCACCGCCCAATTCCTGACGCTCTTCGATGACGAGATCTATTACCAGGACTGGTGGTTCGGCAAAGGATCCTGGCCTGCGCCGAGCGGTGCGCTCGTGTTCACCGACCGGTATACGCTTCCTGCGTACATGCGCGCGGTCCTCGCGTTCCTGATGGTCATCCGGGCATTCGATCCCGACTACCGCGAGCATTACTCGAGCGAGATGCAGAAATACGCCGACCGGCTCACGTCGGTCCACGACCTGTCGGCGGCAGGCGTCAAGCTGATGCCCATCCCGGACTGGTTGGGAGCGACCTGTCAATGGTCAGGCGGCGACGGCGGCACTCCCTTTCTGGTTTTCCTTCCCCAGGACACACCGTTTCGTGAACAAACGCCTTGGCTTGGCGCGGTCCCGAAGGGCAGTCCTCCGTCTGACGCGGATACGTCGCAGCCGTTTGGCGCCGTGCATAGCTATTCCGGCGCGAGTGCATCGGGTGAATTTCCCCGGGTGCCCAATCTCGGCCAGAACGTGCATCCACCGCCCAATCCTTCCGTTTTGTACGCGCGCCTCGAGCCGAAGATCGTGGTCGCGGCGCACGGTCGCCGAAAAGCACTCTACGCACTGATCGGAATGTCCGATCTCTGGGACTTCATCAATGGACTGCGGACACTCCTGGGCCAAAGCGGATGGGGCCTGGATCCTGGCCGCTGGTGGTCGCTCAGGGAGGTCGCGTATCTGCTCGACGATGCCGGCCATCGCCAAGTGGCAAACGCCAGCGAGACTGGCGGCAACCCCGAACCACCGGATGTCGGCATCGCAGACAGTCGGTGGTGGGAAAACTACAAGCTGAATGGTGCGGTAAGCGCACGCGACGTCATTGGGCGCCTGACCGATCTATCCCACCTGCCTCCGTCGCCCCCCAAGTCGGTGGCGCTGTCATGGAGAAATGCACTCGACCGGTCGCTGTTGAACAGTCCGGTGAGCGATCCGCTCGCGTGGTGGTGAGCGTCTGAAATGGCGGTTAGGGAACGTGTCGATACAACAATTGCGAGAGGCTTTCATGAACGACCCGATCGATCTTCAAAATCCGCACGGCGGGCCACAACTTGCAGGGCTTCTCGCTTCATGCGATCCGCCGGCGACATTCCGACCAGCCGACCTGCCGAACATACCGGTGACAATGGCCACGCGTCCTGTGCCGAATGCATCCGAGGCATCGGCGAGCATGACTCTGGCGTACGCGCCCGCCCCGTTGCCGACGATCGACGTACCGATCAAGAGAAAGGTTCCAGCGCCGTCGTCAGGCCAAGCAAACGTCGAGAACGCTCGCAGCCCGGAACCGACTCACGATTTCGCGACGAGTGTGCAGACGTCGACACTCGATCCAGCGCGACCGTACGGCCATGCGCGACGTTGAGCCGGTGTCCTGTTCCATAAATTCGCCCGATCGTTCGCGGTGCCATCGGCCGCCATGCGGCATTGGTCGACCTCACAGTAATGCGGGCTACGGTCGGATCGCGAACGCGGCTTGATCCTCCACCATCGGAAAGAGACCAACATGACGACTTTCACCAATGCGGGCGGCGCCGACGACGGGATTCAGGGATCGACGGCATCGCACGACAAGAACGGGGTGTTTGGTCACAACGACGACACCACGGCGCGGAATGCGGCGACGCCTGCGGGCAACGGCGTTTTCGGATTCACGCAGGTACCGGACGGCGCGGGCGTATTTGGATTGCATAACAGCAACGGCGTGGGCGTCGTGGGATTCGGTCATCCGGCGGGTATTGGCGTGGTCGGAATGAGCGTACCTCCCGGGGCGAAGGGAGGCGATGGCGTTCTCGGCGTCAGCAATTCGGAGCACCGCAACGGCACGGTGGGCCGCAACGATTCCACCACGCCGCGAGGAGCCGCGGATGCGGGCGGGAACGGCGTGTTCGGCTTCACGCAGGTTCCCGACGGGGCAGGGGTGTTCGGCGCACACGCAACGGCAGGTGTTGGCGTGGCAGGGCTCGGGTTCATCGGGATCTCCGGCGGAAGCGTGAACGGAGTCGGCGTGATGGGGGTGAGCGCGCCGGCCGGCGCCAAGGGAGGCGACGGCGTACAAGGCATCACCAACTCGGAGCAGCGCAATGGCGTTTATGGGCGCAATGATTCGACGAGCTCGCGCGGCAACGACAATCCGGCAGGCAACGGCGTCTTCGGATTCACCCAAGTGCCCGACGGGGCGGGCGTGATGGGTGCTCATGGCTCCGGTGGACACGGCGTGATCGGGTCGGGCGGAATGGGTGTGATCGGCACAGGCACCGTCATTGGCGTCTGGGGCCAGGCGAAAGGCGCAGGGTGGGCAGGCTACTTCAGTGGCCCGGTGAAAGTGGAAGGCAAATGCTCTCTTGCGGACATCGAGGTGACCGGCACGCTTCGGGGTTCACTTGCCGTCGAGCGGGACCTCACGGTGAGTGGCGACGTCTTCCTCAAGCAGCGGGACATGGCGGAGAGATTCGACCTTGCGCCGGCCGCCGATTGCGTCCCTGGCATGGTGATGGTGGCTTGCGACGACGGCACCGTTGTGCCCTGCAGCCGTGCCTACGACAAGCGTGTCCTGGGAGTCGTCTCGGGCGCAGGAACTCTGAGGCCGGCAATAACGCTCGGCGCGCAGGATCGAGGTGCGCCGAGTGCGGCGATTGCCCTTGTCGGCACCGCCTACTGTCTTGTCGATGCCACCCATGCCGCCGTGGAAGTGGGCGACCTGCTGACGACCTCGGAAACACGCGGCCATGCGATGAAAGCCACCGAAGCCGGCCGGATTCCCGGCACGGTGATCGGGAAGGCGCTCGGCAGCGTGCAAAACGGTTGCGCACTCGTGCCCATACTCGTCGCCGTGCAGTGACCACGCACGCCCCGCGCAAACCGACAGCAGAAGAGTCACCGGTCCTTTTCCGTAGATTCTCTCGATAGTTCGCGGGGGCATCGAAGGCCTTGCGGCCGTCACTCGAACTTTCCGGAGCGGCTGCGGTTGACGTCCCGCGCCTTGCCTTGCGACCGATGGCATTCGCTCCTTATTGTCGGAATTAGCGGGAACGGAACACTATCGCAGCGAGTTGTTCACGAAGAATTCCTCCATCATGAACGCCTCGAGGCCCGCCGTGTCGGCCGGGCGCGCCGACAGCGTGATGTTGCGGCCGAGGCGCTTCGATTCCCACACGAAGTCCTCCTGCTCGTGCTCGCGGATGATCAGGATCATCCGGCGGACGATGGCGATGCGGATGTCGGGGTTCGTGCCCTGGCGGACCTCGATGCGCTGCGACGCGCGGCGGCGGATGTCCCGATTCCATCCAAAGAACGTGAACTCCGCCTCGTCGTAGCCGAGGTGCGTGATCTGGAAGATCCCGCCGCTGTTGCGTGGCTCGCCGAAAGTGGGAGGCACGAGCGAGCCGAGGTTGGCGGCGACGATGCGGTCGCGGCGCGCGATGTCTTCCGCCTGCGAGAGCGTGCCTGGCGTCGTGCTCGGCGTCGCCGGGGCTTCGGATTCGCCGCGGGCGCGGCGACGCGACGCGATGTAGGACGACAGGTCGGTCTCCGCAGGCGGTGAGGGCGCTGGGCTTGCGGGCGGTGACGGTGCAGGTTCGGGAATCGCGACCGGCGGCGGTGTGGGCGGGACGACGGCGATCACCGGTGGAGTTTCGGGAATCACCGGCGGCGTCCGCACCGGCGGGGTGGGCCGCGGCGGAGCAGGGCGTCGCACGGGCGCTGGCGGCGGCGCCTTGGGGGGCGGCTCCGCCCTGGCGGTACGCGCGGGTTCCGGTGGCGAGGGCGCGGGCGCCGGCGCGCTCCTGGGCTGCGGCGGGGCGATCTCCACCGACAGCCTCGGATTCGCCTCGCCGGTGGAAGGACTCTCCGGACCGGGCGGCTTGATCGGCGGCTCGAACTCCAGCAACGCGGCCATGTGAATCAACAGCGAGAGAACGATTGCGAGCGCAACGACGCCGGGCCGCACCCGGTCGCGTTGGTATCGCCCCTCGTCCTGTCGCTCAGTCATCCCTTGGCCGTCCTGTTGGGCTCGATTCCGCGCGCCAAGTTCCGGCGCGATCCGGGCCGCGGCCCGCGTAGCTTTGCTTTGATTTTGGAAGCATCCGTCCCGGCGTTCGGCCCGCAGCGGCGGTCTGATCCTCGAGATCCGGCGGGGTGAAATGGCGGGACGTCACCGGGGCGATCAGCGTCTCATTGCAGCTCGACGCCTGCCTTCTTGACGAGCTTCGCATATTTTGCAAGCTCGCTTGCAAAGAACTGCGAGGCGACTTGCGGCGTGGTGACGTCGATGGTGTTGCCCTGCCTTGCCATCGCTTCGCGGACGTCCGCCGACGCGAATGCTTCGGTCACCGCGGCATGGACGCGCTTCACGTCGGCGGACGACATTTTCGCGGGACCGATGACGGCGAACCAGCCTTCGACCAGATAGCCGGCCAGACCCTGTTCGACCATGGTCGGAATCTCGGGCGCAGCGGCGACGCGCTTGGCGGCGCCGACGCCGATGGCGCGGAGCGCCCCGCTTTTCAGGTGCTGCTGGATCGACGGCAGCGACAGCGTGCCCATTTCGACCTGGCCGCCGATGATATCGGTCAGCATCGGGCCAACCCCTTTGTAGGGAATGTGCCGGGCCTGCACCCCCGCCTCTTCCAGAAACAGCTGCATCGCGAGATGCAGGATGGTGCCGTTTCCGGACGAGGCATAGTTCAGAACGCCCGGCTGCGCCTTCATCAGCGCGACCAGCTCCTTCACATCCTGCGCCGGGACTTTCGGATTGACGACGAGGACGATCGGGGTCGATCCGATAACCGCAATCGGCGTGATGTCCGCGAGAGGATCGAATGGCAGCGATTTGTAGACGCTGGGAAAGATCACGTGGTTGTTCGACACGATCGATAGCGTCATGCCGTCCGGCACCGACTTGACCAGCGCGGCGGTGCCGATGACGCCGCCGGCACCGGGCTGGTTCTCGATCACCACCGGCTGGCCGAATGCCTTCGCGAGCGCCGGTTGGACCGCGCGCGTGATCGTGTCGACACCCGACGCCGCGGCGACAGGCAGGATGAAGCGGATAGCGCGCTCACTCTGCCCGAAGGCGGTGCGCAGCGGCAGGGCCGTCGCGAGCGCGCCGAGCCGAAGGAGAGTACGGCGCTTGTGCGCGGACGCTCCGTTCACGATGCATTCTCCGTGGTGCGGCTAGTGCGAAGTCCGGACGGCGTCACGCGACGGCTTTCTGCTCCAGCAGCGATGCAACGGCTGCCTCGTCGTAGCCGAGGGAGGCGAGAAGCGCTCGGGTGTGCTCGCCCATCGACGGAGGATCCATGCGCACGCCGAGGCGATGGCCCGCGAGCGTCAGCGGAAAGAGCGTGGTCTTCACCGTCTCGCCGGCCTTGTCGCCGTCCGGAAGGCGAATGTCCGCAAGCCCGCCGGTCGCCTCCAGATGCGGATCATCGTACAGGTCCTCGGGCTTGCGGATGGGCGCGAACGGCAGCGCTGCGTCCTCGAAGATGCGCGCGAGATCGTCGGCCGAGCGCTGCTCGAGCCGCTCGCGAATCGTCTGCAGCAACGACGGGCGCAACTGCACGCGCTGGTTATTGGTGGCCAGCAGCGGGTCCGCCTTGAGGTCGGCAAACCCCAGCACGTCGCAGAACGTTCGCCACTGCGCGTCGCTGACCGCCGCAAGAAAGATCTGCTCGCCGTCCTTCACCGTGAACACGTCGTAGACGGCCCACGGGTTGTCGCGTGCCGGCATCGGCGCCGGATGACGGCCCGTCATCGCGAACTGCAGCATGTGCTGGCCCATCAGGAACACATTGTTCTCGAACAAGGCGGACTGAATTTCCATGCCTCGCCCCGTGACGCCTCGCTGCAACAGGGCGCCCAGCGCGCCGATCGCGCCGAACATCCCGCCCATGATGTCGTTGACGCTCGTTCCGGCCCGCAACGGATCGCCCGGGCGTCCCGTCATGTAGGCCAGGCCGCCCATCATCTGCACCACCTCGTCGAGAGCGGTCCGATTGTCGTAGGGGCCGGGCAGAAAGCCCTTGCAGCTCACGTAGATGAGTCGCGGATTCGCCGGCGCCAGCGACGCGTAATCGAGCCCATACTTGGACATCGTGCCCGGCTTGAAATTTTCTGCGACGACATCGGCCGCGGCGGCGAGCTTTCGCGCCACCGCGGCGCCCGCGGAATGGGTCAGGTCGATCGCGATGCTCTTCTTGTTGCGATTGAACATCGGAAAAAAGCCGGCTCCCGCGCCCAGCAGCCGACGCGTGCGGTCGCCGTCGATCGGCTCGACCTTGATCACTTCCGCGCCCATGTCGGCCAGCATCATGCCGCAGGTAGGACCCATCACCATGTGCGTGAATTCGACGACGCGCAGGTTGGCGAGCGGCTGCGGCGCCGCGTTCGGATCCACGCTCGGCATGTTGTATCTGCCCGAAAGAATTACGCCGGGGCCGGCGCGGGCGACAGCGTCTTCGGCAGGGCCGCGCGCCACAGTGTCCCGTGCAGGGGCTCGCCTTCGAGCCAGCCGGCGACCTTTGCGCGGAGCGTGATCAACCGCTCGAAGTCCTGGCCGCAAAGTCCGGGCAGCGTCGTCGCGTACGCGACCAGCTCAGCGGTATCGGCCAACTGCGGCAACAGGCGCGCCGGGACGAACGAGCCGACCTCGATCTCGCGCTGGCCGGCGGCATGCGCGTCGCGGATCCATTCGAGCTTGCGCTCGGTGGGGAGCACGCGGGCGATGCTTTGCAGGCCGTCGCGGAGGCCGACTTCGCGCAGGACGACGGATCGAGGGGGTGCAATCATGGCGCAGGGGTGACGCGGGTCATGCGACCAACCCGTCATTGTACGCAGAGACAACCCGGGCCTAGCGCTCGATCGCTCGTGCAGCCCTTCAACCCGCCCCGCCGTAGCTGTGGGTCGGTGGTCGCTGTGAGACGCAGTCCAGCGCGCGCGTCGCGCCGCCAGGCGAGCATCGTCCCGACTCGAACGGCACCCTGGAGACGCGCGATAGACTCGCGGTTCATCCACGGCGCTTCCAGCAAAGGCCGTTCCCGGAAATCGCCGATCGCATGCGCGTCGACGTGTGCGCTCAACGTTATCAAGGGGGTCTTCATGGCCGACCGCAGTACCTCTACACGCTTCGGTGTCGTCGACGTTGCAACCGCGACGCGCGGAACGGGGCTTGAATTCCTGACGCAGATGCAGTCCGGAGTCCATCCCGCCGCGCCGTTTGCCGAGGTCATCGGCATGCGGCTCGTGGAAGCGTCGGCGGGACGCGTGGTCTTCGATGCGGATCCCTCCGCTCGCTTCTACAACCCGCTCGGAACGGTTCATGGCGGATGGCTCGCGTCGCTCCTCGATTCGGCCATGGGATGCGCCGTGCATTCGATGCTCCAGGCAGGTCAGGGATTCACGACCGTCGAAATGAAAGTCAACTACGTGCGTCCGGTATTGGAGCAGACCGGCACGGTGCGGTGCGCAGGCTCCGTCATCCATTTCGGCGGCCGCATCGCAACGTCGGAGGGCAGGATTGTCGACGGCGCGGGCAAGCTGATCGCTCACGGCGTGGAGACATGCATGATCGTCGACGTTGCGCGCGTGAACGTAGCGGTGAACACTCCACGCGAAGCTCTGTGAGCGCCTTGCTCGCAAGGACAGTCGAGGGTCGAAGCGGGGCGTAATACAATCGGGCCTTCGACCGCGACGCGCAATTCGCTTCGCATTCGCGCGCGCCGTCCAAACGAAAACCGCTCGTCGCCGTGGCACCGGGCATCCCGGTCCTGCGCGAACCGGCGGTTCCCATCGAGGAACCGATGAAGCGAGGGCGCGAGGGCGCCGCGCAGACGTTCGGCGCGGCAGAATCACCCCATCCGCGCCGGCCCGGCGAAGCCGAGTCGGCCTACGCGTGGGTGCGCCTTGTCGTCGCGCTGGCGCTGTCGACGATAGGCGGCGTCGGCATGTGGTCCGTCGTCGTGGCGCTCCCGACCGTGCAGCGGGAATTCGGTGTCGCGCGCGGCGATGCATCGCTGCCCTATACCTTGACGATGATCGGCTTCGGCATCGCCGGTGTCGGCATGGGCCGTCTTTCCGACCGGTACGGGATCATTGTTCCGGTGATCGTCGGAACGGTCGCGCTGTCGCTCGGATATGTGCTGGCGGGAACGGCAGACACGCTGTGGCAATACGCGCTGGCGCAGGGCCTGCTGATCGGCGCCGGGAGCTCCGCGACCTTTGCGCCGTTGCTCGCGCACATGTCGATGTGGTTCGATCGCCGGCGCGGGATGGCGGTGGGCATCTTCGCCAGCGGGAATTATCTCGCGGGCGCGGTCTGGCCCCCGATCGTCCAGCATTTCATCGAGACGGTCGGCTGGCGTTCGACCTATTTCGGGATCGGGATCTTTTGCGCGGCGTCCATGCTTCCGCTTGCATTGCTGCTCCGCCGGCCTCCGCCCGTCATCGTCGCGAGTGGCGATACCGAGGCCACGCACCGCGACAACCTGGCGCTGCGGCTCGGATTGACCCCGCGCGCCCTGCAGACGCTGCTCGTCGTCGCCGGCGTCTGCTGCTGCGTCGCGATGTCAATGCCTCAGGTTCACCTGGTGGCGTACTGCGGCGACCTGGGCTACGGTGTCGCCCGCGGCGCCCAGATGCTGTCGGTGATGCTCGCCTGCGGCATTGCGAGCCGCCTCGCGTTCGGCGCGATCTGCGACCGCATCGGGGGGCTGCGCACGCTGCTCCTCGGCTCGGCGCTCCAAGGCATCGCGCTGTTCCTGTTCCTGCCCTTCGACGGCCTCGTTTCGCTGTACGTGATCTCGGCGATGTTCGGGCTGTTCCAGGGCGGAATCGTGCCTTCCTACGCGATCATCATCCGCGAGTTCTTTCCACCGGCGGAGGCCGGGGCGCGGGTGGGCACCGTGATCATGGCCACGCTGTTCGGAATGGCACTCGGCGGCTGGATGTCCGGGGTCATCTTCGACATCACCGGCTCGTACAAGGCGGCATTCGGCAACGGCATCCTCTTCAACCTGGTAAATGTCACGATCGCCGTCTGGCTGTTGCGCCGATCGACGGCCCGGCCGGCCTTTGCCTAGCGATGCATCAGCGCTAGAGAACGTTTTGCATCAACGGCTTGGCGAGCGGCCGCTGCCTTCCCCGTCACCGCCTCGGAAGCGTCGCACGTTTCGTCAGGGATCCGTCAGCGATCGGTCAGTCGCGCGCGCACACACTCCGGCCATACCAGCAAGGGACGATGAGCGTCCCCGCTGGAAAGGAGCTCACGGTGCGAACGGAACTGACGCAGAAACTCTGGACCCTCGGACGGACGGCGCAAAAGGTGGCGCCTTATCTGCTGATCGAGCTCGTGCTGCCCGGCGGCACGCTGATCGCGCTGTTCCTGTTCCTGTCGCGCCGAGGCTACCTGAAACCGGTCTTCGAGCGCGTCGCGCGGATTAGCGCGTCATTGGAGGGCGCCATTGCAGACGTCGACGACCAGCTCGTCGCGCCGCTGCAGCGGGCCTACGCATGGCACGCGCCGTCGGGGCGCTAGGACGCATGGGCGCGCTTCCCGATACCTTGTTGTCGGCGCGACCCGTCCCTCGGAAACGCGGCGGCAACCCGCGTATCCTTGCGCGCAGCGGCAATGGCAAGGTCGGACCTTCGCTTGCGAGGACCGAACGGCATGCCGCTTGCTTTGCCCTTGTCCTTGGCGACTTCAGTGGCGCCGGCGCGAAATGTCGACTCGGCGGTGGCGCTGCGAAGAATGACGGACCGATACGATCTGATCTACCTGCCGCTCGGCGCGGCGGCGTTCGGGGGCGCCGAACGCTCGCTGCTCGACCTGGCGGGCGGCGCCGTGGCGCGCGGGAAGCGGGTGCTGACGCTGGCGGAGCCTGCGCTCAAGGACACGCTATTCCCTGCGTTGGCGGCAGAACGTGGCGTGGATCTGGCCTGGGTGGACTGGGCGCCCGAGCGTTCGCTCCTGCACGTCGTCCGTTCCGCAATCGCAACGTTCCGTCGCTATCGGGCGCCGGTCATCCATTTCAATATTTCGTGGCGGCCCGGCATGTGGAGCGTGCCGGTCGTGGCACGGCTGCTCACTTCCGCGCGCCTCATTGGCAGCATGCGGGCCATGCCGGATCCGCACGGCCTTATCCCCGCGAAACGTCATTTCGGCTTCGTTCCCGGCATGCGTCTGTGGCATGTGCCGGAGGTTATCGTCGGACACGTCTGGGCGCGTGCGCTGCATTCGACCGTCTCCATCAACCGCGACGACTTTCCGGCGCGGCTCATCCGGCACTACGGCTATCGTCGCGATCGCCTGCGCGTCATCTATAACGGCGTGCATATTCCGGCGGCCCTCCCGTCGCCGGACGAACGCGCGGAGTCACGCCGGCGCTTCGGCTTTTCGGATCGCGATTTCCTCCTGTGCTGCGCCGGTCGCGTGTCGACCGAAAAAGGAATTGCGCATCTTGTCCGCGCGATGGAGGGAACGCCTCCGGAGTGCTGTCTGGCCATCGTGGGCGACGGGCCGGCCCGCGCCGAGCTCGAGGTCGAGGTCAAAGAGCGCGGTCTCGCCGATCGAGTCCGTTTTCTGGGCTTCCAGGCGGATCCGTACGGGATCATCGGCGCCTCCGACGTCGTCGTCGTTCCTTCGACCTGGTATGAAGCGTTCGGGCGCACGGTGGTCGAGGCGATGGCCTACGGCGTTCCGGTCGTCGCTTCGCGCATCGGAGGCATGGGCGAGCTCTTCGATTCCGGAGTAGAAGGCCTGCTCGTGCCGGCAGGTGATCCCGACGCTCTGCGCGACGCGCTAACCGCCTTGGCGCGCGACCGTAACGCGACGAGCGAGATGGGTGGTCGCGCTCGCGCGCTCGCCAGGGAGCGGTATTCGTTCGACCGAGTGCTCGAGCAATACCTCACGGCCTACGACGAGCTGTCGAAGTAGCATCGTCAAGGCAGCAAAACGGAGCCCCGCGTGCGCGGGATTGACGACTTACCCGGGCTTCGGCCAGAGCTTGATTCGTACTCGAGCGATACGTGACGCTCGAGGCCTCGCCTCACGCTTCGTCATTCCCGGGAATTGCCTGTCCCGGGCTGAGTCCAACCTTGGTTCATGCGCGAGAGGTCCATGCCGCTCGAAGCCTCGCCTTACGCTTCGTCATTCCCGCGAAGGCGGGGATCCAGTGTCGTCTTCGTCAAGGACGCCACCGGGTCACCGGTTCGCCCCCCTCAGCGCTTGAATCGACGCAGCAACGTCGCGAAGGGAGAACGCGGTCGCGGCCGCTCGTTCGGCTGGAGGTCGAAATAGCGGTTGTGCACGTAGCACCAGCTCCAATGGTCGCCGCGTCCGAGCGACGCGATCAGCGGATGGCCGGTGCTCCGGAAATGCGCGAGCGCATGCGCGTGCGGCGAGTCCTCGCAGCACCCTACATGTCCGCACGTCATGCACGCGCGGAGTGCGGTCCACTTCTCGCCGAGTGCCATGCACGCCTCGCAACCGGTGGTGCGTGCGTCGACGCGTTGGATGCCGGTGTAATGCTCGCAGCGCGCGGCAACCCCGCGCAAGGGGTCCGAAGTCATCGCCGAATTGTAGACGACGCGACCCCGGCAACCTTCGATACGTCTCAGCGTGCGTCCCAGAACGCCGCGATCCGGGCGCGCAATGCAGCGTCGGGCATCGGGCCCGTGCCGGCCGCAACGTCGTCGGCCATGTGCGCGGCGTCACCCGTTCCCGGAATCACGCACGTCACCGCAGGATGGGCCAACACGAATTTCAGCAGCAGTTGCGCGAAGCTTGCGCAGCCCGCCTCTGCCGCCCATGTTGGAAGAGGGTCGTTGCGCACGCTTCGCATCAGTGCTCCACCGCCGAACGGCAAGTTGACGATGACGGCGACGCCGCGCGCCGCGGCCATCGGCAGAACGCGCTCTTCGGCGGCCCGGTCGTCGAGCGAATAATTCACCTGCACGAAGTCGAGCGCTTCATTACGCAGCACCGCCGCGAGCGCGTCGTGGGCGGACGCCGTGTAGTGCGTGATGCCGAGATAGCGGAGGCGCCCCTCGTCGCGCCACGCGCGCATCGTGCCGAGTTGGGTGCGCCAGTCGACGAGATTGTGGATCTGCATGAGGTCGATGCAATCGGTGCCGAGTCGCTGCATCGACTGGCGCATCTGCCCGATGCCGGCGTCGCGGCCGGTGGTCCACACTTTGGTCGCAAGAAAGGGCCGCGGTCGATGGCGTCCCTGCGCGACCAGCTTGCCGACGACGCCCTCGGCGCGGCCGTACATCGGCGAGCTGTCGATCAGGGTGCCACCGGCATTCGTGAGCGCGCGCAACACGTCCTGCAGAGGTTGCAGGTGCGTTGCATCGTCCGCGACGTCGAAGGCGCGGTACGTTCCGCATCCGATGATGGGCAGCATTTCGCCGGTCGAAGGGATGGGCCGCGTCTGCACAAGGGAAGGCTGAATCGTGTCGAAGGCGGCTATAAAGGCTACAAAAATATCCCGATCGATTTTGTCCCATCACCGCAGACGTTGGACACGACCCGAATCAGAAAATTATGTTTGCTTCGTCAATCAACAGCTTGAGCGCGTTTTCTCGATTGATCATTCAACCTGTGACGAACATAGGTTGACGTTGTGACTGCAATCCGCCGAACATCCGGGCGTTACGCGGAAGAAGTCGGAAGCAAGCGCCCCAAGGCCGTGCTCAATAATCTGAACCGACGCGACACGCGAAGCGCATCACGAGGAGAGAAAAATGGGAATCATGGAGGACCACGATCCGGGAGAAACCGCGGAATGGGTCGACTCGCTCAAGGCCGTTACCGCACATGTCGGATCCGAGCGTGCACGCTATCTGCTGGGACGGCTGCGCGATGAGGCGCTCAAGGCGGGCTCGATGCCGCCGTTCCTCGCGACGACACCGTACCGCAACACCATTCCGCCGGAGGCAGAGGAAAAATCCACGGGCGACCGTGAGATCGAGCACAAGATCCGCTCGGCGATCCGCTGGAACGCGGTGGCGATCATCCTGCGGGCGAACAAGGAGTCCTCCGAGCTCGGCGGGCACATCGCGAGCTTCCAGTCGTCGGCGTTGCTGTACGACATCGGCTTCGGTCATTTCTGGCGCGGCGCGTCGCCCGAGCACGGCGGCGACCTGATCTACGTGCAGGGCCACGTGTCCCCGGGCATCTACGGACGCGCGTTCGTCGAAGGGCGCCTGACCGAGGAGCAGCTCAAGAACTTTCGGCAGGAATCCGCCGGCAAGGGCATTCCTTCGTACCCGCATCCGTGGCTGATGCCGGACTTCTGGCAGTTCCCCACGGTGTCGATGGGCCTGGGGCCGCTGATGGCGATCTACCAGGCGCGCTTTCTCAAGTATCTCGAAGGACGCGGGCTCGCCAAGACGGAAGGCCGCAAGGTGTGGGCCTTCCTCGGCGACGGCGAGTGCGACGAGCCGGAATCGCTGGGCGCCATCTCGCTCGCGGGCCGCGAGCGCCTCGACAACCTGATCTTCGTCATCAACTGCAACCTCCAGCGTCTCGACGGGCCGGTGCGCGGCAACGGCAAGATCATCCAGGAGCTGGAAGGCATCTTCCGCGGCGCCGGCTGGAACGTGATCAAGGTGATCTGGGGCTCGGCGTGGGACAAGCTCTTCGCCAAGGACCAGGACGGCATCCTCCTCAAGCGGATGGAGGAATGCGTCGACGGCCAGTACCAGGACTTCAAGAGCAAGGACGGCGCGTACGTGCGCGAGCACTTCTTCAACTCGCCGGAATTGAAGGCGCTGGTGGCCGATCTTTCGGACGAGGAGGTGTGGAAGCTGAATCGCGGCGGCCACGACCCGTTCAAGGTCTATGCCGCGTACGCGGCGGCGGTGAAGCACAAGGACCAGCCGACCGTGATCCTCGCCAAGACCGTCAAGGGCTACGGCATGGGCGAGTCGGGCGAAGGGCAGATGATCAGCCATCAGGCGAAGAAGATGACGCAGGATGCGCTGACCCAGTTTCGCCAGCGCTTCCAGATCCCCATCACCGATCAGCAGTTCGAGGAGATGGCGTATCTGCGCTTCCCGGACGGCAGTGCGGAGGCGAAGTACCTGCATGAGCGGCGCGCCGCGCTGGGCGGCTACCTGCCGCTGCGGCGGCGGAAGTCGAAGTCGCTGCCGGCGCCGCCGCTGTCCACCTTCGATCGGCTGCTGAAGAGCTCCGGCGAGCGCGAGATCTCGACCACCATGGCGTTCGTGCAGATGCTGGGCACGCTGGTGCGCGACAAGGAAATCGGCAAGCACGTGGTGCCCATCGTGCCGGACGAATCGCGCACGTTCGGCATGGAAGGGATGTTCCGCCAGCTCGGCATCTACTCGTCGGTCGGGCAGCTCTACAAGCCGCAGGACGCCGACCAGCTCATGTACTACCGCGAGGACAAGTCGGGGCAGGTGTTGCAGGAAGGGATCAACGAGGCGGGTGCGATGTCGTCGTGGATCGCGGCGGCGACGTCGTATTCCACCAACGACGTACCCATGATCCCGTTCTACATCTACTACTCGATGTTCGGCCTGCAGCGCGTCGGCGATCTCGCGTGGCTCGCCGGCGACATGCGCGCGCGCGGCTTCCTGCTGGGCGGCACGGCGGGCCGGACGACGCTGAATGGCGAGGGCCTGCAGCACGAGGACGGTCACAGCCACGTGCTGGCGTCGACGATTCCGAACTGCATCTCCTACGATCCGACGTTCGCCTACGAGGTGGTGGTGATCGTGCGCGAAGGCATGCGCCGCATGATGGAGGCGCAGGAGGACGTCTACTACTACATCACCCTGATGAACGAAAACTACCCGCATCCAAGCATGCCGGAGGGGGCGGAAGCCGGCATCATCAAGGGGATGTACCTGCTGCAGGGAGGAGCGGCCGCCAAGTCGGGCAAGGCACCGCGCGTGCAGCTGATGGGGAGCGGGACCATCCTGCGCGAAGTGATGGCGGGCGCCGAGCTTTTGAAAAACGATTTCGGCGTCGATGCCGACATCTGGAGCGTGACGAGCTTCAACGAGCTGCGGCGCGACGGCATGAGCGCCGAGCGGCACAACCTGCTGCATCCGGACCAGCCGTCCCGCAAGAGCTACGTCGAGACCGCGCTCGAAGGTCATCCGGGACCGGTCGTTGCGGCGACCGACTACATGCGCAACTACGCGGATCAGATCCGCGCGCACGTGCCTCGGCGCTTCAGCGTGCTCGGCACCGATGGCTTCGGTCGCAGCGACTTCCGCGTCAAGCTGCGGCAATTCTTCGAGGTCAATCGCTACTACGTGGCGGTGGCCGCCTTGAAGGCGCTGGCGGACGAAGGCGCCATCAAGGCCAGCGTGGTCGCCGAAGCGATCAAGAAATACGGGCTCGACACCGAGCGGCCGGATCCGTGGACGGTGTAGCAGTCAGGGCGCGGCAAATGGCGGCAAACACATCACCACACTTCGTCCTCCCCGCGAAAGCGGGGACCCATTTTCAGGTTGAAGAAAATGGATTCCCGCTCGCGGGATGACGATTGAGGCTTGTCGAAAGCTTCGGAAAAGCGCAGCCAGCGAACATTGGGGACAACATGGCGGCAATCATGGAAGTGAAAGTGCCCGACATCGGCGATTTCAAGGACGTGCCGGTGATCGAGGTGATGGTCAAGGCGGGCGATCGCGTGAAGCCGGAGGACTCGCTCGTTTCGCTGGAATCGGACAAGGCCACCATGGATGTGCCGGCGCCGGTCGCCGGCGTGGTGAAGGAGGTCAAGGTCAAGGTCGGGGACAAGGTCAGCGAAGGTGCGCTGATCCTGATGCTCGATACCGGCGCGGGTGCTGCGGCTGCGCCCGCTGCAGCGGCGCCGAAGACGTCGGTGGCAGCGCCGCCTGCGCCGACCAGCGCACCGGCTGGCGTGGCCGAAGTGCGGGTGCCCGACATCGGCGACTTCAAGGACGTGCCGGTCATCGAAGTCATGGTGAAGCCGGGCGACGAGGTCAAGGCCGAGGATTCGCTGGTGACGCTCGAATCCGACAAGGCGACCATGGACGTGCCGGCGCCGCTCGCCGGCAAGGTGCAGGACATCCGGGTGAAGGTCGGCGACAAGGTGAGCGAAGGCACGCTGATCATGACGCTCGTCACCGACAGCGCCGCGGCGGCGAAGGCGGCTGCGGCAGCGCCCGCACCTGCTGCGGCCGCCCCTTCTGCATCCGCGGCCGCACCTGCGGCTGCAACGGCGCCCGCTGCCGCAAGCGGCGCCATCGACGAAGCCGCTTTCGCGCTCGCCTACGCGGGCCCGGGCGTGCGCAAGCTGGCGCGCGAGCTCGGTGTCGATCTCGGCAAGGTCAAAGGGAGCGGCAACAACGGCCGCATCGTCAAGGAAGACGTCGAAGGCTTCGCGAAGGGCGGCGCGGCGGCGGCGAAGCCCGACGCGGCCAAGGCGGCAGCCGGCGGCGGCGTCGGCGGCATCGAGCTCCTGCCGTGGCCGAAGGTCGATTTCGCCAAGTTCGGTCCGGTCGAAGCGAAGCCGCTGTCACGCATCAAGAAGATCTCCGGCGCCAACCTGCATCGCAACTGGGTGATGATCCCGCACGTCACTAATCACGACGACGCCGACATCACCGACCTCGAGCAGTTTCGCGTGCAGTTGAACAAGGAGAACGAGAAGAGCGGCGTGCGCGTCTCGATGCTGGCGTTCATGATCAAGGCGGCGGTGGCCACACTCCGGAAATTCCCCGAGTTCAACGCCTCGCTCGACGGCGACAACCTGATCCTGAAAAAGTACTACCACATCGGTTTCGCCGCGGACACGCCCAACGGACTCGTGGTGCCGGTGATCCGCGACGCCGACAAGAAAGGCGTGATCGACATCGCCAAGGAGATGGGCGACCTGGCCAAGCTCGCGCGCGACGGCAAGCTCAAGCCCGACCAGATGCAGGGCGGCTGCTTCACGATTTCCAGCCTGGGCGGAATCGGCGGGATCTATTTCACACCGATCATCAATGCGCCCGAAGTGGCGATCATGGGGGTGTGCCGCTCGTTCTGGAAGCAGGTGTCCACCGACGGCAAGACGTCGTCGTGGCGCTTCGTGCTGCCGCTGTCGCTGTCGTGGGATCACCGCGTGATCGATGGCGCGGCCGCGGCGCGCTTCAACAACCACTTCGCCGGTCTGCTCGCAGACATGCGGCGCGTGCTCATCTAGTGGATGTCCCCCAATCCGATGACACACTCCTATCGTCGTCCCCGCGAAAGCGGGGATCCATCTTGCGTAAGACGGCAAATGGATTCCCGCTTTCGCGGGAATGACGGCCAGGTTTTGCGCACCTTCGCGATTCGCAACCAGGGAGCCTGAATCATGGCAGCCATCGAAGTCAAAGTGCCGGACATCGGCGATTTCAAGGACGTGCCGGTGATCGAGGTGCTGGTCAAGCCGGGCGACGTGGTCAAGCCCGAGGACGCGCTGGTCACGCTCGAATCGGACAAGGCCACCATGGACGTGCCGTCGCCGGCGGCCGGCACCGTGGAGGCGATCAAGGTCAAGGTCGGCGACAAGGTGAGCGAAGGCAGCGTGATCCTGACGCTCGCCGCGGCGGGTGCGGGCGCGGCGGCCCAGCCGGCGGCTGCCGCTGCCGCACCACCCGCAGCGAAAAGTGCGGCGCCCTCACCGCCGCCCGCCGCCGCACCCGCAGCGAAGGCGGCCCCGGTGCCCGGCGCCGCCACGTATGCGGGGAAGGCGGACATCGAATGCGAAATGCTGGTGCTGGGTTCGGGTCCGGGCGGCTATTCCGCGGCGTTCCGCTCCGCCGATCTCGGCATGAAGACGGTGCTGGTCGAGCGCTACGGCGCGCTCGGCGGCGTCTGCCTCAACGTAGGCTGCATCCCGTCGAAGGCGCTCCTGCACACCGCATCGGTGATGGACGAGGTGAAGACGATGGGCGCGCATGGCATCACCTTCAGCGCGCCGCAGATCGATCTCGACAAGCTCCGCGGCTTCAAGGACGGCGTGGTGAAGAAGCTCTCCGGCGGCATCGCCGGCATGGCGAGGGGGCGCAAGGTCGAGGTGGTGCGCGGCGTGGGCAAGTTCCTGGATCCGCATCACCTGCAGGTCGAGGTAACGAGCGGTGACGGCTGGGACGTGACGGGGGCGAAGAAGGTGGTGCGCTTCCAGAAGGCGATCATCGCGGCCGGCAGCCAGGCGGTGAAGCTGCCGTTCATGCCCGACGATCCGCGGGTGGTCGATTCGACCGGCGCGCTGGAGCTGAAGTCCATTCCGAAGCGCATGCTGGTGGTGGGCGCCGGCATCATCGGCCTTGAAATGGCGACCGTCTATTCGACGCTAGGCACCAAGATCGACGTCGTCGAAATGCTCGACATCATGATGGCGGGCGCGGACCGCGATCTGGTCAAGGTGTGGGAGAAGAAGAACGCCGGCCGCTTCGACAAGGTGATGCTGAAGACCAAGACGACCGGCGCGAAGGCGACGGCCGCCGGCATCGAGGTCACGTTCGAGGGTGCCAACGCGCCGGCCGGGCCGCAAACGTACGACCTGGTGCTGGTTGCGGTGGGGCGGAGCCCCAACGGCAACGCCATCGACGCCGCGAAGGCCGGCGTGGCGGTTAGCGAGCGCGGTTTCATCGCAGCGGACAAGCAGCTGCGCACGAATGTCGCGCACATCCACGCCATCGGCGACATCATCGGCCAGCCCATGCTGGCCCACAAGGCGGTGCACGAGGGACACGTTGCCGCGGAGGCCGCGGCGGGCGAGAAATCATTCTTCGATGCGCGGCAGATTCCGTCGGTGGCGTATACCGATCCCGAGGTGGCCTGGGCCGGCCTCACCGAGGATCAGTGCAAGGAGCAAGGCATCAAGTACGGCAAGGCGACCTTCCCGTGGGCCGCATCGGGACGCGCGATCGCCAACGGCCGCGACGAAGGCTTCACCAAGCTCCTGTTCGACGATGCGACGCATCGCTGCATCGGCGGCGGCATCGTCGGCACGCATGCGGGGGACCTGATCGGCGAAGTGTGCCTGGCGGTGGAGATGGGCTGCGATCCGGCGGACATCGGCAAGACCATTCATCCGCATCCGACCTTGAGCGAGTCTATCGGCATGGCGGCCGAGCTGTTCGAGGGCGTGTGCACCGACCTGCCGCCGGTGAAGAAAAAATAGGCAAAGTCCGGCGCTCGTTCCGGGCGCCGCGAAGTTGGAATGATCACGCACACGCACCGCTGACACCGATTGCGGCGTGCAGGAGGCACCATGTCCGAAGAGCAGCTCAAGAACGCGGCCCTCGAATACCATGAGTATCCACGGCCCGGAAAGATCTCCATTGCGCCGACCAAGGCGCTTGCCAACCAGCGCGACCTGTCGCTCGCCTACTCCCCCGGCGTCGCGTATGCCTGCACCGCGATACAGCACGATCCCACGCTTGCCGCGCGCTACACCGCGCGTGCCAACCTGGTGGCGGTGATCACCAACGGAACGGCAGTGCTGGGCCTCGGCAACATCGGCGCGCTCGCGGGCAAGCCGGTGATGGAAGGCAAAGGCTGCCTGTTCAAGAAATTCGCGGGCATCGATGTGTTCGACATCGAGATCAGCGAGACCGATCCCGACAAGGTCGTCGAGGTCGTCGCCGCGCTGGAGCCGACGTTCGGCGGCATCAACCTGGAGGACATCAAGGCGCCGGAATGCTTCTACATCGAGCGCAAGCTGCGCGAGCGGATGAAGATACCGGTGTTCCACGACGACCAGCACGGCACCGCCATCGTCGCGGCGGCCGCGGTCCTGAACGGGCTCAAGATCGTCGGCAAGGACATCGGCAAGGTGAAGCTGGTGTGCTCGGGTGCCGGCGCGGCAGCGCTGGCTTGCCTCAATCTGCAGGTCAGCCTCGGGCTCTCCCCGGCGAACATCTTCGTGATCGACAGCAAAGGCATCGTCTACAAGGGTCGGAAGGAATCGATGGACCCGGACAAGGAGCGCTACGCGCAGGACACCAAGGCGCGGACGCTCGATGACGTCATCGCGGGCGCCGACATCTTCCTGGGCCTCTCCGCCGGCGGCGTGCTGACGCAGGCGATGGTGAAGAAGATGGCTGACCGGCCGATCATCCTCGCGATGGCGAATCCCGAGCCGGAAATACGTCCCGAGCTGGCCAAGGAGGCGCGCCCGGACTGCCTCATCGGCACCGGGCGCTCGGATTATCCGAACCAGGTCAACAATTCGCTGTGCTTCCCGTTCATCTTCCGCGGGGCGCTCGATTGCGGCGCCTCCACGATCAACGAGGAGATGAAGCTCGCCGCCGTGCGCGCACTCGCCGAGCTCGCGCAGGCCGAGCCTTCCGAAATCGTTGCCGAGGCTTATGGCGAGCCGACGCCCGCGTTCGGCGCCGACTACCTGATTCCGCGCGCATTCGATCCGCGGCTCATCACCGTGATGGCGCCGGCGGTGGCCAAGGCCGCGATGGACAGTGGCGTGGCGTCGCGGCCGATCAAGGATCTCGAGGCCTATCGCGCGGCGCTCGATCGCTTCGTGTACCGGTCCGGCACGACCATGGAGCCCGTATTCGCCGCCGCGAAGCGCGCGCCGAAGCGCGTGGCGTACGCGGAAGGCGAGGATGAGCGCGTGTTGCGGGCAGCCCAGATCGCGGTCGACGAGGGCCTCGTGCATCCGGTGCTGATCGGGCGCGCAGACGTGATCGCCGCGCGCATCGCCAAGCTCGGCCTGCGACTCAAGTTCGGTACCGATTGCACCAGCGTAAACCTGCTGGACGATCCGCGTTACCGCGAGGTCTGGTCCGCGTACTACAAGCTTGGCCAGCGCAAGGGCGTGACGCGCCAGCAGGCGATGGAGGACATGCGGATCCGGCCGTCGCTGGTGGGCGCCATGCTGGTGAATCGGGGCGAGGCCGATGCCATGCTGTGCGGCACGTCCGGGAGCTTCGCCGATCATCTTCGTTACATCCGCACGGTCCTCGGGATGCGCGACGGCGTGCGGACGCTGGCGACGATGCAGCTCGTGATCCTGCCCGACCGCCATGTGTTCGTGTGCGACACGCACGTCAATCGCGATCCGACCGCCATCCAGATCGCCGAGATGACGCTGCTTGCGGCCGAGGAGGTCCGGCGCTTCGGCCAGCGGCCGAGCGTGGCGCTGGTGTCGCACTCGAGCTTCGGCAGCTCCAACGCGCCGTCCGCGCAGAAGATGCGCGACGCGCTGGAGATCATCGTCGCGCGCGCGCCGGACCTGCAGGTCGACGGCGAGATGCGCGCCGACGCGGCGCTGTCGAAAGCCATCCGCGACAGCGAGATGCCCGATTCGCGCCTGACCGAGGACGCCAATCTGCTCGTGATGCCGAACGTCGACGCCGCCAACATCACCTACAACGCTCTCCGCGTCACCGCGGGAAATGGCATCACCGTCGGGGGCATTCTGCTGGGCGCAGCCAAGCCGGCGCATATCATGACGCCGTCGTCGACCGTGCGCCGGATCGTGAACATGACCGCGCTCGCCGTCGCGGATGCCGGGGCGCAGCGCGACCGGACGTGGTCGCTCGACTGATTCGATTGGGCTCACTGGGGAGGAAAGACACGATGGAAGCCGTCAAGAAGCCGCTCTACAAGTCGCTCTATTTCCAGGTGATCGTCGCGATCGTCATCGGCATACTCCTCGGCCATTTCGCACCCGCGCTGGGGGAGTCGATGAAGCCGCTGGGCGACGGCTTCATCAAGCTCATCAAGATGATCATCGCGCCGATCATCTTCTGCACGGTGGTGGTGGGCATCGCCGGCATGGAGGACATGAAGAAGGTCGGCAAGACCGGCGGGTATGCGCTGCTCTATTTCGAGGTCGTGAGCAGCGTCGCACTCATCGTCGGGCTCACGATCGTCAATCTCGTGCAGCCCGGTACCGGCATGAACATCGACCCCGCGACGCTCGACACCAAGGGAATCGCCGCGTACACGAAGCCCGGGCAGATGGCGAGCACGACGGAGTTCCTGCTGAACGTCATTCCGAACACCGTGGTCGACGCGTTCGCCAAGGGCGAGATCCTGCAGGTGCTGCTGTTCGCCGTGCTGTTCGGCTTCGCGTTGCACCGCTTCGGCGGTCGCGGCACCCTGGTGTTCGACTGGATCGAGAAGTCGTCGCACGTCCTCTTCACGATCGTCGGCTACATCATGAAGGTCGCGCCGATCGGCGCGTTCGGCGCGATGGCGTTCACGATCGGCAAGTATGGCGTCGGCTCGCTGTTATCGCTTGGCAAGCTGATGGGGACGTTCTACCTCACCTGTCTGATCTTCATTCTCGTGGTGCTGGGCCTGATCGCGCGCTTCCATGGATTCTCGATCCTGAAGTTCATTCGCTACATCAAGGAAGAGTTGCTGATCGTCCTCGGTACGTCATCGTCGGAATCCGTGTTGCCCCGGATGATGGCCAAGATGGAGAACCTCGGCGTCAAGAAGTCGACGGTCGGGCTCGTCATTCCGACGGGTTACTCGTTCAACCTCGACGGCACGTCGATCTACCTGACGATGGCCGCAGTGTTCATCGCGCAGGCGACCAACACGCCGATGACGATTCAACAACAGCTCACGCTGCTCGCCGTGCTGCTGCTGACGTCGAAGGGCGCGGCGGGCGTCACCGGGAGCGGCTTCATCGTGCTAGCCGCGACGCTTTCGGCGGTGGGGCACGTCCCGGTGGCCGGGCTTGCCCTTATCCTCGGCATCGACCGCTTCATGTCGGAGGCGCGCGCGCTGACCAACCTGATCGGCAATGGCGTGGCCACGGTCGTCGTCGGCAAGTGGTGCGGCGAGCTGGACGAAGCCCGCATGCAGAAAGTGCTGAACAACGAGACGGACGTCGAAGCCGAGGAGCCGGAGGCCGTGCTCGACCTGGTCGAGCAGCACATGCCGGCGAGGTCGGCCTGACCGCCGACGCGAGCGGGGCTCGCGACCCGGTGGAGGCGGTGCCGGGGTCGATGCCTGCGCCCGTGCGCGCCGGGACGCCCCTGCATCGCATCGTCGTCGTCGGCGGGGGCGCTGGCGGACTCGAGCTTGCAACGCGACTCGGCAATAAGTTCGGCAAGCGCAACCGCGCGCACGTCACGCTGATCGAGAAGGCGCGCGCGCATTTCTGGAAGCCGCATCTGCACGAGCTCGCGGCGGGCAGCATGGATGTCCGCGTGTACCAGACGGACTATCTCGCCCAGTCGCACTGGCACTACTTCCGCTATCGCATCGGCGAAATGACAGGCCTCGATCGCGCCCGTCGCGAGGTGACCGTAGCTCCGGTGATCGACGAGGAGGGCGACCAGGTGACCACCCAACGCGTCTTCACCTACGACACGCTCGTCATTGCCGTCGGCAGCCTGACCAACGATTTCCACACGCCGGGTGCGAGGGAACACGCGATCTCGCTCGAGTCGCCCGTCGAAGCCGACCGCTTTCACCGCCGGCTGGTCAACGCCTGCATCCGGGCCCACTCGCAATCCGAGCCGCTTCGTCCCGACCAGCTCCACGTGGCGATCATCGGAGCGGGTGCAACGGGCGTCGAGCTTGCGGCCGAGCTGCACAACGCGACCCGCGTGCTCGTTTCCTACGGGCTCGACCGCATCGATCCCGACAAGGACATTCGGATCATCCTGATCGAAGCCGCGGATCGGATCCTGCCCGCGTTGCCGCCGCGGCTTTCGGCGACCGCGACGAAGCTGCTCGGAAAGCTGAACGTGAATGTCCGCACGTCGTCCCGCGTGGCGGAAGTGTTGCCCGATGGCGTGCGCCTGGCCGATGGCGAGATCATTCCGGCGGAGCTCGTCGTGTGGGCGGCAGGGGTCAAGGCGCCCGATTTCCTGCTCACGCTGGATGGGCTCGAAACCAATCGCATCAATCAGCTGGTGGTGCGCCCCACGCTGCAGACCACCCGCGACGACAACGTGTTCGCGATCGGCGATTGCGCCGCGTGTCCGTGGCTCGGCCGCGATGGCGTCCTCGTGCCGCCGCGCGCCCAGGCCGCGCATCAGCAGGCGAGTCACATGGTGGGGCAGATCCGGGCCCGGCTCGACGGCACGCCACTCAAGCCGTGGCGGTACCGCGACTTCGGCTCGCTGGTCTCGCTCGGGGAGTACTCCACCGTCGGCAACCTGATGGGCGTGCTCACGGGCACGAACATGTGGATCGAAGGCTGGTTTGCGCGGATGATGTACCTGTCGCTCTACAAGCTGCATGAGCTCGCATTGCACGGATTCTGGAAGGTGGCTCTCGACACGGCGGCGCGGATGATCACGCGCCGCACCGAGCCTCACGTGAAGCTGCACTGACGTTTGCGGCACGCGCGCAGGTCCGACCTTCTGACGCAAGACGCCATGAATCGACCTTCGAACCCTTCCGGAGTCGCGCGACAGGCGCGGGGCAGGCCACGGCTCGCGCTCGAGATCACGCTGGCGCTTGCCGTCAAGTTCGCTGCGATGATCGTGATCTGGCACGTCTGGTTCTCGCATCCGGAAGGACGCCAATTGAACGGCGAGCGTATCGGTGCAATGATCTACGGGACGCCGCCGTCGGCGCCCCGGAAGGACTGAGGGGACACAGGAATCCACGATGCCCGACCTCGACCTCGTCAACGTCTCGCGCCTGCAATTCGCGACGACCGCGATGTATCACTTCCTGTTCGTTCCGCTGACTCTCGGCCTTTCATGGATCCTGGTGATCATGGAATCCGTCTGGGTCATGACGGGCCGCGAGATCTACCGCGACATGACGCGTTTCTGGGGACTGCTGTTCGGCATCAACTTCGTCATGGGCGTCACCACGGGATTGACGCTCGAGTTTCAGTTCGGCACCAACTGGGCCTATTACTCGCACTACGTCGGCGATGTGTTCGGCGTGCCGCTCGCGATCGAAGGGCTGATGGCGTTCATCCTGGAATCGACGTTCGTGGGCCTGTTCTTCTTCGGCTGGGACCGCATGAACAAGGTCCAGCACCTGATGGTGACCTTCCTCGTCGCTCGCACGTGGCTCAGCGGCGGTAACTCAGGCTCGCGGGTGACGCTCGCCGTGCTGCCCTTCGTGAACCTCGGGAGCGATCCCGAGCGCGAATACCTCGCCGCCGGCCTCACCGAAGAGACCAGCGCGAC
>Ga0207683_10000435_pt1 | contig 38676 bp, 38 predicted proteins | sample KBSM73metaG_FD_184333 | JGI IMG/M metagenome (GOLD analysis project Ga0207683, IMG submission 184333) | Miscanthus rhizosphere microbial communities from Kellogg Biological Station, Michigan, USA - KBS M7-3 metaG (SPAdes) (version 2) | ecosystem: Host-associated > Plants > Roots > Rhizosphere >... | reverse complement strand
TCGGCGCGGTGATCTCGCCGATGGACAGCTTCATGGTGCTGCGCGGCACCAAGACGCTGCACGTCCGCATGGATCGCCACGAGCAGAACGCGCGCACGATCTCGGCGTGGCTCGAGACGCACAAGCAGGTCGAGCGCGTGATCTATCCGGGCCTCGAGTCGCACCCGCAGCACGCGCTCGCGAAGAAGCAGGCGCGCGGCTTCGGCGGCATGATCAGCTTCGTCCTCAAGGGCAACCTCGATCAGGCGCGCCGGTTCCTGTCGGCCTGCCAGATCTTCACGCTCGCCGAGTCGCTCGGCGGCGTCGAGTCGCTGATCGAGCACCCCGCGATCATGACGCACGCGAGCGTGCCGGCCGAGACGCGCGCGAAGCTCGGCATCGCCGACGGGTTCATCCGGCTGTCGGTCGGCATCGAGGACGTCGCCGACCTGCAGGCGGATCTCGAAGGCTCGTTCCGCGCTGCCCGCTGACTACGGCGTGAAGTCCGCGGTCGTGCCCGCCGGTACGAGAGCTCGACGCTCACGGTTCTCGCCGTGAACGCGCGATACGGCTACGCCGACAGTTGCTCGATCAAGCGCGCGCCGAGGTCCTCGGGCGGATCGGGCTCGGGCAGGCCGCCGTAGATGGCGGCGATGTCGCGCATCGGTGCGTCGTCGTTGCCATCGCCCGTGCCGTAGCGGCCGTAGGGCAGCGCCGGCTTGCGCAGCGAGACCTCGCCGGTGACCGAGGCCGGGCGAATGAAGCCCTTCGCGAGCGCGGTGCCGACGCGCGCCGGGCAGCGGCACGGGTTCATCGGGTTGATGTGCTCGCAGCGCGGCGCGAGGTAGTCGCCGATCTTCTTGCGCGCGCGCGACAGCCGGACCTTGTACGCGCTCTCGGTGATGCCGAGGCTCTTCGCGGCCGCGTCGTCACCGAGCTTGAGCACGTGGCACACGACGAATGCAGCGCGCTCGCCGGGCGGCAGGCAGTTGATGACCGCGGTCATGCAGCCCTGCTTCATCTCCCAGAGCAGGAAGTCGCGCTGCGGATCCGAGAGCGAGCGCACGACGTCGGTGCGAGTCGCTTCGTTTCGCAACGTTTCATCGAGCGTGTCGAACGCGATCTCGGGCTGGCGCGGCAGGCGCTCCTCCGCGATCTGGTTCGCGATCCCGAGCAGCCAGACCTCGACCTCGGCGGGCTTGGTCGGCGTGTCGGTCTCCGCGCTCGCGGCCTTCGCGAACACATCGGCGAGGTAACGCTCGGCGCGGTCGCGGTCGAGCGTCAAACGGAACATGAAATTATAGACGCGGCGCCAGTGGGGCTCGACGAGCCCACGCACCCGTTCGCGGTCCAGCTTGGCGGCCATCTGGTAGCGGCATGGTACACCGTGTTACCGTCACACGTGATGCTCGGGAGGATTCTCGGCGTGGGGATCATCGCCACCCTGGCCGGCTGCTACAGCCCCCCCGAGCCCGACTGCGGGTTCGCGTGCGGCCCGAGTGGCGCCTGCCCTGCGGATTACACCTGCGCAGCCGACCATGTCTGCCACCGCAACGGCGCCGCCGCCGGTCTCACCTGCCCGGGTCGGCCCGACGCCGCGGTCGATTCGCCGAGCAGCGGTCCGCAGGTCCTGAACCTCGACCCGACGCAGAACGCGACGGGCGTGCAGGTGAACCAGATCGTACGCATGATCGTCGACCGCGACCTGTTCGGCGTCGATGACTCGACATTCTTCCTCTCCGACGGCGGCTCCGCGGTCCCGGGCTCGTCGCAGTATCAGCAGTTCTCGCTGATGGCGGAATTCCGGTCGACCCTGCAGCTCGCGCCGAACACGCTCTACACCGTGATGGTCGGGCCTGGCATCTCGGACAACATGAGCCAGCCGCTCGCGCCGTTCCAGTGGTCGTTCACGACCGGGGCCGACACGGTGGTGCCGCATATTGCTGCATCAGATCCGTTCAGTGGTCAGCCGAACGTGCCGACCACGACCAACATCACGATCACGTTCGACGAGGCGGTCGTCGGCGTCGACATCACGAGCCTCACCGTCTCCGACGGCACCACGCCGGTGGTCGGCACGGTTGCGGCGAACAACTCGTACACCTACGTGTTCACGCCGACCGCGGCGCTGACCGCGGCCACGACATATACGGTCGCACTGACCAACGTGATCCAGGACGCCTACGGCAACGCGCTGGCGCCGGCGAGCTTCACGTTCACGACACAGTGAGCTTCGGCTTCGCCGGCGCGAGCTCGATGGTCGCCAGCTCGCGGCTGATCTCGGCGACGAGATCCGACTTCTCGCGGTAGGGCATGAACGCGCTCTTGAAGCCCGCGATGATGATCTCCTTGATCGTCTCGAGCGACCACCCGTAGTGCTTGTTGCACAGGTGGAGCTCCTTGCTCGCGGTCGTGTCCGACATCAGGCGGTTGTCGGTGTTGATCGTCACGCGCAGGCCGTAGTCGACATAGAAGTCGACCGGGTGCGTCTCCCAGCTCGCCGCCGCGCGCGTTTGCAAGTTCGACGACGGGCACACCTCGAGCGGGATCCGGTGATCGTTGACGAAGTTCAATAGATCTCCGTTCTCGACGAGCCGCGTGCCGTGACCGATGCGATGCGCGCCGCACTTGTGGATCGCCTGGTGGACCGAGTCCGCGCCGAACGACTCGCCCGCGTGCGCGGTGCAGTTGATGTTGTTGTCGATGACGAGCTGGAACGCGGCGCGGTGGAGCTTGGCCGGGTTGCCGGTCTCGCTGCCAGCGAGGTCGAACCCGACGACGCCGCGGTTCTTGAACGCCACGCACAGCTCCGCGATCTTGAGCGAGGACTCCGGGCCCACCGAGCGAATGGCGCACAGGATCAGGCCGTAGCGAATGCCGAGCTCGCGCTTCGCCGTGCGAAGTCCTCTGAGCACTGCTTCCACGACGCGCGCCGGTGACAGCCCGTTCCGCGTGTGGAGCAGCGGGCAATAGCGCACCTCGAGATAGCGGACGTTCTCGTTCCACGCGTCGACCGCGAGCTCGTATGCGACACGCTCGAGCGCTTCTTCGTCCTGCAGCACCGAGAGCGTGATGTCGAACGCACGGAGGTAATCGTCGAGAGACGTTACGTGATCGCCCGCGTAGAGCATCCGGAACAGCTCGCTGCGATCGAAGGTCGGCAGCTTGACGCCCTGCTTCTTCGCGAGGTCGAGGATCGTGTCGAGCCGCAGCGAACCGTCGAGGTGACAGTGCAGGTCGGTCTTCGGCAGCCGCTGGATCAGCTCGAGCGGAATCTCCATCTCAGGTGCTTTATCACGCCGGGGCATGACCCATGCAAGGTTGTCGTATTGCCATGAAATCCACCGCAGTTTTCGCGTTCATCCTCGCCGGCGCTGTCGCGACTGCGTCGGCCCAGCCCGAGCCCACCGAGCCCAGCGGGCGCGTCAGCTACACGGACCAGGCAGCCCCTGCGAAGCCCGCCGCGGCGCAGCAGAGCAGCGAGGTCGAGCTGGCGTCCCCTACACCCGCCAACCACGGCACGGAGTTCATCGTGGTTGGCAGGGATGCAGGGCAGTTCTCGCAGCTGCGACTCGCCGCCACGAGCGGCAAGGTGATCGTACGGCGCGTCCGCATCTTCTTCGATGACGGCACGCAGCAGGCGGTCGATGTCGACTCCGTGCTCGACAGCAACCGCAGCAAGGACGCCACCGTGAACGTGAAGGCGGCCACGGCGATCGATCACATCACGGTGACGACCGAGAACGGTCACGGTCAGTACGCCGTCTACGGGACCGCGGCACACGGCAACCTGACCGCGCAATGATGTAGCTTCGCGGCGTGGGCCGCTGGCAGCGTTACTGGTTCGCAGAAGGCGGACGTCACGCCTGCGCGATCCTTCGCATCGCGATCGCGGTCGCCCTGATCTTCACGCTCGAGCGCCTGCGGTGGACATGGCCCGCCGGCGCGCCGGGCTCGCCGGGACCGCACCCGGTGTACCGGCCGGTCGGCGTGTGGATGCTGCTGGGGCACCACGAGCCGGCGCAGTGGCTGATCGAGCTGTTGTGGGCGGCCGCGTGGATGGCCGCGCTGACGATGCTCGTGGGTGCGTACACGCGGGTGGCCTCGGCGGTCGCGTTCGTCGCCGGCGTGTCTCTCGCGGCGCTGTCGTACGCGGCGACGAAGAGCTGGTCGCATCAGTACAACGTCGTGTTCGTCGCGCTGCTCGCGTTCCAGGGCGCGCGCGGTGGCGACGTGCTGAGCTGGGACTCGTACTACCGCCGGGCGAAGGGACTGCCCGCGATCGATGTCGTGCGCGGCTATCAGTGGTCGGTGCGGCTGGTGCAGCTCGCGGTCGCGGTGATGTTCGCGTCGGGGATGTTCCACAAGGTGCTGCACGGGCACTTCACGCTGCGCTGGGCGTTCTCCGACAACCTGCGCCATCACCTGCTCGTCCGCTACGACCTCGCGGGGCTGCCGCGGCCGGCGATCGTCGACTGGATGATCGACGAGTCGTGGCGCTACAAGGCGGCCGCCGCGCTGAACCTCGTCACGCAGACCGTGCCGCTCGCGGCGATCTTCCTCGTCAAGCGGCCGGTGCTGCGCGCGTGCGCCGGCGCGTTCTTCATCATGGAGACGATCGCGCTCGGCGTGGTGATGGAGCTGTGGAACCTGCACTGGCTGCCGCTCGCCGCGGTGTTCATCGACTGGGATGCGCTGCTGCGCCGGCGGGATGTGGCGGTGACGCCCGAGGGCTGGCGGCCGCCGCGCAGCGCGTCGATCTTCGTGATCGCGTTCGTCGTGTACGACGTGGTGGTCGCGTTCGCGCCGGGTATCGACCAGCGCCTTAACACATATCCGATCTCCGCGTTCCCGATGTTCGCGACGATCCGCGCGCGCGAACCGCTCAGCGAGCACCTGCCCTACTCGGTGCCGGGCGTGCACTTCGAGCTCGACGCGTCGCAGCCGCTGCCCGGCGCTGCCGAGTCGCTCGACTACAGCTACCGCACGCTGATCGCCGTTCGCGATCGCGACGAGCTCGGCAAGCGGCTCACCGCGATCCTCGCCGATGCGCGCGCGCAGTTTCCGAATGGCGGCGTGCGCTCGGTGCGCGCGTGGCTGACGATCTTCGAGACGCCGGCATATCCGGCGCCGGCGCGGTTCGAGGCCCACCCGCTCGCGATCCTCGGCGAGTGCGACGACGCGGGCTGCCGATCGCAGCTGCAGGCGAAGCTTCCGGCCGGGCCGGTCGACTACTACGCCGACGACATCCCGACGAAGCGCACCGGCACGCCGCCGCGCAAGGGGCCGCTGTACATCGTGCAGACCATCGACGGCAAGCCGTGGGTGATCTTCGCGAGCGGTCAGCGCTTGCAGTGACTGCCGGTCGCGCGGACGGCCGGGACGCGCTCGAGCATCGCGCGATCGAGATCGTCGTTGCGCTCGCCGAACGGATACGCGAACACGTGCGGCTCGAGCCCGTGGTCCTTCATCACCTGGATCGAAGGATCGACCTCGTCGGCGAGCCAGCCATCGAGCCCGTGCGCGGCGACGTAGTCGAGCACGTGCAGGTGATTGACCGTGTGCGGCTCGAGCTCGTTGCCGTCGGCTGCGAGCTGCATCAGCTCGTCGATCTGCTGCGGGCCCTGCTCGTACCAGCGCGAGACGAAGAACGTGAACCGCGCGTTGTACGCCGCGAGGAGCGGCCGCAGCGCGTACCAGTCATCGATCGCGTTGTCGTCGATCGCGAACGCGAGCGCGCCGCGGTGGGTGGTGGCGATCTCGTCGTACGTGATGATCGGAAGCCGGTAGTGCTGCGCGAGGAGCAGCACGCGCTCGATCGTCGAGATCTTCAGCACCTCGCCGGGCACATGGCCGTGAAACAGGAGCGGCTGCGTCGCGGAGGCGAGCTGGTCGTCGAGACGGAACCAGTTCGGATCCTTGCCGGCGAAGTCGAGCGACTCGCTGCACAGCACCTCGGGGTCACCGGACGTCGCCGCGCAACCGGCAAGCGCGAGGCACGCGACGCAGACGACGGGTCTCACGGCGCGAGACTAGCTCATCCGCCTTGCTTCGCCGCGGCAAAGACGAAGCAGTCGGATCGATCACACGCGAGAGCCCAGTACACGCCAGAACGCCACGGCACGTACGCCAGCCGGGCATCACTCGCAGTACCGAGCCGCCGCACCTCGCCGCCGACCTGGTAGATGAAGATCTCGTCGCCGGTCGCGCGAAGCTCCTTCGACAGCACCACGTCGCGCTCGCGTGCGAGTCCCTTGCGGTGGATTGCCCCGACCGGGGCATAGAGACCCGCCGGCGTCCACCGCGCGGCGAGCAGCCGCCCCGGCAGCATGACGTTCGGGTCGTCGAGGGCGACCTCGAGGTCGAGGCGCTCGAGCCGCGTGCTGCCGAGCCGGCCGCGCAGCAGGCCGATCGAGATCTCGATCTCCTTGTGGAGCGCTTCGAGATCGAAGCCGCGGTTCGTGGTGAGCCCGAAGCCGCCGTGATCATCGATGCAGCTCGCCGGATCCGTCACGATCCTCGCGACGAGCCGCGCTCCATTCACGCCGAGCGGCGCATTCGGATCCGGCGACCGGAACCGCACCGCCGAGAGGTCGAAGTACTTCGCGATCATCTCGCGCTTCTTGAGATCGCGGACGTCGTCGCCGAGGAACCACCAGGTCTCGTCGACCTGATCGAGCGCATCCGCGACGAACACGGTCCCGGGCTTTGCGGCCTCGAGCGCCGCCATGCGCGCCTTGCTCTGCCGGGCGAGCCGCCCGTACAGCGGGATCGTGCGTGCGCCCGCGTAGATCGAGGCCGCGACTGCGAGCAGGACGAGCGGCACCAGCCGGCGCGAAGTCGTCATCACGACGTCGGCGACCGCGATGTACGCCGCGAGCAGCAGCAGCATCGAGACGTAGAAAAATCGCGGTCCGAGCTTCGGCGACGGGAAGATCGTCGCCGCCATCAGCAGCGCGGCGCAGCACACGAGGAGCAGCAACCGCTGTGGCACCTCGAGCTCGTCGTCCTTGCGGCGCAGCGCGAGCGTGAGCAAGTACAGCGCGCCGAGCGGAGCGGCGGCCAGCACGAGATCCTGGATGATATCGAGGTTGCCGACCACGCCTCGCTGCAGCACGCGGCCGACGAGCGAGACCTGCTGCGCCAGGCCTTCGTAGCGCTCGCCCTGCCCCGGCGCGAAGAACAGGCCGAGGAAGCCGACCACAGCGCCCGCCGCGCCGGCCCACACCAGCACCGGCCGCTCGGCGCGCCGCCACCACGCGTAGCCGAGCATGAACAGGCACAGGGTCGGGCCGGTGTGCTCGTTCGCGAGGCCGGCGAGGAGCCCGAGCACCGCATAGCCGGCGATGGCCGCGCGCCTCCGAGTGGTCGCGGCGCCGAGCCGCAGCGGGACGAGGAACCACAGCACGATCGCCGCGCCGTAGATGTAGTTGCAGCAGTACGCGCGGCAGAACAGCATCTTGCCGATCTGGGGCAACGCGAACCAAGGAAAGCCGATCGCGACCGCCCACAGCGCGAGCTCGCGGCCGCGCCGGGGCCAGCGCCCGAGCCCGAGCACGGTGACCGCGAGCGAGATCGCGAGGTAGACCAGCGGCGTCACGATCACCGCGAAGTCGTCGAGCTTGTACGCCAGGTAGGTCAGCGCCTGACCGATGCGTGGATTCGAGTGCGTGTACTCGAAGCGCCAGTAGCCGAAGAAGTTATGCAGGCTGAACGGCCGCGCACCGGTGTCGACCGCGACGTTCCAGGCATCGAACCCGAACGGTTCGTGCGCGACGATCCACCCGATGTGGACGGCGGTCGCCGCGACATACAGCACGAACAGCGCGCGCAGGATCCGCGACACCGTGGGCGCGATATCACGCACAGATCCGACCCGCAAGGCGTGCCATCATGCCTCAGATGAAGCGGTTCGCGGTCCTCATGTGTTGTGCAGCATGCGGCGGCGGCTCCGGCGGCCCCCCGGTGACGGCCACCACGTCCTTTGCCGTGACGACGTTCTCGGGCAATGGCCCCTCCCCGCTCGATCCGCTGAAGGACCAGACGATCTCGATCCAGGTCGTGTTCCCCTCGATCGACACCGCCCGCGGCGACGAATCGGACACCACCGACTGCATCTCGACGGTCGTGTCGTCGTTCCCGGCCGAGCCGACGGCGTCGGGGGCCACCGCCGATCTGGTCCAGACCCAGATCCTCGACATGCTCGCGTACTGGGACATCAAGCTCCAGCTCTGCAAGACCAGCGGCGGCTCGTCGATCACGCTGCACTCCGAGATCGATTCGCTCAACCTCGCGTTCGGGTGCCTCGGGCTGCCGGCGAGCGCCTTCGTCCGGACGTCGAGCGGCTACCCCGAGCTCACGACGATGACGGCGAGCCACTGCAGCGCGACGATCCTCGACGTCGTCAACAATCGAGTCCTCGGCAATCAGGACTTCACCGTCGACTTCGTCACGAACAAGGCCGAGATTCCGTGAATCCCTGAGCGGCAGGGCACGCAGGATGCAGCCTTCCCCGCACAGGGAGGCACATATGAGGATTCCCGCCTTACTGGCGAGCGTGCTGCTCGCAACGACCACGCTCGGTGTCCCGATGGCGCACGGCGACGACCGCGACGACGAGGCCCGTCACGAACGCGCCGGCTTCCGCGACGCACGGACCCGCGGCTGGGTCACCCTGGCCGCGATGGACATCCAGGCCAGCAAGACCGTCGACATCGACGAGGGCCTCGGACGTTTCCGGCGCCTCCGCGTGCAGGCGATCCGCGGCGCGGCGTATGTCGACTTCATCGAGATCCGCTACGCGAACGGCGAGCAACAGCACGTCGACGTGAAGCGGCGCATCGGCCGCGGCGAGGTCGCGGACATCGATCTCAATGGGTCACATCGCCTCGAGGCGATCACGGTTCACGGCGAGCCGGATCATCGCTCGCAGATCCAGGTGATCGGCGAGCGCTGATCTCGACGCCCACGACGAGCGCCATCACGAGCCCGAGCACCACGAGCTGTCCCGAACCGTAGCAGTGGCGCCCGATCTCGTCGGAGTCTCCATACATCGCCGCGAGGCTCCCGAGCCAGCCGCCGGCGATCATCGGCAGGATCATGCGCATCAGGCGATGCCGCCGGCCGACGTACAAGAGGGCCGGCAGCGCGATCAGCAGCAGCCCGACGACCGCGTGGTTCGAGGACAGCTGGCGAATCGCGAACAGGTCGTGCTTCGCCCAGTGCTTCGGCTTGTTGATGCTGTGCTCGTCATTCGCGACGCCGAGCAGCTGCCAGCCGTGCTCCCACTGATCCTCGATGCGTTGCAAGGGTGTCGAGACGAGCCAGGCGATCCACACGCGGCGGGCGTCGGTGGCGATCCAGTGACGGAGCGGCGCCAGGGCCGGATCGATGATGATTCGTTCGTGGCCCGTGGGACCGACCAGCGGTCCGGTCTCGGGCAGCCCGTGCTCGACGAAGAACTGGCGCGCCGCGGGATCGGGCAGGACTCGATCGACGACGTTGTCCATCGTCGAGTAGGTCATCCGAGCCCGAAAATCCGCCGGCCAGCCCTTCTGGAAGGTCAGGTCGGTCATGCCCGGCGAGACGTTCGTGGACCACAGCACGAACACCGCAACGATCGCGGCGGCGCCGAGCGCGACGAGCTCGCGGACGTGGAGTCGCGGGGACGGTCGCCACAGCAGCAGCGCCACCGGGATCGCGACGAGCGTGACGACCGCGTTCGTATCGCGCGTGAGCATCCAGCATGTCGCGAGGATCGTGGTGCCGAGGATCCCCGCGGTGCGCCAGCGGATGTGATCGCGCGAGCACAGCCACACCAGGGCCGCACCGAGGAGCGCCAGCTCGGAGTCGTTGATCGACTCCGACAGGAGAGCCGAGCCGTAGCCGAGCCGGAACGGGTCGAGCACGATGATGGCCCCGGCGACCAGCGCCAGGATCCGCGCACGCGTCGTCTTCAGGCTGGCGACCAGCACGACCGTGAAGCACAGCCACGCGCACACCGAGAGCCATTGTTGAAACGCGACGATGTGGCTCACATCGCGGCCGATCACGCGAATCACGATCGAGACGAAGATCGGCTTCGGATAGAAGAACTGGTCGAGGCTGAACGCCTGCTGCGCTTCCTCGATGTACGCGCTGCTGTCCCAGAACAGATGCGGTTCCTGGTGCCGCGTCAGGAGCCAGTGTGCGAACGCGACGGCGACGCCGTATGCACACAGCACCAGGATCCAGCGGAACAGCCTTGCGCGAGGCGGCACCACGACCGCTCCGCTAGCTGGAGCGCGGTACGGCGGGCGGTTTCGTCGGCTTCGGCAGCTCCCGCCGTGCAGCCTTCGGTGCTTCGGATGCCTGCTCCGCCGACGCTTCGTCGAACCCGAACGTCTTGCCGACGACGAACAGCGGGCGGTCCTTCACTTCCTCGAAGATGCGCGCGATGTACTCGCCCTGGATGCCGTTGCTGATCAGCAGAAGGCTGTTGAAGAACAGCACGACGATCAAGAGCGACGCGTAGCCGGGCACCGCGATGCCGAAGAACAGCTTCTGGATCAGCGTCACCAGCAGGTAGACGAATGCGCCGCCCGCGCTGAGCAGACCGATGTACGTCCACAGCTTCAGCGGCGCCGTCGAGAACGAGAACAGGCCGTCGAGGGCGAACCGCCACAGCTTGAAGAACGACCACGTGCTGGCGGTCTCGTTCGCGCGCTGGCGGGCCTGGAACTCGATCGACGCGACCTTGAAGCCCGGCCACGCGAAGATGCCCTTCATGAAGCGGTGCCGCTCCGGCATCTTGTTGATGACGTCCATGATCTTGCGATCGAGGAGCCGGAAGTCGCCCGCGTTCGGCGGGATCTCCACGCTCGTCATGAACCGCATGACCTTGTAGTAGGTCTGGGAGAGGTTGCGGCGCAGCCAGCCTTCCTCGTCGCGCTTGCTGCGCACGCCGATGACCATGTCGTAGCCCTCGCGCCACTTCGCGACGAACTGCGGGATCAGCTCGGGCGGATGCTGGAGGTCGCAGTCGATCGGGATCACGGCCTGGCCGGTCGCGTGTGCGAGCCCGGCAGAGAGCGCGATGTCCTTGCCGAAGTTGCGGGCGAGCGAGACGACCTTGATCCGGGGGTCCTGCGACGACGCCGCCGCGAGCATGCCGAGCGTGTTGTCGCGGCTGCCGTCGTCGACGAAGATGATCTCGAACGTCTCGCCAATGCCCTCGAGCACCGGGATCATCGCCGCAAGGAATGCGGACAGATTCCGCTCCTCGTTGTACGCGGGCGCGACGATCGACAGGGTCGGCGAAACCATCGTCTTCGTCATATCACGGACATGCCCGGTTGCAGACCTGCACGTTATTCGCGCACTGCGTGGTCATACCGACGCATGGCTGGAACTGGCAATCTGGTGAGCTTCCGCAGTCGAGCAGGCACTGGGCGCCGTCGCGGCACTCGACGCTGCAGTGCATCGAGCCGTCGCACTTCGTGTCGCAGGACAGGCCGTGGCAATCGACGAAGCACGTGCCGGTGTTGCGGCAGTCGGTCTCCTTGCAAGTCGCGCCCTCCTGGCAGTCGAGCCGGCACTGCGCGTCGTGGCTGCAATCGAGCGTGCCGCAGGTCGCGCCGGCGCCGCACACGCCATCGCACGCGTCCGAGCCGGTGCAGTCGTAGAGGTTGCAGCCGTCGATATACTCGTGATCGGCGGGCGTGCATGCCACCGTGCCATCGTCGCCTCCGCACGCCGCCACCAGGACGATCAGCACCGACCACCTCATGCGCGAACAACGCTACCACGCCACCGCGCCACCCTCAGTGCGACCGCCGTCACGCTGCACAGGATCATCCACTGGCAGTAGCGGAAGTCGACCGTCGACGCCATGAAGAACAGCGCGAGCTGGTAGCCGATCGCCGAGAGCACGATCGAGATCTCGAGCGCGCTGGCCACGCAGAGCGGCAGCAGCAGGAAGCACAGCGCGAAGTAGATGAAGACGTCGTACAGCGGCGTCAGGCTGATCCAGATCGACGCGCGTCGCAGCTCGCCCTGGACGCGACTCGGGGCTGCATCGTGCCCGAGCTCGGGAATTGTCTCGGGAGCCGCGATCACCGTGAGCCAGACGTAGACGCGAGAGAACGTCGCCGGCGTGCCGATCGCGAGCAGTGCGCGGAAGTTGTCCCACCGATAGTGAAGGTACGCGCTCGGGTGTCCGAGCACGATGCGCTTCCACACGGCCGTGACCCGCGCCGCGGTTGCATCGTCGTGCGGCGGCTCGATCAGGTAGTCGCCGTCGCGCATCAGCTGGTAGTAGCTCGTCGGGCTGTACAGCTTCGCGAATCGCTCGTTCAGGTGATCGTGATAGCGCAGCGGCAGCCCGTCGAGGAGCTTGTCGAGCGCAGCGTCGTCGACCGGGTCCATGTAGTGCAGCGTGCCGGTGATGTCGAGGTAGCCGTTCGCCCAGTACCAGGTGTACTCGCGCTTCTGCGCCAGCATGTCGTTCGCCTGCATCGCGATCGCCGTGACGGCGATCCAGACCGCGAACGCGATCGCGTAGCGCCGCACGCCGGCGATGCCCGGTCGCCACCGGAACATCAGCATCATGGGCACGAACGTGGCGGTGAACGCGTTCCACCGCATCAGCGAGGCGAAGAACACGAGTGCCAGCGCACCGAGATGGCGGCTGCGCCGATCATCCTGCATCAGCGCGAACGCGATCATCAGCGGGCCTGCCATCAGCGCGTCCTTCGTGATGAGCCCGGTGACGCCCGAAATGGGCGGAAACAGGAAGATCGCGGACGCGATCAGCGCGGCCCAGCGCGGCGACCACCGCGTCTTCAGCAGCAGGTAGACCCCGCCGAGCAGCGTGGTCGCCTGGATCAGCAGGAGCAGCGCCGGTCCGGTGACGAACACCTCGCAGAGCCGCACGAGCACCGCGATCGCCGGAGGATGCCCGTCCGCGTAGATCCCCGAGCGCGCCTGCAGGAAGTGCTCGCGCGTGTCCCACCCGACGAAGCCCGGCCACGCGTAGATGAGGAACAGCGCGAGTGCCGCACCGAGGATGGCGCGGTGGGAGATCCGCTGCATCAGTAGAGCTTCGGCGCCGCGTTGATGACCTGCATCGCCTCCTCGAACGAGAAGCCGACCAGCTGCGCGTACTCGCGAAGCGATGCCCAGCGAGGTTTGCTGTACTCGCGACCGCGCTCGAGGGCCTCATCTCGCGTCACGTGGCCTTCGCGCACCATGTTCGAGAGCATAGACTCGTCCTCGGTGAAGCCCGCGATCGTGCCGTAGATGTAGTTGTAGAACGCCGCGGTGCCGTCGCCGATCCGCCAGGTCGTCGCGGTATCGGTCGCGACCTCCCAGTCGTACTCGCGCCGGATCGTCGACACGATCTCGTCCTCGTGCCACGGCAGGTAGTGGTAGAGGTACAGGAAGTCGTCCTTGATCACGAACGTCTGGACGAACGCGTTGAACGTGTCGATCAGCGACTCGTTCAGGTACGCAGGGTTCTTGAGGTAGTTCTTCGCGAAGTACCAGAGCATCGGCAGCTTCGTGCCGAGCGCCATGTCGGTGAGCTTCATGTTGTGGTCGTCCTGCGGGACGCCCATGAGCCCGGTCTTGTACGGCGCTTCCTCGATGCGATTGCCGGTACACCAGATCACCAGCTTGATGCCGGTCTCCTTGCGCAGCTGACGCGCGACCCCGTAGAACTCCTTGTCGCCCGCCATGAACAGCGTGACCATGCCGAGCTCCGGCTTCTTCAGCCACGCCTCGATGTTCTTGCGCACGTAGCGCCGCTTCGCGGTGATGTCCGCGGACCGGATGATGTGCTCGATGCCGAGCTTGCCGCACACGCGTGCGCAGTTGCGCCGCGCGAGATCGGTGACGAGGCCCCAGTCGTACGTGAACGCGACCGGGTTCATGCCGAGCGTCTTCTTCACGTAGTGCAGGCCGTACGACGAGTCGCGGCCACCGCTGAACGCGACGATCACATCGGGGCTGCCGTCCTTGCTGCGGTACGGCTCGACCGCGCGCAGCAGCGCCTCCTGACCGTGTACCTGGATCGGCTTCCAGCTGCGGCAGTAGTAGCAGACGCCGTTCGCGTCGATGTCGACGAACGGATACGTTTCGGGAAGGATGCAGCGCGTGCAACGCTTCAGGCGATCGATGCGCGAGCTGTGATCGACGATCGCGATGTGGTGACCGTTCGGCGAGCTCGCGAGCGGCGCCTCGGGGTGCTCCGGAGCCAGCGCGAACGAGCGCCGCTGCAGACCGTCGAGCGCGACCGCGAGCGCATGACCGGCGCGAATCTGCTCGACTCGGCAGTCGCCGAGCTTGGCGTTAACGGTCTTGTCTTCGAGCACCCGCTGCAGGATGAAGCGCTCGGACGCGAACGCGATCACGCTGCCGCTCTCGCTCGTGAGCTGGAACAGCGAGCCGGTGTTGGTCGCGAGCAGCATCACGCGGAAGTTGTCGAACAGCATCGCGAGCGACGCGGAGCCTTCGATCTCGGCGAACGTCGCGCGCGTCGCGGCGACCAGGTCCTTCGACTCGTCGAGCTTCTTGCGCAGCACGCCCGCGAGCACCTCGCTGTCGAGCTCCCCCACCGGTGCCAGCGAGTAGCGCTCGAGCAGCCGGCGATCGTTGACGACGATGCCGTTGTGGAGCGCGACCGCGCCGCTGGTGATCACCGGCTGGTTGTTGTGGAGGTCGGACTGCGTGCCGTTCGTCGCGAGACGCGAGTGGCCGGTGATCGCGACGGTGGCGCCGCGCTCGAACCCGGCGAGGCCCCGATCGAGCAGCTGATGCAGCTTCGGGTTGGCGAGGAAGTCGCTGACCGATCCGCTCTGCTTGAGCACCTGGATCTGCGTCCCATCGTGCACCGCGATTCCGGCGGCCTCGCGGCCGCGCGTCTCGGAGTGGCGGAGCAGCGAGATGGCAAGCCCGCGTGCCAGATCACGATCGACGCTGCCGTCGTTCGTGCAGATGACACCGAAGATGCCGCACATGTTCGAGCGCACTATATAGCGTTCGAGCGCGGTGATATAGCTCGCGCAAGGGTGCGGTTGCTCGCGATCATCCCGGCGTACAACGAGCAGGAAGCGCTTGGCGGCCTGCTGGCGGAGCTCCGCGTTTTGCCTCGGGATGGCTTCGAGCTCGACGCGCTCGTCATCGACGATGGCTCGAGCGATCACACGAGCAGCGTCGCCAAGGCCGGTGGCGCGCGTGTGCTTCGCATGTGCAAGAACCTCGGCATCGGCGGCGCCGTGCAGTCCGGGCTCCGGCTCGCGCATCGCGAGGGCTACGACGCGGCGGTGCAGATCGACGGCGACGGCCAGCATCCGCCCGGCGAATTGCCACTGCTGCTGTCGCGCGATGGCGACCTCGTGATCGGTACGCGCTATCGCAGCAAGGACGGCTTCCGCTCGGTGGCGATGCGCCGGCTCGGCAGCTGGTGGCTGCGCGTGCTGCTGCGGGCCGTCACGCGCCTCAAGGTCAGCGATCCGACGTCCGGGTTCCGGCTATACCGCAAGCGAGCGCTGGATCTGTTCGACGAGACCTATCCGTACGATTTTCCCGAGCCCGAGTCGCTCGCGATCGCGCGGGCTGCAGGCCTCACCGTCGCCGAGGTCCCGGTGACGATGCGCGAGCGTCAGGGCGGCAAGTCGAGCATCGCGGCCTTCGATTCGATCTATTACATGGTGAAGGTGACCGTTGCGGTGCTGCTCGCGTACGCGCGCGCGGTCGGCCGCGTGCCCGAGGAGCGCTCCGATGCAGACTGAAGAGTACTACCGGTTCCACGACGGGGCCGGGAATCTGGTGTTCGCCGGCGTGTGTCTGTTGATCGCGCTCGTCCTGCTGCGGCTGATCCTGCGCGAGCGGATCACGTTGCAGGGCAGCATGTCGTACCTCGCGTTCGTGATCGTGATCGGCGCGATGGCGGTGTTCCCCGATGCCGCGGGTCGGATCGCGCACGCGCTCGGCTTCTCGACGCTCGCGAACTTCTTCTTCTGCAGCGCGATCGCCGCGCTCGCGATCCTGCACCTGCGCGCGCTCGTCACGCTGTCGCGTGTCCACCTCCGCTCGGTCGCCCTCACGCAGGAGCTGGCGATCCTGCAGGAGAAGCTCGACCGCGTGCTCGAGAACCGATGAGCTGTCCGCTCTGCGGCGCGCGCGACCTCCGCACGCACGGCGAGTACATCGAGTGCACGAGCTGCGGCTACTGGTGCTCGATGCTGCCGGTCGACGCCGCAGACACGTCTGCGCCCGACTCCGAGTACGAGCTCGTCTCGTACGAGCACACGCGCCGCGACAACTACGCGCGCATCCTCGACCTGCTCGCGCAGCGCCACGGCCATGGCGCCCGCTTGCTCGAGCTCGGCTGCGCCGACGGCCTGTTCCTCGCCATGGCGCAGGAGCGCGGCTACCGGGCCGTGGGCATCGAGCCGAACGAGAAGATGGAGGCCGGCAATCCGCACCGGCAGGACATCCGGCGCGGCTTCTTCCCCGGCGTGCTCGAGGGCGACGAGCGGTTCGACGTGATCGCGCTCAACTGCGTGTTCGAGCACGTGCCCGATGCGAGCGCGATGCTCGCTGCGTTCGCGCGCCACCTCGCGCCCGGCGGCAGCGTCATGCTCAACGTGCCGGTGTCGTCGGGGCTGATGTTCAAGGTCGCGCGGTCGATGTACCGGCTCGGCGTGCGCTATCCGTTCGATCGGATCTGGCAGAAGGGCTTCGTCAGCCCGCACGTTCACTACTTCGCGAAGCAGAACCTCTCGCGTCTGCTCGGGCAGCACGGGTTCTCACTCGTCGGCGAAACCGACCTCGCGCTGTTCAGCCTGGGCGGCGTCAACCGCCGGCTCGGGCTCGATCCGAACATCCGCGCGATGCAGCGCTACTCGACGCTCGCCGCGCTCTACCTCTACTACCCGGTCTCGCGCATGCTGCCCGACGCTCGCGCGTTCGTGTTCACGCGCGGCGCTGGATAGCTGAGGTACGCGATCAGCTTGGCCTCGCGGCGCACGTGGGCGACGAGATCGAGGATAAAGCCGGTCGCGACGCACACGACCGAGATGATCCCGAGCCCCATCGACAGGATCGCGGTCGGGAACCGTCGCACGAGCCCGGTGTCGAGGTACTCGAGGAAGACCGGCAGGCCGAGGAAGAATCCGACGAGGAACGTGATGAGCCCGATCAACGAGAAGAACAGCAGCGGGCGCTCGTTGCGCATCAGGTTGATGATCGTGACCAGGATGCGCCAGCCGTCGCGAAACGTGCGCAGCTTGCTCGTCGAGCCCGGCGGACGCTCCTTGTAATTCGTCTCGACCTCGGCGATCGCCATGCGCATCTGCAGCGCGTGCACGGTGAGCTCGGTCTCGATCTCGAACTCGCGCGACGACGACGGGAAGCTCTTCACGAACCGGCGCGAGAACACGCGATAGCCCGACAGCATGTCGTCGATCGGCGATCCGAACAGCCAGCCGACGAGGCCGGTGAGCACGGCGTTGCCGAGGCGATGGCCAGCGCGATACGCGGCCTCGTGAGTCTCGACGCGGCGGCCGACCAGCATGTCGAGGTTGTCGCGCACCAGGCGTTCGACGAGCTCCGGCGCGCGCGCAGCGTCGTAGGTGTCGTCGCCGTCGACCATCACGTAGATGTCGGCCTCGATGTCCTGGAACATCCGGCGCACGACGTTGCCCTTGCCCTTGCGCAGCTCGAGCCGCACCTCGGCGCCCGCCCGCGCGGCGACCTCGGAGGTCTTGTCCGTCGAGTTGTTGTCGTAGACGTAGACCGTCGCGCCCGGGAGGCTCGTGCGGAAGTCCCGAACGACCTTGTCGATCGCGGCCTCCTCGTTGAAGCACGGCACGAGTACAGCAATGCTGAGTCCACCAGCCACGGTGAGTGTTTATCACGGCTTGGCGCTCACACGCGCCGGGCTTCGTGTTATCGCGCACAACGTGGATCGTCTCGGGAAAGCATGGCGATGGCTCGCGTCGCGGCGTCCTCGCACGTACCTGATCGCGGGCTGGGTCGCGTTCGTCCTGTTCTGCTACCCCGGGTACCTCAGCTTCGACTCGTCGATGCAGCTGTTCGCGGTCCGGACCGGCACCTACACCGACTACGCGCCGGTGATGACCGGGATCTGGAGCCTGCTCGAGTGGGTCGCCGCCGGTCCGTTCCCGATGCTCGTGCTGCAGAGCGGCCTGTTCCTGTTCGGCCTCCACGGCATCCTGCGCCACCTGCTCTCGCCGCGTGCAGCCGCGGTGACCGCAGCCGGCATCCTCCTGTTCCCGCCGGTGTTCTCGCCGATGGCCGTGATCTGGCCCGAATCGCTGATGGCAGGAGCGCTGCTCGCCGCGGTCGCGTGCCTGCTGTCACCGTCGCGCCGCGCGAAGATCGCCGGCGGTGTGCTGCTCGCGATCGCGTGCGCGTGCAGGCCGGAGATCGCGCTCGCCATCGCGCCGCTCGTATTCCTCGGCATTCCGGCAATGGTGCGCTGGCAGCGCGTCGCGGTCGCGCTCGGGATCGTCGTGGCGCTGGCGCTGGTGGCCCGCGTCGGCGACCTGGCGCTGACCGACGACGATCACCATCGCTGGCAGCAGGATCTGCTGCTCGTCGATCTCGCGGCCACGCTGCACCGCACGCACGTCAAGGACGCCTCTGCACTGCACGGTCTGACCGTCGTCGATCCGGCGGCGGTGACACGCGGTCGCGAGCCGTTCGATTCGTGGCCGCTGGTCACGGGTCCGCATCGCCTCGTCGATCCGATCACGAGCGACGACGCGCGCGACGCGGTGATCGCCGACTGGCAGCACGTCGTCGCGGCCCATCCAAACGCCTACCTGTTCCACCGCTTGAACATGTTCAAGCACCTGCTCGGCGACATGCCCGGCTGGATGCCGGTGTACGACGAGTTCGGAGATCCCGCGCTGCTCGCCCCACTCCATCACCGCGCCCTGCCCTCTGATCTGCAGGACGCCTGGAACGGCGTCGTGCACCTGTTCGCTCGCACGCCGCTATTCAAGCCGTGGCTCTACCTCCTGCTCGCGATCGTCGCGCTGGTGCTCGCACGGCGTCAGCGGCTGCTGCGCAACCTCGCGATCAGCGGCCTCGTGTTCGAGCTAGCAATGTTCTTCCTCGCGCCCGGCGCGGAGTATCGCAACTCCCACTGGCTTGTGACGACGACCACGCTCGCGCTTGTCGCGTTCGCGGTCGCTCGAAAGCCGGAGTGGAGAGCGCCAGCCGCGTGAGGTACAACCCCTCCGACGCGATGATCGAACGCCCGAGCTATGACCAGGGCGAGCAGGCGATGCTCGAGCAGCGGGCGCCGAAAGCCGTCGCCTTTGCGAAGCAGATCCTCGATACAGCGCGCCCGTTCCTGCCGCAGCGCCCATTGCGCGTCCTCGACGTCGGCTGCGGATACGGCCACACCGCGCTCGAGCTCGCGCGGCACTGCGCAAGCGTCGTGGGAATCGAGCCATTCGAGAGCCTCGCCGGCCACGCACTCCAGCTCCAGCGCAGCGAGCAGCTCGCGAACCTCGAGTTCCGCCACCAGAGCATCTACGACCTGCCCGACCGTGATCGCTTCGATCTGGTGGTGCTCGACAACGTGTTCGAGCATCTGCCCGACCAGGCGCGCGCGCTCGAGATCCTCAGCGGGGCGCTGCGCGACGGCGGCGTGATGTATCTGCTGATGCCAAACAAGCTGTGGCCGATCGAAGTGCACTATCACCTGCCCTTCCTCAGCTACCTGCCGGTGCCGCTCGCGAACCGCTATCTGAAGCTCACGGGCCGCGGCGAGGACTACACCGACGCGAGCTACGCGCCCACGTACTTTCGGTTGCGCAAGTTGCTCGGCGCCCGCTCGGAGCTCTCGTATCAGTTCGTGCTCCCAGCTGACCTCTCGCTCTCCGCGAGCGGCGCTGCGTTGCACTACCGGATGGGCGTCGCGGCGATCAAGCGCGTGCCGTGGCTCTGGGCCGTCTCCAAGGCGTTCCTCGTGATCGCAGTCAAGCATGGGTGACTCACCTCGCGTCTCGGTCATGATGCCGGTGCTCCGGCCTCATCCGATCTATTTCCGCCAGGCCGTCGAGAGCGTGCTCGCGCAGACGCTTGCCGACCTCGAGCTCGTGATCGTCGAGGATCCGTCGGAGACGAGCGCCGCTGCGTTCCTGCCCACGGACAGCCGCATTCGCCACGTTGCGAACCCGGAGCGGACCTCGCTCGTCGATCAGCGCAACAAGGCGCTCACCGAGGCGCGCGGCGAGCTGGTCGCGATGCTCGATGCTGACGACATCGCCGAACCGACGCGTCTCGAAAAACAGGCAGCGTTCCTCGCCGAGCATCCCGAGGTCGCCATCGTCGGAAGCCAGCTGACGATCATCGATCCCGACGGCAACGTGGTCGGCTCGCGCAGCTATCCGACCGAGCACGACTCGATCGTCGCCGCGATGACTCGCTACAACGCGATCGCTCAGCCATCGGTGATGGCGCGTCGCAGCGTGCTCGTCGAGGCGGGCGGCTATCAGTACCGCGACTTCCCCGTGAACGAGGACTACGAGCTGTGGAGCCGGCTCGTCGCGGGCGGCGCCGTCCTCGCAAACCACCCCGAGACACTGTTGCGGTATCGCGTGCATCCATCGGGGACGAAGTCCGCGATGCTCAAGCGCATGCTGCGCGCCACGATCGACGTCAAGCACAAGTTCTGGCGAGACCGCATGGACACTCGCGCACGCGCACGATACTGGGCCGAGCACGCGCTCCTCGGGTTGCCCGCAAGCTGGGTGTACCGGTTGTTCATGTTCACGCAGTACAAGCGGACCTAGTGGACAAGGCGCGCGCAAAGCAGCTCGTCCGCAGGATCCTGCCCTGGGCCCTGGGACTCGCGATCGTCGCGATCATCGCGGCGCGCGTGCCGTATGCAGCGTTCGCGGGCGCGATCGCCAAGGGCCCACACCTCGTACTCGCACTCGTCGATGCCGCGGTGGTTGTGGGACTGCTCGCCGCGGATACGCTCGCGACCTGGATCGGGCTGCGCGTCCTCGCCGTGCGGTGGGGATTCAAGAAGGTCCTCGAGATCCGCGGCGCGACGTATCTGTTGTCTCTGCTCAACTACGCGGTCGGTCAGGGCGGCATCGGTTACTACCTGCACCGCGAGGGCGTCGCACCGCTACGTGCCGTCGGCATGACGCTATTCCTGATGGGCACGACGTTCGCGACCCTGCTCGTCGTCACCACGACCACCTGGGCGTCTCACGGCGCGACGATCGCCCACGGCGCGATGTGGTGGACGCTCGTCGCAGGCATGGCTGCGTTCGTCGTCTATCTGGTCGCGGTCGCCCTGTCACCCGCGTTCATCGCGCGTCGCGACACGCTCGCGGTGCTGTTCGAGGCGGGCGTGCGCGGTCATGCGATCGCGATGCTCGCCCGGCTCCCGCACGTGGCTTTGATCGTGCTGGGCCACTGGTTCGCGATGCTCGCCTGGGGGATCCACGTGCCGTTCCTGGCGGCAGTGACCGTGATGCCTGCAGTCGTGATCGCGACGGTGCTGCCGATCTCCCCGGCCGGCCTCGGCACGACACAGGCGGCGCTCGTATTCTTCTTCGCGGACTACGCCGCGGGCACGACCGGCGATGATCGCTCCGCGCTCGTGCTCGCGTTCTCGATCGTCCACTTCGTCTACGCCGTGATCGGCCAGGCCCTCGTGGGGCTCGGATTCATCCTCGCGTCGCGTCGCGCTGCTCGGTAGCGGCTGGCGGCGCCACGCGGTCGACCTCGCCGCGCAAGATCGCGAGCTCTCGCGCCACCTGTGTGAGCTGCCGCTGCATGTCCACGAACTTCGAGTAGTAGTGCAGCAGCACGAACATGACGGCGACGATCGCCATGTAGGTGATCAGGTCGGCGCCGCGGCCAACGCCGACGAGATCCGCAGCGCGCTGGGTGATGTCGGGGAAGATCACGGCGAGCGCACCTGCGCCGATCAGCAGGAACACCGTCATGATGTGAAACGGCAGCCGGTTGCGGCGCAGGAAAATGAACCAGCCGATTGCGGCCAGGCCGAGTAGCAGGAGGATTCGAATGATCATGCGCGGAAGAAGTAGTCGAAGAGGATCCGCACCGCCTGGATGCCGCCCTGGCCCTTGCTCTTCGAGTGCTCGGTGTATTTGATCGTTACCGGCACCTCGACAAGCCGAAGGCCGCTCGTCCGGATCTTTCGCAGCAGCTCCGACGCGTGCGCCATGCGGTCCTGCGTGATCCGCAGCGCGGGCGCTGCCGTCGAGCGGAACGCCCGCAGCCCGCAGTGCGAGTCGGTGAGCTTCATGCCCGACAAGCTGTTCGACACGGCGGTCGCTGCACGCAGCATCGCCATGCGGCTCCCACTCGCGCCCTCGACCTTGCCGAGGAACCGCGAGCCGAGCGCGATGTCGGCGGTGGACAGCGCTGCGATCAAGCACGGGATGTCCTCGACCGCGTGCTGGCCATCGGCATCGAATGTGACGATTTCGCGAGCGCCGCGGCGCAGCGCGTAGTCGATGCCGGTCTGCAACGCCGCGCCCTGGCCGAGGTTCACCGCGTGGCGCAGCACGACCGCGCCCGGCATCGTCGCCGCCGCGGCCGTGTCGTCGCGCGAGCCATCGTCGACCACGACGACGTGCCAGCCCTTGCGCACGACCTCACGCACCACCTCGCGGATCACTCGACCTTCGTTGTAGGCCGCGATCACCACCCACGTCTCCGACCTCTGCGGCGTCATGCAGTGTGACTTATAGCCAGGCGCCCGCGACGGGGGCAAGTCTTACCTTCCCGAAGGATGGCTTCGAGTTACACTCGTCACGTGCGGCGGCAACTCGCGCTGATCGTCGCCCTCGCGGCCTGCGGCGACAACAAGAAGCTCGCAGCCGACGCGCCGTCGCCAGGTAGCGACAGCGCACCACCACCGCCGATGTGCACGCCCGCGCACGGCACGAACATCGCGTGGACACAGGTCGCTGCGATTGGAGGGACTGCGACGCTCGTCACGTCGCCCCCCGATGATCCGCGGCTGTTCGTCGTCATCGAATCGGGCTCGATCTGGATCGTCGATAATGGCAAGCCGTTGCCGGATCCGTTCTTCGATGCGGGCGCGCTATCACCGATGTTCGTCGGCGGCAACCAGACCGAGACCGGGCTGCTCGGCCTCGCGTTCGATCCGGGTTACGCGACCAATCGCACGTTCTTCATCTTCTACACCGCTCGCAATCCGAACGATCCCGGCGGCTATCCGTACCTCGACGTGCTCGTGCGCTTGCAGACTCGCGCGGATGATCCGTCCCACGCAGATCCTGCGACCGCGACCACCCTGATCGCGATCCCCGACATCGCCGCGAACCACAATGGCGGCATGCTGGAGTTCGGCCGCGACGGTTACCTCTACGTCAGCACCGGCGATGGCGGCTTCCAGGAAGATCCTGCGCGCACCGGTCAGGATCCTCACGCGCTGCTCGGCAAGCTGCTGCGCATCGACGTCGAGCAGCGCCAGCCGGGACTCGAGTACGCGATCCCGGCCGACAATCCGTTCGCCGACGGCACGAGTGGAGCGCCCGAGGTCTTCATCATGGGCGTGCGCAATCCCTGGCGGTTCGCGCTCGATCCGGTCACCGGTGACATGTGGATCGGCGACGTCGGGCAGGACACGATCGAGGAGCTCGATCTGCTGCCGCCCGGCGGGCAGAACGGCGCGAATCTCGGCTGGAGCATGTACGAAGGCGAGAACTGCTTCCACGCGCCCTGCGATCGCACCGGGCTGACATTTCCGGTGTTCACGCAGACCCATGCCGCGGGCGCGTGCGCGGTGATCGGCGGCGCGGTGTATCGCGGCGACTGCTATCCGGATCTCGTCGGCCGGTACTTCTTCACGGACTTCTGCTCGCCGGTGCTGCGGCGCGCCGATGTCGCTCTCGACGGCACGGTGACCGTGACCGAGCACGGCGCCATTCCCGGAGGTGGCGGCCCGGCGAGCCTGCACCCGGGCGCAGGCGGAGAGCTCTACCTCGGCGACGTCGAGGGCAACATCTTCCGCCTCGAAGCGCGCCCCTGACCGACGAGTAGCACCGGCACCAGCAGACTGCACAGGATCGCCCAGATGCTGTAACGAAAGTCTGGAGTCGGAGCGAGCACGAGCAGCGCTGCTTCGGAGATCAGGGCCGACACGATGAGGCCGCCCGACAGCACGTCACGGCGCCGGATCGCGAACGGCACCATGCACACGAGCGCGAGCAGATACAGGCATGGCCTCACGAGCCACGATGCACCGATCGCGAGCGCACCTTTCTGCAGCACGTGCTGCACGGCGTTCGGTCGGTGCTGGTACGGCGAATAGGGGTCGTAGCCGACCCAGACCGCCTGCCGGTCGCGCTCGTCGAGCTCGATCAGCTCCACGAACGTGGCCCAGCGATGATGGAGATAAGCGCCCGGTCGCGCGAACACAGCGTTGCGCCAGGCGTGCTCGACGGCCCGGCGCTCCTCGTCGGTGTGCGGCATGACGAGCAGCTCGTTATTGATCACCGAGAAGTAGCCTTCGCTCGGGTCGTAGACGTCCTTGGCGCGGCTCCGTGGTCGCGTCACGCCAGGGGCCACGGCCTTGCCGACGAGATCCAGCGCCTCGGCCTCGGTCATTCCCCCGGCGTACCGCAGCGTGCCTGCGATGTCGTAGAGCGCGAGGCTCTCGTGCCAGAGGTGCGCCTCCTGATCGGTCAACACGTGGTTTGCGAGCTCGGCGGTGCCGGTCAGCGCGAGCCACGCAGCGCTGGCGATCGCGTAGCGGCGCGTTCGTGACAGCCCGTCAGACCAGCGGAACAGCGGAATGACGATCGCCGGCGTGATCGTGAGCGCGTTGTGCCGCATGGCCGTCGCGAGCGCGAGCAGCACGAGGCCGGCGATCTGTGTCCTGCGCGCTGGTCGCAGCAGCAGCGCGATGCCCAGCACGAGGTAGCCGAGCATCTGCGAGTCTTTCCAGATCACCGCCATCACCGTCCCGACGGGCGGGAACAACAGGATCGCCGAGGCCAGGAGCGCCGCTCGCACCCTGGAGAAGCGAGTCGTAGCGATCAGATACAGCCCGATCAGGAACGTCGTACTCTGGATCACGAGCATCCCGAACGGTCCGGCGAACAGCCAATCGACGATGCGCCAGAGCTCGGCCATCACCGGCGGATGCCAGTCGCTGAACGTACCGCTACGGGCCTCGCTCAGCTGGACGCCCGAGTCGTAGCTCATGTAGCCCGGAAAGGCGTACACGAGAAATCCACACCACGTTGCGCCGAGGATCAGCCAGTGCGTCGACCGGCGGAGTCGGTCACCAAACATCTAACGCCAAGCATACCGTGATAGGACCGGCATCGTGAAATCCTCGACCGCGCGGCTGCTGACGGGCCTGTTCATCGCGTACGTCCTGTTCACCGCGGTGCAGATTGCCTACGTCACCAACCACGAGCCCTACGCGTTCGACGCGTGGAACGTCTCGGTCGACACCGGCGCGAAGGCTCCGACGATCGGGCGGTTCTTCAGCTTCTGGCACCAGCAGTACACGTCGAGCAATCCGCGGATCGGACAGCCGCTCACGTACCTCGCGTACAAGCTCGGCGGCTGTGCGGAGCTCGGAAATGTGATCGCGTTCTTCGCGCTGGTGCTTGGCGGCTTCGTGCTCGGCACCGGACGCTGGCCGTCACGCCGCTCGGGCCGCGATGCCGCGACGCTCGCGATCGGCACGGGCTTCATGTGGTTCGCGTCGCCCAATCTGCCCGCATATTTCTTCTGTCGAGCCTACGCGACGAACTACTTCTGGGCGGCTGCGATCCAGCTGTGGTTCCTGGTGCCATTCCGGTTCTACGCGCGCGGAGGCGACCCGCGGAACCCGCTCGCGTACGTGGCGTTTGCCGCGCTCGGCGTGGCCGCCGGGATGGGCAACGAGCACGTCGGACCGACGCTGCTTCTGTTCGTCGCTGCCTACGCGGTGTGGCTGTGGCGCTCGCAGCGCCGCGTGTCGCCATTCTTGTCGGTCGGCTCGATCGGCGCGCTGGTCGGCTACGCGCTGCTGTTCTTCGCGCCCGGACAGGGCCATCGCTACGACAACATGGCGGAGCACTTCTCCGTCGTGCAGCAGATCACGGTCCGTGGCCTCGCCGGCAACATGGACATCTTCATGAACGATCTGTTCGCGGCCGCGCCTCTGCTGATCCTGGTCCTGTGCATCGTCGCACTCGGCCTGGTCACCGAGAATCGCGCCGAGGTGGGTCTCGGAGAAGCGCGCGAACACCAGCGGCGCGCGCTGAGCTACGTCGGCCTCATGCTGGTCGCAGGCATGCTGATCACGATCACCGTGTTCGCCTCGCCGAAGCTCGGACCGCGGTTCTACATCCACTCGATGCTGCTGCTGCTTTCCGGCGTGATGGCGGTCTCGCAGGCGTTTCTCTACCGGCCGCGCTCGTTCGCACCGTTCGTCGCCCTCGCGCTGGTCGCGAGCATCTATGCGGCCGGACGCACGATCCCGATGTACTCGCGGCTCGCGCGCGACTCGGCCGAACGACTCGAGCAGCTCCAGGCGGCGCCTCCAAACGGCGACGTCACCCTGCAGGCCTGGGAGCAGATCCCCGAGGAGTGGTGGTTCCTCGGGGACGATCTGCGCGACCAGAAGAAGCAGGAGATGGTCGCGACGTACTTCGGGCTTCACCGCGTGCTGTTCCGTGGCAACGACCAGTGGTCGACGCTGGGCGTCACCGACGTGAAGCTGACGATGTACTACACGTTCGCGAAGCCCGACTGTCTCGACGAGCTGCCGCAGATCGAGGTCAAGCCGTACATCGGCCGCGACGTCGGCGCAATCCATCACGCGTTTCTCGATCAGATCGCCGAGATCAAGCGATCCGCGCCTTCGCAGCTCGATGCGATCGATCTGGTCGTCACGTTTCTCGGCACGCCGCCTCCCATGCCCCGTGCCAAGGTGTACGCGGCGCGCTGGAACCACGGCGTGTTCGAGGGCTATGTCGCCGGCATGAAGCGCCTGGGTCGCACGCACGACCGCCAGCTCATGATGCCGAAGGAGCTCGCGACGAGCGACTGGGACATCTATGTCCAGCGCGTCGGCGATCCGCCGAAGCTCCTCGGCAAGAGTACGAACGCCGACTCGCTTCGCTACGTGCCGTCGAAGTCAGGCCCGTACTGGGTCACTGCCTGCAAGGCCGACTACTGCTTCGTGATCTTCACGGTCAGTCACTCGGTATAGCCGTCGCGCGACGAGTAGCACGATCGCCAGGACGACCGACAGGATCGTCCAGAACGAGTATCGCCAGTCGGTGGTCGGTGCGATCACGAACATGATGCCTTCGCCAAAGATGGCGGAGACGAGTAGCGCGAGCACGGTGCGATCGCGGAACGCGAACGGCACCAGCAGCAGCGCGAGCACGACATAGACGAGGACGTAGAACACGTAGGTCGCGCCGACGATGTGGATCCCCGCGCGGAGCAGGTTCTGCAGCTTTCCCGCCGCGGCATCGTGACCGATCTTGGCACCGCTGCCCCACGGATCCTGGACGTCGGTGAACCAGTTGTAGACCGGCGAGGTCAACGGAATGTCGATGAGCCCGAGCACGCGCCGGAACACCTCGAGCCGGTAGGTCAGGTACGCACCGAAGTGCCCGAACACGATCGTGCGCCACGCGCGAGTCACCGCGGCGCGCTCGGCCTCGTCCTTCGGGATCGCGAAGAACGCGTAGGCGCTGTTCCAGAGCGCATCGACAGGCGCTCCGAGCTCCTGACCGCGCGCATGCACGTGCAGGTCGTGCGTCGGGATGACCGGCGTGCCGGCGAGCTCGGCCTCGAGCTGCGCGTCGGGGATCGTATCCGGAACGTAGCGCAGCGTCGACGTGATGTCGCACAGCGCGAGGCTGTTGACCCAGATGTGGCGCTGCTCGGTGGTCAGCACGCGGCTCACGATCTGCGCGGTACCGGTGACCGCGATCCAGGCGACGAGCGCAAGTGCATGACGCTTCCAGAACCGGTGCGTCGCGCTCCACTGGAACAGCATCACGACCAGCGGAAACGTCATGACGAGCGCGTTGTGGCGCATTGCGGTCCCGGCGACGAGGAACGCGAGACCCGCGATCTTGCGGCGCCGGTTGTCGTCGAGCATGAGCGCCGTCCCGAGCACGAGGAACGCGGTCATCTGCGAGTCCTTCCAGATCACGGCCATCAGGCTCGTGATCGGAGGGAACAGGAGCACGCCGATGGCAACGAACGCCGATATGCGCGCAGGCATGCGCCGGCGGAACAGCAAGTAGAGCCCCGCGAGGAAGCACGTGCTCTGGATGAGCAGCATCCCGACCGGCCCTGCCACGACCGAGTCGACGAGTCGCCACAGCTCGGCCATCGCGGGCGGATGCCCGTCGCTGAACACGCCCGACCGCGCCTCGCCGAGCTGATACACCGAGTCGAAGCTCATGTACCCGGGGTACGCGTAGACCATGAACGCGATCCAACCGGCGACCAGGATCTCGCGCGGCGTCGCGCGGCGCACTCGATCTCGAACCACCTCGAGCATCCAGGCGTCGGACTATACGCGCATTCGTGGCATGCTGCGCCGCCCATGAAGCGCACGGCCTGGCAGCGGTACGGCTGGATTCTGCGCTGGGGCGGTACCGCCGCCGGGATCGCGTACATCGCGCATCTCATCAACCTCGACGACGTCACCCATGCGTTTCATCGGCTCTCGATCGGCGCACTCGTCGCCGCGGTCGTGCTGGTCGCGCTCAACATCGTCGCGGGAGCGGAGCGCTGGCGCGTACTGCTGAACGCGTATGGCGCCGAGCGACGGCCTACGCTGATCGAGGCCACGCGGCTCTACTTGATCTCGTTCTTCTACAACAACTACCTGCCCGGCGCAGTCGCCGGCGATGTCGTGCGCGGCGTCGTCACGCGCGACGTGTTCGGCGAACGTGGTGCGACTGCCGGGCTCGCGGTCATCCTGGTCGAGCGCGCGCTAGGCCTGTTCGCGGTGTTCCTGCTGCTGGGCGTCGGGCTCGCGGCCGTCGGCCATGCGGTCGATACCGGATCGCTGTGGCTGTGGAGCGGCCTTGGCATCGCCGGCTCGCTCGCGCTCGTGCTCGCACTGCCGTTCGCGCGACGGCTCGCCCCGCTGTTGCCCGGCAAGCTGCGCGAGCTCGCGGCGCGCGTGCCCGGCCTCGCACACGTGAGCTCGTTCGCGCTCGCGGCGCTGTACTCGATCGCCACGCAGATGCTGGTCGCGCTCGCCGGCTGGCTGCTGCTGCGCGCCATCGATCCGGCCGTGGGGCTAGGTGCCTCACTGCTCATCGTGCCACTCGCCGCGGCGACCGCGTTCTTGCCGATCACCGTCGGTGGCGCGGGTGCCCGCGAGGCGGTGTACGTCACGCTCGGGGCCAGCCTGTTTCACATGACCAGGGCGGATGCGCTGGCGGCGTCGCTGGCGCTGTGGCTCGCTCACCTGATCGTGGCGGGCGCGGGCGGCCTGCTCCAGCTCGGCCGTCGCGCGTGATATGACGTCGGCGATGTTCCCCGATGCCAGAGGCGTAGCCCGCCGCACCGGCGCGTGGCTCGGTGACCTCGCAGGACAGATGCCGTTCCGGATCGGGGTCGCAGTCGCGCTCGTGTGCCTGCACCTGCTCGTGTTCGACCGCGCAGGGCACGAGCGGCTGGGGATCCCGTTCAACAGCCATCCCGGCGAGCAGCCGTACTACTCGGATCCCGACGTGCAGTCGCTCGGCTGGCATCCGCGTCAGCCGCACTACTGGTCGCGGCTCCTCGTGTCGCGCTGGGACGCGCAGCACTACATCGGGTTCGCGATCCGCGGCATCAGCTCGTGTCCGAAAGACGGACGCTATGCGCAGGACTGGCAGTACATGCAGTGCGGTGTCGGCTGGTTGCCGGCATACGGACTGATCGGCGGACAGATCGCCGACATCATTCACCTGCCGCCCGACGTGACGTTGCTGCTCATGTCGTGCATCTGCGCGGTGATCGTGAGCCTGATCTGGACGTCGCGCACGATCGTCGATCGCATAGGTAAACCCGCGGCGTGGGGCACGCTGATCGCATTCAACGCCTATCCGAGCGCGTTCTATCTGGTCACGCCATACACCGAGGCTGCGACGTTCGCGCTCGTACTGGGCGCGTACATCATGATGACGCGGCAGCACTGGGTGATCGCCGGCCTCATGATCGGCGCGTCGACGGGCCTGCGCGTCTCGGCAGCCGCGTTCTCGGTCGGTTTCGGCATCGCGGCGCTGCTCGTCGCGTGGCGCAGACGCAAGGCGAAGTCCGCCGACTGGTGGCACCCGATCGCGGGCGCGGCACTCGCGGGCTGGGGCCTGATGGCGACGTTCATCTGGTACAAGATCGCGATCAACGAACCGTGGGCGTACCTGCGCGCACGCCACGCATTCGGCGACACGCGGCAGTGGGGCCGGCTATTCTCGCTCAAGTTCTACGTGAACGGCTTCACCGCCCAGCACGCCGACACGGTGATGCTGCTCGGCGTCTACGCCGCGATCGCGCTCACGTTCAAGGAGCTGCTCAAGAAGTTCCCGATCGAGGAGCTGGTGTACTTCGGTGTCGCGACCGGCCTGACGATCGTGCTCGGCGTCGCCGCGGTGCACGAGTACTGGGGGCTCAATCGCTACCTGATGGCGTGCCCGCTGGCGTTTCTCGGGCTGGGGCTCATCGCGCGGCGCCACTTCGGGTTGTTCGTGCTGTGGCTGCTCCTGTGCGCGGGAATGTACTGGCACATCGAGATGTGCAGCTATCTCGCGCACGGACAGCCCTCGATCTGCCCCTGCCTCGGCAAGGTGGAGTTCTACCTGCCTTTCGACGTCAGGCCGTGATAAACGCCCAGTCCGATGTCTGACGAACTCGAGCTGACGATCGTGATGCCCTGCCTGAACGAGGCCGAGACCCTCGAGCGGTGCATCGTCAAGGCGAAGGGATATCTCGAGCGATCTGGAATCGCCGGCGAGGTCGTGATCGGCGACAACGGTTCGACCGACGGCTCGCAGGAGATCGCGCGCAAGGCCGGCGCGCGCGTGGTCGACGTGCCCCGCCGCGGCTATGGCGCCGCCATCATGGGCGCCGTCGAGGCTGCGAAGGGCAAGTACGTCATCATGGGCGACTCCGACGACAGCTACGACTTCACGAACCTCGACAAGTACGTCGAGAAGCTGCGCGAGGGCAACGACCTCGTCATGGGCAACCGCTTCAAGGGCGGCGTCCAGCCCGGCGCGATGCCGTTTCTCCACAAGTACCTCGGCAACCCGGTGCTCTCGTTCATCGGGCGGCTGTTCTTTCGCAGCGACATCGGCGACTTCCACTGCGGCCTGCGCGGCTTCCGTCAGGACCTCGTCTCGCGGCTCGGCCTGCAGACCACGGGCATGGAGTTCGCGTCGGAGATGGTCGTCAAGTCGACGCTGTTCAAGGTCAAGATCGCCGAGGTGCCGACGACGCTCGCACCCGACGGACGCTCGCGTCCGCCGCATCTGCGCACCTGGCGCGATGGCTGGCGCCATCTTCGCTTCCTGCTCATCTACAGTCCACGCTGGCTCTACACGATCCCTGGCATCACGCTGATGCTGCTCGGCCTGCTCGTCGGCGGCGCGATCGTCCACGGCCCGAAGCGCGTCGCCGGCGTGACGCTCGACACCAACACGCTGCTCTACGCGGGCACCGCGGTGATCGTCGGGTTCCAGGCACTCGTGTTCGGCATCCTGACGCGCGTCTACGGCATGGTGACCGGCTTCCTGCCAAAGAAGCAGGTACTCGACTGGTTCACGGCCCATAACACGCTCGAAAAAGGCCTCGTCGCCGGCATCATCGTGCTCGTCGGCGGGCTCGCGGGATCGATCTACGCCGTGCTGAGCTGGCGCCATAACGACTTCGGACTGCTCGTCTATCCCGACATCCTTCGCGTCGTGATCCCGTCCGTGGTCGCGATCATCCTCGGCTTCCAGATCATGCTCGGCGCGTTCTTCCTGAGCGTGCTGATGATCAACCGCAAGTAATGAGCGCGCGCGACTCGATCCTGGTCACCGGCGGTGCCGGGTTCGTCGGGTCGCACTTCGCCCGCGCCGCGTGCGATGCCGGCAGCCGCGTCACGGTGCTCGACGATCTGTCGGCGGGCACGATGCCGGCGTTCCGCGACGAGGTCACCTTCGTGCGCGGTGACATCGCGGACCGCGCGCTTGTCGCGAAGATCCTGCGCGAGCACGGGATCACTGCGATCGCGCACTTCGCCGGCAAGATCCAGGTCGGCGAGTCGGTGAAGAAGCCGCAGCTGTACTTCGACGGCAACCTCACGAAGTCGCTCGCGCTGCTCGATGCGGTGCTCGAGGCACCGGTACCGTTCCTGTTCTCGTCGACAGCTGCTGTCTACGGAATGCCGGACGAGATCCCGATCCTCGAGACCGCGCGCAAGGAGCCGATCAATCCGTACGGCGCGTCGAAGTTGGCGATCGAGCACGCGCTCGATGCGTACGGCACGGCGCACGGTCTACGCTGGGGCGCGCTGCGCTACTTCAACGCGGCCGGCGCGCATCCCGACGGCACGCTGCGCGAGGGCCACGACCCGGAGACGCACCTGATCCCGCTCGTGATCGACGCCGCACTCGGACGCCGCCCGCCGCTCAGCATCTTCGGCGACGATTACCCGACTCCCGACGGCACCTGCATACGTGACTACATCCACGTGCTCGACCTCGCGTCGGCCCACCTCGCAGCACTCGACGCGCTCGATGCAGGCGTTGCCGTGCGCGCCGTCAACCTCGGCAGCGGCTCGGGGTTCTCGGTACGTGAGGTGATCGACGAAGCCGCGCGCGTCATCGGTACGCCGGTACCGTTCACGATGGGCCCGCGCCGCGAAGGTGACCCTGCGGTGCTGCTCGCGAGCAACGGCCGCGCGCGCGAGGTGCTCGGCTGGACGCCGCAGCGAAGCGAGCTGGCGACCGTGATCGGCGACGCGGTTCGCTCGCGGTCGTGATAAGACGGCCCATGCCCGAGCAGTTCGACGAGTACGCGACCAGCTATGATCAAGAGCTGGCAAAGTCGCTGTCGGCGTCGGGCGAGGGGCGCGACTACTTCGCAGCTGGCCGAGTCGCCTGGCTCGCGGGGTGCCTGCACAAGCTCGAGGTGCAGGCGCATCGCGTGTTCGACTTCGGCTGCGGGGACGGCTTTACGACGCCGATGCTGATGAAGTCCCTCGGCGCGACCAGCGCGGTCGGCGCCGACGTCTCGGCCGGCTCGATCGACGAGGCGCGCAAAAAATACGCGAGCGACAGCGTGGCGTACTCGACGCTGGCCGCCTACTCGCCGGCGGGCGATGTCGATGTCGCGTACTGCAACGGCGTCTTTCATCACATTCCACTCGACGAGCGCGACCACGCGGTCGGCATCGTGCGCGGCTCGCTGCGGCCCGGCGGTCTGTTCGCGCTGTGGGAGAACAACCCGTGGAATCCGGCGACGCGCTACGTGATGTCGCGCTGCGCATTCGACGAGGACGCGATCACGCTCACGCCTCCAGAGACGCGCCGGCTGCTCGAGAAGAACGGCTTCGAGATCGTGCGCACCGACTACCGCTTCATCTTCCCGCGCGCGCTGCGGTTCCTGCGTCCGCTCGAGAACCTCGTGTTCCGCGCGCCGCTCGGCACGCAATACCAGGTGCTGGCGCAGAAACGCTAGACGCCGCGCAGCGCGCTGCATACGCGAAACGCGCCGCGGCCGTCGACGAGCTCGGGACCCTTGCGCTGCATGTTGCCGCGCCAGATCTGATCGAACATCACCGAGCTGACGATCGCGCGCAGTGCACTGGCGTCGACCGCGTCGCGCGCGAGCGGGATGCCGATGCCGAGCTCGCCCAGCGCGTCGGAGACGGCGAGCTGGTTCTCGGCGACCGGGATCGCGAGCATCGGCACGCCGCACGCCGCGAGCTCCCAGCACGTCGTTCCGGCGGCGACGATCGCGAGCTCGGCCCACCGCATGTGACCCGCGATGTCCTGGAGCCAGGGCACGATCTCGATCGTCGAGCGCGCGTCGGCAGGTACTGCGAGCTCGCCCGCGTTCGGGTTGGCGGCGCCTGCGACGACGCGGACGTGGAGGCCTTCGACCTGCGCGAGCGCCTCGATCGCGACCGGCGCGAGGTTCGCGGGATCGGCGCCGCCGAAAGAGACGAGGACGTTGCGCGCGACCTCGGGCCGCGTGCGCGTGCGTGCGACCGCACGGAACTCACGGCGGATCAGCGTGTAGTGAGGACCGAGCAGCAGCTCGCCGTGCATGCCGGCGTAGAGCTCGGGCCTCGCGGTCGCGTTCTGGTTCAGGATCACGTCGGCGGCGTCGGTGGCGCTCTCGCCGCGATCGTCGACCACGAGCACGCGCGCGCCCATCCCGGCGAGGTCCTGCTGGTACTCGCCGCCGAGGTGGTAGCCGTCGACGACCGCGAACTTCGCGCCGACCTCGACCGCGAGCGCGGCCGTGGATTCCGGCGAGCGCACCGTGACGACGCGCGACCCGAGCTGCGCGATGCGCGACTCGATCGGCACCGGCAGCTCCGCCGACGCGAACACGGCGCGGCCGCCGAGCTCGATCCATGCCTCGGCGAGCGCGATGCAGCGCATGACGTGGCCGACGCCGATGTTCGGGCCGGCATCCGCGCGCACGAGCAGCACGGCGTCCGCGAACGCCGGGTCCGGCTGCACGGTACGAAGCTCGCCGGTGATCGAACGCGACATCTAGCTTCGGACCATGCGCGCCATCCGCTCGAAGCAGTCGAGGATCGGAGCGGCAACGTTGCGATCCTCGAGGCGGGAGACGTGGCGAACGCCGGTCGGCGACGTGATGTTGATCTCGGTCAGCATGCCGCCGATCACGTCGAGCCCGACGAGGATCTGGCCGTGCAGCTTCAGGAACGGGGCGAGCTTGCTGATGATCTGCTGGTCGCGCGCATCGATGCCGGCCTTCACCGCGCGCCCGCCGACGTGCAGGTTGCCGCGGGCCTCGGCCTCGGCTGGAACGCGCAGCACGGCGCCGATCGGCTCGCCGTCGACGAGGATGATCCGCTTGTCGCCCTGGGCGGCCTCGGGCAGGAACCGCTGCGCGAGCGTCCAGCGCGTGCCGGCGCCCGTCGAGGTCTCGAGGATCGACGAGGCGTTCGGATCGCCCTCGCGCACGATGAAGATGCCGAGCCCGCCGTAGCCGTCGACCGGCTTGACGACGATCGCGCCGCCCTGCTCCTCGCGGAACGCGCGCAGCCGATCGACCGAGCGCGTGACGATCGTCGGCGGTGTCAGCTCGGGGAACTGCAGCACGGCGAGGTGCTCGTTGAGCTCGCGCAGCCCGCGCGGATCGTTGACGAGCAGCGTCTTGCCGCGCGCGTGATCGAGGATCCAGGTCGCGTGCAAGTAGGCGACGTCGACGGGCGGATCCTTGCGCATCATCACGATGTCGAAATCGGCGAGCCGCCTGTACGCGCGCGCCTCGGTCTGGAACGCCTCCGCGGGCGTGGTCGCCGGCATCACGATCGTCGGCACCGCATCGACCACGGCATCGTTGCTCGCGAGGCCGAGGTGCTCGATCTGGCACGTCCAGACATCCCAGCCGCGCGCGGCCGCCTCGAGCATCAGCGCGTACGACGTATCACCGGCAAGCGCGAGGCGGTCGAGCGGATCGAGGATGAACAGGCAACGCACGCCGCGATGGTAGCTCACCTTGCTGCGCATTGACGGTACCCTTGCAGGGTGAAGGTCGCGGTGGTCGTCCTGCTCGCCGGTTGCGGCCGCCTCGGCTTCGACGCGCGCATCAGCACGTCCGACGGCGGGACCGACACGCCCCGCGACACGAGCACCGATACGAGCACCGACACGGCGAGCGATGGCCCGGCGGTGTGCGGCGGCCTCTACTGCGACGACTTCGAGAGCCCGAGCCTCGACGCGCGCTGGATGGCCGATGTGTTCCACGGATCGGTCGGGGTCGACACGACGCGCGCACACAGTGGCACCCAGTCTCTGTACTTCCACACCAACGCGATCGCCGTCGCGACGACGAACCCGCGCGCGGATCTGATCAGCTACGACGGGCTGCCGGTGACCGGCACGATCTACTTCCGCGCATGGATCTTCAAGGTGAGTCCGCGACCGACCGGCTTCTTCGATCAGACGATCAACTTCGCCGACGCGCCAGGCAACGGCATCTCGACCGGCGGCAAGGACGGCATGATCGCGAACAACGACTACACGCCGCCGACGATCTACCAGCAGTCCGCGGCCACGATGGAGCCGGCCGACACCTGGACCTGCTGGATCTTCCAGATGCCGAGTGGCACCACCGGCGCGACCCGCGTGTTTCTCGGCGGCACAGAGGTCACGGACGCGAAGATCGACGTCACGTCGACACAGCCCGCGCCCGACCACATCTATCTCGGCACCGAATGGGTCGGCACGCCGACCACCCTGCCCGAGAGCGACGTGTGGATCGACGACGTCGAGCTCGCGACGCAGCCGATCGGCTGCAACTAGGTCGCGGGCGGCTCGCCAGCGCCGGGGTCGTCGCCGCCGACCTGGACCTTCGTCGGCAGCAGATGCTCGAGCCCGTGCTTGCGCAGCCGGTAGTACAGCGTCGAGCGGTTGATGCCGAGCATGCGCGCCGCGCTCGCGATGTTGCCGCGCGACTTCTCGACCGCGGCGACGATCTCCTTGCGCTCGCTGTCGAGCAGGCGCTCGGCGAGGCTCTTGCCGTCCTCCGCGAGTGCGGCCGGCGCAGCGGCGGCGGTGACGGGCACCGGGCCCGACTGGCCGGGGGTCGCGACCTGGCGCTTGCCGAAGTCGAGGTGCGTCGTCGCGAGCGGTGCGCCCTTCGCGAGGATCATCGCGCGCTCGACGATGTTCTCGAGCTCGCGCACGTTGCCCGGCCAGTTGTACTCGCGCAGCTTGCTGAGCGCGTCGGGCTGCGTACCGGCGGGCGCGATGCCCATCTGGCGCGCGAACTTGCTGATGAAGTGATGGACGAGCACCGGCAGATCGTCGAGGCGATCGCGCAGCGGCGGCAGGTTGATCGGGAAGACGTTGAGCCGGTAGTAGAGGTCCTCGCGGAACTCGCCTTCCTCGATCATCTTCTCGAGGTTGCGGTTCGTCGCGCTGACCACGCGGACGTCGACCTTGATCGTCTCGTTGCCGCCGACGCGCTCGAGCTCGCGCTCCTGCAGCGTGCGCAGCAGCTTGATCTGGACCTCCATCGGGAGGTCGCCGACCTCGTCGAGGAACAGCGTGCCGCCGTCGGCGAGCTCGAAGCGGCCGCGCCGCCGCTCCATCGCGCCGGTGAAGCTGCCCTTCTCGTGACCGAACAGCTCGGACTCGAGCACGCCGGGCGCGAGCGCCGCGCAGTTGACGCGCACGAACGGCTTGGCCTCGCGCGGCGAGTTGATGTGGATCGCGTGCGCGACGAGCTCCTTGCCGGTGCCGGTCTCGCCGCGCAGCAGCACGGTCGATGACGTCGGCGCGACCTGCTCGACCTTCGAGAGCACCTCGCGGAGCGCCGCGCTCTCGCCGATGATGTTGCCGAAGTCGAACTCGCCGTGGAGCTGCTGGTTCAGGTAGCCGGTGTACTCGGCGAGCTGCGCCGCGAGCCGCTTGTTCTCGCGCTGGAGGTCGAAGCGCTCGATCGCGTACTGCAGGACGCCGCGGACTTCCTTCGCATCCCAGGGCTTCGTGATGTAGCGGTAGACCTGCCCGAGGTTGATGGCCTCGATCAGCACGTCGACATCGGTGAACGCGGTGAGGATGATTCCGACCGTGTCGGGGTGCTTCTCGCGGACCTCGCGGAGCAGCTCCACGCCGGTCATCTTGGGCATCCGCTGGTCGGTCACGACCACCGCGACGTCCTTCTCCGCCAGGATGCCGAGCGCCTCTGGACCGCTGTTCGCGGTCAGGATGTCGAACGTCTTCCGGAAGTTGAAGCGGAAGGCGTCGAGGTTGTCCTGCTCGTCGTCGACGACCAGGATCGGGTAGCGCTTGACGTCGAGGGTCACGGGCCAGGGGCAGCCTACCACGCCCGATTGCTCGAAATTGGATCCGGCCCCCGGCGGGCCCTACCATTTTTCGGCAATGCCCAGCCCACGGCGCGTGCGTCGCGCCCCCAAGCCCGCGCTTCCCAAGAAACCCATGGCGATGGCTCGCCGCGTGTCGCTGTTCGAGCGCCATGTCTCGGTCCGTCTCGCACCGGTCGCCGTGGAGATCCTCCACGACGCCGCGCGCGTGCTCTCCGAAGGCGAGCTGTCCGGCGACATCTACGCGGGCTCGACGATGCTCACCGTCGATCTCGCGCGGACCTCGACCCGCGTCAGCGATGCGCCCGATGCGTCGACCGCGCAGCGCGTGGCATTTCTCTATGCCGCCGACGAGCGCTGCCGCGACTACGCGCGCCGGATCGCGGTCGCCGAGGCGCGCAAGTCGGCCGGCTGCGAGCTGGTCGCTGCACACGTCGATGTCGAGAGCCGCTCGCGCGGCGCCGAGCTGCACCTGTCCCTGAACGTCGAGGCCCAGCGCCCGAACGGGAGAACGTTGCCATGATCGAGCTTTACTCCATTCGCGATGTCGCCCGGATCCTCGCCGTCCAGGAGGCGCGCCTGCGCTACTGGATGCAGACCGGGTTTGTCGGTCCGACCGTGCG